>Ga0265299_10002375_pt1 | contig 19525 bp, 8 predicted proteins | sample AusTroGonzalo_MG_4_FD_193485 | JGI IMG/M metagenome (GOLD analysis project Ga0265299, IMG submission 193485) | Bovine rumen microbial communities from tropical cattle in Woodstock, Queensland, Australia - Gonzalo_02 | ecosystem: Host-associated > Mammals > Digestive system > Stomach > Rumen ... | reverse complement strand
TATGGAAGTCACCACCGGTGTCCATCCGACAAAGGATGCCCTCTACGCCAGAATCAAGTCCAACCTCTTGAAAGACCAGAGGGCCGTTGTTGCCCTCCGCTTCTCTTATCCCACTGGAAAACACGCCGACGATGCCAACGACTGGACAAAGCCCACGCGCCATCAGTCGGTCATCATCTCCCAGAACGACCATTCAGCACTCATCGAGCGAACCCTCGATGATACCAGATACTACGTCCTCCTTCAATGGGAAGGCCACGCCACCCTCCAGGAGTGCAACCGCCACCACTTTGAGCTTTCCACAACCGATAATGTCCTGACCTTTGCCGCAGAGTATCTCCCTGCCCGTCCAAAGGTCTCTTCCTTCGAATACGACCAGTATCACAAGGCTACGCTCCGCCATTGGAGCAGTTGGTGGAAAGAGGGTGCCATCGTCGATTTCTCGCAATGCACCGACCCTCGCGCCAAGGAACTGGAGCGTCGCGTCGTACTCTCCCAATACCTCACACAGATCAATTGTGCCAACAGCATCCCCCCACAGGAGACCGGTCTGACCTATAACTCGTGGTTTGGCCGTCCTCATCTCGAAATGACGTGGTGGCATCTGGTCGATTTCGCACTATGGGGCCGTCCGCAGACGATTGCCACTATCCTCGACTGGTACAACACCACTGCCTACCCCGTCGCCCGCCAGATTGCAGAGCGTCAGGGATTCAAGGGTGTCCGTTGGATGAAGATGACTGACCCCTGGGCTGGTGAGGCGCCATCCAATACAGGCAGTTTTCTCATCTGGCAACAGCCCCATTATATCTATATGGCCGAGGAAATGTATCGCGCTAAGCCTGATGCCGAGACGCTCAGGAAATACGGTGAGCAGGTCGAGGCCACTGCCGAGTTCATGGCCGACTTCGTGAGCTACGACAAGACGTCGAAGCGTTACTTCCTACAGGGCGAGACGGCCATGCAGGAATCCATGTCGAAGGACTTCTCCTATAACCATCCCTTCGAACTGGCTTACTGGCAATATGGCCTCAGCATCGCCAACCAGTGGCGTGAGCGACAAGGCAAACCCCGCAATGCCCAATGGGATATCATTGTCAACAACATGTCGCCCCTGCCTGAGGCCGACGGCATCTACACCGCAGGCCTGCCCAAAGGTCAGATTAACAACCTTACGAGCTTCGATCCTTTCGATGCTGTGGCCAGTGGTGCCAAGCCAGCCGTCTCCACAGAGACTTTCGCCGAGAAGTGTCGCAACGACCATCCCGCTGTCCTTGGGGCCTGTGGCATCCTGCCAAGCGACAAGGCCCCCTATACCTTATTATATAACAAAGAGAAGATGAGGACCACCCTCGACTGGGTGATGAAGAACTGGAACTGGGCCACCACATGGGGATGGGACTACGGCATGATGGCGATGGATGCAGCCCGCCTTGGCGATACGAAGACCGCCCTTGACGCTCTGCTCATCGACACCCAAAAGAACACTTACCTCAAGAACGGCCATAATTTCCAGACCTCCGACCGCCTGCGCATCTACCTGCCTGGCAACGGAGCCCTGCTCACTGCCGTTGCGATGATGTGTGCCGGCTGGGACGGCTGTCAGGAACCCATGAATCCAGGTTTCCCCAAAGATGGCACATGGAACGTCCGCTGGGAAGGATTACAACGAATGCAATAACAACTTAATGTACTAAACAATGATGAAAAGAATTTATTTCATTTTAGCAATGACCGTCGGCACAATGACGGCAATGGCACAAGAGGAGGTTCCGGCCTTTCCCGGAGCAGAAGGCCACGCTCGCTACATCACTGGTGGCCGTGGCGGAGAGATCAGACACGTCACCAACCTGAATGACTCAGGAACTGGCTCCCTGCGAGAGGCCCTGAAAGGCGACAAGGCCAAGACCATCGTCTTCGACGTGAGCGGCTATATCGACCTGAAGTCACAGTTGGACATCACCTCCAACACCACCATCGCCGGTCAGACGGCCCCCTATCCAGGCATCACCCTGCGCTACTATACCATCTATTTCGGTAAATGCGACAATGTCATCGTACGTTATATGCGTTTCCGTCGCAGTCAGGTGAAGGATGTCAACGACGGAGCCGATGCCACCTGGGGACGCAGGCGTAATCAGATCATGCTCGACCACTGCTCTTTCAGCTGGAGCATTGATGAAGTGGCCTCTTTCTACGACAACAACAACTTTACCATGCAGTGGTGTACCATCGGCGAGGCTCAGAATGATGCTGGTCACGGTAAGGGCAACCACAGTTACGGTGGTATCTGGGGCGGTAAACTGGCCTCTTTCCACCATAACCTGCTGATCCACCTGAACAACCGCACTCCCCGTTTCAATGGTGCCCGCTATACATGGGGTGACTTCAAGAAGAATATGTACTACGACCAGTACAAGTGGGAGAACACCATTCAGGCCGAGACTGTCGACTTCCGTAACTGCGTGATGTACAACTGGGGACAGGGCAACGGCTGTTATGGTGGTCCTGGTGGCGGCTATATCAACATCGTGAACAACTACTACAAGGCCGGTCCTGGCACAAAGAACAAGAAAAATGTCACACAGGTCAGCGTCGGTGCCTCCAGTAATTCGACAGAGGGCGACCAGGTCGGCATGACCAGCCGCTATTACATCAACGGCAATTATGTCGCAGCAGCCGGAGAGGGCAAAGCCGCCAACTACGACTGGGCAGGTGTCCTCTACGACGGAGTTACCTATACCATCGATGGCGAGAAATACAGCAAAGATCCCAAGCATTTCTACGGCGACACCGTTGCCTACAAGCAGAACACCGATGGCGTGGACTGCATCAGGATAAAAGTCGATGGTCCGTGTCCCATCGGAGACATCACAACCCATTCGGCAGAGGTTACGTACGATAAGGTCTTGTCGTATGTCGGCGCCTCACTGTACCGTGATGCCGTCGATGCCCGATATATAGAAGAGACCAAAGACGGTGTTGTCACTTATACTGGCACGAAGACAGGCATCAAGGGTATCGTCGATGTCATCAACGATCCCGAAGGTGAGCAGAACGACAAATGTCCCAGTTTTCCTGCTTTGGCTTCCAATACCCGTTCGGCAGACTTTGACATCGATGGTGACGGTATGCCTGACGAATGGGAGACGGCCAACGGCCTTAATCCCAACGATGCCAGCGACGCCAACACCATCACCCTCGACAACGGGAAAGGATGGTACACCAATCTGGAAGTCTATATGAATGCCCTCGTGGAGGACATCATGAAGGCAGGCAATACGGATGCGGAGACCAGCATCGATGAATACTATCCCGCTTGCGTCAAGCCTATCACTGGCATCACGACGCAGAAAGCAACGTCAGCGATACTTTCAACAGAATACTACACCCTCGGTGGCTTTCGGCTCGACACGCCCCGGAAAGGCGTGATGATTCGTGTAGAGAGGCTGGCCGACGGTGGGAAATCCGTATCAAAAGTCATAAAATAATACTCCTATTTAATAATTTCAATTTCTAAAAACAAAACATTATGGTAAAACAATTAACAAGACTTGGCACTTTGTGCTTTCTGCTGATGCTTACGGTAGTAAGTAAGGCAGACGGTTTCAAGGACTTCAGTGTCATTGTCAACAATCAGGAAGGAACCGTGTTGACACCTGAGGAGCAGACCCAGGGAACCGCAGTTAACTTTGGCGTTGCCGTAGCCAATGACGGAACGGTAAGCCGTGTGGCTGCCGATGATGCCAGTGCTGTGGCAACAGTCAGTGGAAGCTATCACAGCGAACACGGCTGTACAGGCCTGAAGGTTGTGGTACCCAACGCCACCAACGTGAAGATCACTGTCGGACAGTGTACCTACAGCGGTTCCACTATCACGGTGACCGATGCCAATGGCAAGGAAGTGGCCACGAAGGCCCCTAACACCCCCGGTTGTTGGAAAAACGACAAGAAGAATGTCGATGTGCTCTACTACCAGGGCGAGGCCACGACACTGACCATCACGGGTATGACCTACTGCCCCTATGTCGGTGTGAGTGCGCTGACAGAAGAGGAAATTGCAGCCCTTAACGCCAGCTATACCCTGACCTACTACGGTCTGGACGGTAGTGTGATTGGCACGCAGGAGGCCAAGGGCCAGCAGCCCATCGGCGCTTTTGCCTATGGAGAAAAGGATGTGAACGCGCCTATCGGTGTGGTGTTCCGCGGCTGGTTTGAGAGTGCCGCTGGTGGAAAGAAGTTCAAGGTGGAGGATCTCGTGGAGGGCGACATGTCGCTCTATGCCGTGGCCACACCGATGGAGTTTCCCGACAGCAAGTCCACCTTTGCCTATAACCTGGCAGATCCTAACTTCGATCCCGCCGACCATGAGTGCATTGACATCAGCGACGGTGGTTACTACTACAACACCCACGGCTGGACCTTCGCCCCTGGACAGACCATGAAACTGTGGGTGAGTGACAACGCCACCCTCAGCATCGGAGGCTGTGCCTACTCGAGCGGCGAAGATATCGTCATCACCGATCAGGATGGTAACACTGTGGGAACCGTCAGCGGCAAAAACGATACCGACGGCGGCATCAACACTTTTGAGTACAAGGGTAACTACGGCACGCTGACGCTGACCTTCGGAGGCCGCGACTACATCCACAGCGTGTCGATTGCCAACCACAGCAAGGCTACGACTACCGACGTCAACGCCGAGTGGAGCTGGCAGAACAACTGGCCCACCAGCCTCGCCAGTGTGCATATCGAAGGCACCACTGGCACCGTAGCTTCTTCCGTTGAAGGTATAGAGCTGTTCGTCGACGCCACCAACGGCAAACTGGCCAGCAACGGCGACAACGTGCAGTTCAACAAAGGAACCATCCTCCGCGTGCCCGTTATCTCTTCTAACGACATCGTGACTGTGATAGCCCATCCCTACAACTTCACAGAGATCAAGATCGGTGGTAACATCTACAACTCCGAGTACACAGAATATAAGGCCTGTGCGGAGGATGCCGCCAACGGCTACGTGGAAGTGGAGGCAACGACCAACATCTACCTCTATGGCATCTCCGTACAACAGAAAGCCCCGAAGGGACTGGCTACGCTCGACAAGGAGCCTGCCACCGCTACCTTCGCCTTCAATGCAGGCACAGAAGGCCAGAAGGCCGACTTTGGCGAGGCTGCCGACTATTTCATCACCAGCAAGGTGACCTATGGCGGCAACCTGTTCATCAAGGGCCTCGGCTCCATTGGTGGCGGGCAGACACAGTTTGAGCCGCTGAAGCAGCAGAACGAGGGTGAGAGCGGCACAGCTGCCGACGAGAGCAATGCCATCCGCTTCCTTATCCAGCCGAACTTCGGCCTGTCATTCACACCGACGAAGGTATCGCTGAAGACCACCCGCTATGGCACAGACAATGGTCTGCTCGACTTCTCATGGCAGAATCCCGACAAGAGCACCGTCTCATTGGCCGTAGGCGTGAAGCCCAAGCGCAATAACGAGACGAACCCTGTTACGGAGCTGTCATACGACATCGTGGGTGCCACCCCAGGCGAAGGCACCTGTGGTCTGGTCATCAACCTCTATCACCTGCAGGGAGCCAAGCAGATCGGCTTCTCCGACATCGTGATTGAAGGAACCCTGAGCGGCACTGAGAAGGAAGTGCCCATCCTCGCCACCCTGACCATCAATGGTACGGAATACACCGCCGAGAAGATCTTCGACGATGCCTACGAGGCAGAGATGGAACTGACCAAGAAGGTTGAAATGGTCGGCGAGACCAACCCGATATCAGCTACCGCCAAGAAGGGTGAGATCGGCATCATCGGCTACGTGGGCGACGAGACACATTGTACCGTCACCATCCCGATGACCTATGGCGAGACCTCACTGGAATATGTGCTGAACCTCGTGCAGAAGCCCGACTTCAAGCTGACCTACATCGATACCGACAAGAAGACTGTACTCGGTGAGTTCACCCGTGAGAAGGACGAGGCCATCGGTGCTTTCGACATCGACTATGCTACTGCCACTGCCGAGGAAGGCATGAAGGTACGCGGCTGGTTCCTGAAGACTGCCGGCGGCGAGAAATATACCTCTGAGACCATCGTTACCAACGATATCAACCTCTATGCCGTGGCAACTGAGATTGAGGAATGCAGCACACATAAGAAGTACTTCTTCGACCTCACCAACAAGCTGTTCGATCCTGCCGACCACGAGGCATTCAATCCCACTGGTGGCTACTACTGGCACGACACCCAGCACGGCTTTGCCTTCAAGGATGGCGACAAGGTGGATCTGCTCGTAGGTCCTAAGGCCACTGTATCCGTGACGCTCTGCCGCTATGGAAGCGGTGTCAACGACATTGTGATTACCGAGAACGGCAAGGAGATCGGCAAGATCCCCGGTGTGAACACCGAGAATGTCGATGGCGAGGTTGTTGCCTTCCTCTATGAGGGCAAGGGCGGCACCATCACACTCAACATGAGCTGCGCCAGCGAGATGTACATCCACGCTGTCAAGATTGTGAACACCGCTGAGACCAACTACGAGAGCAAGGGCAACTGGTACTTCGTGAAGGCCGGCGATGCCAGCAGCCTCATCGACGTGCTGGATGTGGTCAACGGCATCAATGCCTCAAAGGATGCTGAGCGTTCCTTCATCTTCCTGCCCAATGGTGTCTATAACCTGAACGAAACCGTGAAGACCGCCATCAGCGGACACAACATCTCCATCATCGGACAGTCGATGGACAACACCATCATCGTTACTGCTCCCGACAAGAGCATCGAGGGTCTCGGCAGCGCAGATATGTTCCAGAGCAGCGGAACCAACCTGTATATGCAGGATCTGACCCTGAAGAATGCACTCGACTACTACAATGCCGGTTCTGCCGGACGTGCAGCAGTCATCCAGGATTCAGGTAACCGAACTATCTTCAAGAATGTACGTATGCTCTCCTACCAGGATACCTACTACAGCTCTAACGACAACATGCAGTCGTACTTCGAGGACTGCGACGTCCACGGCACCGTCGACTTCATCTGCGGTGGTGGTGACGTCCGCTTCCAGAACACGACCCTCTCATTAGAGCCGCGTCAGCTCGACCTGAAGGGTAGCCGTACCATCGTGGCACCTCGCGGTACCGTGAAGTTCGGTTACGTATTTGACAACTGTAAGGTAATAGACCTCGCAGAAGGCAACGGCACATGGAACTTCGGACGTACATGGAACAACGACCCGATGACAGTTTACCTGAACACCACGCTCGACGAGAACGCCCAGAAGACGCTCATCGCCTCACGCTGGATTGAGAAGGGTATGAACTCGAAGGATCCCGTTGTCTTCGGTGAGTACAACACGATGGACATCAACGGCAACAACATCACGCCCGAGAGCAACATCATCAACTCACACGGAGGCCAGTTCCAGACCATCCTCACCGCAGAGCAGGCTGCCAACTACAGCTACAAGATGATGTTCTCGGAGAATCTGGAGAAGGCTTGGGATCCCGCAGTCCTGACACTTCAGGTGGAGGCCCCGATCAATCTGGAGCTCAACGGCAACACCCTGTCATGGGCTGCCAACGACAATGCCATCGCATGGGCCGTCTTTAAGAACGGTGTGTTCGTAAGCCTCACGACCGAGGCTGCCTACACTGTCGATGACACAAGTGCCCAGTACTCCGTACGTGCCGCCAACGAAATGGGTGGACTCGGCGAGATCGCCTCTATGCCAGCCGTCATCAAGATGTCGAAGGTCGGCTATGCTACCTTCTATGACTCCCAAAACAGCTATGCCCTGCCGAAGGCCCTGAAGGCCTACGTCGTCACGGATGCCGACACAGAGTCACTGACATACGTGGAGTTGGAGAGCGTCATCCCCGCAGGTACTGCCGTCATGCTCGAGTCAGTTACCAAAACTGGCGGTGAGTACACCCTTGAACCGATCAAGAGCGACGTGACATATACAGGCACGAACCTGCTCTTCGGTAGTGACTACGACACGATGGTGTCATCCACCTTCCCCATCGCCCTGTACTACAAGCTTTCCTATGGTCATTCCGGCACTAACCAGGCAAATCTGTTCGGTTGGTATTGGGGTGCTGAAGATGGTGCTGCCTTCCAGATTGAAGCCCATCGTGCTTGGCTGGCCATCCCACAGCGGAACGCTTCAGCCCGTGGCTACAGCTTTGGCAACGGCAACATCACCGGCATCGACTTTGTAGGCAGCGATGATGCCATGAACGGCACATACTACAACCTGCAGGGTCAGCGTGTTGCCGCTCCCACCAAGGGAATGTTCATCCATAATAAGAAAGTCATCATTAAAAAATAAGTAAGTTATGAAAAAACTGAAGTTTCTGATATGTATCGCCTTTGCCGCCATCGCTCTGGCAGCATGCGATAAGCCCGACAATCCTGTTGAAAGCAGTGATATTGTCGACGTCGAGAATCCTCAGGAGAATGTGACGGACCAACCCGCCTACTCCTCCCAGGAATAAGCGCGACATCTGAATAGATGCTATATTATAAATAAGGTGTAACCCCCAGCGGGCTGCACCTTATTTTTATTGATTGTCATTTAACACTAAAGCAAACGTTTACGTGCAGTTTTTTATCAAATATTATCGTTTTTACCTTAAAACTCATTAATTTTGCAGCGTAATACGTACAAACAAACAAATTATTAATAATAACTAATAAAAACTAAGTATGCAAGGTAAATTGAAAACGTTCCGCGTTGCGCTGCTGTTGATACTGAGCCTCATTGTGGGTACTGTATCTGCTCAGACAGTCACCGGAAATGTGGTCGATGAAACGGGTGAACCCGTCATCGGCGCTACTGTTTTGGAGAAAGGTACCAAGAATGCCACAGTGACTGACTTCGACGGTAACTTCACCATCAAGTTGCAGAGCGGCAAGGTCCTCACGATCTCCTACATCGGTATGGTCGCCCAGGACGTCAATGTCGCAGGCAAATCAAATGTCAATGTCGTGATGAAGGAAGACGCAACGACCCTTCAGGACGTGGTGGTCGTAGGTTACGGCACCATGAAGAAGCAGGACCTGACGGGTTCTGTATCGTCTGTCAACACTGAGCAGCTGAATGCCAAGGGTGCTCCCACCGTGCTGGCAAACCTGCAGGGTAGCAATCCAGGTGTGAACATCACCCAGACCTCTGGTCGTGGCGGCAGCTACAACATCGAGATCCGCGGTAAGTCGTCAATCAACTCGAATACCACCCCACTCTATGTGGTTGATGGTGTGATGTGTAATGATATCGACTGGCTGAACCCCCAGGACATCGAGCGTATCGATATTCTGAAGGACGCTTCCTCGACAGCCATCTATGGTAGCCGTGCTACGGCCGGTGTCGTGATGGTGACCACCAAGAGCGGTGTCACCGTCAATAAGCAAGCCTCCAAGCCCACCATCAGCTACGACGGTTATTATGGCTGGTCGAAGACTGCCCGTATGCCGGAGTTCATGGACGGACAGCAGTTCTACAACTTCCGTTTCATGAAGTTCCTGACATACGCCGGTAATGGCGCAACCGCTACTACTGGTAATTCTGCGCATCCCGTCTATCAGATTGGCGGTACCATCCTCGAGCAGTGTCTGCTCCGCGAAACCGAAGGTTCAGGTGCCTACCGCATGAAGGAGATGCTGGCCAGCGGCAATACCTACGACTGGCCCGACATGGTGACTCAGAACGGTAGCCAGCAGAACCACTTCGTGGCTGTCAGTGGCAGCAGTGAGGCCATCAACTACCATTTCGGTGTCGGTTATAATGGCCAGGAAGGTGTCTATAAAGGCGATAAGTCGAACCGCATCAACTTCAAGGGTAGTCTGGAAGCCCAGCTTAACAAGGTGATCAGTGCCGGCTTCAGCTTCAATGCAGCCAGAATTGAGAATGAATATGCCAATGACGATGCCATTCAGAGTGCCTTCCGTATGAATCCCTATATGATTCCATACGATGCAGATGGCAACCTGACTGCAAAGCCTGGTAACTACGCCTCGTTGCACACAGCTTCCTATCAGTTCTCGGATGAGCCCAACCCGCTGCTGAAGATGATGAGCACCAACAAGCAGCGTGAGACCTGGCGCCTGTTAGGTAACATTTTCCTGAAGTTCGACATCATGAAGGGTCTGGACTTCAAGACCACCTTCTCGCCCAACTACAACTACTACCGTCAGGGCTATTTTGAGGGATATAAGGATGAGAAGGGCAACTTCTATGATGCCAGTCTGGAGCAGAACTCTGCCAATCTGACCAACAACCGCAGTTTCTCCTGGACGTGGGATAACATCATCAATTATAACACGACCATCGCAGAAGACCACAGCCTCGGTATCATGCTGCTCTTCTCACAGGAGGCTGCCAACTCGGAAAGCACCTATATCGAAGGTAATGATGTGATGGACCTCACTGACTGGTGGAATATGGGTACGGCACAGCGTTCTGACGGCACAACCGGTCTTTCGGATGCCTCAAAGACAAGCTATGGTGAGTCGAGCATGACCTCATACGCCGCCCGTCTGAACTACGGCTACAAGGGCCGCTACCTGCTGACAGCGACTATCCGTCGTGACGGATCGTCGAAGTTTACCAAGGACAACCGCTGGGGTACCTTCCCATCAGCCGCTGCTGCCTGGCGCATCTCTGAGGAGCCGTTCATGCAGAAGGTGGACTGGCTGAGCAACTTGAAGCTCCGTCTCGCTTACGGTGTGACAGGTAACAACACCGGAATTCAGAATTATGATACCCAACAGACACTCTCCAGCCCGATCAGCTATCCGTTCGGAAGTGCCTACAGCACAGGTTATACGGCTTCAAAGATCGTGAACAAGGATCTGATGTGGGAGACTTCAACGGAATATAACGCTGGTATCGACTTCGGCTTCTTCGGTGGCCGCATCAACGGTAGCATCGATGTTTACCAGAAGACCTCAAAGGACCTGCTCTTTGAAGTACAGCTTCCACTCGTTTCAGGTGGTGGTACCATGGTGACCAATATCGGTTCTGTCCGCAATACGGGTGTTGAGGTTGCCCTGACCACTATCAACGTGCAAAATAAGGACTGGCGCTGGGAGACCACCTTCACCTTCGCAGCCAATAAGAACAAGGTTCGCGAGATTAACGGTACAGGTGACCGTGTGCTCGGTAGCGGTACGATGGATAACCTCTTCGTGGGCTATTCGGCCAACAATGTCTATGCATACGAATGGGGTGGCATCGTTTCTGACCGCGACATGACAGTGCCCGACAACGAGGCTGCCAAGAACGCAGGTCTGACACCAGGCTCTACGATGAAGGAATACGACTATTATTATAAGGTATATGGTCTGACAGAAGGCCAGCCCTGGATTGTCGACCAGAACGGTGACGGCAGCATCGACCCCAACGACCGTGCTATCCAGAGAATGGATCCGAAGTGGACAGGCAGCTTCACCTCTAACCTCAGCTGGAAGAACTGGGACTTCTCGTTCTCACTCTATGCCAAGGTAGGATACAAGGTCTATTCGAGCTTCCTGACCAGTAACATCCTTGACTTGAGCGACCGTGGTCGTCAGAAGCTGAACATGGACTGGTACATCCCCGCAGGTACACTGATCGACTGCGACGGTGTGAATGAGGACGGTACCTATATCAACCCGAAGTATCAGGAGACCACGCACTACGGTGAGTATCCCTTCCCGAACAACGGTGGCAGCAGTGGCGGCGTAGGCCGTCAGGCAGGCGAGTGGAACCAGGCCAAGGGTGTTTCTGACGCTTCCTTCCTGAAGGTGAAGAACATCACGCTGGGCTACACCTTCGACAAGAGTCTCCTCAGCAAGTTCGGCTGCAGACACCTCCGTCTCTATGCAACGGTTACCAACCCGTTCGTCTTCACCAGTTTCAAGGGCTTCGATCCTGAGTGGGCCAGTGCAGGTGTCAAGCAGGATGGTCCGAGCACCATCAACTATCAGGTTGGCGCAAGCATCAAATTTTAATTGATAATTGATAATTGATAATTGACAATTATGAAAAAGAATATATATTTATCAGTGATCGCCGCACTCTTCGCAGGTTTCACCTTGACGGCTTGCAGCGATTTCCTGGAAGCAGAAAACAAATCGGCAGGCGGACAGACGGCAGACCAATATTTCAGCAAGGATGCCTCTGCTCTTCTGACAGCCGCATACAGCAGCCTGAAGAACTACGGGTTCAACCTGGACCTGTTCTCAAGAGGCACCGACCTTTATATCCACACCCGTGGTAAGAGCGTGTCTGACTTCGACACCTATACCTTCAACACGGAGAACACTACTGTCACGAACTTCTACTCGAATGTCTATAGGACTATCAACCTGTCGAACGGTGTCATCTCCTACGCAGGAGCTGACTCTCAGTTAGGCCAGGAGGCCCGTTTCCTCCGCAACTACGGCTACTATCTGCTGACCCAGCAATTCGGTAGTGTGCCCTATATCACGGAGTATATCAACAGCGCTGAGAAGGAGTTCCCCCGTACCCCGCTGAGCGACATCTACAGTGCCATGATCGAGGATCTGACCAATCTCTACAACAGTTCCTCGCTGAGTGCCCAGAGCCATATTGGCCGCGCCAGCAAGCAGGCTGTGGCAGCACTGCTCGCCAAGGTTCACCTGGCAGCAGGCTGGGATCTCGACACCTCTTTAGGCAGTGCCATTGAAGGCAGCTATTCCGTTAAAGGCACCAGCAATTTCTCACAGGCCGCTTCTTGGGCAGAGAAGGCCATCAACGGCATCAGCCTGACCATGTCGTTCGAGGACAAGTGGTCACCCTTCAACGAGGGTAATGCCGAGGAAATCTTCTCCATCCAGTATGAGCGCAACGGATACGGCGGCGACATCATCGACGGTGGACACAGTATGCACGGAGCTTTTGGCGGCTACTATGGAGCCTACGATGCCAGCGGTATCAAGGGTGTCGGCTCAGATGACTGCCAGTCGCAGAAGAGCATGTACCTCTTTGAGAAGGGCGACAACCGCTATGCAGCCACCTATATGATGGTGATGTACAACGCCACGAAGGACGAAAGCGGCAAGCCGGCATGGGGCACCGAGGGCTACTATGCCTACTATAACTGCTCTGCCGACGCCCTTGCCAAGATGCCTATCTGTAAGGTCTATTTCCCCTACTACTACACAGAGGCAGAGGTCCAGGCCTGGATTGACGCTCATGAGAGCCAGCTCATTGCCGACAAGGACAAATATGCCAATGCCGATGTCCGCATCTCCCTGCTCACTTTGCCGAAGGTCACCGTATGGGTCAAGGCACAGGATGCCAGTGGCAACGCCAAATGGTCGAAGTCGAGTGTGGCCATTGCCGACTACAACGTCCAGACCAGCAATGGTGCCTGCGTGAAGAAGTTCGACGATGCCGCTGCCGACTTCACGAACAAGGCCAACGACTATCGTGACATCGTGGTGCTCCACGTCAGTGATTTGTATCTGATTGCCGCTGAGGCTTACCTGATGGCAGGCCAGTCAGGCCAGGCCTTAGACAAGATCAACGCCGTCCGCAGCCGTGCCGGTCTTGCTGCCCTCAGTTCGTTCAGCTCTTACAAGCCCGAATATTCAACAACCGGCAGCTTCACCATCAAGGACATCGACCTGATCCTTGACGAGCGTGCCCGTGAGCTCTATGCCGAGGGTCATCGCTGGATGGACCTCCGCCGCACCAAGCAGCTGGTACGCTACAACGTGCAGTTCAGCGAGTATATCGCCAACGAGGCTGCCATGGCCAACAACAAGGGTGAGATCAAGTGGTATCGTCCGATTCCCGCCAATGAGATAAGTGCCAACACGGGCATCTCTCAGGAAGACCAGAACCCAGGATACTAATTGAGAATTGACAATTGACAATTGATAATTGAGATTTAATTATGAAAAGATTTATATATTCAGTCATAGCAGTGCTCACATTAGGTTGTACCTTAGTGGCCTGCGGCGATGACAACGACGATCCCAGCTACAACTACAGCTCATCGGCAGAGCAGGGATCAGCAGGGACCTACAATGGAATATGGACCCGCACAGGTGATGACGGTACAGTGGAGTACAGCGGCACTGTCACACTGACAGCCAGCGGCACGACAAACGTGACTAACGTCGCCTTCTCCTGCCCGGAAGCATCTCTCGAAGCTACCTCCCCCGCCAATGTATGGCATGCCAACGAGGGCTATCAGTTCTTCAACCAGACCGCCAGCAGTGCTAATACGCTTGGCGTAAGCTTCTCCGGCAGGATCGATGAGGCAGGCAACATGGATGCCTCCTTTACGATCAGCCAGAAGGTCGGACGTAAGAACTATGAGTTCCAGTACGAGTTCAAAGGCAAGAAATAAGTGACGATGACGGATGGGGCGCAGGGCTGACTGCGCCCCTCCATTAAAGCTCATTAACAAAAAAAAGTATAAAAGCTTGCTTATATAAAAAAATTCACTTATCTTTGCAACGGATTTAAAACCCTTTTTTATACTAATTACAAACTAAAAAATTAAATTATGAAGAAAATTTTACTTAGTGCTGCTGCCCTTATGGTAGCTATGAGTATGAATGCACAGGAGCTCTGTTCATTCAACACAGACAACTCTTTGGGTCTGTCAGATGATGGTACTACACTGACTGCAGGTACCGTGATTGGTGAGACACAGAGTATTGTGGCTAAAATCGGTGCCGATGACACCTACAAGAAGCAGGATGCTACGTTTTACATTGGTGACGGTATTGTCGTTGGCGGTCTGCAGGGTGCAACCAACCCGAAGGATGCTGACGGTGGCGTGCCCGCTACTACTCTGAAACAGCCAGCCAGCGGTGCTTTCCTCCAGTTCGAGGCAAAGGCCGACGGTTTCCTGTATGTTCTGCACAAGGCTTCTTCAAACAAGGCTTACAGCGTGTTTGAGGAGGGAACAGCCATCAGCTACACCTACGCTGCTATCGGTGATGCTTCTACCGAACTCGGTGCTGTTTATGAGTTCACCCTTCCCTACGAGGTTGTTAACGAGCAGTTCGCTGTCCAAAACTCCATCGAGTGGGCTGAGCAGGAGTTCCTGAAGGCTACTAATCCCGATGCCTATGCTGCCCACTGGAAGGAAGAGACAGCTGATGACGGTACTGTAAAGAAGACTTGGGATCCCGCCATTAAGATCAACGGCCTTGGTGTCATCAAGTTCCCCGTTTACAAGGATTGTAAGTACATCGTCAATGCCAATGGCTCTAAGCTCACTGCTGCCGGTTTTGCATTCAGCGAGAATGACAATCTGACCATTGCATCTGGTGACGTAGTGATTTACGGTGGTGGTGCTCCTATTGATGGTGCAAAGCTCATTGCTGAGGTTGACTTCACAACTGCTACAGAGTTCAATGGCTGGACTCAGTTCGATGACAGCCAGACTGATGGTAAGGTAGAGCTTCAGCAGGGTGTAGGTCTTGCTATTACCGTTGGCACTCAGACTGGTCAGCTCTGGCAGCCCCAGATCATGGTCATTCCTGATGGCAGCTTCAATCTTGAGGAGGATGGCAACTACAATGTTGTTGTCGTTGCTAAGTTCCCCACCGCTGGTACACTGCAGATCAACATGGGTAGCTGGAGTGCTAACGACCAGGCTACATTCCCCGTCGAGGCTTCTGACGACTTCCAGGAGATTGTCTGCACGTTCGAGGGTTGGTCAGTGAACGCCGAGGGTGCACACCTGCTCTTCCAGTGCGGTGACTTCAAGGGTACTACCATCTTAAAGAGCGTACAGGTGTATGACCTGGTTGGTACAGGCATCAAGGAGATCAAGAACAATGTTCAGAATAATGTTCGCTTCAACCTCGCTGGTCAGAAGGTTGACGCTAACTACAAGGGCGTTGTCATTATGAACGGCAAGAAGTTCATGCAGAAATAATCGAAACACATCTTTCCAATATTCAGGGGAGCACCGCATCGGCGATGCTCCTTTTTTTATAAAATGTAGCATTTATCCCCATAAAATGTAACTAAACGAGGTTTGTTAACTTTTAAAAACGTTTTTTAAACAAAAAGTAAAGCACATTTCAGAATAAAGTTCTATCTTTGCAGCGAATTTGAGAAAGAGATTCATTTATATCTTATAATCAACATTATTCAATTAACTAACAAATTAAAATTATTTGCTTATGAAAAAGTTATTTACTCTTGTTGCAATGGCTATGATGGCCTTTAGTGCAAACGCTCAGGAATTGATGGCTGAGGCAGATTTTACCACAGCTACTGAGTTTACTGGCTGGTCTCAGTTCGGTGATGGTCAGGATGGTTCTGTCGCTCTTCAGGCAGGTGAAGGTCTTGCAATCACCGTTGGTTCTCAGACTGGTCAGCTCTGGCAGCCCCAGATCATGGTGATCGGTGATGGTTCTTTCAACCTTGAGGAAGATGGTAACTATAAGGTTGTTGTTACCGCTAAGTTCCCCACTGCTGGTACACTGCAGATAAACATGGGTAGCTGGAGTGCTAACGACCAGGCTACATTCCCCGTTGAGGCTTCTGATGATTTCCAGACAATTGAGTGCGACTTCGAAGGTTGGTCAGTGAACGCTGAAGGTGCTCACCTGCTGTTCCAGTGCGGTGACTTCCTTGGAACTACTCTTCTGAAGTCTGTTCAGGTTTACAACATGGATGGTGGCTCTGAGGTCGTTCTTTATGAGAATGATTTCACAGGTATCTCTGAGTTCACAGGCTGGTCTCAGTTCGGTGATGGTCAGAGTGGTTCTGTAGGCGTTGATCCTGATGGTGTTGCAATCACCGTTGGTTCTCAGACCGGTCAGCTCTGGCAGCCCCAGGTTATGATTGTTCCTGATGGCAGCTTCAACCTCGAGGAGGATGGCTTCTACAAGGTATTCGTAACCGCTAAGTTCCCCACCGCTGGTACTCTGCAGATCAACATGGGTAGCTGGAGTGCTAACGACCAGGCTACATTCCCCATTGAGGCTTCTGACGACTTCCAGACCATCGAGTGCGACTTCGAGGGTTGGTCAGTTAACGCTGAGGGTGCTCACCTGCTCTTCCAGTGCGGTGACTTCCTTGGTACAACCATTGTGAAGGCTATTAAGATTGTCCAGGTTGGTGGTGATCCTTCTGGTATCAAGGCCGTTAAGAACAATGTCGAGAATGGTGTTCGCTTCAACCTCTCTGGTCAGAAGGTTGACGCTAACTACAAGGGCGTTGTCATCATGAACGGTAGGAAGTTCATGCAGAAATAATTGATACACATCTTTCCAATATTCAGGGGAGCACCGCTTCAGCGATGCTCCCCTGATTTTCACCAAAATAACATAAAAACCAAACAATGAATATTAAACAATTACCAACTACAATCGGAAAGGCTGCCACAGCGGCACTTTTCGCCTTTCACTTTTCAGTTCTTGCCTCCGTCGCACAGCCTCTGCCCTATCAGGACAGCAAGCTGACAGCCGCCCAGCGTGCCGACGACTTGCTCGGCCGACTGACACTCGAAGAGAAAGCCAGTCTGATGATGGACACGTCGCCCGCCATTCCGAGGCTGGGCATCCCGCAGTTCCAGTGGTGGAACGAGGCCCTGCACGGTGTAGGGCGCAATGGCTACGCCACCGTCTTCCCCATTACGATGGCCATGGCTGCCTCATGGGATGATGCCCTGCTGCACCAGGTGTTCACCGCCGTCAGCGACGAAGCCCGTGTGAAAGCCCAGCAGGCCAAGCGTTCGGGTAATATCAAGCGCTACCAGAGTCTGTCGTTCTGGACACCGAACATCAACATCTTCCGCGATCCCCGTTGGGGCCGTGGTCAGGAGACTTACGGCGAAGACCCCTACCTCACCTCGAAGATGGGCCTCGCCGTAGTCCGCGGTCTGCAAGGCATGACGTATGATGGACAGTGGATAGTGGACAGTTACAAAAAACTTCTGGCTTGCGCCAAGCACTTCGCCGTTCACAGCGGCCCTGAGTGGAACCGCCACGTCTTCAATGTCGAGAACCTGCCCGAGCGCGACCTCTGGGAAACCTATCTGCCCGCCTTCAAGGCCCTCGTTCAGGAGGGCAAGGTGGCTGAGATCATGTGTGCCTACCAGCGTATCGACGGTGATCCCTGTTGCGGCAATACCCGCTACGAACAGCATATCCTGCGCGACGAATGGGGCTTCGACGGACTCATCACCAGCGACTGCGGTGCCGTCAGCGACTTCCTGCCCAGATACCACAATGTCTCCGCTGATCCTGCCGCCGCCTCGGCCAAGGCTGTCCTTTCAGGTACCGACGTGGAGTGCGGTTCCATGTACAGAAGGCTCCCCGAGGCCGTCCGCCGTGGTGATATCAAGGAGGCAGACCTCGATCGCAGTCTGCGCCGCCTGCTCATTGCCCGCTTCGAACTGGGCGACTTCGACCCCGACGAGCAGAACCCCTGGACGAAGATTCCCGAAAATGTCATTGCCTCCAAGGAACACAAGCAGCTCGCCCTCGACATGGCCCGCAAGAGCATTGTCCTCCTAAAAAACAACGGTGTCCTGCCATTATCAAATAGTCAAATAGCCATCATGGGCCCCAACGCCAACGACTCCGTAATGATGTGGGGCAACTACGCCGGCTACCCCACCCATACCATCACCGCCCTCGAAGGCCTCCGCCAAAAATTGTCAATTGTCAATTCTCAATTATCAATTAAGCATGTTATGGGCTGCGGCCTTACCCGAAACGAATCGTTTGAGAGCCGCTTCGCTGAAATCAAGGATCCCCTCGGTAATAACGGCATCCAGACCACTTATTGGAACAACACCGAGATGCAGGGTGCACCCGCTACGGTGGTCAACATGAAACAGAGCGTAAACCTCAGCAACGGCGGTAATACCGTCTTCGCCACAGGTGTCAACCTCGAGAACTTCTCAGCCCGTCTGGACGCCACACTCATCCCCACCCACGACGAGACCCTCATCTTCAATATCAGCGGAGACGACAAACTACGCCTCATCGTCAATGCCGACACTCTCGTCAACTTCTGGAATGCCCGCCAGCGCATCCAGACCGCCAAGAAGGAACTGACAGTCAAGGCCGGCGAGCACTACCGCATTCAGATAGACTATGTACAGGAGACGGGCTTCGCCTCACTGGCTTTCGACATCCAGCACAAGATAGCCCCGACACCCGAGGAGTTGCTGGCACAGATCGGCGACGCAGAGACCGTCATCTTCGTAGGCGGCATCTCGCCCAGTCTTGAAGGCGAAGAGATGCGCGTCAGTGAGCCTGGTTTCAAAGGCGGCGACCGCACCAGCATCGAACTGCCCCAGGCCCAGCGCGATGTGCTCGCCATGCTCCATAAGGCCGGCAAGAAAGTCATCTTCGTCTGCTGTTCTGGCTCGGCAATCGCTCTTACACCTGAACTCGAGACCTGCGATGCCATCCTCCAGTGGTGGTATGGCGGCGAACAGGGCGGCACGGCACTGGCCGATGTCCTCTTCGGCGACGTGAACCCCAGCGGCAAGCTGCCCGTCACCTTCTACAAGAGTACCGACGAGCT
>Ga0265299_10002374_pt1 | contig 19527 bp, 18 predicted proteins | sample AusTroGonzalo_MG_4_FD_193485 | JGI IMG/M metagenome (GOLD analysis project Ga0265299, IMG submission 193485) | Bovine rumen microbial communities from tropical cattle in Woodstock, Queensland, Australia - Gonzalo_02 | ecosystem: Host-associated > Mammals > Digestive system > Stomach > Rumen ... | reverse complement strand
ATCTTCACCACGCTGAGCAGATGCCAGACCTCGGCGCTTCTCTGCTCGATTGCAAGCGTGCGGAATCCCATCTGCAGGCTGTTCAGGAGCGCGGCCAGCACGGTTGGGCCGGCGATCGTCACACGGTATTTTCTCTGCACCAGCTCGAGCAGTCCAGGAACGCGCAGGACCTCGGCCCAAAGGCTTTCAACCGGCAGATACATGACGGCAAAGTTCGTCGTATACGGCACCTCAATGTACTTCTCGCAGATTTTTTCGGCCTCTAGCTCGATTCTCTGCTGAAGCTTCTTCACCGACTCCTGCTCGAGCACCTTGTCGGCGCGCTCCCGTGCATCACAAAGCCTTGCATAGTCCTCCAGCGGGAACTTCGCGTCGATCGGCAGCAGCACGCGCTGATCCTTCTGGCCGGGAAGCGCGACGGCAAACTCCACGCGCTCGGAAGAACCCGGCCGCGTCGGCACATTGCATTCAAACTGCTCGGGCAGCAGGATCTCGTTCAAGATGTTTGCCAACTGCACTTCGCCGAACGTGCCCCGGGTCTTGACATTCGAGAGCACGCGGCGCAGTCCGTCAACATCCTGCGCAATGCGGCGCATCTCACCGAGCCCCCGGTCGACCGCTGTAAGCTGCTCCTGCACGCCCTTGAAACTGGTCTGGAGCCGCTCTGCAATCGTCTGCTGGAGCCGCTGCTCAACCGTGTCCCTGATCTCGGAAAGCGTCCTCTCATTGCCCGAGCGCATGCGATCCAGATCGGAGGCAAGAGTTGCGCGCACGCCCTCCAGACTGGTGCGCACCGTCTCGGCAAACGCTCCAAGCCTTGCCTCCTGAGCCCGGTCCTGGGCAAGAAGCCGCTCAGAGAGCGTCTGCCCCAGCGCATCAGAGCGCTGCATCTGGCTGTCAGAGCTCCGGCTTACGATGTCGATCAGCGCCGCAAAGCTGTTGCCCTGGCTGTCGCGAAACCGCCCCAGCTCGGCATGCAGGGCCTCATTGCCCGACTCGCGAACGCGATCCAGGCTGGCCGAGAGCCTCGCCTCAAGCGCCGCCGTCTCTTCACGGGCTCTGACCGCCTCGCCGCGCAACGAAATCACGAGCACAATGAGAATCAGCAGAATCAGTCCCACAACCGCCGCAGCGGCAAGGACGACGGCTGGATCTTGCAGATACGTCTCAAGCATGTCCTAATTCTTTCCGTCCGCAGATGCGCAAAGGCCGCCCGACTGGGGCGGCCCGGCGCACTTGGTCAAGAACCAAAGCAGATTACGCAGCGGCAGGAGCCTCCTCGGCATCCTTGCGAATCATGCTGACAACCTCGGCGGCAGCCACCTCAGACAGGCGCACAAGCACCACGCGGGCACCCTGGAACAGGAAGTTGTTGCCCTGCTTGTCCTTGTCGCCAATGTACTGCAGGAAGGTGTCAATCTGCGGATTGAGGACTTCAGCCTTTTCGGCGTTGAACTGAACATTGACCGTCTGTCCACCCTTCAGATGGATCGTCAGCTGCTGGATCACTTGTTGAGCCATTTAGGTATACCTTTCCTAAAAAGTCGGAACCAAAAATCGTTCGGATAGGGCTGGATTGTAGTGCTATTGCTTCTTTTTGGCGGCACCACCCTTCACAGACTTTCCACCACCATACAGATCGGCACGCTTTGGCTGAAAGACATGCTGCCCTGAGCTGGTTGTCACGGTCTCCTCGCGGTTTGCAGGCAACTCCCCCTCAGGGACCAGCCTGATGAGCACTTCGTTCTCCCGGATCATCCCGAGGCGAAGTCTCGCCCGCTCCTCGACCGCGACACCGCCGCTCTCCAGTGACTCAATCTCGGCGGCAAGCGCTTCGTTTTCTCGACGCAGCGCTTCATTGGCTGCCCGGATCGTCACCAACTCCGTCTGCAGTTCGTCAAGGCGGGCGAACCCGCCCTTGCCGAACCACAGGGACCACTGCATCGCGATTGCGCCCGCAATGAGCCCGATGTAAATGCAGTATTTGAGCATGTCCCGTCAAGCCGCTTCGTCAGCCGCCTTACTTGATGCAGTAGAACGCCTTGCGGCCCGGATACACGGCGGCCGGGCCAAGGTGCTCTTCAATGCGCAGCAGCTGGTTGTACTTGGCCATGCGATCGGAGCGGCTCATGGAGCCGGTCTTGATCTGGCCGGCGTTCAGGCCGACGGCAATGTCGGCGATCGTCGAATCCTCGGTCTCGCCGGAGCGATGGGAAACGACGGCCGTGTAGCGGGCCTTCTTGGCCATCTCAACGGCCTTGAACGTCTCAGTGAGGGTGCCGATCTGGTTGACCTTGATGAGGATCGAGTTGGCAACGCCCTTCTCGATGCCTTCAGCGAGGATCTTCGGGTTCGTGACGAAGAGGTCGTCGCCGACGAGCTGCACGCGGTCGCCAAGCTTGTCGGTGAGCATCTTCCAGCCCTCCCAGTCGCCCTCGGCCATGCCGTCCTCGATCGAAATGATCGGGTACTTGTTGACCCAGTCTTCAAGCACGCCGGCCCACTCTTGTGCGGTGAGCACCTTGCCCGAACTCTTCTTCATGACATACTTGCCGTCCTCGTAGAACTCGCTCGAGGCGCAGTCCAGGCCGATGCAGATGTCCTTGCCCGGCTCGTAGCCGGCAGCCTTGATGGCCTCAAGAATCAGCTCGACGGCCTCTTCCTGGCTGTCGACCTTGGGGGCAAAGCCGCCCTCGTCGCCCACGGCCGTGCTCATGCCGCGGCTGTTGATGATCTTCTTGAGGGAATGGAAGGTCTCGGCGCCATAGCGAAGCGCCTCGCGGAAGCTCGGAGCACCCACGGGGATGATCATGAACTCCTGCAGGTCAAGGTTGTTGTTGGCGTGCGCGCCGCCATTGATGACGTTCATCATGGGAACGGGCATCTCGCAGGCGCCCATGCCGCCGAAATAGCGGTAGAGCGACAGACCGGCTTCGTCAGCGGCGGCCTTGGCAACAGCCATCGAGACGGCGAGCATGGCGTTCGCGCCGAGACGGGACTTGTTCTCCGTGCCGTCAAGGTCGATCATCGTCTGATCGATGTAGATCTGATCGGAGGCTTCGGCCCCGAGCAGAGCCTCGGCGATCTCGCCGTTCACATGCTCCACAGCGGTGAGAACACCCTTGCCGCAGTAGCGCTTCGGATCCTTGTCACGCAGCTCGATCGCCTCACGGATGCCGGTGGAGGCGCCGGAGGGCACGGCCGCACGGGCAGAGACGCCGCTCTCAAGAAAAACCTCAGCCTCAACCGTGGGATTGCCGCGACTGTCGAGAACTTCCCGACCGATGATGTCGATGATTGCACTCATGTGTGTACCGCCTGATAGCAAGTAGATTGAAAATACAAGGCCGGCGCTCTCGCGCCGACCGCTCAGAAAAAATTAAAAGGTTGTCTCAAGGTAAGGAGCGCTCTTCACGAGCACATCAATCGCCTTGAGGTTCTCAAGGAGCTCGGGAATGCGCGCAAGACACACCGAATTGGGTCCGTCCGAGAGCGCCTTCTCGGGCTCGGGATGGGTTTCCATGAAGATTCCGTCGATGCCCACGGCAACCGCAGCACGGGAGAGCACCGGCACAAACCGCCGGTCGCCGCCGCTTGAAGTTCCCTGTCCACCCGGCAGCTGCACCGAATGCGTCGCATCGAACACCACGGGAGCGTTCGTGCTGCGCATGATCGCCAGACTTCTCATGTCGCTTACGAGATTGCCGTAGCCGAAGCTGGCTCCCCGCTCGCAGACCATGAAATTGTCCTCATTGAGACCGGCTTCGCGGGCCGCCTCGCGGGCCTTGGCAACCACGTTGACCATGTCGCCGGGAGCAAGGAACTGCCCCTTCTTGATGTTCACGGGCTTGCCGCTCATGGCGCAGGCGCGGATGAAGTCGGTCTGGCGGCACAGGAACGCCGGCGTCTGCAGGACGTCAACGACGCTCGCCACGTCCTTCACCTCAGCCTCCGTGTGAACATCCGTGAGGACAGGAACGCCAACCTGACGGCGAACCTCATCGAGCATCCTGAGACCCTGCTCCATGCCCGGACCCCGGAAGGACTTTCCGGAGGTGCGGTTCGCCTTGTCAAAGCTCGCCTTGAAAATGTAGTTGATGCCAAGCTTCGCCGTCGTCTCCTTCAAGAATCCGGCAATGTCGATCACCATCTGCTGGCTCTCGATCACGCAGGGTCCGGCTATGAGGAAGAACGGAGCGCCGCCGCCAACTTCAAATCCGCAAAGCTTCATGTTTCGCCCCTCGGTATCAGATTAATTCGGGGTTTCGCCCTTGTGCGCCAGAGCCGCCGTCACAAAGGCTTCAAAAAGCGGGTGACCGGTGCGGGGATTGGACGTGAACTCGGGGTGGAACTGAACGCCGAAGAAGAACGGGTGATCGGGCAGCTCCATCATCTCGGGCAGGTTCTCGCTCGGAGTGCGGGCGGAAACCACCATGCCCTTGGATTCGAACTGCGGCACATAGGCGTTGTTCACCTCGTAGCGGTGGCGATGACGCTCGGCAACGACCGGTCCGTAGATCTTGTAGGCAAGCGTGCCTTCCTTCACGGGCACTTCCTGTCTGCCAAGGCGCAGCGTGCCGCCCATGTCGCTCGAAGCGTCGCGGCGCTCGACACGGCCGGAGTGATCCTGCCACTGCGTGATGAGCGCAACGACCGGATGCGGCGTATCCAAGTCGAATTCCGTGGAGTTGGCGCCGCCCAGTCCGCAGACATGGCGGGCGAACTCGATCACAGCGGTCTGCATGCCCAGGCAGATGCCCAGGTACGGAACCTTGTTCACGCGGGCGTATTCGATGGCCTTGATCATGCCCTCGGTGCCGCGCTTGCCAAAGCCGCCCGGCACCAGGATCGCATCAAGATCCTTGAGGCAGTCCGTGCCATTCTTTTCAATGTCCTCAGCCTCGACGAAGCGGATCTTTACGCGGGTCTGCGTGCGGATGCCCGCATGGGTGAGCGCCTCATTGAGGCTCTTGTAGCTGTCGGCGTAGTCCACGTACTTTCCGACCATGCCGATCGTGACCTGGTGCTTGGGATTGCGCACGCGATCGACAATCTTCTCCCAGACCGTGAGATCGGCAGGCTTGGCGTCGATCTTCAGGCGATCGCACACGATCTCGTCAAGGTGCTGGGCGTGCAGCATCAGCGGCACTTCGTAGATCGTCTTGGCATCCACAACGCTGATGACATTGTCCATCGGCACATTGCAGAACAGCGCAATCTTCGCACGCTCATTCTCGGGAATCTCACGGTCGGCGCGGCACAGGAGCACGTCCGGATACACGCCCTCCTCGCGAAGCTTTTGCACGGAGTGCTGCGTCGGCTTGGTCTTCAGTTCGCCGGCGGCCGCCACCCACGGGCAGAGCGTGAGGTGAATGAAGCACGCATTGTCGCGGCCCACGCGGAAGCTGAGCTGACGCACAGCCTCAACGAAGGGCAGCGACTCGATGTCGCCCACCGTGCCGCCGAGCTCGCACACGGCCACGTCGCACTGTCCGTCACAGGCCTGCTTGGCGCCGCGCAGAACCCACTCCTGGATTTCATTGGTGACATGGGGAATCACCTGCACGGTCTTGCCGAGGTATTCGCCGTGGCGCTCTTTCTCAAGCACGCACTTGTAGATCTGTCCGGTCGTGAAGTTGTTGAACCGGTGCATCTTCGAGCTGATGAACCGCTCGTAGTGACCGAGATCGAGGTCGGTCTCAGCGCCGTCCTCGGTCACAAACACTTCGCCGTGCTGGAAGGGACTCATCGTACCCGGGTCAACGTTGATGTACGGATCAAGCTTGATCATGGTGACCTTGAGGCCGCGGGACTCAAGGATTGCCGCCAAAGAAGCGGCGGCGATGCCTTTACCCAAACTGGAGACAACGCCGCCGGTCACGAATACGAATTTAGTCATTGTTTTTTCTCAAAAAACGACACGCACAGAGAGATGTCGGAAGAGCCGATCAACGCACTTCCTTCGCAAATCACCTGTGCATGAGAGCTGGAACCTATTCAATGGGCGATTATACGTGAGGAAGAGGAGGTTCTCTGCCCTCGTTTCCCCTTCTCTCGCCCAACCCCGGGGCGGCTCCAGCCGGAGCGCGCCCCGAAGGCTCTGCCGCCATGCCTCAGGCGACTACTGCGCGAACCACTTGCTATAGATTTTGCCGTAGGTGCCGTCCTCGCGCATGGCCTTGAGGGCCGAGTTGAGCTCGTCCAGAAGCTTGTCTTCGCCCTTGCGCACGGCAAAACCGAAGCTCTCGGCCTCGAAAACGACGGGCTGCAGCGTCAGCCCCTTTGCGGCCGAAGGTTTCACGACCATGAAGTAGCCGATCACGGGCTTGTCGAGCAGCACCGCTTCCGATCCCTTCATGCGCAAATCCATGAACGCCTCGCTCGTTGCGTTGAAGGCCTTCACCTTGGCGCGGGGAACCTTGGCGGCCATCTCGGCACCCGTCGTGCCGATCTGCACAGCAATCGTCTTGTCCTTCAGGGAATTGAGATCGGTGTACTTATCCTTGTCGGCCGTGCGCACCAGCAGTCCCTGACCCGCCACATAGTACGGAGCCGTGAAGGCAACCTTCTGGGCGCGCTCCTCGGTGATCGTCACACCGGAGGCGACGACATCGAGCGACTTGGCGGATAGCGCCGGAATCAGCGCATCAAACCCCATGGAGACGATCTCGACCTTGTGCCCGGCACGCCGGCCCATCTCGCGGATGAGATCCATGTCGAACCCTTCATAGGCACCCGTCTTGGAATCCTTGAACTCAAAGGGAGCAAACGTGGGTTCGCACCCCACGCGCAGAGTCGCGGCAAAAGCAGACGAACAGACCAGAGCAGCCAGCGCAGCGCCGGCAACAAAACTTTTAATTTGCATTTAGTGTTTTTCCTACAGAACAAGCAAAGCGGACGCTGCAGCGGGAAATACCGCAAGCGCCGCATCAAGCCGATCAAAAAATCCCCCATGTCCAGGGAGCAGGTTGCTTGAATCCTTGATTGCGGCCTGCCTTTTCAGAGCCGATTCGAACAAGTCACCCGCAATGGACAGCGCCACAAGCAGAAAGATCATCATGAAGGCCGTGGCAAAGCCATGCGCTTCAATGAGCCGGCTCGTGAACACATACTTGGCGGGAAGGATCACATATGCGGCAGCAGTCACGAAAAAGACGCTTACGACGGCACCGGCCGCCCCTTCCCAGGTTTTCTTGGGCGAAAGCGCAACGGCCATCTTGTGCCGCCCGAACATCAGTCCGCTGAAGTAGGCGCAGACATCAGCAAGCCAGACGATCATGAACACCGAGAGCATCAGTCCCCAACCGCCCTGACGCGTGAACCAGAGCAGCGCCGTCCAGGCAGCCGCCGGAAACGTGAGAGCCATCAGGATGCTGTAGCTGCGCTTCAGGCCAAACCCCCGGTCCTTGGCCGCATAGACAACCGCGAGAATCGCAAGCCACACGCAGGTCACCGCAAGCTCAAAGCCAATGAAGAGCTCGCCAGCGGGGCGCACACCCAGGAGGGCGGCCGCGCACATCACCGCGGTTTCGATTCCGGCGATCAGCCACACGAACGTCATTTCCACCCGTGCGATCCTCAGCCACTCCCAGACCACCGCGCCAAAACCCACCGCCAGTACGGCAAGCAGCAGGTTCTCGGAAACAGCCAGACTTAAAAGAAGCACTGCGAGCAGTACCGTCGCCGTCATCACCCGGGTCTTAAGCATCCTGTTCCTCCTGCTCAATCTGTTCGCCGGTCTTGCCAAAGCGCCTCTGCCGGGTCGAATACCACTCGATCGCCTCGTGCAAGTGCTCGGCCTCAAACTGGGGCCAGTACACGTCCGAGAACCAAAGCTCGGCGTACGCGGCCTGCCAGAGAATGAAATTGGAAATGCGCTTTTCCCCACCCGTGCGGATCATGAGATCGACCGGACCGGCCCAGCTGAGCGCAAGATGCCGGCCGATCGACTCCTCGGTGATGTCTTCGCCGGCTTGAGCTGCGGCAGCCGCCGCCTGGGCGATGTCCCATCGGCCCCCGTAATTCATGAGGACGTTGAGCGTCATTTCGGTGGCAGGCGCCGTCACCTCTTCGGCCCTGGCGATCGCCTCCCTCAGGGGTTCGTCAAAGGCTGACACGTCTCCCACGATATGCAGCCGGATGCCGTTCTTCATGAGCGGCTCGGCTTCCTGCGAGAGCGCCTTGACAAAGAACTTCATCAACGTGCGCACTTCGTCTCCGGGACGGCTCCAGTTCTCACTGGAAAAGGCGAAGACGGACAGATGCCTGATCCCTTCACGGCGGGCCGCCTCAACAATGCGGCGCAGCGCGGCCACTCCCCGCCTGTGTCCTTCGGTTCGGGGAAGGAACCGCTGCTTCGCCCAGCGGCCATTACCATCCATGATGATGGCTACGTGATTGGGTAAGTGCATAAAACAACACCGCGCCCCCATCTGCGGGGCGCGCTTCCAAAGCGCTATACGAAAAAGCACCCGGACGAAGTCTTGAGAATCAACTCCCTCTGGGCGCTCGAATTTTCCTGGTCAGCGCACCGCCCGGAGGCGGCGCGTCCGACACGAGAAAGCTCTGGCGGACTAGACCGTCATCACTTCCTTTTCCTTCTTGCTGACGAGTTCATCAATTTCGGCAATGTACTTGTCAGTGACCTTCTGGATGTCCTTCTGAGCACCCGTGGAGTCATCCTCGCTGATTTCCTTGGCCTTTTCAAGCTTCTTGACAGACTCGTTGGCATCACGGCGAAGATTGCGGACGGCAACCTTGGCTTCCTCGCCCTCACCGCGCACGATCTTGCAGAGCTCCTTGCGGCGCTCCTCGGTGAGCGGAGGAATCGGCACGCGGATCACGTCGCCATTCACAGCGGGATTCAGTCCGAGGTCGGCGGTGAGAATCGCCTTTTCAAGAACCTTGACCATCTTGCGGTCCCAGGGCTGGACCGTGAGCGTGCGAGCATCAGCCACGCCAAGGTTCGCAACCTGCGTGATCGGCATCATCGAGCCGTAGTAATCAACGGTGATGTGCTCAAGGATGCCAGTCGAAGCGCGGCCAGTGCGCAGTTTCACCAGATCAGACTTCAGCGTCTCAACCGAGCGCTGCATCTTGCGTTCAGTCTCTTGCCGAATCTCAGCAACAGTACTCATAAGATTTCCTTTCTAAACAAGTCCAAAACTTTAAATGTGAACCAGCGTTCCCTCAGGCTCGCCCAGCACGACGCGGCGCATGGAGCCCTTCTTGCGAATCGAGAACACCTTGATCGGCAGCTTCTGGTCGCGGCACAGCGCAAAGGCCGTCGCGTCCATCACCTTCAGGTCGCGCCGAATCACCTCGTCAAAGGTAATGTCATCATACAGCGTTGCGTTGGGATCCTTGCGGGGATCGGCCGAATAAATGCCGTCAACCTTCGTGGCCTTCATGACGATCTCAGCACCGATTTCAGCACCGCGCAGCGCCGCAGTCGTATCCGTCGTGAAGAACGGATTGCCGGTGCCGGCGGCGAAGATCACGACGCGGCCCTTTTCAAGATACTTGAGAGCTCGGCCGCGGATGTACGGCTCGGCGACCTGGGAGAGCGTGAGCGCACTCTGCACGCGAGCCTCGACTCCGGCGCGGCGCAAGGCGTCCTGCAGAGCCATGGCGTTCATCACCGTGGCGAGCATGCCCATGTAATCGCCCGTTGCGCGGTCCATGCCAGTGGCTCCAAGCGCGACGCCACGGAAGATGTTTCCGCCACCGACCACAATGCCAAGCTCAACGCCAAGCGCGAGAACCTCCTTAATGTCTTCGACCATCGAGGTGATCGTGTCCTTGTTGATGCCGAAAGCATCATCCCCCATCAGGGCTTCACCGGACAGCTTGAGAAGAACTCGCTTGTACTTGAGCTTGGGATGAGCCATTTCAAATCTCCTAAAGGCTGTAGATCCATCTTGCTGCAGAGCGGCCGAGCCGTTTTCATGCGCGCCTAAAGAGGGGCAGGCACAGCATGCCCCTGCCTCAGCGCCGGTTCCAGCGGCGCTGCAGCTTGCAATTTTCCGGGGATCATACCGCAAAAAGGCGCCCCCGGGTGGAATCCCCGAGCGCGCCTCTGCTGGGACAAACGCCTGTTTTCAAGGCGTTTGCGAGCGGAAGAACAGTCTGTTCTTAGGCCTTCTTGGCAGCGTTCTGCTGAGCGGCAACTTCGGCAGCGAAGTCCTCGTTGCGCTTCTCAAGACCCTCGCCCACAACGTACAGGGCGAAGGAGGCAACCTTGGCGCCCTTGCTCTTGAGCAGATTGCCGACGGTCACGGTGTCGTCCTTGACGAACGGCTGGTTGATCAGGGTGACTTCCTTGAGGAACTTCTGCACGGTGCCTTCGGCGATGCGGGGCAGCAGAGCCTCGGGCTTGCCGGCTTCCCTGGCCTTCTCGATGGCAACGCGGCGCTCGGTCTCGATGAGGGCGGGATCAACGCCGTCCTGGTCGAGGGCCTTGGGCTTGGAAGCGGCGATGTGCATGGCGACATCGTGGGCGAGCTCGTCGTCACCGCCAACCACGTCGACCAGAGCGGCGATCTTGGAGCCGCCGTGCACATACTGATGCAGCTTGCCCTGAGCCTCAAAGCGCACGAAGCGGCGGAAGCTCATGTTCTCGCCGATCTTGCCGACCAGAGCGGTGCGGACCTGCTCGAGGGTCTGGCCATTCAGATCGAGGGCGGACAGGGCGGCGATGTCAGCCGGGGCCTTCTCAGCGACCAGGCGGACGGCATCCTTGGCCATCTGCTGGAACTCGGGGTTCTTGGCAACGAAGTCGGTCTCGGAGTTGGTCTCGAGAAGGGCGCCGGTCTTTCCGTCTTCGGAAATGAACACCGTGACGATACCCTCGGCGGTGATGCGGGCGGCGGCCTTGGTGGCCTTGTTGCCAAGCTTCACGCGCAGAATCTCTTCAGCCTTGGCGGCATCGCCATCGGCCTCGGCGAGGGCCTTCTTGCATTCCATCATCGGGGCGTCGGTCTTCACACGAAGCGCCTTAACCATTGCGGCAGTAATAACGGCCATGTTGAGCTCCTAATCAATGTCCTGCCATCGCTCGCATTGCGAACGGGCATTTTGGAAAATTGTTCGATTGTAATCTGTACGAAAAACGGAGCGTAGGAGTATTGCACCCGCGCTCCGCTTCTAGCTGGCCTTGGGAACCGCCTGGCGATCCCCTTCGGCCCTTTGTCGAAAAGACGGTGCCAGGTCGCGTGAATTACGCGGCGGGAGCCTCTTCAACAAACTCCTCCTCGGCCTGGACTTCTTCGCCGGTCTTGGTGGCTTCCTTGCCAGCCAGGATGGCATCAGCGATGCCGGAGGCGTAGATGGCGACAGCCTTGGCGGCGTCGTCGTTGCCGGGGATGACGTAGTCAACACCCTCGGGGCTGTGGTTGGTATCCACAACGCCGATGACGGGAATGCCAAGCTTGTTGGCTTCCTGGATGGCGATCTTGTGATAGCCGACGTCCACGATGAACAGGGCGTCAGGAAGGCTGTTCATGTCCTTGATGCCGCCGATGGACTTGTTGAGCTTCTCGATTTCGCGGGTGAAGTCGAGGGCTTCCTTCTTGGTCATCTTCTCGACGCCGCCGTCCTCAACCGTCTGCTCCATGTCGCGCAGGTGCTTGATGGTCTGCTTGACGGTCTTGAAGTTGGTGAGCGTGCCGCCCAGCCAGCGCTGGTCGACATAGCAGCAGCCAGCACGGGTAGCCTGCTCGACGATGATGTCGCGGCCGCCGCGCTTGGTGTTCACGAAAAGGATCTTGCCGCCATTGGCAGCGAGTTCACGGGCGAACTTCTCGGCCTCGGCGAACTTCTCAACGGTCTTCTCGAGGTTGATGATGTGAATCTTGTTGCGGGCGCCGAAGATGTACTGCGCCATGCGGGGATTCCAGAAACGGGTCTGGTGGCCGAAATGGCAGCCAGCCTCAAGCATTTCACGCATGCTAACGGACATTTTTATCTCCAAGGTTAATGTCTGACGCTGCAGCCGATTGATTCGCGGTCCCTCTCGGGCCACCTCGGACAAGCCGCAGCGCGCTATTTACAAGCCCTCAGCCAACAACGGCAGTCGGGCCACTTTGCCTTAAGAAGGCGGAAAGTGCGCGATTATATGGCCATGAAGGCCAAATTTGCAAGGATTCACTGGGAATTTTCAGCTGACCTTGTACATCTTGCGCACCGTGGCGACGCTCTTGGGCAGGTACTGCATCGAAAAGTCGATGATCTGCTCGGCCGGAACGATCAGCACGGAGTTTCTCCAGTAGCCGGTCTTCACTGCCGAAGTCATCCCGGCAAGAAACACGCACGCGCAGACGATGACGACTCCGCGCACGAAGCCGAAAATGCTGCCGATCGCCCGATCCTCAAAGCTCACGCCTCCTGCCTTCAGAAGCTTGCCGATCAGCTTGCTCACCATGCCGCATGTAAACAGCACAATGATGACGATGCCAAGGGCTGCCATGGCCATTCTGACAAGCAGCGAGAGACTCGGAAGCGGAATGATCTTTGCGAGCTCGGGAGCAAACCTCATCGAAACCCAGATCGCCACAGTCCAGCCGGAAATGGCGAAGACCTCCCGTACGACGCCGCGGCTCAGGCCAAGAATCGTCGACACCAGCAGAATCCCTGCAATGATCCAATCAATTTCGTTCATAAGAATCTTTTCCTCAAGAACCGGCAGCCGCCCTGCTACTTCTTCTGCTGCTGAGCATTCTTAGTCTGCTGAGCACTCTTGCCCTTGGACTGCTGAGTGCTCTTGCTCTTCGTTTGCTGAGCGCCCTTGGACTTTTGTTGAGCACTCTTGGTCTGCTGGGTCGGCTGGGTGATGACCCCCTTGATCCCGTTATCCTTCATGCGCTGCAGTGCCTGGGAGGCCTGGGCCTGAGTGGCAAACCGTCCGACGCGCACGCTCCACAGATCCGTGTTCTTGTTCTTGACAACCTGCGTGTAGGCAGGCAGTCCCAGCTTGGAGAGCTGAGTCTTCTTCACGGCAGCCGCAGCCTTGTTGCTCGTGGCGACCACCTGAATGTAATACTTGCCGTTGGCTACAGCCTTGATCGGCTTGAGATCGCCCTTTGCGGTCTGCAGCCTGTCAATGGTCTTTCCCATGGGATCGTCTACAGCGTCAGCCACCTGCTTGCCGCTCTGCTGGGCACTCTTGGCCGCATCCTTCGCCTTGGTTTTGGCCTGAGCGGACTTGCTCTGGGCCTTCTTCGCGTCGGAAGGCCTCGTATTCGGGCGCACCATGTTGTTGCTTGAGGAGAGGGATTTTGCGACCTTCTCGCCTGACATCTGGGCGAGCGCCTGCGCTTCGGATTCCTTCTTCGCCCTCTTGGCATTGAGCTCAACCTGGGTGACGAGCTTTTGATCGGTTGCGGCCGGCATGTCAGTCTTTGCCTTGGGGGCATTGTCCTTGTAGGAAGGCCGGAAAACGGCGGGAGCCACCGCCACGGCAAGGAGCACCACCGCCGCAAGGCCAATCAGGCGGCGCCTGTTGCGCACCATGTTTCCCTTCTTGGCCCTTTCCTTGTCATCCACTTCATCGCCGTAGGGAAACTGCTGGTTCTGCTCGGAGAATATCTGCTCAATCTTGTCACTCATGGCCGCCACACCTGTCAGATTCGTGTTCGTTTTCATCCGACTCAAGGATACACCGAGACAGGCATCCGCCCTTTCAGCGCCTCGAGGATTGCCGAAACAGTTACAAAGGATCCAAACCCGATGATTTTAACAGTACGGCCCTGACAGCGCGCCTGCCGGCTCTGGGAAAACGCCTCCTGGAGCGCTTGGTCCACGCGATCAAAGGATTGAACGTGCGTCATGTCGACTCCCGCCTGCCGCATCGCCTCGCAAAGCTGCTCCGCGCTGGCCGCCCGTGGTCCGGAGAGCGAGGCCACAAACCAGCGGGAGACCAGCGGCCGGACGATTTCCGCCACCTTCTGCATGTCCTTGTCGGCGAGCATGCCAAAGACAGCCCAGAGCTCCTCGCCCTGCTTCACGCTGCCCCGTAAGTTTTCAGCGAGCGCCTCAGCCGCGTTCGGATTGTGTCCGACATCAATCGTGAGTTCAGCGCCAAGCTGGTCGGCAGGCTTCACGCACTCGAAGCGGCCCGTGAGACGCACGCCCTGAAGCCCCCTGGCAATCCCCCGCTCGAAGACGGGAAAGTCCTGCCTGAGCAGTGCGATCGCAGCCAGCGCTCCGGCTGCATTCTGAATCTGGTTTGCCCCTTCAAGCGCGGGCATCGGAAGATCTTTGAACGATGCTTTACCGTCAGAAAACTTCAAACTGAATGTTTTTCCATCGGCTGCGACCTCAGTCTCGTAGTCACGGCCGTAGATGTACAGCGGCGCTCCAATTTTGTCTGCATGGTCAACAAGCGTCGAAGGCGGATTGCGGTCGGTGCACACGGCGGGCCGCCCCGGCCGATAGATGCATGCCTTTTCGTAGGCGATCCCCTCCCGGCTGCTGCCGAGGAACGCCACATGATCAACACCGATCGCACAGACGATGCCGCAGCTCGTATCAATGGCATTCATGGCATCAAGCCGGCCGCCAAGACCAATTTCAAGAATCACTGCATCGAGCTTTGCGTCGGCGAAGATCTTGAGAATCGCAAGACCAGTGAATTCAAAGTAGGACAGCGTCATGTCGCCCCGGGCTTCGTTCACTGCCTTCAGGGCCTCAACGATGAGAGCATCGCCGGCCTCCCTGCCCTCAAGGAGCACCCTTTCATTGAACCGGATGAGATGGGGCGAGGTGTGCATGCCGACTCGGTAGCCGGCGGCGCGCAGCACCGATTCGATCATGGCGCAGGTGCTTCCCTTGCCGTTCGTTCCTGCGACCGTGAAAACGGGACACTCAAACCGGATCCCCATCTTGCGGATCATGAGGTTCATGCGCTCAAGCCCGAGGTCAATGGGCCTGCTGTGAAGCTGCTCGATGAATTCGAGCCAGTCGTCGAGAGACTCCGTGACGGGAGCCGTGAGTTCAGTCATATCGCGAAAACCGCCCGGAAAAACCGAGCGGTCATTACCTTACAAAAAGAGTTCCAGAATCCAGCCGCCAAGCCGCAGGAATGGCGTCACGAAGATATTGAGCAGACCGCTGGCGATCAGGATGATCATGATGATCATGCCGTAGCGCTCAAGCTGCGCATAGGAGGCCGCCAGCCGATAAGGCAGCAGCCCCTCAAGAATTCTTCCGCCGTCAAGCGGCAGGATCGGAATCAGGTTGAAGGCCATCAGCATGAGGTTCACGCTCACGCCCGCGGAGGCCGTTTCAAAAAGCACCTGCTGGGCAAGCCCTTCGGGCATCGGCACGACAAGAAAGCGGATGAGAAGCACCCAGGCGATCGCCTGCAGCAGATTGCTCGCGGGACCGGCAAGCGCCACCAGCATCATGTCTCTCTTGGGATTGTGCAGCCGGCGGAAATTCACAGGCACAGGCTTGGCCCAGCCAAAGAGAATGCCACTTGTGCCTGAGATGAGGCTTCCCAGCAGAAGCAGCCCCGGTATCAGCACGGTGCCAATCGGATCGATATGCCGGATGGGATTCAGCGTCACGCGGCCCAGCATGTAGGCAGTCGGATCCCCAAGCTGCCTGGCGGCATACCCGTGGGCTGCCTCGTGCAGCGTGATTGCGAGAATCGCGGGAATCGCGTAAATCGCGATAGTCAGAATGATGTTTTGCATAGGCGGGCAAGTGTAGCAAAGACACCCTCAGAGAAACACTTCGAGGAGTCCGAGGAGCAGTGCATAGCGTAGGAATTTTCCGGCGGCGCAAAAAAGCGTGCAGGTGAGCGCCGGCAGTCTCATCCAACCTGCCGCGACTGGAATCGCGTCTCCCACGACGGGCACCCAGCAAAGAAGCATTGCCGCCGGCCCGTAGCGGCCAAGCCAGGCGAGCGCCCGCTCTGAGAGCGGCCGCCCAGGCGGAACGCACCTGCCGATGAGGTACGAGGTCATGCTTCCCGCAGTATTGGCGGCTGTCGCAACAAGAAGGAGCGCAAGAACGCCCCCGGGCTGCAGCGCCCTGTACGCAAGCACCGCCGCTTCGCTCGTTCCGGGCAGCACAGTCGCCGACGTGAACGCGCTCAGCGCGACGCCAAGCAGCCCGTACTGCGCGCACCATGCCGAGAAGTCAAAACCCATGCCCTCATTCCTGCATGCCCAAAAGAACAATTCGCATCATGCCACTGGCCTAGGCATTTGCCCCAAGCCGCATTCTCCAAAAACGGAATTCTTTGTTTCTCCTCAGAAAACACGTTCTCCAGCCGGGCAAGGAATGCCTGCCCTTGTGGCATAGTTCGTTTATCAGAGGCCCGGCAGGAATCAGTCCCTTTGTGCGGGCCGTTTGGCTTGCTCGCGATTCCCCCTCTACATGTGAGCGGGCGGTTTTGTCTTGTTCAGATTTTTGCGATTTTTTTCCTTTTCACCTTTTTTTCCTTTTCACCTTTTAGCAGGAGTGATTCCCATGCTTTCCGATATTGAAATTGCACAGGCCGCAAAGCTCAAGCGCATTGACAACCTCGCCCACGAATGGGGCCTCGATGATGAGGAGTTCGAGCCTTATGGCCGCGACAAGGCCAAGGTCACACTCAATCCGAGCCGCAAGATGAAGGGCAAGCTCATCCTTGTCACCGCCTCTTCGGGCATGCCTGCGGGCTCTGGCAAGACCACGACCTCGATCGGTCTTGCCCAGGCCATGAACCGCCTCGGCCAGAAGGCCGTGCTCGCCCTGCGTGAACCGTCTCTCGGCCCGGTCTTCGGCATGAAGGGCGGCGCTGCCGGCGGCGGCTACTCCCAGGTTCTGCCGATGGAGGCCATCAACCTGCACTTCACCGGCGACTTCCACGCCATCACAGCTGCCAACAACCTGCTCGCAGCCCTGATCGACAATGCCCGCCTGAAGGGCCAGGTGAGCCTGAAGGAAGTCACCTGGAAGCGCGTGCTCGACGTCAATGACCGCCAGCTGCGCTTCATCGTGGACGGCCTCGGCGGCTCTGCGAACGGCATCCCGACGGAAACCGGCTTTGACATCACGGCTGCTTCCGAGCTGATGGCCGTGCTTTGCCTTGCCGACAGCGAAGCGGATCTTCGCGCTCGCCTTGACCGCCTCGTCGTGGGCCTCAAGACCGACGGCACCGCCTTCACCTGCGGCGAACTCGGCGCGACCGGCGCCCTGATGGCCCTGCTCCTTGAAGCCGTCAAGCCCAATCTTGTTCAGACGATTGAAGGCACGCCCGCATTCGTGCACGGCGGCCCGTTCGCCAACATTGCCCACGGCTGCAACTCGATCGCCGCCACGAAGGCCGCCCTCACCCTCGGCGACTACGCCATCACGGAGGCAGGCTTCGGCTCTGACCTGGGTGCCGAGAAGTTCTTCGACATCAAGTGCCGTCACGCCGGCTTCACGCCCTCCGCGGTCGTGCTGGTCACCAGCCTGAAGGCCCTCAAGTGGCACGGCGGCGTTCCCCTGCCCGAGATCGGCCAGCCCAACATGGAAGCCCTCAAGAAGGGTCTGTGCAACCTCGATGCGCACGTTGCCAACCTCAAGCAGTACGGCCCGAAGATCGTTGTTGCAATCAACCACTTCTACAACGATCCGCAGGATGAACTCGAGGTGCTGCGCGCCCGCTGCGCTGAACTCGGCGTGCGCTTTGCCCTGAGCGACGCGTTCGCCCTTGGCGGCAAGGGTGCCGAGGATCTGGCTCGCGAAGTTCTTGCCGCCTGCGAAGGCGAGCCCAAGCCGCTTACCTTCTGCTACCCGGCCGACGCGCACGTGCTCGACAAGGTCACGGCCGTTGCCACGAAGGTCTACGGCGCCGGCAAGGTGACGCTCTCTGACGCCGCCCGCAAGGATCTGAAGGCGCTCGAGGCCCTCGGCTTCGAGAAGCTCCCGGTGTGCATCGCCAAGACGCCGCTCTCGCTCACCGCCGATCCGAAGGTGATGGGCGCTCCGAAGGGATTCGAGCTGCCCGTGCAGCGCTTCATCCTGAACGCCGGCGCTGGCTTCGTCGTCGTGACTACTGGCGCCATCATGCGCATGCCTGGTTTGCCCAAAACCCCTGCCGCCTACAACATTGACGTTAAGGATGGCCGCATCACTGGTTTGGCTTAACCGGTATTATTGGCACATAGTGCAATTGCGGCGGATTGCTCCATAGGCCGTCGCTCAAAGCGGCTCCGCAAACAGCCTGCGGAGCCGTTTCTTTCCCCGGCAAAAAGCAAAAAATAACGAAAGGAAGATTCATGCTTGAGTTTGCCAATGTCCTGAACGGATGGGTCTGGAGTTCGTTCCTGGTGTACCTGTGCCTCGGCACGGGCCTGTACTTCTCTCTGCGCTCCCGCTTCGTGCAGCTGAGACTGTTCCGTGAAATGCTTCGCCTGATGTTTCAGAAAAAGACTGACGACTTGGGCGTGTCCTCGTTCCAGGCCCTCTCGATGACGCTTGCCGGACGCGTGGGCACCGGCAATATCGCCGGCGTTGCCACGGCCATCTGCTTTGGCGGCCCCGGTGCGCTGTTCTGGATGTGGGTCGTGGCGTTCCTTGGCGCCTCGAGCGCTTTCGTCGAATCCACGCTCGGCCAGATCTACAAGGAAAAGATCCACGGCGAATGGACGGGCGGTCCCGCCTTCTATATTGAGAAGGGAGGCAGGAACAAGATCTTTGCCTGGGTGTTCGCCATCATCACCCTGTGCGCAGCCGGATTTCTCTGCCCTGGCGTGCAGTCCAACTCCATCGCGCTCGCAGCCGAGCATGCATTTGGACTCAATCCAACCATCACAGCTGCGATCATCGCGTCGCTGCTGTGCTTCATCGTCTTCGGCGGACTGAAGCGCATCGCCAACTTCACCACCCTCGTCGTGCCCTTCATGGCTCAGGCATACATCGTGGTGGCGCTCATCGTGGTGTTCTACAACGTCGATCAAATTCCGGAAATCTTCCGCCTGATCTTCTCAAGCGCATTCAGCCTTGACTCAACCTTCGGCGGCATCGCCGGCACGGCAGTGAGCTGGGGCGTGAAGCGCGGCATCTACTCGAATGAAGCCGGCCAGGGCACGGGGCCGCACGCCTCGTCTGCGGCCTCCGTGTCACACCCTGCCAAGCAGGGCCTCGTGCAGGCTTTCTCGGTGTATATCGACACCTGGTTCGTGTGCACGGCAACCGGCTTCATGATCCTGCTCACGAATTGCTACAACGTCATGGGCCCCAACGGCTCGATTTACGAGGGCCTGAAGGGTGCCACCGCCGGCCCTGTGTACACACAGATGGCTGTTGACACGGTGATGCCTGGCTTTGGCTCACCCTTCATCACGGTCGCCCTGTTCTTCTTCGCGTTCACGACGATTCTCGCCTACTGCTATCAGGCCGAAGTCAATGTGAAGTTCATCAACCGGTACCTGAACCTGCCCTGGCTGCTGCCTCTGATGCGCATCATCTGCGCGGCCTCCGTCGCCTACGGCTGCATCAAGACTGCTGACGTGGCCTGGATGCTGGGCGACATCGGCATTGGACTGATGG
>Ga0265299_10002372_pt1 | contig 19533 bp, 16 predicted proteins | sample AusTroGonzalo_MG_4_FD_193485 | JGI IMG/M metagenome (GOLD analysis project Ga0265299, IMG submission 193485) | Bovine rumen microbial communities from tropical cattle in Woodstock, Queensland, Australia - Gonzalo_02 | ecosystem: Host-associated > Mammals > Digestive system > Stomach > Rumen ... | reverse complement strand
CGATACCGAAGACGTCCACGATGAGACCGCCTTTGGTCTTGCCTTTCACGTAGCCGGTGATGACCTCCTGGTTGTCGTAGGCCTCGTTGACGCGCTGCCATGACTTGAGGATGAGGGCGCGCTTGTGGGAGAGCTGCATCTGACCGTTGGCATCTTCCTGGCTTTCGACATAGACTTCCACTTCGTCGCCGATCTTGAGGTCGCGGTTGTAGCGGAGTTCGGAAGCGTTGATGACGCCGTCGGACTTGAAGCCGATGTTGAGGACCACTTCGCGGTCGTTGATGGAGACCACCTTGCCGGTGATGACATCACCCTGCTCGATGGACTTGAAGGACTTGGAATAGGCATCCTCGAGGCGGGCTTGCTCGTCTTTGGAGTAGCGGTCGCTCTGTTCGGAGACCTTGTCCCAGCTGAAGTTTTCGAGCGCGTTGGCGTAGGGGTTCTCGATCTCGCGCATTTTGCGGGGACCCTTGGGGGCTTTGGGAGCCTCTTCGGTTTCGGGCATGGCCTCTTCGGCGGCGGCGGTGGCTTCCTCAACCACGTTTTCCACTACAGTTTCGTCAACATTTTCCACGTTTTGCGCGATTTCTTCGACCTGTTCAGGAGTGTTCAGTAATTCTTCTGACATAAATTGTTGTCTCAATTTGCCCTGAGACTGGGGCTTTTTTAAGATTAAACAATGAGGTTAACTGCTTGTAAGTCAATTGAAGAGCCTCTTTCAATTGAGCCGGCAAAGATACAAAAATTTTAATATGAAAAATTTTTTTCTGCAGAATGTTGCGATAATAGGAAAAAAGTGTATTTTTGCGGCCTGAAACATTGCGGGGTAGAGCAGTGGTAGCTCGTCGGGCTCATAACCCGGAGGTCGCAGGTTCGAGTCCTGCCCCCGCTACTAAATCCAAGCGGCTGCCAATCAAAACGGCGGCCGTATTTTATATATGGAAGAGAAAAAGAAGAAACGGACGAAATTCTTGGAGAAGCCGCAGTATCCGGGCGGCGCGAAGGCGTTGCGCGAGTTCGTGAACGCCCACCTGCAGTACCCGCAGGATGCGATGGACCAGCATATCGAGGGCGTGGTCACCGTCGCCTACCAGGTGAACGACGACGGCGAGGTGGAGAACCCGGTGGTGACCAAGAGCCTCTGCCCCTCCTGCGACGAGGAGGCCGTGCGCATTGTAAACATGCTGCACTACGACAAGGCCCGCAACCGAGGCGTCCGTCTCAAGGTGAACACTAAGCTGAACATCAACTTCCGTCTCGCGCCCGTCCCGCAAGGGCCCACCATCACGTATACGTACACACCGTCGACCAAGAAATCCGGCGGGAACAAATCGGGAACAAATTCCGGTGGCTACAGCTATTCGATTTCGTGGTAGGGGGTTATACTATCGTTATATATATACTCCCACTATTTTTCGACCTGTACGGTTGAAAAACAGGCTGTTTTATGAAGGTTTGCTGTTAAACGCAGGAGATTCCGCCACCTCCTACCGTCGGCGGCGGAATGGTGTTCGGTTCTGTACGAGAGAAGGGGAAAATTTTCCCCTTTATGACCCGTACACACGCACCATTCCGCAAGGCACAAAGTGCCGAAGCGGAATCTCTGCCGTTTTTTAATCGTACAGGTCGCTATTTTTTGCAGCCAAGGTGAACGGAATGCCACGAAATTCGTATTTTTGCCGCCGAATCAAAAACGGAAAAACAAAGGCTTTATGAAAAGAAACGGAATCATCCTTCTGCTCGTCGCGCTGTTCGTGGGGACGTTGTTTCAGGCAAGCGCGCAAGCCCCTTACAGGCGTAGTTACGGCTTGACCATCGGCACCACCCAGGGCATCTCCTACAAAAGCTTCCCCTCCCGGCATTTTGCCATCCAGCTCGATCTGGGCACCAAATACTGCTATGTGTATGGTTCCAACCTGTGGACTGTAGAGCTGGCGCCGAACTTCATGTACGAGGGCTGGTTCGTCGAAGGCCTGTACGGATTTGCGGGATTAGGCGCAAGCATCGGCTACAACTGGCAGGAATTCAAGTACTTCAACGACAAGCCCCCTTACGAGCATGTGAGCGACAACAACTACAAGGGCGGCTTGAACGGCATCTTCGGACTGGAATACAAGTTTTTCATCCCGCTCACGCTGCAGTTCGATTTCCGTCCGGGCTACCGCTGTGTCTTCAACTCCGACGGGCTTGCCGACCACAAGTTCGACTGGGGACTGAATTTCGGCGTGCGCTACACCTTGTGAATGGCGTGAAAAAAGCGCGCCAGGTTAGCGCGCTTCTGGTTTGTACAAACGTTTCAAATGCATCTGTCGTTTTGCGGATGCAGCCCGTCTGCGCGACCGGATATTTACACAATAAGAGTATGTGTACGGTTTGGCACGGCTATATTACATTTTTTTAAATTGATTTTGGATATATTTCAATATGACTACTGCCAGAATGACCGTTTTTGATAATGCGGATCTGAGTGGTAATACGTTCGGACATGGTGTCGGTGTGGCTGATGACGCCGACCTTCTTTCCTTGTGAAGATTGTAGCATGGCGAGTGAGTCGATAACGGTGGCGAGTGTGTCAGGGTCCAAAGTGCCAAAACCTTCGTCGATAAAGAGGTTCTCGAATGAAATGTTCCTTGACGAGAGGGACGAGAGGCCGAGAGCAAGACCTAACGACACAATGAAAGTTTCGCCACCGGAAAGCGATGTGGTGTCGCGCACATCGTCGGCACGGTCGTGGTCAATCACGCGGATACCCAGTGAGTTTTTCACTTGCTGCAATTCGTAACGGGTGTTGAACTTGCGTATCTCGGCATTGGCATGTTCGATAAGGAACCGCAAGGTGTAACACTGTGCTATCTTGCGAAGCGTATCACCGTCAGATCCAATAGCATTGGATATCTTCTCCCAATCGTTTTTCAAACTTTCGGCCGCCTGTCTCTGATCGAACAGTTCGCCCGTCTTCCTCTTTGCGTCATCATGACGTTGCAAGCGAGCCTTTGCATCGGTCAACTCTTGGTCGCTCTTTTGCTCAAGTTCTGCTTTTCTTGCCGTCAACTCTTCTTGCGATTGAGACGGCTTATTTTTTTTGTGCTCATCGTGTGATCTCACCTCATTATTGTATGTGGTAGTCCTTTCGGTAACATTGTTCTTGAGTTGATCTCTGCGCTTGCGTATTTCTTCCCAGTTGTCGGAGGCTGAATAGAGGGCAGCAACGTCTTCTTTTGTGAGTTGTCGCTCATGGTTGCCATTGTAGGTCATGAGCCATTGGTTGAGAGACTGTTTGCTATCGTTGAGTTTTTGATTTTCTGTTGAAATATTGTTTTGGGTTGTTGTCTGTTGTCCATTCAGGCTTTGGAGTTCCTCGCGAAGTTTACCAAGGGCCTCTACTTTATCATTGACGTTTTTTGTTGCCTCATTCTTTGCATTGGTCAATTCCTGTTCAAAAGCATCGGGATCTTTGTCTCCGATTTCATTCATGAGCATTTTTTTCTTCTCTTCAACAATGCTAATTGCCTCGTTCAAAGCTGCCAGTGCTTTGTTCATTGCTTGTTCCTTGTCAGATCTCTGAGAAAGGAGATTTTCGGTTTTGCCTTTTTCTGTTTCCAGCTGTGTGTTGGCCGCGTTTATCTTGTTTTTTGCCGCATCCAAATCGTTCGCGGATTTCGTATCATAATCTCTTTGTTTTTTTTCACATGTCTCTTTTTCTCCACGGAGTTCGTTGATTTTTTTTACTGTTGCGTTGTAGGAATTAAGAGTCTGCAAGGCAATATCTACCGCCTTGATAACATCTGATTGCATTGTTTCCAACGCGGCGACATCCTCAGTCCATTCTGGATGTTTCTGGTGAACCACTGCCCACTCCGTCTGAAGTGTGCCAATTTCTTTGTTCAATGACGTATCGCTTTCGTTGATGCTTTGGAGTTTTCCTCCGATTTCACCTTGTTCTTTGTCGAGCAGTTCTTTGCGTGTTCTTTGCGATTCAAGAGTTTTGTCTTTCTCATTAATCAGTGCCAGAAGTTTATATACTACTGGAGCCAATGTCTCTACGCTTTGGTAAGGATGCTCAGTTGCACCACAGAGTGGACAAGCTTTGCCTTTCTCAAGATGGGACCGATGCAAAGCCCAGTCCTCGCTGGTCATCAAAGTATGTGTTCTTCGAAGGGTGTCGAGTTCGGCCGACAAAGCATCTATCTTAAAGCCACGCAGTTCGTTAACAATCTCTTCTTCACGTTTCTTCAGCGTAATTCGTAGTCCTGCATTCTCTTGGAGAGATTGGTGTTTCTTGCCGAGCTCTGTTTGGATACGGATGGCGTCTTTCAGGTCGTTTCGCTTTTGCTCCGCATCGCTTTTGGCTGTCTGCAGTTTGTTAGCATCAACGCCTTCAATTTTTTTGCATTCTTCGTTAAATGCCGCAGTGGCTTGTTCAACTTTAGCTGCAAGTTGTTTCTTCTCCGTGTCGATACTGGCTTGAAGATTTGTGAATTCTTGATTGGCTTCATTTAATTTGTTCGTACATTGTTTAATGTCTTCGGCGTTCTTGTCAACCGCATCTTTCGCCTTCTTGTAATCGTTTTCGCTTTGCGTTTTCGCCGCATCCTTCTCTTTCACCAAACTGCTTGCTGCCTCCAGTTCACCCTTTATCGTTCTGGCTTTGTTTATATGGGGTCTCTGTTCTTCAAGAGCTTTTATGGCATCTGCTTCCACCTGCTTGAGCCCCTTTAAGTCTTGTCCACTTTGCTGTATTTCGGAGCTCTTTTTCTCAATACTTTTATTTATCTTCTCTAACTCTTCTTTTTGTTTTATAATTCTGCCTTCGGTATCTTGAATTTCTTTATAGAGAGTTATAGCCAGAATGGTGTCGTCGTGAAGTGACAAACGGTCGATGTCGGCTTTTGCCCCTTCCAAGGCTTCTTCTGCAATTGACTTGTCTTTTTGGTATTGGGCTATATTTCTCAAATATTGATTCTCATCAATAAACCATTTTAGAGCTACCGTTATCTGACCGAGTTCCTCTTTTGCTTTTTGACTTTCTTCCTCCAGATCTTTGATTTTCTCACAAAGCGTTTCCAACTCTTCATCTGGGATAATATCGTTTTCGAATGCGGAATAACCGGCATTGAGAGTGTTAAACTTTTCTATCGCGGAATCTTTTTGTGTTTTGATTTTAGCGGCAATGACTTTATACCTTCCCTCACTGTCAACAAGTTTCTCCAGCAATTTATACCGTTCATCCGCATCAGCTTTGAGAAATTCGGCAAACGCGCCCTGTGATATCAGGACAGTGCGGAGAAACTGCTCGTAATCGAGTCCGATAATCTCCGGAAGGTCATCCCATTTCGCCTGTTCTTCCACAAGTGTGCCGTCTTTTTCCGTGATTTTATATAATCGAGGTGGGTTTTTACTTATTTCGGTATATTTTTTCTCCTTGAATTCCACGTGCCACTCTGCACGGAAAACATCTCCATTGTTGGCCACAAAGGTGAGTTTACTATAGCCTATTTTCTTCCCGCGAGAAAGGATGTTCCTGCAATCGGTAGGGGCAAGGCGGTTTTTCTCGCCTTCTTCCAAGTTACCATAAATCTCTATTTTTTGTCTTTGTCCTCTCTCTCTGGGGTAACGGGGTGCACGACCATAAAGTGCCAGACAGATGGCATCCAAGATAGTTGATTTTCCCGAGCCAGTGGGACCAACGATGCTGAATATGTTGCTGTCCTTCAGGGCACCTTCTTCAAAATTGATGACTTCGCCCTCTTCGCGGTCTAGAGAGGCAAGATTTTTTATTTCAAGTTTTATAAATCTCATAATCAGTCGTTTGTTTCGTTTTTAACACTTGCTATCAAATCCTGAAGCATTTTTGTCTGGCTTTCGCTCATTTCAGCTTTGTTTTTGAAAAGATATGCCTCCTTAAGCGTTTCAAGCGGATCTCTGTCAAGTATGTCGTCGATTGTCACAATATTCTGATTGCCGATGATGGTTTGCAAATCAATAGTTGGCATGATTCTCTGAATTTTGCAAAGCACGGCATCCTTTGCATTCACATAGTCTTCAAGTTCTTTGATGATATCGTTGTTTACCCTTTCGATTTTCACCTTCAACAGTACGTAGTCGAACGAATCGCTCCGTTTCCCATTTTCACCACGCGACCTGAGTTTTGCGTCTATAAGTTTCTCGAGTTTCTTAGGCGTAAGGTCCTCGTCAGTCTCGGGCAATATGCGCAGCTGATGCTGAGGCGCGTACTCCAGGAATTCCACTGAGACTTGTTTTGAGTCATTCAACGTGATAAGGTCAACACCATGCTTGTAGTTTATTTCCGCAAATGACATGGGAAGCACGCTGCCTGTATAACGAGCCCAATCGGTGTTCCAAATATGTTGGCGTTTATGGATGTGACCGCAAGTCAAATAGTCAGGATGATCGATCCAACCCTCCATGTTCACCTCCTCCTGTCCACCGATAACGATTTTTTCGCTGGCATCCTTGGAGGCAATATCTGCGCCTTTGGCGTACATGTGGGCCATCATGACAAGAGGTCTGTCGGGATACAACTCCCTGGCCCGTTGAGTCAGCTCGCGGAGAAAATGGTTTACTCCCTGCGAGTAGCTGGCATTCTGCACCACATCGGAGCGGAGATAAGGCACCGCCAACACGATCATCTCGTCGCCATCGGAGTTCTTTATCGGGATGATGAGGTCATCGTAGTCGTTTACCCAGACTTCTCCCTCCGGGGTCTGTTTCCAAGTGCGGTGTACAGAGCCACGGATCTCCACCTTGTAACGGGAAAGCAAAGGACGAGGCGCTTCCAAACGTGAAGCCGAATCGTGGTTGCCGGCTGTGATGACGATTTGAATATCGGGACACTTCCGGGTTACGTCTGCAAGAAACTCGTAATAAGTCGATTGTGATGCGGCCGAAGGATTGCCGTTGTCAAACACATCCCCGGCGACAAGCAGTGCGTCGGGTTTCTGCTCTTCGATTTGATTCAGCAGCCATTGCAGGAAATGCCGATGTTCCGGCAACCTGTCGTTCCCGTGAAACAGATTGCCCAAATGCCAGTCGCTAGTTGCAATTATTTTCATAAATTGATAAATTTTTGGCGACATCTTCGCCTGTGACAGGGTGTTTTATATATCCTCTTTTGTTTTTAATAGTATTCAATTGCAAAAATCCAGATGATGGCTACAACTCCATTAATAAACATCAAAATCAACGTTGTCAGGAAAGTATTTCTGGAAATTTTGTGCGAATTCCTCGCTGCAAGTGACCATCGACAATTTTGAACAGCCTCCAAAAGAAGTAGAGTCAATTTCTTTGACAGATTTGGGTATAAAAATTTCTTCCAATGAAGTGCAGTTTTTAAATGCAGACTCTCTGATATATCCAAGTCCTGGAGGTAAAACTATATTTTTAAGTTTTTTACAAGATAAGCAAGTGCCATATTTAATGACGTAAAAATCAACAGGGAAAACTATTGATTCGATATTGGAAAATGCAAAGGCACACTCATCTATTTGTTCTATCCTCTCTGGCAAATCAATTTTAGTCAGTGCCGTATCCTGTATGAAGTTTGAATCTATGCTTTTCACTAACGGAGATAGTTTTAACTCATTCAATTTTGTACAAAAAGCAAAAGCCTCTGATCCTATGGACACAGGGTGTCTTTGAAACTCGCTGCCACATTCAGTACGCAGTAGCTCATTTTCATCAAGTTCATCCCAAACGACTTTTTCCAGCGTCGAACATCTATAAAAAGCCCCATCTTGTATTTCCCGCACATACATGGGAATATGGATTTCGGTAAGGGAATTACATCCACTAAAGGCATGCTTCCCGATTACCAACCCGTTAATCCAGCCAAACATATCCATATGCATCAATCTTTTCCGGTACTCTTCTTCATTATCCAGAAAGTTGATTTGCTTTAAGTTTTCACAGTGAGAAAATGCGAAATCACCTATCCGGTTCATAGTACTGGGGATGTTCACCTCTTCCAATGCACTTTGTGAAAACGCCTTTGGGGTTATTTCCACCAAAGTGATCTTCTGATTGTCATACTCGATCTCGGATGGGATTGTCAAAACTTTCAAGAGAGGGTCCGTATGACCCAAAACAACGGCATTTTTCTTCTCAATGCTTATTTTCAAACCTGATTCTAAAACAATTTCTTCCATATCGTTATATTTTACAGGGAATATCTATTTTTAACATTTTGCGACACATGTCCAGGCCGTATAAACTCAGTTGAACTAAGTCTGATAAATGGCGCGGCAAAGTTACATAATATTCTTGGTTTTCGGTATCGCAACTGACAAAAATCCCTAATATTTCTTTATCTTGTTGATATTTATAAGGTTGTCAGCAAATGGCCGGCCGGTAACTGTACTGTATTCTCTTGCAAAGGGGAGATGAATAGGTGTCGGCTTTTCGGTTGCCGTACTGAATCACTTGCTATGTACTTGTCTGTTGCGGCAGGAATGCCGCAGCTTCTGTGCACAAAAAAAACGCGCCATGTTAGCGCGCTTTCCTGTTTGTACAAACGTTGTTGTTCTGTAGGACATTGTCTTGTAGAGACGCACGGCCGTGCGTCTCGTCGTGCGTCTCTACGGTTAATATTCATCCTCGTTGAAGAAGAAGTCCTCCTTGGAGGGATAGTCGGGCCAGATGTCCTCGATGGAGTCGTAGGTCTCGCCTTCGTCGTCGATTTCCTGAAGGTTCTCGATGACCTCCATGGGGGCGCCTGAACGGATGGCGTAGTCGAGCAGCTCGTCGCGGGTTGCCGGCCAGGGGGCGTCCTCTAATCGCGTGGCTAATTCAAGTGTCCAATACATAGTTTTTACGTTTAAAAAATGGTTTGTTTTTGAGGGCGCAAAAGTATAATATTAAACTGAAAAAATCAAGCTTTTGAAAAATTTTTATTTCGCTGATTGATAGAGAGTTTCGGAAATTTTTTCTTTTTTGTGGAAAAATCGGGCCAAAATAAAGAAGAAATCGGACAGCCGATTCAGCAAAACCTGCACCGGTTTGTAGGCCTCGTTTTCCTCCAAAAGTTGCACCACATAGCGCTCGGCGCGGCGGCAGACGGTGCGGCACACGTGGGTGTCGGCGATGAGGCGGCTGCCCTGCGGAAGGATGAACCCGCGCATGGGCTCCAGCTTCGCGCTCAAACGGTCGATCTCCCGCTCGATTTCCTCGGTGAACTCAGCCAGACGTTCCACCTTCCAGTACTTCTCCCAGTTCTCCACCGGGGTGGCCAGCATGCCCCCGACGACGAAGAGCTCGTTTTGCACTTTTGTCAGGAAATTGTCCGAAACTTGCGAAATCACGACCCCGATGAAGCTGTTCAGCTCGTCAACAGTGCCGTATGCGTGCAGCAAAACGCTGCCCTTTGAAATGCGTGAACCATCTGATAATGAGGTGGTTCCATTGTCTCCAGTACGTGTATAAATTTTCATCACTTTTTTTTTGCAAAGATAGAAAAAAAATGTATTTTTGCAGCCGCAAAAGCAAGGGTAAAAATAACGTCTCCTTAGCTCAGTTGGTAGAGCAATTGACTCTTAATCAATGGGTCCAGGGTTCGAGCCCCTGAGGGGACACAAAAGGCACTCCAAACCACAAGTTTGGGGTGCTTTTTTTTTATCCTCCCTGTATTATGATAGGCGAAAAAATGTATTTTTGCCAGTTCAAAATAGAAGTTAAGCAAACGTCATGGGTATAGAGGATTGCATTTGGCTGATACTGAAGGGACTGCTGGCCACAGTGGCCATCTCCCTGTTGTCGCTGCTGATTGGCACGCTCGTCGGTTGTGGCCTCTACGCGCTCACGCTGAACCGCCGCCGCTGGCTGCAGAACGTTTCTAAGTGGTGGAAGGTGGTGGTGCGCGGCACTCCGGTGATGGTGCTGATCCTGATTGTCTTCTATCTGCTGTTCGGCGGCCACTGCCCGATATTGGCGGCTTCGATTGCCATCGGGCTGATCTTCGCCAACTTCGTGGCCGGAAATCTCCAGTCGTCCATTGAGGCGGTGGGACGGGGGCAGATGGAGGCCGGAAAGATGCTGGGCTTCTCCAAACTGCAGACGATGCGCTACATCGTGCTGCCCCAAGCCCTCCGCATCGGCATGCCCGCCTTCAAGTTCCAGGCCGTGGCCACCGTGAAGGGGACTTCCGTCGTGGGATATGTGGCCATCCAAGACCTCACCCTGGCCGTCCAGACCATTCGCACCAGCACCGGCCAGGACCTGCTGCCGTTGCTCGTCACCACCCTGATTTACTTTCTGCTGGCATGGCTGCTGAACAAGCTGTTGGACTTTATACTCTTCCGAATCTCGCAGATATGATTACCGTTTCCCATCTCTTCAAAGATTTTGACACTCCCGACGGAAGCCGTACACACGCGGTGAAAGACATCTCGTTGCATGTCTCCCGTGGCGAGGTGGTGGGAATGATCGGTCCCTCCGGCTCGGGGAAAAGCGTCCTGCTTCGCTGTATGGCGGGGCTGGAACAGCCCACCAGCGGCGAAGTGAGCCTGACCCCCGGCGTGAAAATCGGCATGGTGTTCCAACAGTTCAACCTCTTCGGTCACCTCTCGGTATTAGACAATGTGACCCTGGCACCCATGAAACTATTGGGCCTCGGGCGCGAGGAGGCCGACGAACTGGCCATGGAGATGTTGCGCCATGTGGGCATGGCCGAACATGCCCGACAGATGCCGTCCTCCCTCTCCGGCGGACAGCAGCAGCGGGCGGCCATCGCAAGAACCCTGGCCATGAAACCCGAGATTTTGCTCATGGACGAGCCTACTTCGTCGCTTGACCCCACGATGGTGGACGAGGTGCAGGGGGTGGTCCGCTCCCTGGCCCAAGAAGGGATGACCATGGTGATTGTCACCCACGAGATGCGTTTCGCCCGCGACACCAGCAGCCGCATACTGTTTGTCCATAACGGCTGTCTGCTGGAAGACGGAACCCCCAGCCAGATCTTCAATGAGCCGCGTCTCCCGCAAACCCGCTCCTTCGTGAACAGAATCCGTCTTCTGGCATTCGATATCGCCAGCCGCGACTTCGACCTATACGACATGACCTCGAAAATCAAGCAGTTCTGCATACGCTGCTCCATCGCGGAAAAGATGGACTCCGTGACCCATGTGGTGGAGGAGATGCTGGTTCTGATAGCCGATTTCGCAACACCCGTCCATATCGAAGTGAACCACAGCGACTTGAAGCAAGAGACATCGGTGGTGGTGTTGCAGCGTGATGTGGAAGTTTCCGCGTTGGAGAAACCCGATACCGACGAGTTGGCGGTCATTCTTATCCAGAATGCCAGCCAAAACATATCCGTAGAACACACTCCCGAAGGAGTAAAGACAATATTCGAAATATGAAGAAAACAGACAATCCCATTAACAAGACCTGGCGGAAACTGCAGACGCGAGGCGGCGTACTGATGCTGTTGACCGCAGCCATCTTGATGGAGGTGGGCAGCGCAGTACAATACTATTTCGCACGCAACGGCATCCGTAACGAGGTGCGTCAGCGAGCCGCATTCGAACTGCAGGTCAAAAATTTGGAAATCAAACAGATGCTCAGCCGTGTGGAAACGGCGGCGGGCAACCTGCATTGGGTGCTGGAAGAGTCGATTGTGAATCCCGACTCCGTATATCCCATCCTGCGGCACATCATGGAGAAAAACCCGGATTTGACAGGCTGCGCCATCGCTTTCCTGCCCGACTATTATCCATCCAAAGGCTATTGGTATGAGCCCTACGTGTTCCGCAACAACGACACCCTTGAGAACAAGCAGATCGGCTCGGCCGATCACAACTATCTGGAAGCGCCTTGGTTCACCGACGGGCTTGTGAATCCCGACGGACTGTGGACGGAACCGTATATTGACAGCGACGGTTCGGAAGGGATGGTCTGCACTTACACCCTCCCGTTGTGCGATGCTTCGGGACGCACGGTTGCCGTTTTCGGCGCGGATGTCTCGCTCGACTGGCTCGGCGACCTCTTCGAACAAAAAGCGGATGTCCAGACCTATCTGTTTTCCCATGCAGGACGGGTGATGGTCTGTCCCGACAGCACGCTGGTGATGCGCATCACGCTCGAGGAAACCGCGCGTCTTCACCAGGACACGATGGCGGCACATCTGAACGAGGCTGTGCAAGGGGGAAAGCAGGGATCCACCAATGTGAAATACAATGGCGAGAAATACTATATACATTATAGTCCGGTGGGCGGAAACACGGGGTGGTCGATGGCGCTCTTTTTTCCCGACAAAGAGATTTACAAGGGATTGCATCGGGTGAGCCAACTGCTCCTCATCTCCATGTTTCTAGGCTTGTTACTTTTGGCATTCATCATGTGGCGCACTTTCCGCGGAATTCGGAAGTTGGGCGAGGTGAACGCCGAGAAGGAACGCATCGGCAGCGAGCTGAAGATTGCCCGAGACATCCAACAGGGCATGCTCCCGAAGACCTTCCCGCCTTATCCAGATTGCGACGAGGTGGCGATTTACGGTTCGCTGGTGCCTGCCAAGGAGGTAGGCGGCGACCTCTACGACTTCCAAATACAGAACGGACATCTTCTGTTCTGTGTAGGCGATGTAAGCGGAAAAGGTGTCCCCGCCTCGTTGATGATGGCCGTTACCAGAAGCCTCTTCCGTACGGTTTGCGCCCGTACAACCAACCCCGAAGAAATTATGAACCAGATGAATACGGCCATGTCGGAGATGAATGAGAATTCCATTTTCGTCACGTTCTTTATCGGTAATCTGGACCTCAAAACCGGCATGTTGACGTATAGCAACGCCGCTCACTGTCCTCCAGTGCTGGTCAACGAAACCATTTCCACCCTGCAGATGGACGCCAATATCCCGCTTGGGGTCATGGATTGGAATTACACCCGCCAGGAAACCCATGTGGGCTTGGACTCTGTCATATTCCTCTACACGGACGGCCTCACTGAGGCTGAAAACACCACTCATGGCCAGTTTGGAGAGGCACGTATGCTCGCCGAATTGGAAGAAATGGCCCATGCCACGCCCCGCGAACTCATTGATCATATATCGGGGGTGATACAAGTTTTTGAATCCGGCACGGAACAGAGCGACGACCTCACCATGCTGGCGATCCGTTACACCAAAGCATCCAAATAAAGCGCTATGGAACACACGCTCACTTTACATAATGACGTGCAGGAAGTTCCCCTGTTGGCGACATTCATCGACACCATCTGCGAAGAGAACGCGATGGACATGGAGATGTCGATGAATATCAACCTGGCCGTGGAGGAAGCTGTGGTCAACGTGATGAACTATGCCTATCCGGAAGGCACCGTCGGCGAGGTGAGGATTGATGCCTCCGTGACCGACGGGCTGCTGACCATCATCATCTCCGACAGTGGAACCCCCTTTGACCCCACCGGCAAGGAGGATCCCGACATAAACCTGCCGGCAGAGGAACGGGCCATCGGCGGACTAGGAATCCTCCTGGTCCGACAGTTCATGGACACCGTGACCTATCAGCATACTGACGGGAAGAATATACTTATACTAATGAAAAAATTAAATTAAAACAGCAATAAAATGAAAACCACCATTAAAGAACAGAACGACGAGATTGTGGTCTACTTTGAAGGCCGCCTCGACACCGCCGCCTCCCCTCAAACGGACAAAGACATCCAGCCCGTCCTTACTGCGGACAAGGATATTGTGCTCGACTGCGAGAAATTGGAGTATATCTCCTCCAGCGGTCTCCGCATTTTCCTCAGCATTCTCAAGGAGGCCAAACCCCGTGGCCACAAGGTCTCCATCGTCTGCACGAACCAGAATCTTCTCAAAATTTTCGCTGTAACAGGTTTCACCAATCTGTTCGAATTCAGAAAATAACGGTTATATTATTGTAGAGACGACATATTATGGCGTCTCTAAAAAGAAGTCAATTATGGCGTCTCTATAAACACATCATTCTACATTATCCTCAGGCACAATAACGTCAAATCGTCACTGGGGATGGCGCCGGCCCTGTGTGTTTCAACAGCGGCGAGGAGCATGTCAATCACCTGTTGGGCATCCAAATCTTTGGCATCCTGCATGAGTTCGATCAGACGCTCGTTGCCCAGGAGTTCCTGTTTTGGGTTTTCAGCCTCGTTGAGACCATCGGTATAGAGCAGCACTTGTTCGCCTTTGATGTTGTCGATGCTCTCGCCGTAGAACGGGATACCCTCCAAAAATCCGAGTGCCCGGTTGGTGTATTGCATTTTGAGGAACTGCCCGCCGAGGATCGGGGCGTTATGGCCGCAGTTGCAGTAGTCAAGGTGGCCGGTGCGCAGGTCGGCCTTGCCGATGAACATGGTGACAAACATGCCTTGGTCGTTGTCCCTGCAGAGGTTGTCGTTGACTTGGGTGGCGATTTCCGCCGGCGAGTAGCCTTGTTGCGCCACAATTCGGAAGAGGTTGCGTGTGACGGCCATGAAGAGGCTGGCGGGAACGCCTTTGCCCGAGACATCGCCCACGCAGAAGAGGAACTGCTCGTCTTGGATGAAGTAGTCGTAGAGGTCGCCGCCCACCTCCTTGGCGGGCGTTATCGAGGCATAGAGGTCGATGTCCTTACGGTTCGGGAATGGCGGGAACATGCGAGGCACCATGCTCATCTGGATATCACTGGCCACCTTCAGCTCGCTCTCGATGGAAGCCTTCTGGGCGGTGGTGCTTTTCAATTCCTCAATGTAGTTGACCAGCGAGTGTTGCATTTCGGTGAATGACTGCCGGAGTTGTCCAACCTCGTCACGACGACCGTCGTCGGGCAAGGTCACGCTGAAGTCGCCCGAGGCGATAGCCTCCGCCTGCCGGGCGAGTTTCGTGAGCGGTCGGAGCTTTCGGCCGATGGTATAGATGCACACCAGCATCAATAGGATCAGGCCTCCGACAACCGATCCTGTCACGGCTCGGCGCAACCTGTTGAAACTCCCGAAGATATCGCTTTCCGGACAGACGATGGCCACGCTCCAGCCGGTGGTGCTGAGCGGTTTGTAGAAAACATAGCAATCCTCGCCGTTGAGTTTCAGCTGGCGCATCCCTTCTTCGCCGCGCTGCATGGCATGCCCAAGACTCACCATGGCAGTGTCCGGGTGTTCCATCGATTCGGTGAAAATAGTCTGATAGACGAGCTTTGTCGAGTCCGGGTGTACAAAATAGGTGCCGCCCTGGCCGATCATGATGCTATACGAATTCGGATAAGGTTTCACGGCCGAGATAGTTTTGGAGAGCCATTCCAGCGATATGTCCACCGAAAGCGTGCCGATATATTGGCCTTCTTTGTCTTTAATGGGTTGGCAGTAAGAGGCGATCATATCTTTGGAGTAGATGTCGTCAGGATTGTAATCCATGAAGGGCTCTGTCCAAATCGGTTTGTCCAGCAGTTTGCAGAGCTGATACCAATCCCAATAAAAGTATTCATAATGCTCATTGCCCTCCTGGGTTGTCTCAATCACCCCGTGGTCGTTGTAGGAGAAGGCGGAGAAATAGCGTCCGCGCCCCGGGAAATAATAGGGCTCGAAAGCGATGGAACAGCCATTGAGCTCGGGGTTGTTCTCCAATATCCGACGGGAGTATTCAAACATGATGTCAGGCGTGTCGAGATGGCGATTGATCAGCCACGCGGTATTGTTGGCGGCCACCTCCACCCGGTCGAGGATGGCGGTCACGCGCAGGGTCGTGTTCTCCAACTGTTCAGTGGCCCGGTCAACGGCTTCCTTGCGGACCGCCTGGCGTGACACGCTGAACATGTATCCCAATGCGGCAATCAGGATGATGGCGGAGAAAAAGACGACAAAAAGACCAAGTTTCGTGGCCAGAGACCTCTTGACGAAGGATATGATTCTGAATTTCATGGCTATTTGGCTATTAATTGATCGTATGTGACTTCGCGTTTCAGCATTTTGCACTCCAGCATCAGGTCGCTGGCCTGTTTCACCATGTCAGGGCGAAGACGGAACTCCCGTTTCCCCGATTCGCGGTCCACCTGTAGACGCAGCACCTCTTCCAGCATCAACTTCTGTAGGACGCGGTTTGTGATTAAATGGTTCTCCTGCACATATTTCATCACGATATCCAGGGTCTCTTCGGGATGTGCCGCCGCCCATTCCCAACCTCTACGGCTGGCCTGGGCGAACTTTTTTGCTTCTTCGCGATGTTTGTTGTAATACTCGCGGGTTACATACAGACCGTCTTCCTGCACGTTGTATCCGTGGTCGCAGAAACGATAGACGCTCTTCTCACTCACCGGCAGGCCAGTCTGTACCAGTTGGTAATATTCGTTGTAACTCATGGCCAGGGTCGCATCAATGGCGCCCGCCACAAACAGATTAACATTCGAGGCAAAGGGAATCCATTCATAGTCAAGATGTTCCTTCTTGCTCATACAGATGGCTAATTGGCCGAACCCCGCGCTCCAGATCCCGATGCGCTCACCTTTCTGTGTCAGCGGGTCAACTCCGCGGCGCGATACGATGACCATCGCGTTGTTCATCGAAGTTTGCAGGATGTTCACCAAGTCGATTCCCCCGTCCACGATTTCTATCGCCTGGCAGAGTTGCAGGGTGGTGGCATGGCTTTCATTGTTCTGGATGCGTTTCATGGCCGGTTGCGTGAGCGATGGGTGGACAATCTCCACCGAAAGTCCCGCTTCCTTGTAGAACCCTTTTTCCTGCGCCACATAGTAGCCGGCGAATTGAGCCTGCGCAGTCCATTGCGGCGTGAAGATTATCTTTTCCTGGGCATCCACCTGATGGCTCGCCACCAGCAATAAAGTAACAAGGCAAATACGGTGTATTGCTTTGATATACGGTCTCTTAAACCTTTCCATCGTAAAGTATAGCATTGAAATCTGCAAACGTTTGTTAATACATAAGATGACCCTGCAAAACTATAATTTTTTTGGATATGACATCTGCTTTTGGGGATTTTTTTCAAGGTGGTGCGTGTTGTCGGCGGCATTCCTGCGGCATGATTTCAATAACCCACGACGGATAACCATTTTTTTTGTACTTTTGCCGCCGTTTTAAAATTGAAAAATGGATAAGAATACAGTTATTGGACTACTGCTGATTTTCGCGCTGTTTCTGGGATTTAGCTTCTTCCAGACCTCTCAGGTGAAGAAGCAGAAGGCCGCAGAGGAAGCGTTAATGGCGGAAGAAATGGAAAAGGAGGCGAAGGAGGCCGCCAGCCTCTCCTTGGACGCGCAAAACGATACCCTTCAGGACACGACGGCGCCCGCTGTCGCGACTCTTACCCCTGCCCAGAAGTTCTCCAACGCGCAGGTGGGCGAGGGCGACTACACCGTGGAGACGGCCAAGGCTTACTACCGCTTCAGCAAGCAGGGCGGCTACCTCCGCGAAATCCAGCTCAAGGATGTCTACCGTTACACCCCCAAGGACGCCGAGAAGGAGCCCCTTGTCATCTATGAGGGCGGTTCCAACCAAATGGCCCTCAACCTCATGCTCCGCGACCAGACCGAAATCTCCACCGCCGACTGCTACTTCGTGGCCAACGTGGATGAACTTGTGGTTGATGAGCAGCACAACAAGTTGTCGCTCAGGCTTTACCCCAACGCCGCCGCCGACAGTACAGGTTGCCAGGTGCTCAACCAGAAAGCGTACATCGAATACCTCTACACCTTCTCCAATGACGACTACAAGTTTGACTATCAGGTCAATTTCGTCAACATGGAGCCCTATCTTTACCCGAGTCGCCGTTCCTTCACAATGATGTGGAACGCGCAGCCCAAGTGTGTGGAGAAGAACTACGACTATGAGAAGAACATTACCTCTATATATTATATGGACAGTGGGGACGAGGTGGACAACCTTGACGAACGCAAGGCCGACAAGAAGGACTTCACCTCGCCGCTGAAATGGGTCTCCTTCAAGCAACAGTTCTTCACCACCTGTTTAGTGACAACCGACAAGCCGTTCACCTCAGGGACGCTTTCTGTGCAGCTGCCCGACAAGAGCGAGACGAATGTGCTCAAGGACTTGGATGCCGCCTTGGATTTCGAGATAAGCGACCTTAACAAGGGCCATTTCGGGATGTACATGTTTGTGGGGCCGAACCAGTACCGCCTGCTTAAGGGGTATGACAACAAGCTGGAACGCCAGGTGCCGCTGGGTTGGGGCTTCTTCCTGCTGCAGTGGATCAACCGTTTCATCATCATCCCGATTTTCAACTGGTTGGAAGCCTACGGTTTGAGCTATGGACTTATCATCCTGATTCTCACCATCTTCATCAAGATTGTGGTGTTGCCGGTGAGTTACAAGACCTACATGTCGTCGGCCAAGATGCGTGTGCTGAAGCCCGAAATCGAGGCTATCAACGAGAAATACCCGAAAGAGGAGGACATGATGAAGAAGCAGCAGGCCACGATGGCGCTCTACCGCAGCGCGGGCGTGAAACCGGCCGGCGGCTGCGTGCCGATGCTGCTCCAGATGCCCATCCTCATCGCCATGTACCGCTTCTTCCCGGCCTCCTACGAGCTGCGCCAACAGCCGTTCCTCTGGGCCGAGGACCTCTCCACGTACGACTCCATCTGGGATTTCGGGCATCGTGTGCCGCTGCTTGGCGACCACCTCAGCTTGTTCACCGTCCTGATGACCATCGCCACGATTGTCTATACTTGGCTGAACCAGAAGCTGATGGCTCCCACGCAGGGCAACAAGGACCAGCAGCGCATGATGAACATCATGATGTATATGATGCCGGTCATGTTCCTGTTCATGTTCAACAACTTCGCTTCCGCCCTCACGTACTACTACCTGCTCTTCAACCTCGTCACCTTCTTGCAGATGTTCATCTTCCGCATGGCCGTCGATGAGGACAAGCTTCGTGCCGAGATGCAGGAGACGATGAAGAAACCGGTCAAGAAATCGCGTTGGGAGCAGAAGATGGAGCAGTTGCAGAAGCAGCAACAGCAGATGCTCAAGCAACAGCAGCAAAAACAGCAGCAAACTACAAAACAGTCTCAAAAAGTGCAAAAAAGAAAATAATTTTCAAAAATATTGGCTGCGTGAATGAAATTTCGTACTTTTGCAGTCGAATTTGAATCAATAAAACGAGTAACGATTATGGAAAATCAAGACAGAAATGAAGTGCTTTCCAGAGCGGTGAAGGCCGGGAAAAGAACCTACTTTTTCGATGTGAAGAAGAGCCGCAACGAGGAGATGTACCTCACCATCACGGAGAGCAAGCGCAAATTCAACGCCGACAACGGCAACTTCTTCTACGAGAAGCACAAGATATTTCTCTATCCGGAAGATTTCGAGAAATTCCAGAACGCGCTTTCCGGTGTGATTGGCTTTATCGAGGACGGCACCGTGCCCGCGGAGGACAACTTCTTCGAGAACGACGGGTTTGAGAAACAGGAAGAGATGGACGAGGACCTCGGTATTTCCTTCGACGACATAGACCTTTCATTATAATGGGGAAGATAGTATCCATCGTAAACCAGAAGGGTGGGGTGGGTAAGACAACGACGGCTGTGAATCTCGCGG
>Ga0265299_10002369_pt1 | contig 19563 bp, 19 predicted proteins | sample AusTroGonzalo_MG_4_FD_193485 | JGI IMG/M metagenome (GOLD analysis project Ga0265299, IMG submission 193485) | Bovine rumen microbial communities from tropical cattle in Woodstock, Queensland, Australia - Gonzalo_02 | ecosystem: Host-associated > Mammals > Digestive system > Stomach > Rumen ... | reverse complement strand
GGAGATAGTCGGCGCCCTTGTCAAGCCACATCCCCGCTACCTTCAGAGGATCGGGCATGACTATCTGCTGACTTCCGGGCTTTCCTCCGACGAGCTGGACCACCTGGTGGTCCAATACATCGACGGCGGGGATGATCCTCAAAGCTGACCCTCCGCGAAGCTGATGAAGTTCTGCAGGAACCTCCTTCCGGACCTGCTGCTCTTCTCGGGGTGGAACTGCGTTCCGTAGGTGTTGTACGACCTGAAGAACGAAGGGAACTCCTTGCCCTCGTACTCGGTCTTACCGATGATTATGTTCCTATCCTTGGCGCTGCCGTAGAACGAGTGGACGAAGTAGAAGTTCATGTCGTCGATACCGTCGACCATCGGGTCCTTGGATACGACCTGGTTCCATCCCATGTGGGGGATGACCTGGTTGTCCAGCTTCTCTACCCTTCCCTTGTACAGGCCCAATCCTGGGGACTTGCCTTCGTCGCTTCCCTCGAAGAGGATCTGCATGCCTATGCAGATTCCCAATGCGGGGAGTCCCGACTTCAGCCTGTCGCAGATCTCCTCCCTGTAGGGAAGGAGCTTCTCCATCGTCTTATCGAAAGCGCCCACTCCGGGGAATACTATGCACTCGGCATCCCTGAGCTCCTTCATGTCCCCTACAACCTTGACATTGGCTCCGCATGCCTCCAGGGACCTGCGGATCGAGTAGAGGTTTCCGACTCCGTAATCCGTGATCGTGATGTTCAGCGGCATGAGGAGATCACCTCTTCCGCCTTCTCCAGCAGCAGGGCATTGTGCTCCGCTGTTCCGACTGTGGTCCTAACGCAGTTCTCCGTCCTGCGCTTGGCACCGAAGTCGCGGATGAGCACTCCGCGCTCCTTGAGACCGTCCACCAGGACCTTGTGGTCTATGGGGGATCTGGCCATGATGAAATTGGAATCTGAAGGGAACGTCTCGAAGCCCAGCTTCCTGAGGCCTGCGTCCAGCTTGGGCCTCTGCTCCCTGACCATCTCCACGCTCCTCCTGACGAAGTCCTGGTCCTTCACGGCCGCGATTGCGGCACCCTCGCTGACCATGTTCAGCGAATAGGGGATCTTGACGCAGATCATCATGTCGGAGAGCTTCTTGTTGGTCACCGCGTATCCTACGCGAAGTGCCGCCATAGCGTATGCCTTGGAGAACGTCCTGAGAACGACGAGATTATCGAACTCCTCGACCCTCTTCACGAAGGGGTCGTCGGAATATTCTGCATAAGCTTCATCGACTACGACGATGCCGTTGAACCTGGACAGGATCTCCTCGATGTCCTTCTTCCTGAAGCAGTTGCCGGTGGGGTTGTTGGGCGAGGGCATGATGGCGATCTTCGCATCCTGCTTGACCATCGCATCCACATCGAGCTGGTAATCCTCGGTGAGGTCGACCTCTATGGCCTTGCCGCCGTTGAGCCTCACGAAGTAATCGTACAGAGTGTACGAGGGCACGGGCACGACGGAGTTGTCGCCCATGTTGGTGAATGTCTTGAACACGACGTCCAGCATCTCGTCGGAACCGTTGCCGGCTATGATGTTGTCGGTTTCCAATCCGTACAATTCGGCGAGAGCACCTCTGAGACCGTCGGAATACGTGTTGGGATATCCGTTCAGATCCCAGGAGTTCTCCTTCAGGTACTTCTCTGCGGCGGGATTGGAACCCAGGACGTTGGTGTTGGTGTCAAGCCTCAGCTCTCCGTGGAGCTTGGGGTTGTAGTACTTGACGAAATCCCTGGTGGTGTCCCTCATCACACCTCTGTCCATCAATTCACCAGCCTTTCTATCGGAGTGGTGAGGATGCCCTTGGCGCCGAGCCTCTTGAGCTCCACGATGATCTTGAAGACCTTGTCGCCGTCGACGACAGCGTGAACGGCGAGGAACTTGTCGTTGCCTGCGATCTCCAATACAGTAGGACCTCCGATACCGGGGATGATCCTCTCTACCTCGGTCAGCTTGTCCTTGGGGATGTCGGCCATGATGTACTTCTTGTTCTCGGCGATGATGACGCTCTCGAAAGAGTCGACGATATCCTGGATAGCCTGTCCGTTCTTTGCCATTGCGGCATCGGATGTGAACACGGCGGCCTGTGATTCTACGATAGAACCTACCTCTCTGAGCCTGTTGGTCTTGAGGGTGGATCCGGTGGATACGAGGTCCACGATGTAATCCGCGACTCCCAGGTAGGGCATGATCTCGCATGCTCCGGTCACGACTATGATCTCAACCTTCTTCCCGAGATCCTCGAAGTACTTCCTGGTGAGGTTGGGGAAGGATGTGGCGATCTTGGCACCGTCCTTGATCTGCGATGCGTCTGTGATTCCGGATTCCTCAGGGACTGCGACAGCTAGATGGCAGAAACCGAACCTCAGATCGAGCACTTTCTTCAGATCCTTTCCGGACTCGGCGGTCTCGTCGATACCGGTGATTCCAAGATCGATGGAGCCCTCTGCTATGAAGATAGGGACATCCTGCGCCCTCACGAAAATTACCTCGATGTCCTGGTTCTTGGCCTTGAGATAAAGCCTCCTTCCGATATCCTCTCCGAGATCGATACCGGACTTCGTCAGGAGCTCGATGGTCCTTTCGTTCAGTCTTCCTTTGTTCGGCACACCTAGTTTAAGTGTCATTTCAGTCCTCACCCCTAACTTATAACTTTAATATAAATAGGCTGGGTGCGGACAGGATAATTTTCAGCTGTTCTTCAAGACTGCGGACAGGTCCTGGCGGTAGTCTTTGACCAATTCCCCCGAGTCTATGACTATGTCGCCAATGCAGTCCATCGAGATGTCGTTGATGGAATCGATGACCTTAGGGGACATCCTGACCTGTTCACCGGCCAGGAGCTTCATTAAGAGATCCAGTTGGCTGTCGTCCAGAGTTTCTGCGAATCCTTTCCAGCCCTTCTCTGCAGGCTTCTCATCCTTGACAGGTTCCTCGGGAACGGCTTCCTCCTCGTAATCGACCTTCATCATCTCGACGGTGGACATCAGGGCCTGCTGGGCGGATTCTATCTCCCCTCTGTTGAGGACCAACCCGGACCTTGAGTCCTTGGGCGTCTGGACCAGACCGCCGTGGAAATCCAGGACCGTCGGCGTCAGGCCTATGAACCTGTGTCCGAAGAGGACCGTCTCCTCTTCGAACCTCTTCTTGCCCTCCTGCATGTAGTTGAGGGACGATCTGATCAATGAAAGCAGCTTGCCGCAGTTCTCCTCGAAGACCTCGTTGTCCCCGAAGTTGAGAGTGCTGACCGTGCATTCCCTGCTGGATGGTCCAAAGAGCACAAGCCTATCGTATATCGATAAATTCCAGTAATCCTCCTTGATCCCGCAGTATTCCACGATGCCTTCCTGGATCTGCCCCTCTATCATGCGTAGCATCCTGCTGAACACGGCAGCGACATTCTCGTCCAGCCTTCTGAACTTGTATCTGTCGGCGTTGCTGAAGAACTTCACCGCGTCCAGCGATAGGTCGATGTCCTCGCTCAGTGCCCTGAGCATGCTCCTGTTCACAGTGTATGTGCATGCGTATTCGCTCTCCAGCGGAGGTTCGAGACCCTTGTCCACAGCGTAGTCGAGAGCGGTGCGCATGATCAGGTCGTCATGGCCTATCCTGAACATCCCCGTCGGGTCGCTGAGTATGGTGGCATCCCTGTAGGCGTTGCCTAGAGCGATGATGTCCCCGTATACTTCCTTTGGATCCCTTTCGGTGTCGTTTATCAGCTCGCACAGACGGAGCCAGACATATCCGCTGTCTGTGGTGATGAAGTTCCCCTGACGAGCCTGATCCCTCCAGTAGAGGTAGAATCCTAACTGCTCCCCGGACATGGTCGAGTACTGGGGATTTACTGCCCCGGAAGGTACATATCTGCATTCCTCCGAGACGGACTTGGCATGCTTTACGATATCGTCCCTGAAGGAACTTCCCACCTCGTATTCCCTTGCCCCGGATTGGATTATCATAACGCCTCTGGAACCGTTCTCAGATAATGACCAGGCACCGAGATGCTTGTCCTCCTCATCGTAAGGATCGGGTTCCGCGCCGTACTGCCTCGTGATGATGGCACGCATCTCCTTCGTCAGGATCCTGGACACGTTGGGTGCCTCTCTCCCGTCCTCCCTGCACATGACACCTATACAACACAGATAGATTGCTCTCAGGAACTCGGGAAGCCTGGTATCTCCGGAACAGTCGGTGAAATCTATACGACAGAGCCTCTCGCCTTTGTAGAAGAAGTCATCGAACAACCTTATGTTGACCGACAGAACGCTTCCTCCGAAGGTATCCAGGATACCTTTGCCGGTGGTGTTGATGAGATAGGTGTCCAGAGCCCTCACGGATGCCGTGAAGTACTCCGGGCCGACATCGTCGTATTCAAAGGATGATTCGCCCAGAGGATTCCCGCAAAACCTCTCGGGACTGCCGATGAATGAAATGGGTGTACAGATCAGAGCTGCTTTGGATGCCACCGCTCTGGTGTCGTCGGAGTCGAGGTAGCTGTCTATCCTGTCGCCGAAGGCTGCGCTTATATCGAATCTTACTGCCATCAGCGTGCGGTAATTTGTCTTCACCAGCTTCCTATTTTCTAAGAGAAGGTCGATCTGCTTAGCGGCATATTCCCTCTCTTCGGGGAGGTTGATCAGCTCGCAGATGCGGATGTATTCGTAACCGAGATCGCTCTGCATCACATTCCCCTTGCGGAGCTGGTCCCTCCATCTCGCATAGTACGCCAGCTGTGGATCCTTGAGATGCGCCAGATCGATCTTCGAATTCGGACAAGGCACGAATTCGGCATCGGTGACCGGGTCGTCAAGGTGCGACCTCATCTGTTCGATGAAGTCCTCGCCCGGCTCGATGGCTCTTCCTCTGGAAGGGATCACGAAATCGCGCATGGGCGGTAATAGGTCGCTGAGTAGATTATCATTCTGATACCAGGTTCATGCCGATTACGCCCACCAGCAGGATGCCCAGGAACAGGAATCCGATCATGTTCGGGCCTTCGCCCATGATTATGCTGACTATCACGGCGCCTATGGCGCCTATGCCCACCCAGACCGCATAGCCCGGGCCTGTGGGGATGCCTTTCTTGAATGCGAAATGCAGGAATATCACGCTGATCGGCATTATCACAAGAGTCACGACGGTCCAGAACGGGTCAGTGAACACGTTGGAGAAGCTCATAGTGGTCGCCCAGCATGTCTCGAATATGCCTCCGATGAAGATGTACAGCCATGCGATGTTCATGCCATCACCGCCGACAGTTCCAATCCGACCACACCGATGATGATCAGCATCACCAGGAAGACCTTGACACGGCCCACCCTCTCCTTGAACAATACGTATCCGGCTATCATCGCGAATACCGCACCAAGACCTGTCCAGATGGAGTATGCGACGCCTACGCTCATCCCGTCGCCCATTGCGAACGCCAGGCATGCCGGGCTGAGATACATGAATATGATCGTGAACAGAAGCCACTTCAATGATCTGGTCTCGCCGTACTTCTTGAGCCCTATCACCCAAACGGGTTCCAGCAATCCTCCGAGGACGACCCATGCCAGACCTACCATGCTCACTTCGATACTTCCATGGAGAACAGAGCGCTGTTCACGGCCATCATGGCGGTTCCGATCTCGAGGGGATCGTGGATGATAGCCTTGGCCTTCTTCCTACCCTCCTCGTCGAAGTAGTGGGGCACTCCGGGAGTGGATATGACCGCACCCTCCTGGATGAGCCTTCCGGGGAAGATGGCTGGAGCTGCGTTGAGGATGTACTTGTGGGATGCCAATGCGGCTTCCACATCCTCCAATGCCTTCACTCCGAACCTCTGCTCCAAGGCCTTGGCCTTCTCCGTCTTGATATCGGTGACGGATACGTTGGCGCCCCATGACTTGAGTATCTGGACTGCTTCGGTACCGACAAGTCCTGCTCCGATTACGAGGACATCCTTGCCCTCCACTCCGCCGGCGGCGTTCTTCAGTGCGACTGCGTAACCCATCGCTGTCCCCCAGGAGTTGTTAGTGCTCCTGACGGCATGGACATTGTATGCGACGAACATGGCATCGTCCGCCATCATGATCATATCTACGCCATCCCTGATGGCCTGCTGGAATCCGTTCACATCGGTCCCTGCGGTGACGTAGCTCTGCATGCCCAGCCTCCTGACGATGGCATCTACGGATTTGGAGAACCCTCCTATGATCCCCATTCCAGAGGTGATGGGTACGCACGCGACCCTCATCTTGGAGAAGTCCACGTCGTGGTAGACGCCGGCACCCTCCAGGGCCAGCTGTTTAACTGTCTTTCCGCACATCTTGAGCAGCCTTGAATCCAGATCCAGGGTATCGTCGGGCACTCCTTCGATCAAATCAGGGGTGAGTCTTGTCATCAGATCATCTCCGGGGTCCCGTCAAGGAACCTCTCTATTGAACATTCGTTCAGTATCCTCTCTATGCAGGCGTCGGCCTTCTCGTCGGCCTCCTTCTCCGTCCTGCCCTTAGAGATGAGCGTAGCATGCCATTCGGCCTTACCGGGCTCGTAATCGGTAATGCAGTTGTCGCTGCCGAAGAGTCCGGGTGCGAATCTCGGCGAGACCACGTGGCCGAACTCCTTCTCTCCGCTGGAGCGGAGCTCTCCGTTCCTAAGGAACACATGGCGGTATACCGAGGAGCCTTCCCTGGGCTTCCTGTCGGCAGGCTTGCCGAGGGCTGTGGTGGCTAGCTCTTCCAGAAGGTTCACTCCGGTCGCCGCCTCTATCGCTGCAGGAGTCTGGCTGGGGATGCGAGCATCGATCTCCAGGACCCTCAGTCCCTTGGGTGTGAGGATGGCTTCCACGTCCATCAAGGCACTAAGGCCGATGGCCTCCGCCACATCCTTGCCGATCTTGGCGAAGAGGTCGCAATCATCCTTGGTCATGATGTTCGGATTGCATCTGACCATCTTGCAATCGTAATTGGAATCCAGGCATACCTCTGTGGTGATGTATCCCTTTGCGGTTTTCCCGTTGCCTATGACCTCGACGGAGACGCTCTTGCCATGCACGAACTCCTGGATGACGGGCTCGTCGTTCAGAGACTTCACTATGTCGAGACCTTTCCTCATGTCCTCGTCGTTCATGGCGACGGTGACGCCAATGCTCCCGCTCTGGGATGACGGCTTGACGATAGCAGGGAATCCGCACTGGGGCCACGGCTGGGGGAGCGGTACTCCCACGGACTTCATGACCTCGTTGGACCTGTTCTTGGAATTGGATATGTTGTAGGATGCGAGATCGAAAAGCAGAGGTGCATCCATCTTGGATTTCATGGAATCGAGCACCTTAAGAAGGTCCATCTCCTCGCATGCGGGAATGACCGCATCGCATCCTCTGAAGACCTCCAATGCTCCCTCGGGATCCTTGGTCGGATCGATGTTCACAGGTTCGTCGCAGAGCGACATAGCGGGTGCGCCCTTCTTCCTGTCAAGGACGACGGTCTCGTAGCCTGCCGCTTTGGATAGCAGCACAGCCTCCATGCCCTGCAGGGCACCTCCCACTATGGCGATCCTCATCAGGCCACCCTCTTGGGCCTGTGGGCTTCGAGGAAAGACCTGTACTCGGCTGATGATGCATGGTGGTGTCCCATGTCCTCCAGCATATTGAACACGTGCTCCACGGAACGGTTCCCGTTCTCGATGTCCAGCTCGTGCTGCGCCACACCTGCGAGGTGCTGGCTTGGAGGCACGATGGATGTCACCACGTTGGCACCGGCGTTGATCCTCGTCTTGAGTCCCGCGATGCCCTCGACATCGAGGCTGCACGGGATCAGTTTATCCTGGTTGAGGAGCCTCATTATTGCGATGGCCTTCAGCTCCTCCGTAGAATCGTAAGGTGTGAAATCCTGCATGGGCGTTCCGACCTGGGGCACGAACGTCATCGCCCTTACCTGTCCGCATCCCAGAGAGCTCATCTCCTGGATGGTCTCCGCCCTGTCCCTGACGGTCTCTCCGAGACCGATCATCATACCGTCCTCCGCCAGCAGACCGGCCTCCATGGCCCACGTCTTCTGGTTGCGGCGGTCGTCGTAGCTCTGGTTGACCCTCAGCGATTCGAACAGCTGCCTGTTGTACGTCTCCTGATAGCATGCGTACCAGTCGGCACCTGCGTCGCGTACCTTGGCGAACATCTCATGAGGAAGTGCTCCGGGGGATGCCATGATGTTGATACCGACTTCGTCGTGCACTGCGGAGATTATCTCCAGAAGGTTCGCATATCCGTCCTTGTACATCAGCGGGTCCTCGCCCATCGTGAGATCCGAAAGGTTGATGCCTGCATCCTGCAGACTTGCGGAGAGCTCGACGATCTCCTCCTTGGTCTTCCTGTAGCGGTCGATGCCGGTGTTGGATGTCCTGTAATAGCAGAACGTGCAGTTGTTCTTGCAGTAGGTGGAGAAGTACACGAATCCGTACGTGAAGATCTTCTTTCCGAACTCCTTATCCCTCACCCTTCTTGCTGCGGCGTAGAGGTCCTCGAGGTCCTGTCCGTCCTTGATGGACATCAGTTCGAATATCTCGTCCGTAGATAGTTTCCCGGTCTTCTCAGCCTTGGAAATCGTGTCAGCTATCATGTGGATCAATCCAGTTTGTATCCGTTCAGGTATGTTATGCTCTTACCTGTCTTCTTGGCGTTGCTCTTGCCGTTCTTCAGCATGAGCAGCCTCTCGAGACCGAATCCAACTCCGGCCCAGGGCTCGTGGATATCGTGCGCGGGGTCCAGCCTGTGGGGGCCTATCGCTCCGGAAGCGACCTCGACTCCGTTGATCTCCACATCCAGCGTCTCTACGTATACATCGGATTCCTCGCGGGTGGTGGTGTACTCCACTCCTACTGCGTCCATGATATCGCCGATGTACATCTTGAGATGCTCCATGGCATCGCCGTCGGGACCCAGCTCCACAAGGTTCAACATGGTGAACTCCTCCAGGTGCGTGGAGCTCTTGGACTCCTTCCTGAAGCATGAGCCGATCTCGAATATCTTCACAGGACCGTTGGTATGGTCCCTGAGCTCCCTCATGACCCTGTAGAGGTTCATCGCATGCATGGGCCTGAGCGCTCTCTTGTCGTCTATCCAGAAGACCTGTTTGAAAAGCGGGTGATCCTCCGTTATAGTCATCTTGGCCAGTGCGGCCTTGGAGACGAATATGGGTGTGTGGACCTCGATGAATCCCCTTGCTTTAAGCTTGTCCCTGATCCTGTTCTCCAGGTCGGTGAGATCGTTGCGGGGGTTGGCGATGACGTCCTTCAATCCCTTGTCGTTCGCGGATTTCAGTTTGGAGAACTGGCTTGAGAATTCCTTGTCCCTCTGTGCAGCATCCTCGAACTCCGTTGCGGACCAATCGTTATCTCCGTACTCCATCAGATGCTGTATCTGAGAATCCGTGAACTTCATACCCATGATATCTACCGTAAATGTAATGGCGAAAGGCCGGGGGGTCGAACCCCGCTTACAGGTTTTAGAGACCCGTTTGCTCGCCGGAGCGCCCTCCAACATGGGTTAAAATCAGACATTTATATTTAAATTTATCGAAAAAATACGACTTCATTTAAATACTTCAGATGTAGCATATAGGCTGCCGATGACTTTGCGATTTCAGAAACTTAGTTCGCACTGGACTGAAAACCTGTCATTGGGGCAGCTCGTCTACGCCTACATGATTTCCGGATAGACGTACCGATAGATAAACCTGGATGTAGAAAGCGGTATCATCCAACGTAATTCGCAGGATCAGAAGTCGATTCCGCAGTCGGACAGCTTGCTGAGAGCATTCTCGTAGACATCTAGATACTCATCGGTAGGCTGGATGTTGTCCAGGTCGTAACATTCCTGGAACGTCTTTCCCTTTGGCGGGTTGTAGTAGTTGACCTCGTACTCACCGAGGATGCGGTCGATGATCATGTTGGCATCGGAGATGTCCATACCGCATGAGGCCATCGATGCCTCTCCCATCATACGAGCCTCCATGGCGGAGACCTTGTTCTTGACGACTCCTTTCGCGGAAGCGACTCCGGAAAGGAGCTCCCTTCCCGATGCTGTGTCGCATATAGCCTGTGCGGCCGTCTCCAGAAGGTTCATCACGGTGCAGGGTCCGGCCATCGCATAGTACTGGTTACCTAGGATCAGATCCGTGTTTGTATCCAAAGCCATAGCCGTGTGTGCAGCCACCTGCAGCGATTGACGGTTGGTCGTCGTTCCCCATCTGACGTGGATAGGGCCTCCCAGATGGATATCAGCATTAAGCAATGCGAAGGATGCTATGGTGGTGGCGACATCGCAGATCGCGGTCTCCTCCACGCCTCCGGAATATCCTCCGATGATGGGCATCTGCTCCACGAGGATGTTGTTACCAGCGAGATGCCACGCGGATATGACGTTCATCATCGCCATGTCCACTTTCATCTCGTTCAGCTGGGAGCATTCGTGGAGATCTGAATGCTTCATTCCCAACTGGTCCTGAAGGTTCGCAACGATACGTCCCTGGGCGGTCAGCGGAGTCTGCGGACCCTACATGGCCATTCCGGGCCTTCCTGCCTCGTACAGCGCATTATGAACGTAGTTCAGCTCTCCCAGGGTCGCCCTTACCTCCCACGGTGTGTTCTTCACGGAATGATGTCCTTTGACTGATTCTAAAACTCCGCTTACGATGGTATCGACCACGGGTTCCTGAGCGTATGATTCGATGACGGTAGCGTAGATGTCCTCGGACACAGGAGCGCCTGTGGGACCTCCTTCGATGATGGGCTTGTTGATGCTGTTGCCTCTGCGCTGGAAGCACTCGACCATATCCTTGCCCTCTCCGAGCCTGAGGCTCTTGGGGGCCATCTTCAGACCTTCGTAGATCTCATCCTCCGAGATCTTCATGCGCGTACCGGTGTTGATGTTGTAGATACCGGTGGTGATCAGCATATCGATACCGGCGACGAAGAGACGGTCGACCAGATCCTGATCCTCCGGAAGAATGTTGGTTCCGAACTTGATATCATAACGTTTCTTCATCAGAGCAGCGTTGTTGGGAATTATCATGAAATCCCAATCGGATTCAGATATGTGGTCGCCGTCGATGAAACGGTTGTATGCCTCGAAAACATCGACATATCTGCGTGCAGTCATAACGCGTTGCTCCTTCTTTCCGTAATGCCATTACACGGCCATGCCCTTCCTCATAGGCATTTCAACGGCCGTCCGCCACGCTGGGTGGCAACATTACCAGTAAAATCGAGATTGTCATCTACGTTTAAAAACTAATCTTACACTGGAACATGTCTGGGTACGGCTCAGGGACTGCCTCTGACGACCTCGACATTGACCTTGTAGTCGTCACCCGTGAGGCTCTTGAGACCTTCCTTGATGAATCCCCTGACGAAATCGGCAGGCCAGTTCTCCCATAAGGTGTTGGGAGACATCGTCACACGGACCTTCAGAGGGATCATCGTGACTATCTCCGCTGTATCCGGTTCGGATACCATGCTGCATGCCACATCCAGCATCGTCTGCGGATCTATGTTCGGACGCTGCGCGATGACTGAACGTGCAGTACTGGCGCCTGACCTCATGAACATCTTGTCGAAGTGTACGCCCATGTACTTGATGGACTCCATGGCGTATGCGATGACAGCCGAATAGTAATCGATGCTGCCGTTCTGGAACCTCTCAATTATGTCCCCGAGCCTGTCCAGTCCCTGGGGCTCCATCTGGGTGCTGTAGATAATCGGGTCCGCCAGCAGCCTGTACTTCTTGGGGCTTCCGGAATTCCTGTCGACCTCGACGGCCTCCATCTCGATGAGCTTCATCAGCGATGCGTAGATGGTAGCCTTGGATACACCCATGTCCTTCTCCAGATCGTTGACCGACATATCGGCCTCCGAGAGGTCGAACAGGATGTCCATCATGGTTGGGTTGGTGAACAGGGTGGACACTCCTTTGATGGAATATATCGAGAAAGGCTCCACGTTGTAGTCGCGCTCGAGGTCCCTCCGGGTGTGCTCCGGATTGCTGTTCTGATAGTCCTGGCCGATGAACGGATCCACCTTCATAACGACGCTGTATCCCCTGTTCGTGACCTTCAGGGAAATGTCGTGGGAAAGGTTGTATCCGAGCAGGTCGCGGGAATGCGAGATGATCGCTCCGAGCATCGGAACGATGATCAGCGGCACATCGGATATGTTGTCGGCGATTGATTCGAACTTCAGCTCCAATCCGTCCTTGGTCACCATATCGACAGCTATACCGTGCTTCTCGCACTGATCCTTCATGGAACTGAGCATGTTGTCGAGGAACACCCTTCCGCGCTCTCCGCTGGTGAGTGCCGCACCGATGTTGAACAGTCCCTGGACGATATTAAGTCCGCTCTCCGTGATGGATGCTCCGTAGAGAGAAAGGTCCTCTCTGCTCGTACATCTTCCTCCGTCGAGGATCTTCGCGGTGGATGCGGATCTCGCGTACAGCTGCCATCCCACATCGGTATCGCTGCAGAACACGAGCCTTCCGTCCAGACGGTAGATCACGCTGCGGGCGTCGTTGATACGGGGCTCCTGCATGACAACCCCGGTACGGAGCAGCTTCGTGAGGCTGGCCTGTATTGTCGATTTGGGGAGTTTAAAATCATTTGCAATGTCCGAAGGAGAGACTTCGCGGTAGCGCATCTCTCTCAAAACCGATAGGCTGAGCTCGTTTGTAACTATCTGGATACCATTGTTTCTGGTAAGATAGATTTCGAAATTGGAACTATAGCCTACATCGGACATTGTTTACTACCGTTTACCTAATGCTTTACTACAAATAAAAAACCTTGTAAAAATGAGTATTTCGTTCTATCTCGGCATTTAGAATATAAAATCTGCGGTAATCGGACATATAATACAATTATTTTGAATCTTTTTGATTTTATTTCAAGTGCGCGCGTGAGAAGAACATACAATACGTATTCGTATGTCCAGAATTTCCGGATCCCGGCGGCGATCCGAATTTTAATGACTTGTCAATTTTATCCATGACGACTCAATTTTTTGAGCGCCAAATACAATCAAATCCAGAAATTTTTTTGTTTGTCTCAACATTGTTTCTTACGGTTTTTTCGACTAATATTTAAAACTATCTCGAAATCGAAGTACCCAAATAGTTAGCTTTAAATATGGCAAATTGACCAAAGACCTCAATTCGAAATGATTATATAGTGGATAAAACGGCAGGACGTATCATACGAAATCATTATATACTGATGAATTCCTATTTTCACTCAAGCAACAGAGATGTTGCACTGGCAAACCAAACACTTTAAGGAAAAAGGAGGAAACAATTATGGCAAACGAAGAGATTCTGGAGAATCTGAAAAAGTCAGTAGAAACCTGGAACATCAAACTGGCCCAGGAGGCAACCCAGGCAGCGATCGACGCAAAGATGAGCATCGGAGACATCATCGGACTCGGACTCGGAAAGGGAATGGAGACCATCGGACTCAGGTTCGACAAGGCAGAGATTTACCTACCCCAGGTCGTTGCAGCGTCGAAGACCATGGAAGCCGCACTCAATATCCTCAAGCCCCTCATGGAGTCGGGAGAGGGAAACCTCAAGGGTACCGTTGTTATGGGTACCGTCGAGGGAGACATTCACGAGATCGGAAAAAACGTATGTTGCGCCATGCTGAGAGGTGCAGGGTACAACGTTATTGATCTCGGCCCTGACGCATCCGCGATGGACTTCATGGACGCAGCAGAGGAGAACAACGCACAGGTCTGCGGAGGATCAGCCCTCATGACCACCACCCTCGAATCACAGAGGGAGCTCGTAGAGACTATCAAGGAAATGGAAGCACCTTACAAGGCAATCTTCGGCGGAGCACCCTGCTCGAAGGAGTGGTGCGACGAGATCGGAGCAGACGGATACTCTGAGACTGCGAACGAGATCATCCTGCTGGTCGACCAGCTCACCGGAAACTGATTGGAGGCTAATTAATGGCAGCAACCAGATTCCTTACAGTAACTGACGTTTACGAGAGATTCCTCAAGGGAAAGAAAGTTCCCGAGGCAGACTGGGATTACAAAATCATCCCCGAGACAGCCACAGCAATGAAGGAGAAGTACAAACTCGACTTCGGCAACAAGTTCGTCCCTGAGGACAACGAGACAAAGAACAACCTGTTCGCAGCAGGAATGGACATGCTGTGCACCTGCGGTTTCTACTGCCAGGACCTCGGCCGTGTGATGAAGTTCACAGAGGAAGAGATTTGGGAGGGAATCAAGAGGGCACCCAAGAAGCTGATCCTCGGAGAGGGAAGGGACATCGCAAGGTTCTACCCCAGGCACGGAAACGCTCCTATCAAGCCCGTCATCCAGGGAGGACCTACCGGATCACCCGTATCCGAAGACGTCTTCGTACAGCTGATGCAGTCCTACGCACAGGAAGGAATCGTCGACGACCTCGTTAACGGAGTCATGACAACTGTAGAAGGAAAGCCTGCTAAATCAAAGACCCCGTATGAAATTCGTGCTACGATGCAGGAACTCAGGGCTACCAAGGAAGCAAGAACCAGGGCCCAGAGGCCGGGACTCGGAGTATAGGGACCTGAGACGCCTCTGTCCGAGGCGGCTCGTCTGGTAGCAGACTGTCCTAACGCAGGACACAGGATCACAGACGCACACGAGTGCTCACAGCTCAACGAGCTGAAGATGGATATGACCGGACTGAACATGCTTGCCGGATGGACCATCAGCGGTGACACAATCATGATCGAGCAGATGCCTATCTTCGGAGGATACTGCGGTAACCTCGAGGAGACAGCCATCTGTGACACCGCAACGACACTGGCATCCTTCGGACTGTTCTCCGGAAACTTCCACCTGGACGGACCTATCCACATCAGGTGGGGAACAACCATGGCAAGAGAGACCCTGGCTGTAGCAGGACACGCCTGTGCAGCTATCGACAACAACACAGACCTCCTGCTGGCCAACCAGTACTACCCCGTCGCAGGACCCTGCACGGAGATGGGACTGATCGAGACCGCAGCACAGGCAATCTGTGATACCGCATCCGGAAGAGAACTCCTCTCAGGATCAGCTGTCGCAAAGGGAGTCGTACAGGACAAGATCACTGGAATGGAAGCACGTATGATGGGAGAGGCAGCAGCCCAGACAGCAGGAATGAAGATCGATGAGGTCAACGAACTCCTGCTCAAGTTCGTGGACTGGTACGAGCCTCAGTACACCAACGCAGACCTCGGAAAGACCTTCCAGGAGTGCTATGATGTCAAGACAGTCAGGCCCACCAAGGAGTACCTCGAGGTCTACGACAACGCTAAGAAGCGCATGGCAGACTGGGGATTCGAGATCAGCAACTTCAACTCCGGAGTAATGTACGGAGGATACGACGATCCGAAGAACTACAGATACTGAAGCTAAACACTAAACCATGCTTGGTACTGCCGGGTCTACCCGCCCGGCTTTCCAAGACCCTCCTTTGCTTACCCGTCTTCAACCGAGCATGGTGATTTCCCTTACTCAAACCACTTCCCTTTTCTGACCTTGTACATACCTTATTTTACATGTATCTGGATACACAGTCCGGTTACAGACAAACCTTCAGGAGGTTTCAATTTGAGGTATGGAATAGCATTGGATCTCGGTACGAGCGGATTCCGCTGCCAGGCGGTGGAACTCGACTCCAAGAAGACCGTAGCGACAGCAGTCACGGAGCGTCACCCCATCCCGGGAATGAACGTCATCGATCACGTCAACTATGCAATGGAAGTCGGAGAGGACCTTGCCAACGGATTGATGATCACAGCGATCAACAACCTGTTCAAGGAGCTGAACATCGACCTTTCCAAGGTGGAGACGATAGCGGTCTGCGGAAACCCGTTCCAGCTGTCACTCTTCCAGAACATCGAGATCAGGGACCTCGCATACGCCGGAAAGAACAAGGTCAAGGCACTGGGAATCGTATCCCCCGACAGGAACGGTGCGGTCATCGATGCCTCGTCCATCGGAATCGTCGGAATGTCCGGTGCCAAGGTCATCATACCCCCTGCGGTCACACACGAGATCGGTGCGGACGCCATCGCGATGATGCTGATGACCGATATCCTCGATGAGAAGCAGCCCTGTATCGTCGTGGACTACGGAACCAACGCCGAGATGGCCCTTGTGGTCAACGGGAACATCTTCACAGGTTCCGCAGCTGCAGGACCCGCTCTTGAAGGTCAGCAGATCGAGAGGGGAATGCTGGCAGCGCCCGGTGCGCTCAGCGAGATCACCGTCACCGACAAGGGATGGAGATGCTACGTTCTCGACGACACCATCGCGGTGCAGGAAGGAGACCTCATCGACCCGTTCACAGGAAAGGTCATCGAAGAAGGCCCCATGCACGGAAAGGCAGTGGGAATCACCGGAACCGGAGTCATCGCTGCCCTCGCAAGCGGAATGAGGACAGGCGTCATCAAGAACTCCCACATCCTCACAGAGGACGGATACCTCACACTCCAGGACGGAATCAGGATCAGTTCGAAGGATGTCGAAGAGGCAGGAAAGGCCATCGGAGCGCTCCGCTGCGGATTCCTCACACTGCTGGATGCAGCAGGCATCTGGGTCGAGGATGTCAAGAAGGCATACATGTCCGGAGCATCCGGACTTTACGTCGACCCCCTCAAGGCAATGGAGGTCGGAATGGTCATCCCCGGAGCAACAGACATCGTCCAGTTCGGTAACACATCCATCGGTATGGCAAGGAAGCTCATCTTCGGAGAGATCTCCCTCGACGAGCTGAAGGTCTTCGCGAAGAAGCTTCTTGCACAGCACGTCATGTTCGCAACATCGGACATGTTCAAGAACCTGTACTCGGTCGAATACTCGTTCTGGTGCGGAGACATGCCCTTCAGCGAGTACAACAACATGCTCGAGATCTACGGAATCAAGCCCCTCCCGCCGTTCCCCAAACCGGAGGACATCAAGCACAAACGTCTCGCGGTCAGGGATCTGCCCGACACAGAGGAATGCAAGGTCAAGATCATCCACGCCGGTACCATCACCACCGGAAAGCTGGAAGGATGCATCGGATGCAAGTCCTGTGTCAAGGAATGCCCCGAGAAGGCCCTGTCCATCGTGAAGAAGGATGACGGCCAGTACGCCGAGATAATGACCGACAGGTGCGGAGGAACCGCTTGCAGGAGATGCGAGAGGGTCTGCCCCAACACCTGTCTTCACACACTCGAACTCAGGCCTATCGCCTGATCATAAAACGCCCCCTTACGGGGGCTTATTTTTTATTAGAAATTTTAGACAATCAGGATTCAATCGTCCTGATTGAAATCGCTCCTTCCCATTCCGAGACGCTCCATGATGGTCATGAGCATGTCCTTGACTTCATAGATCTCTCCTCTGACCATGGCAATCTGAGTCTTGACGGCCGCGATCTGCTCGTCGTGCTGCATGATCTTGTCCTGGAACTCCTTGCTGAGTCCGGATCCCTCTGCGGAGCGGTATCCCTCTGATTTGAGAGCTTTGATCTTGTTGACGGTGTTGTCACGCTTGAAGCGCAGCTTGTCCGCCTCTTCCTGGAGCCTGGTCTTCTCACCGAGCTCGTCGGCGAGGTCCGCTTCCATGATCTTGTGTTCCATGTTGGAAAGGCGTTCGGTCATTTCCTTGACCATGGCGTTGAGCTCGTCGATGTCATCCGTCTCAGGCACCTCGTATCCCTCGTATGCCTTTGCTGCGATGGCGTTCCTGGCGTTCGTCTCGTCGATGAGCTCTTTCCTGTAGTCCCTTCCGACAGGCTCGAAGGATGCTCCGATAGGGTAAACGCTGGCGTTGAGGTTCCTTGATGCCAGAGGAAGCTCCAGACCGGCCTCGATGTACGAGTCCTCGATCTCCTTCTTGCGTGCCTCGTATCTCGCGACGGTCTCGTCGATCTCCTTGATACGTGCCTCATCCTCTGCCGTAAGCTGTCCTTTTGCCAAAATGGATTCCTTCTCCGATTTGAGATGTGTCGCTTCCTTGCCTAAGAAGCGGATCTCGCGTTCGTATTTAGTCGAAGTCATTGCCTTCCCTCTTGATTCCCGTACACCATACAACTATATATAGAAGTCCTACCACATCCTTGCTTCCCAGACATCAGGAGACGGGGTGATAATCTATATCGCTGCTAAGCATCCGGAATCCATGGAAGAGCTGTGTGCGAAGAGCGCGGACGACGACCTCGATCTCCAGGAGAAGATAGACCGTTTCATAGCGGACAGGAGCATCGATACCGTCACCGGGATACGCAGGATGGGCAGGGACAATCTGGTCGATTACGTCGCATCCAGATCCAACGGCTCAGGCAGAAATTGCAGCATCTTCCCGGACGATTCCTCTGATGATATTGTGATTTTCAGGCAATGGCACGGACTCGAGGACGATATGAGAGAACTCAGGGTAAGGAAGCCTTCTGTGGACATCCTTTTCGGACAGGACCTATGCCACCAGGTACCGGCAGTGGTCAGGTATAAGTGATTGAAAAAATGGGGGGTTGGAAAGAGTTTATGACTCTTTTGGAGTCAGTTTCACTCGATTGCGCCAGCAGGGCACTCGTCGATGCATGCACCGCAGTCGACACAAGCGCTTGCGTCAATGATTGCGACATCGCCGATGGTGATTGCTGAAGAGGGGCAAGCATCTGCGCATGCTCCGCATGCAACACACTCTGACTCTTTGATTGTTGGCATTTTAATAACCTCGAGACTTAGCACTCTGATTCGACTATTTAATCTGTATGCTAGAATCCTTTGATTTTCTGCAGAATTTTTTAGTTTTGACTAAATTTTTCACAGGTTATATTTAAATCAACCAGATTAAAATTTAGGAATCCATAAAAATTTAGATGGTTCTAAACAGCAGCGGATACCGAAAACAGAGAATCCGATTATCGCTCTGGAATGTTCTGAGCAACAATGAATCAACATTATCTATGATGAATCGTTTTTCGGAGATGTTAGGAGATGGAGGGTGGCCGACGGTAGTCCGAAAGGACAGCTGAGGAAGTTCCCTCCTCCAAGGGCAAGATGGACAGGCGTAAGCCTGTACGGCGAGAGCTGTGGCAAGGGCCCAGAAACGACACAGACTCGGTCAAAGGATGATCCGTCAGACGGTGACGTTCCCGAGGATTTGGTGAAACGGCGACTCCCCATCGGAGCAAGTTCATACAACGGGGAAGACCTGCCCGGGACCCGTGGGTAGAACGCGAAGTTGAATGCCACCTGAAACAGAAGGGGGGCTACTACCATCACCTGACACACATTCCAAGGCGATACCATGATGCTGCAGCGCTGTCCCAAATATTCCAAAGAGACCGGAATCAGGACCATACCGACCCAGGAGACCCTTGACAGGGTGCTCCCGCTTCTCGACAAGGCAGGAATGGGCAAGCCGGAGAACATAATGGACAAGGACAACATCGGCATACCCGTGTTCTCTGTAGACAGGCAGCACACCGCTCTGGGCAAGCCCAAGTACTACAACGGAAAGGGGGCCACAGTGGAACAGG
>Ga0265299_10002368_pt1 | contig 19564 bp, 17 predicted proteins | sample AusTroGonzalo_MG_4_FD_193485 | JGI IMG/M metagenome (GOLD analysis project Ga0265299, IMG submission 193485) | Bovine rumen microbial communities from tropical cattle in Woodstock, Queensland, Australia - Gonzalo_02 | ecosystem: Host-associated > Mammals > Digestive system > Stomach > Rumen ... | reverse complement strand
TGGCCATGATACAGGCTCTGCCGTAGCTGCCGTGCCTGCCAAGGATGAGAAGTTTGCCTATCTGTCGAGCGGCACTTGGAGCCTGATGGGAATCGAGACGAAGGACGCCATCATCAACGACCTGAGTTATGAGCGTAACTTCACCAACGAGGGTGGCATCGAGGGTACGACCCGTTTCCTGAAGAATATCTGTGGCATGTGGCTCTATGAGCGTTGTCGTCAGGAATGGCCTGAAGAGGTTCGGAAACTGGGCCATCCCGAGTTACAGGGCTCTGCCATGCAGGTGGAGGCTTTCCGAAGCATAATCAACCCCGATGATCAGGTGTTTGCTGCCCCATCAAGTATGATTGATGCTATCCAGCAGTATTGCCGTCGTACTAATCAGCCTGTGCCGGAGACACCCGCAGAGATCTGCCGTTGCATCTTCGACTCCCTGGCCCTGCGCTATAAGCAGGTGTTCCAGTGGATGCAGGAATTTGCGCCCTTCAAGCTTGAGGTGCTCCACATTATCGGTGGTGGCTCATTGAACAAATATCTGAACCAGTTTACCGCTAATGCCACGGGTGCCACCGTCCTTGCTGGCCCACAGGAGTGTACCGCCATCGGTAACATCATGCTCCAGGCCAAGGCTGCTGGACTGGTGAAGAATATCTGGGAGATGCGTGCCATCATCGCCGACAGCATCGAACTCGTGAAGTACGAACCCGCCGACAAACCCGCCTGGGATCAGGCATTCGATAAGTATCTTACAATTATTAATAAATAAAAGCAAAAATACAAATGAAAGCAGAACTGATTGAAAAAGCTTATGCCGTAGCAAAAGACCGCTACGCAGCTGTGGGTGTCGATACCGACGCAGTACTTGACCAGCTCCAGAAGCAGCAGATTTCCCTGCACTGCTGGCAGACCGACGATGTCGTCGGTTTCGAGCGTAATGAAGCCCTCTCTGGTGGTATCCAGACCACAGGTAACTATCCGGGTCGTGCCCGTAATATCGACGAGGTACGTCAGGACATTGAATTCGTAAAGACCCTGCTGGGCGGTAACCACCGTCTGAACCTCCATGAGATCTATGGAGATTTCGGTGGAAAGTTCGTTGACCGCGACCAGGTGGAGGTGAAGCATTTCCAGAGTTGGATCGACTGGGCAAAGGAGAACAACATGAAGCTCGACTTCAACTCTACCTCGTTCTCGCATCCTAAGAGCGGTGACCTCTCGCTGTCGAATCCCGACAAGGGCATCCGTGACTTCTGGATCGAGCACACCAAGCGTTGCCGCCGTATTGCCGATGCGATGGGTAAGGCTCAGAACGACCCCTGTATCATGAACATCTGGGTACACGACGGTTCGAAGGACATGCCTGTACAGCGTAAGAAGTACCGTGAACTGCTGGCTGCCTCGCTCGATGAGATTATGGAAGAGAAACTCGATGGCGTGAAGAATTGTTTCGAGGCCAAGCTGTTCGGTATCGGACTGGAGAGCTACACCGTAGGTTCTCACGATTTCTACACCGCCTATTGCGCCACCCGTAAGGTGATGTACACCATTGATACAGGCCACTACGAGCAGACTGAGAATGTCTCTGACTTTGTCAGCACCCTGCTGATGTATGTGCCAGAGTTGATGCTCCACGTCTCTCGTCCTGTACGTTGGGACTCTGATCATGTAACCATTATGAACGACCAGACCCTCGACCTCTTCAAGGAACTGGTTCGCTGTGATGCCCTCGATCGTGCCCATGTCGGTCTCGACTATTTCGATGCCAGCATCAACCGTATCGGTGCATATATTATAGGTACACGCGCGACCCAGAAGTGCATCCTCCAGGCTCTGCTCGAACCAAAGCAGAAGCTGCGTGAGTACGAAGATAAGGGACAGTTCTTCGAGCGCCTCGCCCTGATGGAAGAGGCCAAGAGCCTGCCCTTCGGAGCCGTGTTCGACTACTTCAATCTGAAGAATAACGTGCCTGTCGGCGAAGAGTTTATCGCAGCCATCCAGCAATACGAAAAAGACGTAACAAGTAAGCGCTAATGGAAATCGTATTAGGATTATTGATCATTGCCGTCGGTGCCTTCTGCCAGTCGAGCTGCTACGTACCCATCAACAAGATCAAGGACTGGTCGTGGGAGTCGTACTGGATTGTGCAGGGTGTGTTTGCCTGGCTGATCCTGCCCTTCTTGGGAGCGTTGCTGGCTGTGCCGGCAGGGCATTCCCTGTGTGAGCTCTTCACCGCCGAACAGTCGTTCAACATCTGGATGACCATCTTCTTCGGTGTGCTCTGGGGTGTGGGTGGTCTGACCTTCGGTCTCTCTATGCGCTACCTCGGTGTGGCCCTCGGACAGTCGATTGCTCTTGGCACCTGTGCCGGACTGGGCACCATTTTGGGACCAGTGCTGCTGAACATCTTCTTCCCTGAGCTGAATGCTTTGGAATCGCTCACCTTTGCTGTCATCCTCGGTGTGGTCGTCACGCTCATTGGTATTGCCATCATCGGTGTGGCTGGCTCCATGAAGGCTGCCTCGCTGTCAGAGGAGGAGAAGAAGGCTGCCATCAAGGACTTCAACTTCCCCAAGGGTCTGGCCATCGCATTGTTGTGCGGTTTCATGAGCGGATGCTTCAACGTCGGTCTGGAGTTCGGCAAGGGTATCAACTTCGGTGAACTCACTGACCCGATGTTCCGCACCCTGCCCGCAACCTTCCTTGTGACACTCGGTGGCTTTATCACCAATGCCATCTATTGTTTCTATCAGAACCAGAAGAATAAGACCTGGGGTGACTACAAGAAGACTGCTGTCTGGGGCAACAACCTGCTCTTCTGTCTGTTGGCTGGTGCCTTATGGTACAGTCAGTTCTTTGGGCTGTCGCTGGGTCGCAGCTTCTTTGAAGCTGGGGGCACGATGGATACGCTCTCGTTCTGTATCCTGATGGCGCTCAACGTGGTGTTCTCCAATGTATGGGGCATCATCCTCAAGGAGTGGAAGGGCTGTTCTCAGAAGACCATCACGGTGCTGATTGTGGGCATAGTGGTGCTGATTGTGTCCAGTTTCTTGCCGCAGCTGATATAAGCCACAGATTGCACAGATAGACACTGATTAATAGGAAATTTGAAAAAAATCCCGGAATCTCTTGGAGGTTTCGGGATTTTTTCTTACCTTTGCCGACGTAACTTATTGTTAAACCCTTTAATATGGAAAACAAAATGAAAAAGTATTTTGTGTATTCTGTTGCTGCAATGTGCGGCATGATGGCTCTTTGTGGCTGTCAGAGTGATGTGTTGAATGTCGGTGAGCAGGAGTTAGCAGAGCCGACAAGTGTGCTGAATGTGTCAACCCGTGGCGATGCCGACGGACTGACCATCGAGGTGCCGGAGCCAGTGAGGCTTTACCTCTTTAAAGGTGACAACTGCACGGCCGTCGTGCCTGATGTCAGCCAGACGCCTACCATCCGTCTGCAGGGGGGAACCTACGATGTCTATGCCATCGCTGGGGCTGATCCTACTCGTTACGACTGTCCTGAGGAGGATGTCGAAAAGACCAGTCTGATGACACTCTTAGATGGAAAGACGCTTGGTGACCTGATGGTGGCTGATGCTCAGGTGACAGTGGCTGATGCCGCGAGGTACAATCTGACACTTAGCATGAATCGTGTGGTGATGGGTGTCAAGCAGATGACGATAAAGAAGGTGCCAGACGGGATGACGGCAGTAACTGTGACGATCTCTCCACTCTATGAGAGTCTGGCAGTGAATGGTTCTACCAGCGGTACAGGTGGTAGTTACACGGCGTCGCTGACAAAGAATGCCGATAACACCACTTGGACATTATTCGACGAGCCTGCGGAGGATATCAGTGTGTTCCTGTTCCCGTCTGTAGGCTGTCCTACCATCACAGTCGGCTTCACGTCATCCGAAGGAACCGTCAACTACTCTTATTCCACCACAGAGCCGCTGACGGCCAACCACAAGATCGACATCGAAGGTACCTACACCGAACAGGCCACCCTTCAACTCACTGGCACCATCACCGGCTCCGAATGGGACACCGACCAAGCCATCACCTTCGATTTCAATGAAACCAACGCCAGCTCCAGCGGTGACAATACAGGCGGTGGCGAAACCGGTGGTGAATCTGGCGGCGAAAATACAGGTGGAGACAATACTGGAGGTGATAACACTGGCGGCGACCAAGGTGGATCAACTTCTCAATCGATCATTGTGGGTACCTTATACAATAATTGTTATGTACTAAAAGTTGAAGAAGGGCATGCTTTGTTGTTGTCTCCAACAGGGAAGGTCGTTAATAGTTCGGCAACCTCAAATTCAGTAACCCTTACAAAAATAGACTCTGAATTAGAGAACTGGACTGTTTCTGATGTTTCTGGAACTTGGAGAATGCCCGATTTGGAAGAGATTACTGATATTTTAATAAACAGGAATACTATAAATGCATTAGTGACTGAGGACGTATTGTCTGATACCAGTGGCTCATATTACTATTTTGATGGTGAGAACTTGAAGCAGGCCAGTATAATTGAAGCTTCAAATATGATAAAGACTGATCAACCTGCTAATTTTGGACCAAGGGTGATTCTAAGACCTGTTCTTGTTATTGATGTTCCTAACTCTTAATATAAATATCGTCCGACTCTAGTCAACAGATTGGTTGACGGGGAGTCGGACGATGATGATTATATATGTAGCAGTAGTTTGTTATGTTTACAAGTAGATTAAAAGGCGAAAGGCGTTTCTACTTGTTGTACCCAGTACTCTCTTCAAATTAGTAGCAATAGAAAGTTTTCTGATAAATGTTTGGTAGTTTGAGACATTTTTACTACCTTTGCGAAATTAATAGGATATTATTATGAGTGAGGCAAACAAAAAACAATTAATGGAAACCCTTACTGCTCTTAATAGGGAAGAACAAGTTTGGGCTATAAATTTCCTTGTGCAAAATCTTGCTGGAATCTCTGCAAGAAAGAAGAGACTTGCAAGGAAATTGCATGATGAGGGCTTTGATGATGAACAATGGGAGGCATATTTCCAGGGAGAAAAACCTATTAACCTTCCCCAAGAGACAGAGCCATTATCTAACCTGCTCAAAGCCTCTGCGGGTAAAACGATTAAACCTATTGAGAAATGGCTGTAAAACAAGTTCGTTACGGTGAAATTGTTGAGGTGACATTTAAGTTTCCTGGCGAAGGATTTAAGGTACATCCGGCCCTTGTCCTTTCGGGCAGTAATCTGCAAGAAAATGAGGATGGTATGTTTTATGCTGTGCTTATTTCTAGCAAGAACTATAACCCGCAGTATACTTTGGAGATAAAGAATGAATGGTTGACGGCTCCCATGCTAAGACAATCTTATTTCATTACGCATTTTATGACTTATTTCACGCCTGACGAGGTATCACAATCATATAGGATTGCGGTGAGGAAGGAATATATGGATGGAATAATCAGTAAAGTGATAAGAAGTATTTTTGAATGGGATGTTGAAGCTACTGAATGAAAAAGATGCTCCGTGAGACTAAAAACGGAGCATCTTTCTGTTCGTCCAGCACGGACGTATTCTAACGGGTGAAAGTCCCTAACGCGCCCTTATAGCGGGAAGCGTCCAGCCGGAGGCAAGGGTGTCCGCCGCGAGACGGAATCTGAAGGAAGCCCGAGGCAAACATCTGGCCTGACGGAGAGAAACCACATATAAGGCATATGGCCGTGGATGAGGTGGCAGAAAACACCAAAGTCCAGTAGCTATACGGAACGGCTGGTGTAAATGTGGCAGGCATAAGATGGAAAGAATATGTCCATAACTGGAGAGGTCTCGCAGGCGAGCCTATGGGGCAAGCAGTAACAACGAACTGCGAGAAGTCAGCAGACGCCATAGTACCTACAGGAATCGATACGGGTAGGGAAGGGCAGAACTTTAGTTAAACAAGTAGTAAATGAAGATTACCCTATGAAGGAAGAAATGCAGAAAACTGAGAAAGGCTGCCGTGCAGAGGTAGGGACGGAATCCCGAGGTATGTATGGAGTGCAGACCTATATAGGGATAATTGAAAACAACCTTGTGGAAGTACCAATCGTAGGGGGTGAATTACTGACTCATATTATTTCGCCGAGCAACATGAATCTCGCCTACAAACGGGTCGTGAGCAATGCGGGAAGTGGCGGTATCGATGGCATGGAGGTGAAAGAACTTTTGCCTTACCTGCGCAGCCATAAGGATGAGTTGGTTAGGAAACTCCTGGACGGCAAGTACCGTCCTAATCCCGTCCGACGGGTAGAGATACCCAAGGATAATGGCAAGAAGCGTCCACTCGGCATCCCTACCGTAGTAGACCGCTTAGTCCAACAAAGTATAGCACAAGTCTTGCAGCCGCTATACGAACCTCAGTTCAGTCCCAACAGTTTTGGTTTCCGTCCTCATCGAGGCGCCCATCAAGCCCTGCGGTGCGCTCAGTCCATCATCAACGATGGCAACCGTTTCTGCATCGACCTTGATTTGGAGCAGTTCTTTGACAACGTGAACCACTCGAAACTGATAGAGGTTATCAGCAGGACGGTAAAGGATGGGCGGGTAGTCTCGCTTATCCATAAATACCTGAATGCTGGCGTATTGGTTGCAGGCAAGTACGAAGAAACGAGGAAGGGAGTCCCGCAAGGCGGTCCTTTAAGTCCGTTATTGAGCAACATTATGCTTAATGAATTGGATAAGGAACTGACAAAGCGTGGTCATCCTTTTGTGCGCTACGCTGATGACTGCATGATATTTTGCAGGAGCGAGCGTGCCGCAGAACGCATACTTGAGAGTATATCCAAATTTATCGAGGGTAAGCTTTTCCTAAAAGTGAACCGCGACAAGACAGGTACAGGCTCCGTATGCGGCAAGAAGTTTCTTGGTTACACGTTTTACTTTGATAAAGATGGCAAGTGTCAGTTGCGGCTCCACGCCAAGACTATCGCCAAACTGAAAGCCAAACTAAGAGAGCTGACAGGAAGAAGCAATGGCATGGGATATGCGCAACGCAAGGAAGCATTGAAACTCTTTATACGTGGCTGGGTGGAATACTATAAGCTGGCAAGGATGAAGAAGACTCTTGAAACCATAGACAAGTGGCTGCGCCGTCGCATCCGTATGTGCATATGGAAGAGTTGGAAGAATCCAAGGACGAGGATAGCGAATCTCATCAAATGCGGAATTCCCAAATGGCAGGCACGAAAGCATGGCTGGGCTCATGGTTATTGGCATGTCGCTGACACGTGGAGCGTACATCACGCCATGAGCAATCGCAATCTCTATCGTGCAGGCTATCGTTGCCTAATGGATTACTACGTATTGGTATCGTAAACGAAGAACCGCCGTATGCGGAACCGCACGTACGGTGGTGTGAGAGGTCGGGAAACGAAAGTAGGAAGAAAACTACTCCGTTTTCCTCCTACTCGATTTTCTGGACGATAATGATTAAATATGTAGCAGTAGTTTGTTATGCTTATCTGGGCAGGTTGAAGGCGAGGGTCATTTCTGCGAGCTGCTCGTCGTTCATGCCTTCAGGCTCGAAGCCCATGCACTTGGCATTGATATAGATCTTCGCACTCTTGGAGAGCACGTCGATCTGATCGAAGGCATCCATCACGTCTGTACCCTTGGCGAAGACACCATGCTTCTCCCACATCACCACATCATACTCCTCCAGTTGCTTCAGCGTGGCCTCGGCCAACCTGTTGGAGCCAGGCAGCTCGTAAGGTACGATGCCTAATCCTAACGGGCAGAAAGCCTTCGTCTCTGGGATCATCGACCACAGGATCTTCGTCAGCACATCCTTGCCGAGGAATTCACGCTTGTGGCTCATGGCGACAAGCTCGATGGGGTGGGTGTGTACAGTAGCCTTATAGCCTGAACCAGTCTCTATCTGACGGGCATGGACGGTCAGATGACTGGGCAGCTCACTCGTCGGCATCACGGGATTGTCGGCGATGATGACGTACGATGCACAGTCGTCGAGGATCCGGATGACGCTGCCGTTGTCCATCGGCCAGCGGGCCAGGTCGCGCATCCGCTTGCCCGTACCCTTGCAGTAGAAATAACAGCCCTTCAGCGTCGGCAGTGTCACGCCGATCTGCTTCACGTCGCTGATGGCAGGCAACTGACGGATCTCGTCATCAACATACTCCGTGATGTTGACAGTGATATTACCACCGTTGCGCTCGGCCCAGCCGTTCTGCCAGAGGTAGCCTGCCACCTCAGCAATCTTCTCAATCTCAGCCCTCAGGGCCTGACGTCCTTCCAAAATACTCTTCATCTTTTTCTGATTGTTTTGATTTCTGCTGCAAAGGTAATCCTAATTCCTGACATCAGACTCTAATATTTGATTTTTCTCCCCCAAAATTTGGTCATATTGCGGGAAATTATTATCTTTGCAGACGATATGAATAACAATCTACAAGACATCAGATGGAGCGAAAATGTGATACTGGTCGATGCTGACTACGTCGACAAGGTTGCGTTTAACCTCATTGTGAACTTCGAGCGGATGATAGGCCGGAAGATCCCACAGGCCGACTTCGCCAAATGGGTGGACTGCGTGGCACTCGACGGTGGCATCCGCGAGGGTGAACATGAGACTCTGGTAGTGTTGGTTCATCAGAAGGAGAAGGCCGGACTAGAGAACTTCACCCCTGGTGGATTTGCCGACGAGCTCGACGGCAAGGCTTTCAAGGACCACCTCGGCGAGTTCATCATCAATGCCTTCCCCATCGAGAATGTCGCAGGCGGCGAGGCGTATTTCACGGATGCCCTCCAGTTGATCACGGTCCAGAAAGAGGTGAAGCGTGTGATGGTCATCCCCAATGCCGAGGACTCCTATATATATAATAAGGTACGCGAACATCTGAACCGTCTGGTTGACGACGAGAAACGTATCACCGTCTTTGCGATGCAGCCGCAGCCTGGCGGCAATTTCCGACAGGAGATCTTAGGCTATTCGCTGATGGCCGCCCTCGGCATTCGTTCGGATGAGATTAATTGTAAATAATAAATCGTCAAATAGTAAATAAAGGTATGTCAAGAGTATTAATGATTGGCGCTGGAGGCGTCGCAACGGTAGCTGCATTCAAGATTGCCCAGAATGCGGATGTGTTTACCGACTTTATGATTGCCAGCCGTCGCAAGGCAAAGTGTGACAAGATTGTTGCTGATATCCACAAGGCTGGCTACAACTTGGATATCAAGACCGCTCAGGTGGATGCCGACGACGTGGAGCAGTTGAAGTCACTCTTCAACGACTACAAGCCCGAACTCGTCATCAACCTCGCCCTGCCGTATCAGGACCTGACCATCATGGATGCCTGTCTGGCCTGTGGCTGCAGCTATCTCGACACAGCCAACTACGAGCCGAAGGATGAGGCCCACTTCGAGTATTCCTGGCAGTGGGCTTATCGTGAGCGTTTCGAGCAGGCTGGTCTGACAGCGATTCTTGGCTGTGGCTTCGACCCTGGTGTGACGAGCATCTATACGGCATACGCTGCCAAGCATCATTTCAGCGAGATTCAGTATCTGGATATCGTGGACTGTAATGCTGGCGACCACCACAAGGCCTTCGCCACCAACTTCAACCCTGAGATCAACATCCGAGAGATCACCCAGAAGGGACTCTATTGGGAAGACGGCAAGTGGGTTGAGACAGAACCGCTGGAGATTCATAAGGACCTGACCTATCCCAACATCGGTCCTCGCGACAGCTATCTGCTGCACCACGAGGAGATCGAGTCGCTGGTCATCAACTACCCCACCATCAAGCGTGCTCGTTTCTGGATGACCTTCGGACAGCAGTATCTGAAGCATCTCGAAGTGATTCAGAACATCGGCATGAGCCGTATCGACGAGGTGGAGTATGAGGCTCCGCTGGCTGATGGCTCTGGCACGGCGAAGGTGAAGATCGTGCCCCTGCAGTTCCTGAAGGCCGTGCTGCCCAATCCGCAGGATCTCGGCGAGAACTACGAGGGTGAGACCTCTATCGGCTGTCGCATCCGTGGTATCGGCAAGGATGGCAAGGAGCACACCTATTATGTCTATAACAACTGTTCGCATCGTGCCGCCTATGAGGAGACAGGTATGCAGGGCGTATCCTACACCACTGGTGTGCCTGCAATGATCGGCGCGATGATGTTCTGTAAGGGACTGTGGAAGAAACCTGGCGTACACAACGTCGAGGAGTTCGACCCCGATCCTTTCATGGAGCAGCTCAACAAACAAGGTCTGCCTTGGCATGAGATTCATGACGGCGACCTCGAATTATAATTATTAACTCTTAAATTCTTAAAGCTATGGCAAAGAAAGAAGCATCTGCGGAGCAGCTGACTCCGCAACAGCAGAAACTGAAGGCGCTGCAGGCAGCGATGGCGAAAATCGAGAAGGATTTTGGCAAGGGAAGTATTATGAAGATGGGCGACGAACAGATTGCCAATGTGGAGGTCATCCCGACAGGTAGCATCGGACTGAATGCCGCACTGGGTGTCGGTGGCTATCCTAAGGGACGTATCATCGAGATATTTGGTCCTGAGTCGTCAGGTAAGACCACGCTCGCCATCCATGCGATGGCCGAGTGTCAGAAGGCTGGCGGCATCTGCGCGTTCATCGATGCAGAGCACGCCTTCGACCGTTTCTATGCAGCCAACCTCGGCGTGGATGTCGATAACCTTTATATCTCACAGCCCGATAATGGTGAGCAGGCCCTGGAGATTGCGGACCAGCTGATCCGCTCGTCTGCCATCGACCTGATTATCGTTGACTCTGTGGCAGCCCTGACGCCGAAGAAGGAGATCGAGGGTGATATGGGCGACTCTGCCGTTGGTCTGCAGGCTCGACTGATGAGCCAGGCACTGCGCAAGCTGACCTCTACCATCTCGAAGACCAAGACGACTTGTATCTTCATCAACCAGTTGCGTGAGAAGATCGGCGTGACGTTCGGCAATCCTGAGACCACGACGGGTGGTAATGCCCTGAAGTTCTATTCGTCTGTCCGTCTGGACATCCGCAAGGTCACGACATTGAAGGATGGCGATACGCCTGTTGGAAACCAGGTACGTGTGAAGGTTGTCAAGAATAAGGTGGCTCCTCCCTTCCGTAAGGTTGAGTTTGAGATTACCTTCGGCGAGGGCATCTCGAAGATCGGTGAGATTGTTGATCTCGGCGTCGAACTGGAGATCATCAAGAAGAGTGGTTCCTGGTTCAGCTACGGAGAGTCGAAACTGGCTCAGGGCCGTGACGCTGTGAAGGCTCTGTTGAAGGACAATCCTGAGTTGTGCGAGGAACTGGAGGCTAAGATCATGGAGGCTATGAAGGAAAAAGCCTGATACAGTCTGGCAGAAAGTCATATAAAAAGGCCGCCTCAATGTGAGAGCGGCCTTTTTATATGATGGAGTGCCAGGAATCAATTCTCCTTGCCACTCTTCAGGTTCTGCTTGGCTGTCTTCGCAGAGCCGGCACCCTTCCAGGCCTGCTTACCGTTCTTGTTCGTAGTCTGCGTAGCACCAGTGTTGTAGCTCTCCACACGGCCATTCCTGCCGAAGTGGATGAAGAGCGACTTGCCCTTCGAACGTAAGTAGATCCAGTCGTAGCGTCCGTTAGAGCCCTGGACAATCTGGTTCGGCTCCTCACCCATGGCGAGTGTCACCTCATCCTCAGACATACCGATGATGACACGACCCTGCTGGATGGCGGCACGTGCTGCCTGGCTGGTCTCACGGGCCTTACCCTCACCCATGGCGAAGATGTAGCCGAAGTAGTCCTCCATCGTAATGTTACGGTCTGCCAATTCGTCAGGCGAGATGAACACCACCTCCTTATAGTAAGGACGGCGTGACTCCATCTCCGTCAGCTGCAGCATGACCATAGGCGTTCCTTCCTGTGCAAGGGCATTGTCCACGCGGAATGTCGTCATCTTCGGCACAGTCACCGTACGATCCTTACCGTCACCCTTTGTTATCATCTTTGTGGGATTCAGGTTGTGGATGATCTTGTCGATATAGCTGGCGTAGTTCTTGTTGACTGACATAATGACATCCTGCAGCTCGAAGGAGCCGTAGAAGGTGTGCTTCAGACTGTCCATGATAAACTCGTCGTCGCGCATACCGCTATTGGTCTTCGACATAGCCACTGTCTGATAGAATTCGTTACCATCGGCATCCTCAACGATGATCTTCACAGGGAAACTGCGGCTGCCGACACCTACGGCTGTCACTGTCACCTCCTTGTCCTTGGGAACCCTGATCTCACGGTAGCCGTCGCCGTCATACTCCGTATCAACGCGGTAGATGCTGCCCTTGGTGTACATCTTCTTACCCATCAGCTTCTCACGGGCGATGTCCACGTCGCCGAGATAGGCCAGGGTGGGAACGCCCAGCTTGCCGTAGCAGTAGTCGTCGAACGTGCCGTTGGGAATCTCGAAATAGTACATCTTGCCGTTGTCCTGACAGTAGAAATTCATCCGTGAGTGTCCGTCTGAGCTTTCGTTGTAGCCTCTATAGACCATAATCTTGTGGCGCAGCGCCATACTGCTGACTTCCTTGCCAGTGCCGGCATCGCTGAATGTCTTGACAATCAGGTCATACTTCTCTGGCATCACCATGAACTTCATGCCTTCTTTCCAGTCGCAAAGGCTGTAGAACTTGAAATTCTGACTGATAAAGTCTGTTGCAGCCTCATCCTCGTCCGACTCATCGGCCGTTCCAGCTAACAGCGCAGCGGCAGCAGCCTTCTGCTTAGCGCTGCGGGTCTTGACGATGTAAGAGTTTTCCTGAGCAGACATTGTCGTCAGCATCATAGCCGTTACGGCCAATAATAACACTCTCTTCATTCTTCAGGTTTTATTAAATTGTACAATTTCGCCTGCAAAGATAGAAAATATTTCTGATACTTGTGCCAAAATGACGCGACAAAAACCATTTTTTCGCAAAAAAAGCACTTTTGGCACGTGCTTTGCTATGATATTTGTGGATTTTTGTCCGAATTAACGTGAGTATAAACAAATAATAAATAAGAATTATGGGAAAGATTATTGGAATTGACTTAGGAACTACCAACAGCTGCGTTGCCGTATTCGAAGGTAACGAGCCAGTAGTAATTGCCAACAGCGAGGGTAAGCGTACGACTCCTTCGGTGGTTGGTTTTGTTGACAACGGTGAGCGTAAGATTGGTGACCCTGCCAAGCGTCAGGCCATCACCAATCCGAAGAACACTGTTTACTCTATCAAGCGTTTCATGGGTGAGAACTGGCAGCAGACCGAAAAGGAGATTGCCCGCGTACCTTATACTGTTGTCAACGAGGGTGGCTATCCCCGTGTCGACATCAATGGCCGCAAGTACACCCCGCAGGAGATCTCTGCTATGGTGCTCCAGAAGATGAAGAAGACAGCCGAGGACTATCTCGGACAGGAGGTGACGGATGCAGTCATCACCGTGCCTGCCTACTTCTCCGACTCTCAGCGTCAGGCTACTAAGGAGGCCGGACAGATTGCTGGTCTGAATGTGAAGCGTATCGTCAACGAGCCGACGGCTGCAGCTTTGGCATACGGTGTCGATAAGGCTAACAAGGATATGAAGATTGCCGTGTTCGACCTCGGTGGTGGTACGTTCGATATCTCTATCCTCGAGTTCGGCGGTGGTGTGTTCGAGGTGCTCTCTACCAATGGTGATACCCACCTGGGTGGTGACGACTTTGACCAGGTGATCATCGACTGGCTCGTTCAGGAGTTCAAGAACGACGAGGGTGCTGACCTGAAGAGCGATCCGATGGCTATGCAGCGTCTGAAGGAGGCTGCCGAGAAGGCCAAGATCGAGCTGTCAAGCTCTACTTCGACGGAGATCAACCTGCCGTATATCATGCCGGTAGCTGGTGTGCCCAAGCACTTGGTGAAGACTCTGACGCGTGCTAAGTTCGAGCAGCTGGCCCACGACCTCATCCAGGCTTGTCTGGCTCCCTGCCAGAAGGCTATGGCCGATGCCAAGCTGACAACTGCAGATATCGATGAGGTGATCCTCGTAGGCGGCTCCAGCCGTATCCCCGCTGTGCAGACCCTCGTGAAGAACTACTTCGGCAAGGAGCCTTCAAAGGGTGTGAATCCTGACGAGGTGGTGGCCGTTGGTGCTTCTATCCAGGGTGCCATCCTGAATAAGGAAGGTGGCGTAGGCGACATCGTGCTGCTCGACGTGACCCCGTTGACACTGGGTATCGAGACCATGGGTGGTGTGATGACCAAGCTGATCGAGGCCAACTCTACCATTCCTTGCAAGAAGAGCGAGGTGTTCTCTACCGCAGCTGACAATCAGACAGAGGTGACCATCCACGTGCTCCAGGGTGAGCGTCCGATGGCAGCCCAGAACAAGTCTATCGGTCAGTTCAACCTGACTGGTATCGCTCCTGCCCGTCGTGGTATTCCTCAGATTGAGGTCACCTTCGACATCGATGCCAACGGTATCCTGAAGGTTTCTGCCAAGGATAAGGCCACAGGTAAGGAGCAGGCCATCCGCATCGAGGCTTCGTCAGGTCTCTCTCAGGACGAGATCAACCGCATGAAGGCCGAGGCTGAGCAGAATGCCGAGAACGACAAGCGTGAACGTGAGCGTGTCGACAAGCTGAATCAGGCTGACTCGATGATCTTCCAGACCGAGAATCAGCTCCAGGAGTTGGGCGACAAGATTCCTGCCCAGCACAAGCCCGCCATCGAACAGGCCCTCCAGCAGCTGAAGGATGCCCACAAGGCTGGCGACGTCAATGCCATCGATGCCGCCATCGCAGCCCTCAATACTGCTTGGCAGACTGCCTCACAGCAGATGTACCAGCAGTCTGGTGCAGCTGGCCAGCCTGGCGGCGACACCTTCACTGGTGGCCAGCAGCAGGCTCAGCAGGAAGGTTCAAAGGCAGAGGACATCCAGGACGCCGACTTCGAGGAGGTGAAATAATCCACGATAAGCAACGATAAGAAAATCATAAGAAAGTGGTGTAATCCAAGTGGTTACGCCACTTTTTCTTATTGTTAAATTTTGTTTTGATTCTTGCATATTTCGGATTTTTGGGGTAATTTTGCATCATATTTGCGACACGACTTATTAGTAGAAAAGATTAAACTTATAAATACTTGTCGCTACTTAGATGGATTAAATAGTAGAAAAGATATGCCAGCTTTAAAATTCGAGATTAAAAGGAAGTGCGAAGTCTGTGGAAGCATTTTCATTGCTAAGTCACTTGACTCCAAGTGTTGCTCAGAGAAATGTATGAAGGTAGCATGGAAGCGGAGAAAGGATGAGGAAAAGAAACAAGAACGGCTCAAAGCAATAGCCGATCAGGTTCCTGACTATCGTGATTATATCTCCATCCCTGAAGCTGTTGCCATGTATGGAGTCGGCAGAGATACTTTGTATCGGCTTATTCGCATTGGTCAGATACAAAGTATCAATCTTGGTGCCAGACTGACCCGCATTAACAGGAAAGACATAGACAAGATGTTTCCTAAACGGTTTGAGAAGCCAAAGAAAGACAAAGATCTTGTTCCTTTATATAATATGGAGCCGGAAAATTGTTACACCATTGGTGAAATCTGCAAGAAATATAACATTAATGATAGTTCCGTATGGGCACACGTTAGGAAGTACTCTATCCCGACTCGCCAGATAGGGAATTACGTCTATGTACCCAAATCAGAAATCGATAAACTTTATAAGAGCTTATGAAGAAACCATTAGCACATACGAAAGTAACGGTAAAACTCCGTAAGTCACAATACAAAGAGGAATGGTACCTGATAGTGGAAGCCTACCCTGTAGTCAAGGCTGGCAATAAGATTGAACGGATTGTGGAGTCGGTCAACAGAAGTATCACCACACCTATTTGGGATAAATCCTCCTCTACTCGTTCATCTGGCTTTAAGCCCAAGCGTGACATCAACGGCATTATCATGTGTCGTTCTGCTCTCGACCAGGAATCCTGTATCTATGCAGACAATGTAAGGAAACTTCGTCAGCACGAGTATGATAATCAATCGCTCTACACTGATAAGGAAAGTGAGATTGCTGCACAGAACGAACGTTCCGAACAGGACTTTATCGAGTATTTCAAGAAAATCACCTATACACACCATCCCAATGCATCCAAGTCCATTATCATCAATTGGGAACGAGTCGGTGTCCTACTTGGTCTCTTTTCTAAAGGTAAGCCAATACCGTTTAGCTCTATTTCAGTTAAGCTTCTCGAAGAACTAAAGCTATTCATGCAGACTGCTCCACAAGGAGGGAAGAAAGGCGGCACAGTATCTCAGAACACTGCTTCTACCTATTTCTCAATCGTGAAGGCCGGACTAAAACAGGCCTTTGTTGATGAATTTCTGACGATAGACATCAGCGAGAAGGTGAAGAACATTCCCACCAAAGAAAGCCGACGTGAATCCCTGACAATGAAAGAGGTCAACAAACTGGTAGAGACCCCATGCGAAGATGATGTTTTGAAGCGGGCTTCACTATTCTCCATCCTGACAGGCATGCGCCATTGCGACATCATGCGATTAACATGGAGCCAGTTGGTTAATGTCGATGGTTCTTGGCGAGTGGACTTCACTCAGAAGAAGACATCTGGAGTAGAATACACACCAATCTCCGATCAAGCCTATGCACTATGTGGTGAACCCCGTCTTCCCAAGAACTTAGTCTTTGAAGGACTCACACCTCCCTCATGGGTTAGCCGTCCTTTGAAGAAATGGATAGAGGCAGCAGGCATTAAGAAGCACATAACATTTCACTGCTTCAGGCATAGCTATGCCGTTTTACAGTTGACCAATGGTACAGACATCTATACTGTCAGTAAAATGCTTGGTCATACTAATGTCAAGACCACTCAAATCTATGCAAAAGTCGTTGACGAGAAGAAAGAGAAGGCTGCTAATGCCATCAAGATAGAGAATCTTGACAAATGAGGACATATTATTAGCACCTCGCTAATTTTCAACGAATTACGTACTGTTTAGTGGGAAGTTGGGCACATTTGCACCACCTCCCACTACTTCTTACACCACCATTTTTCTTGTTTTTTATCCCCTTTTATCCCTATTTCCACTTATCAAGCCTCTTTTTGATTTGAGAAGTTATTGATTTCTCTATCTTTTAGGGAAACGGACACTTAATCTCCGTTAAAGAAATTGGTGATTAGGTGGTGACGATTAACATCTCATACGCACCATTTAAATAAACTCGACCTTTGCGTCAAAATTAAATTTTTAAAATTATGACGCAAATAAGAAATTTAGAAGAAATGCCTCAGGCATTGAACTACCTTATCTCAAAGGTAGAGAGTTTAGAAGAGATGGTGAACGAACTGAGCATCCAAAAAGATGTTCCAGAACAACCTGAATGGATGGATATTGACGGGCTTCGCCAATATATTCCGTCCCATCCAGCCAAACAAACCATCTATGGTTGGGTCAACGACAAGTTGATACCTTATTATAAGACTTCAAAGAAGTTAACCTTCAAAAAGTCTGAGATTGACGAGTGGCTTCATCAAGGTCGCAGAAAGAGCACAGAGGACTTGCAACGAGAGGCCATTGAGTTTATCAACCTCAAAAGAAAGAAAGGGGGTCTGATATGATAATAGACACTGACCATCTGGTTAACCAAATCCATGCCGAAGTGGAAGGAGTCGCAGAAACAGGTTTCCCTATGGATGTGTTCCCTGAGCGCATACAGAAGATTATCTATGATCTGGTAACTTACGAGAACTACAACCTGGAGTACACAGCTTCCATCATTCTCTCTGCCTACGCCACAGCCATTGGCAATACCTACCATGTGAAGATTAAAGGAAACTGGGTTAGCAGTTGCGCCCTCTTTATGATATTGGTAGGCAGACCGGGACTTGGCAAGACTCCGCCATTGGGTTTCCTCTATCAGCCCATCCGTGAGAACGACCGCCTGTTACTTGACAAGGCACATAAGGAGTATGATCTTTATGCCCAGCAACAGACAGTAAAGAAGGACGGGGAAGTAAAGGAACCAATGGAGAAGCCTCGTCTGGTGCAGACTATCATTTCAGACTTCACCCCAGAGGCTATGCTAAGCATCCATTACGACAACCCACGTGGTATCGTTCTGCTTGTCGATGAGGTAGTGGCATTGTTCAACTCGGTAAAGCGTTATAGTGCCAAGAGCAATCTGATAGAGGATCTGTTGTCTGCATATAGTGGTCAGCCGTTGAAGGCAGTCAGGAAGTCAGAGGCTTTTCCCATGAGCATCTGCCATCCTTGTATCAACCTGATTGGTGGTATCCAGACCAACATCCTTGACGAGATCTTCAAAAAAGAGTACGAAGCCAATGGACTGACAGACCGTTTCCTGTTCGTATTTCCCAAGAACAAGAAGATTCCCAAATGGCAGGTAGGCATAGACCAAAGAAAGCGTCCCAATACGATGGCGACCTGGACATACTATATCCAGAAGGTCTTGAATATTCCTATTCAACTCAGTGAAGACGGCGTAACAGCCAATCCGAAGGAGATCCAGATGACAGAAGAGGCAATGAAATTCTTCTACCACTGGAACAACACCATCATTGACAAGGTAAATGCTATCGAGGATGATAACGAAGTGGAGAGCCGTCAGATGAAACTCAACGGCAACGCTGCCCGTCTGGCTCTTATCCTTCAGGTGATACGCTGGTCAACTGGTGAGTGTCAGTTGGATGCCATAGACATTGATTCTGTCATAGGAGCAATAAGGCTGATAGACTATTTCGAGGAATCCTATCAGCGTGCTAAAGCTTCGGTTCCATCAGAATCTATACCAAAGAGCGGAGACGATTGGCTTTCCCTTGTTGGTGACAGCTTTACGTCAGCCGAGGCAGAAGCAGCAGGCATGAGATTGGGACTTTCACGCCGTACGGTCTATAGCTCACTTAAGAGATTAAGCGAATCCAGCCATCCTGCGATAAAGAGGGTGAAGCAGGGAGTCTATTCAAAGATTGTTACTGATTGCACATCTGCACAATGCACTTCTGCACTTTCGGATTCTGGCAAACCAGCATCCTGTAGTGAAGAGAAAGTGCAAAGTGCAGGAGTGCAGAGTGCGGACGATGCACAGAAAGGAGGTAGCAATGAGTGATTTCAGATTCCATCTCCAGAAGTATAAGCCTGGCAGTAAGGGTACATGTCCCAACTGCAAGAAACCACGTTGCTTCATTCGTTATGTTGATGAACAGGGAATCATCGAGTTTCCGAACACTGTTGGCCGTTGTGACCATGAGAACAGTTGTGGCTACCACTACACTCCCAAGGACTACTTCCATGATAATCCAGACAAGGCACCCAAGGATTGGAAGGAAAGCGACTCCCATATATATAATAAGGTGGAGATAACAAAAGGGAAAAAGGAATCTCAGCCTGTAGAGCCGTCACTCATTTCCTATGAGATTGTGGAGAAAAGCATTTCCTGTTTCAACATCAACCCTCTCTATACCTATCTCTGTGGAGTCATTGGCAGGGAAGAAACCAAGCGCATATTCCAACTTTACATTGTCGGGACGGGGAA
>Ga0265299_10002367_pt1 | contig 19570 bp, 19 predicted proteins | sample AusTroGonzalo_MG_4_FD_193485 | JGI IMG/M metagenome (GOLD analysis project Ga0265299, IMG submission 193485) | Bovine rumen microbial communities from tropical cattle in Woodstock, Queensland, Australia - Gonzalo_02 | ecosystem: Host-associated > Mammals > Digestive system > Stomach > Rumen ... | reverse complement strand
GAAGAGGTTTGGAAACATTACTATAAAGAATATTATCTCAGCAATTATGGTTATGTAGTTAAAATTGCTGATGAAGATGCTGAAATCGCAAAGACTATTATTCCTCAAAAATTATCTCAGTCCGATGAAAATTCGGAAGGTATGCGGTGGGTAGATTTTCCTGAGAAAGTTAAGGAATTATTCCGCAGAAATGCATATATTCCTAAAAATCGTATGAATTCAGGTAATCAGGTATGTATGAATATTACCGGGAATACTGCAGAATATGACATACACAGAATAGTGGCAAAATTGTTTCTGATCAAGCCGGACGATTTTGATAATGAAAAATATGTCGTACATCATATTGATAATAATTCATATAATAATAGTGTTACAAATTTGATTTATATGAAATCAAAAACACATTTGAGCGAGCATAGAAAATTACATCCGCTGTCTTATTAAAAGAGAGGAGATAAAAATATGTTTAAATATTTATGTATATTAATGATGTTATTTATGACAGGTTGTGCCGTACAAGAACAGCAGACGACGTCTCGAAGCGAACGTTTAATAGCAGAAACAGATAAAAACAATATTACATCGACAGAGAATGCCAAAAAAGCCGAAGCTGTTACAGTGAAGAAACCATTGTATAAACCGAGCGTTCAATCTTATATTGATAGCAGTGCCAAAGTGCAAAAATTGCGCACAGTTGCCGGTAATTGGGCCCAAAATACAATATCTGAAAATTGTACATTGGAAAAGTTTGTATCGGGAATTAATGCTCCACAAGCTGAATTTGAAAAAATATCTGATAACGAATTAATTATAAAAACATCCGGAACAAAATTAGGAGCAGGAGAATTAAAAATAGATATTAGAGGCAATACGGCGATAATCGTATCTGCTATAATCGGAAAAATTTCTCAAAAAGAGCCATACGTTTTGAAAAAAATGGCAATGAATATATGTCAGTCTGTTGATGATAAATAAATGAGGTACATTAATGGAAAAGGACTTTTATGATATTTTAGGCGTGAGTAGGAGCGCCAGTGAATCTGAAATAAAATCAGCGTATCACGGATTGGCGCAAAAATATCATCCGGATGTGAATAAAGGTGATAAAACAGCTACTGAAAAATTTAAAGAAATATCTAATGCATACGAGATTATTGGTAATTCGGAAAAACGCAAAAAATATGATGAAGATGAAATAAATCATAAAAATTATACTTCTCAAAAGGATGATAAATCATTTGGTGATGCAGGTGGAATGAAAAGGCAAACGGGGAAACAAATCCTTTCAAGAAGCATAGTTCTTTTTTTTAAATATTTGTTTATTTGGTTAGTCGTTGCGATATTGACCAAGGTTGTATGTGACAGTGTAGATATACAGGAAGGTAAATATTTCGCGCGTTTTACAATGATGTTTGTTTTTGTGTGGTTATTTAATATCCTCTTATTTCGTTTAATATCATCATGCGTCATATTGAGATTTTTGAAAATAATTCCGGATAAAAATTTTCCGGATGTAATGGTTAAAAAAATTATAGAATTTACTTCGTGGGGAAAATCTCTGGTTACTATTCTGCTCTCTCTTTTCTTAGCAGCTTTGATATACTATTTTTTGCAGTCTTTTATAATGACTTATGCATTTTCCGGTAGTGATAATTCATTTATAAATTGGATTGTCGAATTATGCAGTAACAATAAAATAATTGTGAATCTGTTTATTTTAGCGGCAATTTATATAACTATAGCATTAATAATCATCCGGATCAGTATGATAGAATATTGTTGTCCTAAATGTAAAAATGATTTTGTTTTCTTTACCGTCAGACATTATAGGGACAACGAATATAAAGGCAGTGAACAGGTGGAAGAAAGCTATAGTGGTGTTAGCGGGTTCGGAAAACAATATCATGGTACAAGATTAAGAACCGTTACCGTAGAATATTATGATTATCATACAGTAAAAAAATGTTTGTGGTGCGGCTACGAAAGTGATACATATGAACAGAGAAAAGACGTACTATAAAAAAAATACCGCCTGTTTGACAAGCGGTATTTTTGAATAAAACTCTGATTATCTTCTGTCACCCATGATACGGAGTAAATACATAAACAGATTGATGAAATCCAAATATAAGCTTAAAGCTCCGGAAATCGCCATTTTACCGGCCATTTCTTCGGAATCGCGAGAAGCATAGTATAAGTTTTTCATTCTTTGGGTATCATAAGCAGTCAAGCCCACAAAGATTGCCACACCGATGTAAGATAAAGCCCAATATACGGCCGGACTTTGCATGAAGATGTTAACAATCGAGGCAATAATCAAACCGATTAAACCCATGAACAAGAAACTTCCCAATTTGGTCAAATCACGTTTGGTGGTGTAACCGTACAAACTCATGGAACCGAACGTGGCGGCAGTAATCAAAAATACTCTGGTCATGCTGGCTGCGGTATAGAGTAAAAAGATAGAAGCCAATGAAGCACCCATTACGGCCGAAAAAGTCCAAAACATTAATTGTACGGCGCTCAAACTCTTATTGCTTGCCACATAATTAAAGGCAAAAATCATAATCAGCGGAGCAAACGCAACCAACCAACCCAATCCGGACATGGAAATGGTATTGTTTTGCATGTCAATATTATAAAACAGATTAATCAAACTGGTATTGGCAACCAACCAGGCAACCGCCGCCGTTAAAATCAAGCCGGCGCCCATGTAGTTGAAAACTTTAATCATGTAACTGCGCAAACCTTCGTCAACATTAGCTGTCGAACGACCGACAAATTCTACCGAAGGTTTATGCTCTAATTCGTTCATATCCATAGAAATATCTCCTTAAATTTGTTTCTGGGTAGAATATAGTTTGTTTGAATTAAAAAATCAATAATATTTAAGTGTAAATAAAAACTTGTTGTTTCGCAAAAATATGTTATACCTTGGGGAGGGAGAAAAAATATGGTATACAGCGACAGGTTTAAACAATTTATAGAAATGTGGCAGAAGGATTTTGCCATCGAGCGCAGTATGAATGAAAAAGTCTGCGTTGACCGCGATGGTAACCCGATACCGTGGTATACCTATCCGGCAATAGAATATCTGTCGCAGTTTGATTACGGTGATAAAAAAATATTTGAGTTCGGTACCGGTTATTCGTCAATGTATTGGTCAAAGCGGGCGTTAAAAGTTATCAGTATCGAGGATAAGCCGGAGTGGTATGAAAAGTTCCAACAGGAATTTTCGGCTCCTAACTGGGAAATGCGGTATTGCGATGAAAAACAGGGTTACGAAGATACCGTTTTTGCCGATAATGAAAAGTATGATGTGATTGTTATTGACGGTAAACGTCGTGCCGAATGTGCCGCTACGGCGGTAAAATGCTTGGCCAAAGGCGGAATGATAATTTTAGATGACAGTGATCGTATAAACACCAGTTTGGAATATGCAAACGCAGTAAAAACTTTGCGTGAAGCCAATTTATTGCAGGTTGATTTTTACGGTTTCTGTCCGATGAACAACTACACCAAAACAACTTCCGTATTCTTTTCGCGCGATTTTGACTTTCAATCGTTGTATACCGTTCAACCGATAAACGGACTTGGCAATATTTGGTCAATGAGCCGCAAACAACGTAAAGAATTTTTCCGCAAACAAGAATGGCCGCTTAAAGAAGAAACGGAAGAACAGTAAAAAATTCAGCTGAATTTCTAAGTTTAAAGGAGAGGAAAAAATATGTTTAAGGAAGTAATTTCGGGAAAGCGTATAACTTTGAAACGTCCGGTGGCGGATATAGAAACGGCAGAATTTATTTTTGCTTCAATTGATAAATGCCGGGAAATATTTTTGCCTTGGCTGGGCTGGGTTAAATATACAAAAGAACCTAAAGATACACTCTCTTTCCTGCAAACCGTTGACAGTGACTGGAATGAAAACAAACAATTTGTTTACGCTATCTTTTGGGATAATATTTTCATCGGGGTTATAAGTATTTTGAATATTGCTTGGCAACATAAACGAGCAGAAATCGGTTATTGGCTCGACACGGATTACACGGGTAAAGGTCTTATGAGCGAGGCGGTTTCTTTAATTGAAAAAGAATTGTTTGCCAATGATTTTAATCGCCTAGTTATTCATACCGATGTTTTGAATGTAAAGTCTGCCAACATTCCGCAAAGACTGGGATATGTCCATGAGGGTATCTTGCGCCAGGAAGTATATTCCGAGCCCAATAATCGCTATCGGGATATAAATGTTTTTTCAAAATTAAAAGCGGAAGCGGAAGTTTAACAGTTTATATGCCACGGCAATAAACAGCCACTAATTACCCGATTTTACGAATGATTTTCTCGGCTATATCTTCATAAGCCTTGGTATGAGGACTGTCCGGTTCCGATGCCACAATCGGAGTGCCGTTGTCGGAAGTTTCACGGATGGCCATCTCGAGCGGAATGGCGCCCAAGAATGTTTCGCCCATGTTTTCGGCGGTTTTTTGTGCGCCGTGTGAACCGAAAATATCGCTTTGTTTACCGCAATGCGGGCAGATAAAATAACTCATGTTTTCGACAATTCCCAAAATCGGAGTGCCGGTTTTTTTGAACATGTTTACACCTTTAATGGCATCAATTAAAGCTATATCTTGCGGGGTGGAAACAATCACGATACCGGCAAAATCTATGCGTTGCGAAAGCGTAATCAGAATATCTCCGGTTCCCGGTGGCATATCAAGAACCATAATATCTACATTGTCCCACGCGGTTTGGGTTATCAGTTGTTCGATTGCACCGCCGGCCTTGGCACCACGCCAAATCAGCGGAGTGTTACGGTCAATCAGCGAACCGATGGATACGGACTGAATCCCGTATTCTTTGAACGGAGTAAAAGTTTCGCCATCAAGCGAAACCAACGGAGAACCTTCGTAACCGAGCATGGTCGGAATTGAAGGTCCGTAAATATCGGCATCAACCAAAGCCACGTTTTTACCTTTATTGGCCAACGCCAGAGCTAAATTAACGGCGGTGGTGGATTTGCCTACGCCGCCTTTACCCGAGGCAACGCCGATAATTTTTTTTACGCCTTTAACCTGCCATTTTTCGATGGCCTGTACTCCGACGTTAACTCTTTTTTCTTCCACAAAAACAACGGAAAATTTATAAGCACTGAATTCTTTTTGCAGTTCTTCCTTTAATTGCAGGCTCTTTTGTTCATCTTCGGCAATTCCCGAGATTTCGCAAATTACGCGATTTTTGATGATTTTGATTTCGGCAATATAATCTTGCGGATAATATTTTGCTATTGTTTCCCGAATTTGCTTTTCCATAATGTTGAATACTCCGTATGTGGATATAAATTGATAGTTGATTGTTTTTAGCTTAATTATGGATTATCTTACAACAGTAAATTTATAATTAAAAGGAAATAATATGTCTGACAATAATAATCCTTGGGATAATGATAATGAAGAATTTGCCTGGAGTGAAGGTTCTCGTAAAACTAAATCTTCGCTATCCAGACGTTTCAAGATAATTAATAACAATCCGAATAATATAAGTTCATATTTCAAATACGGCGTGTTTCTGATTGTGGGCTTGTGGTTGTTAAGCGGTTTTTATCAGGTGCAACCGAGTGAAGAAGGTGTGGTGTTGCGGTTTGGTAAATATGTTTATACGACGGATGCCGGGTTGCATTACCATTTGCCGACCCCGATAGAGGAAGTGATAAATGTTAATGTTACGCAAGAACGCAGTATTAACTTGGGTTCGGCCGATGCTCGTGACTATCGAAATAATGCTTTTACGGAAAGCCATATGCTTACAGGTGATGAAAATATCGTGGATATAAATCTTACGGTAGTGTGGAAAATTAAGGATGCTAAAAATTATCTGTTCAGTATGCGCAGCCCTGATGAAACCGTCAGTGTGGCGGCGCAGTCCGTTTTGCGTGAAATTGTCGGACAGTCAGAGATGCAACCGATTATTACCGGTGACCGCGGTAAAGTGGAAGACGAAACCAAGGCAGAATTGCAACGCGTGCTTGACGAATTTAATGCCGGTATAGTTATTGTGCGTGTAAAGCTACAAAAAGCCGACCCTCCAAGGGAAGTAGTAGATGCCTTTAACGAAGTACAGCGTGCCAAGGCCGATATGGAACGTTTCAAAAATGAAGCCGAGGCCTATCGTAACGAAGTTTTGCCTAAAGCAAAAGGACAGGCGGCCCAAATAGCTCAAGATGCCGAAGCTTACAAAGCGGCAACCATCAATAAGGCCGAGGGTGAAGCAAAGCGTTTTGCTTCGGTTTATGCGGCGTACAAAGACGGCAAAGAAGTTACCATCAAAAAGATGTATCTCGATGCAATGGAAGATGTTTTGAAAAAGGCTAACAAGGTTATTATCGACCCGTCGCAGAAAGGCAATTTATTGCCGGTTTTGTCGTTAAATTCCGCAAATTCGGCAAAGGAGTAGAGAAATGAATAAAATAAGAATAATTCATATGTTGGGAATAGTTGTTGCCGCGGTGGTGATTTTGCTTTTGAGTTCGGTATATGTGGTATATCAGCCGGAACAAGCAATCGTGTTACAATTCGGCGAACCGGTGCGCGTGGTTAAGGATGCCGGTTTAAAATTCAAAGTCCCGTTTGTGCAGAATGTAGTGTTTTATGATTCCCGTTTGCTGAATTTGGATCCGCCGGCACAGGAAGTGGTTTTGAATGATAAAAAACGTTTGGATGTTGACAGTTTTACCCGTTATAAGATTGTTGACCCGTTGAAATTTTATAAAACCGTACGCACGGAAATTCAGGCGCGCGGGAAATTGGCCGAAATCGTTAATTCGTCTTTGCGTAAAGTTTTGGGTAAAGTTACTTTAACCGAATTGCTTTCCGAAAAAAGAACCAAAATAATGGCAGATATAAGTGCAACCGTGAAAAAAGATGCGGAAGCCATCGGTGTCAGTGTTGCCGATGTGAGAATTCGTCGTGCCGATTTGCCGATTGAAGTTATGCAGGCTATTAACGACCGTATGAAGACCGAACGCCAACGTGACGCGAAAGAATTCAGAGCTAAGGGACAACAGCAGGCACAAAATATTCGTGCCACGGCAGATAAAGAAGCAACCATTATAGTTGCCGAAGCAGAGAAAAATGCGCAAATTACCCGCGGTGAAGGAGACAGACAGGCTGTTCAGCTTTGGAATAAAACCGTAGGTCAAGATGTTGATTTTTATGACTTCTATCGCTCTTTAGACGCTTATAGAAAATCTTTGTCCGATGAAGAAACTTCTTTGGTTTTGTCGCCGGATTCGGAGTTCTTTAAATTCTTTAATCGCTCAATGGAGAAAAACTGATAAATATGTTGAAACTTGCGTTTTATATAGCAATTCTGTGCGGATTGACATTTCCGGCTACGGCCGAAGAAATGAGCCTTGAAGACACTATTGAAGCAGTAAATGATTCGGTGGTAAGCGTTGTTGCCGATAACGGTGAGAGCCAGTCAATCGGAGCCGGAATAGTATTAAGTGCCGACGGTTATGTGGTTACCAATGCCCATGTTACGGACGGTGCCGATAAAATATTGGTGATTAGCACAAATGATGAAGAATATGATGCCGCCTTAATAGGTAGTGACGATAAAACCGATATATCGTTGCTTAAGGTTGATAATCCGCGTGAATTTAAACCGGCACGATTTGCGGATTCCGATTTGGTAAGAACCGGTAACAGCGTATTTGCCATAGGTAATCCTTTCGGTTTGGGTAACAGTGTTTCATCGGGAATAATTTCCGCTAAAGAACGCAGTATCGAACGTGGTCCTTATGATAACTTTTTGCAGACGGATACGGTAATAAATCAAGGCAATTCCGGCGGTCCTTTGTTTAATGCCGACGGCGAAGTGGTCGGTATGAATACGGCTATATTCTCTACAAACGGAAATAACATGGGAGTGGGCTTTTCTACTCCGTCAAATATTGTAAAATGGGTGGTTGAGGAATTAAAAAATAACGGTAAGGTTATTCGCGGTTGGATAGGTGTCGGGGTTAAAAATATCAGAGTTGAAAACGAAGATGTAAAAAATCGTCTGGCAATCGTATCTATGGCAGAAGATTCTCCGGCCGCCAAAGCAGGGCTGAAAGTGGGCGACATATTGGTAAAAGTCGGCGAGATGGATTTGAGTAATCCGCGGTTGTTTTCATTGCAAATTTCGGAAACTAAGCCGGAAACAAAGTTGCCTATAAGCGTTCTGCGCGATGGAAATGTTTTTGATACGGAAGTATCGGTAGCAACCATGGTTGTCGATAAGGAAGATAAAAAAATATCGAGAAATGATGATGCCATGGAATCTTCTTATCAACATAAATTTGATACGGAAGTGGCCTCAATAGGTATGAGCGTAAGCTATGATGAACAAAATCAGGAAATTATAGTCGAAAATGTTCAGGAACAATCGGAAGCCAAAGATAAAGGAATTAGAGCAGGAGACCGTATCAAGAGTTTTAACGGACACCCTATATACGGAATAGAAGATTTTATGGTAAAAATTAAAGAGGCAGCTCCCAACGGACAGGTGATTCTGCAATTTATCGACGAAGAAGGTGTTGATACCATAATTCTGAAACTGAGAGAACAAGATGAGTAGAGTAGATTTTTATCACTTACAAAAGCAGTCTCTTGACGATGTTCTTCCTACACTTTTAAGCAAGGCATATGCGGTTGGCAAAAATATTGTTGTCAAAGTAGGAAAAAACGAGCAAACGGAAGTCATAAATTCATATCTTTGGACGTACAGAGATGACAGCTTTTTGCCGCATGGCAGTAAAAAAGACGGCTTTGCGACAGAGCAGCCGATATGGTTAACCGAGGAAGATGATAATCCCAATAAAGCCGAATTTTTGTTTTTAATAGGCGGCGCGACGGTTCAACCGGAAATGTTGACCGGTTATGAACGTGTTTTCAATATATTTGACGGAAATTCCGAAGAGTCTCTGATGCAAGCCCGCAGTTTCTGGAAAGACTGTAAAGAGGGTGGTTTCGAAGTGTTTTATTGGCAACAGGATAATAGCGGAAAATGGGAGCAAAAAGGCTAAGTATAAAGCATAAATAATACTTGCGTATTTTACAAAAAATCATATGATTAAGGCATATATTTAAGGAGGAAACAGAGATATGAGCAGTTCGGATATTGAAGTTGCCAAGCAGACTATTGAACGTGAAATAGATGCGTTAAAGGTTATGGAAGGTAATCTTGATGAAACTTTGAGCAAGGCTCTTGATTTATTGCAGTATACCAAAGGTCGTGTAATTGTTACCGGTATGGGAAAATCAGGGCATATAGGAAGTAAGATTGCGGCAACCATGGCTTCGACCGGTACTCCGGCGTTCTTTTTACATCCAAGCGAAGCAAGCCACGGAGATTTGGGCGTAATTACCGCCAATGATGTTGTGATAGCAATTTCCAACAGCGGCGAATCAAAGGAACTGTCAGATGTTTTGATATATTGCCGCCGTTTTTCTATTCCGCTGATTGCAATTACCAAGAATAAAGACAGCTCCTTGGGAAGAAACAGCGATTTGGTGCTTTTGTTGCCGGATAATAAAGAAGCTTGCCCGCTTGGTTTGGCTCCGATGAGTTCTACTACCGCTACTTTGGTAATGGGAGATATTTTGGCGGCCAATCTGATGGTGCGTAAAGGATTTACGGAAGAAGACTTTAAGTTGCGCCATCCGGGCGGAAAATTAGGTTCGATACTGCGCCATGTTCGCGATATTATGCATACCGGAGATGAATTGCCGCTTATCGGTAAGGATGCCATTATGCAAGAAGCACTGATGAAAATGTCGGAAAAAATGCTCGGTTGCGTCGGTATTGTGGATGAAGAAGGAAATTTATTGGGAATGATAACCGATGGTGATTTACGCCGTTGGATGTCGCCTGAATTAATTACCGAAAATGTATGTAAAGTTATGACTAAAAATCCTCGCACGGTAAGTGCCGATATTCTGATTGCCGAAGCGGTGAATATTATGAATAATACCGGACGGGGAATTACAAATATGTTTGTGGTAGAAGGTAAAAAGCCGATAGGAATAGTTCATATTCATGACTGTTTGAAAGCAGGGGTTAGCTAACTAATGTTTGATACGCGTAAGATAGACGTATATTTTGAAGAGACAAATAAGATAAAAGCGCCTAAGGGATTTCTTGAAAAAGGTGTTTCGTGGCGTCGTGTATTTAAGTTAGTGCTTCCTTGCGTTGCTGCGGCATTGTTGGGCGTTATGGTTGTTATGCCTAACGTTCGTAAGAGCGTGGATTTGCATGATGATATAACCATTCCTCACAAAAACGAAATGGAAAAATTGCACATAGAACAGACGGTGTTCAGTTCCACCGATAATAAAAATCGAGTAAATAAAATTACGGCAGACAGTGTAGATGAAACATCTCCTGGATCCAAAATTATGAAGATAATAAATCCGCGAGGTCGTATTCCGACAGATAGCGGAATAGTCGAGATTGTTTCCAAGGAAGGTTTCTTTAATCAAAATACGAATATTATTAATTTGTATGGAAGTGTACGCGCGGTTGTTGACAATAATACCGTTATAACCTCATCGGAGGTTAATTATGATTTCAATACCGGAAAGGGGAAAGGAAATAAGCCGGTTAATGCAAAGGGAGATTGGGGAACTCTTGATGCCGAGGCTTTCGATTATGATAAAAATGAAGAAATACTGACGCTTAAAGGAAATAATACGATTAAAGGAAACGGCGGTATATTAAATGCTCATGATAAAACAATAATCTACCAAAAGGAAAATAAAAGCGTTTCTACCGGAAGAGCTTCGGTTTTACAAAAAGGTAACGAATTATTTGCCGATAAAATCATCGCTTATTTTAACGGCAGCGGTAAGAGAGAACTCGTGCGGGCAGAAGCTTACGGAAACGTAATTGTTAAAACCCCAAACGAGACGGCTTTCGGTAAAGAAGGGTATTATAATCCGCAAATCGGAGAGGTTGTTTTGTACGGAAGTTCTCAGAACCGCAAAAACGATAGGGGATATGTGCGGGTTCGTCAGGGAGATAACGTCTTGTATGCCGAAAAAATGGTGGCAAAATTAGCCACAGATGGTCGCAAGGATTTGCAAAATATGGTAGCTTTGGGTTCGGTTAAGGTGGTTACCCCGAACGAAACGGTTGCGGGAAAAGAAGGACACTACAATCCGTCTAAAGGTGAGATTGTAATGTATGGCGATTTCTTGACTACTCCGAGAAAGAAAGGTCGGGTCGTGATTCATCAGGGTGAAAATACCTTGCAAGCCGAAAAAATTACCGCATACTTAAATAAAGGTCGCAAAAAAGATTTACAAAAGGCAATTGCCGTAGGTAATGTCGAAGTATTTACACCGAAAGGCAGTGCTCGCGGCGATAAAGGTGTTTACAGTCCCGAAAAAAACAAGGTTGAGTTGTTTGATAATGTTCGTATCGAACAGAATGGTAACTTTATTGACGGGGCATATGCCGAAACCGATTTGTTGACATCGGTCAGCAGAATTACCGGAGATGAAAATACCGGCGGCAGAATTCACGGAATATTTTATAAAACAAGGAAGTAAGCAATGGCAATTAAGAAAAAAAATGACATTGATGTTTTGGAAGTTTTTAATATCGGCAAAAAATATAAGAAACGCACGGTATTGAAAAATGTTTCTTTGCATGTGCAAAAAGGCGAAGCGGTCGGTCTTTTAGGACCGAATGGTGCCGGTAAAACTACTTGTTTTTATTGCGTGACCGGACTTATTACTCCCGATTACGGCGATGTTTATATTAACGGACAAGATATTACCGCCATGCCGATGTATAAACGTGCCAAAATGGGAATCGGTTATTTGCCGCAAGAAGCTTCAATATTCAGAACATTAAGCGTTGAAGACAATATTAAGGCCATATTGGAAATTGTTGAAGAAGATGAGAATAAAAGAGAGAATCGGTTAGAAGAATTGCTCAATGAATTTTCAACAGCTCATTTGCGAAAATCACAGGCCTTGGCATTATCCGGCGGTGAACGTCGTCGTTTGGAAATAGCGCGTGCTTTGGCTTGTAATCCGAGTTTTATCCTATTGGACGAACCGTTGGCCGGTATTGACCCGATAGCCGTCAATGAAATCAGAAATTTGGTGGCGCAGTTGAAAAATCGCGGTTTGGGAGTATTGATTACCGACCATAATGTTAGGGAAACCTTGGATATTATCGACAGAGCGTATATATTACATTCGGGAACGGTTTTAATGGAAGGAACCCCTGAAGAAATTGTTGCCAATGAAGATGTTCGTAAAGTTTATTTGGGAGATAATTTCTCATTATAAAAAGTATAAGAATGTTTACTTTTGCTTAAAACTGTTATACTATAAATCATCTGATTAATAAAAAAAAAGGCGATTGTGCCGTAATAACTAACAAACGAGGTATATTATGAATATTACATTATCAGGAAAACAGGTTGATATCAGTGACAGATTGCGTAAACGCGTGGAAGAGAGTTTGGAAGCTGCTGTTAGCAAGTATTTTAACGCTCCTATCGGAAGCAGTGTTTATTTTTCGCTTGATGGCGAAGATTTTCGCGCTGAGGTTACCGTTCACCCGGCAAAAAATATTGTGTTGAAAGGTACGGGAATAGGTGCCGACCCGTATACGGCTTTTGATAATGCAAATGAGCATATTGCTACTCGCTTACGTCGTCAAAAAAATAAATTGAACGACCATAAAGGTAAGACCGGTATAGTTGAAATGGCTCACGAGGCTGTTTTCCCGTTGACCGAAACAGAAGATGAAATGAGCATTGATGAATCAGCTCCTTTGACCATTGCCGAAACCGATGCCAATATTAAAGTTTGCACGGTCAGTGAAGCGGTTATGTACATGGATTTGATGGATGAGTGTGCTTTGATGTTCCGCAACAGTGCCAACAACCGTATTAGCATGGTATATCGTCGTAAAGACGGAAATATCGGTTGGGTTGAACCGGCTGAATAGAGTTATAATTTTATAAGGTTTATATCATGGAAATTTCTGACATCTTATCAGAAGATATGATTCTCGCGGATTTTACCGCGGACAATAAGCGCAACTTGCTGGAGAAATTGTCGACGTTTGTGGCTGATAAATATTCACTGGATAAAAACACGGTGTTTGAAGCCATTTTGGAACGTGAAAATCTGGGGTCTACCGGCTATGGTAACGGTGTGGGATATCCGCATGCTCGCATAGACGGATTAAAAAAAGTCGTTACTTTATTTGTTCGTCTTAACAAACCGTTGGATTATGATGCGGCGGATTCTCAGGATGTTGATATCGTTGCTTTTATGATTTCGCCGGAAAACAGCGGTAATGATCATTTACAGGCGTTGGCAATGTTGTCGAGAGCATTAAAAAATAATAATATATGCAAGACTATTCGCCAATCCAAGTCAGCTCACGATATTTACGTTGCGTTGCAAAAATAATCTTAGTTAAATAAAAAAGCCGGATTTTAATATCCGGCTTTTTTGATGCATGATTTAGCTTAAATCATAGCCATACCGCCATTAACATGAATGGTTTGACCGGTAATATATTGAGCTTCATCAGAAGCTAAGAAAGCAACCACATTGGCGATGTCTTGAGCTTCACCGAGTTTGGCTTCCGGTATTTTAGCCAACAAAGCGGCTTTTACGTCATCAGGCAGAACATCGGTCATCGGAGTACGAATGAAACCCGGAGCAATGGAGTTAACCGTAACACCGCGAGAACCTACTTCTTGAGCTAAGCATTTATTCATGGCAATCATTCCGGCTTTAGAGGCAGAATAATTTGCCTGACCGGCATTTCCCATAACTCCTACTACCGAAGCAATACCGATAATACGACCGAAACGACGTTTAATCATACCGCGAACGGCTGCTCTTGCCAATTTGAATCCGGCAGAGAGGTTAACATCCAATACCAACTGCCAATCTTCGTCGCTCATGCGCATAAATAAGTTATCACGAGTTAAACCGGCATTATTTACTAAAATGTCAATGCGTCCCATTTTTTCTTCAACATCGCCGACCAGTTTTTTAACGGCTTCGGCATCGGTAAGATTGGCAACGAAACATTCAACATTTTCACCTATTTCTTGCTTTAAGGCTTCCAATCTTTCGGCATTCATATCGGTAAGAGCCAAGATAGCGCCCTGATTATGTAATGTATGTGCGATTTTATGACCTAAACCACCGGCAGCGCCCGTAATTAAAGCAACTTTTCCATCTAATCTGAACATATGATTATCCTTTCATTATAAATTTTTTGCCAGTTCTTCAATTTCGCTTACAGAACCGACAGAGATTGAGTTAATATCTTTATAACTGCGTTTAGCAATACCCGAAAGCACTTTTCCGGCCCCCAATTCCACTAAATCGGTTATACCGTTTTCTTGCATATACATCATGGTTTCTCTCCATCTTACCGTTCCGGTAACCTGCTCAATTAAGTGCTTGATTATTTCTTTATGGTCCGTAATAGGTTCAGCTAAAACGTTAGCAATCAGCGGGATTTTAGCATCATCGGCATCGACTTCCATAAAAGCTCTGACCATTGTTTCGGCAGCCGGAGCCATAAACGGACTGTGAAAAGGCGCACTGACGGCCAATTTAACACATCTTTTAGCTCCGAATTCAGATGCAATATCTACGGCTTTATCAATGGCTGCCATTGAACCGGATAAAACAACCTGTCCGTCTGAATTATCATTGGCTGCAACACAAATATCTTTGCCGTTGGAACAAGCATCAACCAAAGCTCCCACATCTTTATACGAAAGCCCCAAAACTGCGGCCATGCCGCCAACTCCGAACGGAACGGCATTTTGCATGGCATCGCCACGCAAGCGTAACAGTTTTGCCGTGTCGCTCAACGAAAATACTCCGGCTGTACATGCTGCCGAATATTCGCCCAATGAGTGACCGGCAACATAGGTTGCCTTTTGTGTAAAATCAACACCGAAGTCTTTTTCCAAAACACGAACCACGGCCAAAGAAAAAGCCATTAAAGCCGGCTGAGTATTGGCTGTCATCATAAGTTCGGAATCCGGACCTTCCGTCATAATTTTATATAAATCTTGTGAAAGAGCCTCGTTTACTTCTTGAAAAACATCTCTTGCCGAGACAAAATTTTCGGACAATTCCTTTCCCATTCCCACAAATTGAGAACCTTGCCCAGGAAATACAAAAGCGTACTTCATTAAAACCTTCCTTAAAATTTATTCAGCCTATGTATAATACAGCTTATCAAAAAGTCAACAGTTAGCCGCTTTTTTGTTCACAAATGTGGCGGTTTCAGCCTGATTTTAATATTTTATTGAGTATTTTACGCTACAATGCGAAATGTTGGAATTCTTTATTTTTTGAGGATGAAATGGGTAAAAAAACAAAAAAACAAGAGCAATCAAAATCATGGGTTTCTATATTGATGTGCAAACTGCTCGGCGTGTTATTGATGGTTTTCCCGTTGCTTGTTTATGCAGCGCTGTATGATTATGATGCTACGGATCCGTCATTTAATAAGGTTACCGATTCATCCAAAGAGATACAGAATTTCTTGGGAATATTAGGCTCTACGGCAGCCGATGCGGTTTTAAGCACTTTCGGTTTGGCTTTGATAATATTTTTGATTGTTCCGATTTTTTGGGGTATCGGTTTATTTCGTTATGCCGTATTTCCCGAGTACAAAACCCGCATATTTGCCTGGTTTGTGGGTATTTTCAGTTTATCAATCTTTACCGATTTGGCATTGAGCGAATATCTGGGTGCTTGGAATTTATCTTACAATCTGACCGGTAAATGGAGCAATATTTTAAGTCGACCGCTCAACAGCTACATTAATCTTTTGAATGTAAAATATAATACGATTATTTTAGAAGGAATAATTCTTTTCATAAGCATTATTTCGTTTAACTTTTCAGCCGGTATAACATATAAGCGTTGGTTTAATTTTTTCCGCACAATCGGGCGTGTGGTAATGTCGTCTGCGCGTTTATTAACGGCACTGTGTAAAAAAATCATCAACATTCGCGGTTTTAATGAATTCAAGGAAATAAATCCGCGCTATTTACAAAATAAGACTAAAAATTCGGGACTTAATATCAGACTGGAACCATCGTTGGCAGGCAGTGTAACTAACAGACAACAAAATCTTAACAGTTCCACGGCTTTGAGCAAAGGCGGAAGCTATTCTTTTTATGACGAGAATATCGGTAATGAAGCACAGGCCTCCGGTTACGGCCTTACAATTGAAATTCCGCAAGCTATGTCTTCTTCAATGATTACGGAAAGTGAAGGAAATGCAAATCCACAAAGCAAGAATACCTTTAGCCCGACATTTAATTTCATTGAGGAAAGAGAGGCGGTTAATCAGAATAAGAAATCGATTCGCAGTCGAGCCACGGAAGCGTTGCGCGCGGGACTCTCAAGAACCGGTATCAAATCGCAGGAAGTTAAAGAGGAACAAGATTTACTTTCAGTTCCGAATCGCGCTCCCGAAACGAGTGATAAACCGGTGGTAACGGAGCAAAAGAGCATTCAGGATACACAAACTAAATCTAAAAATGATGAATATGCCTTGCCGGACATAAATATATTATCCATGCCTAAAAACGATACGGCTCAGGTTTTTGATGAAAATACGCTGAAACAAAGAGCTATGCAACTTGAGCATGTGTTGAATGACTTTAATATTCAGGGACAAATCGTAAAAGTCAGCCCTGGACCGGTGGTAACTTTATATGAATTAGAACCGAAATCAGGTACTCGTACGGCTCGTGTCATCGGACTTTCGGATGATATTGCCCGCTCAATGGCGGCAGGTTCGGTACGTATGGCGGTGGTTAGCGGTAAAAGTACCATCGGTATTGAATTGCCGAACGAAAAGCGTCAAACAGTGGGTTTACGCGAACTGTTGGAAGACCGCAAATTTACGGAAAATAAAAATATTTTGACCGTTGCACTCGGTAAGGATATCGGCGGACAGCATGTTTATGCCGATTTGGCCGGCATGCCGCATTTGTTGGTAGCCGGTACTACCGGTTCCGGAAAATCGGTCGGGGTAAACTCAATGATTTTATCGCTTTTGTATCGTTTGAGGCCGGAACAATGTAAATTTATCATGATAGACCCGAAATGCGTCGAATTTTCTATGTATAACGGTATTCCGCATTTGCTTACACCGGTAATTACCGATCCGGCAAAGGCAGTAGTAGGGTTAAAGTGGGCGGTTCAGGAGATGGAAAATCGTAACCGTTCGTTGGCATTATTAAACGTTCGTAACATTGTCGGTTACAATCGCAAAATGGAAGAGATGAGTAAATCCGGTAAAGAAATCAAACGCACAGTTCAAGCCGGTTTTGATAAAGAAACCGGACTGCCGATTTATGAAGAACAGGTTATAGATACGACACCGATGCCGTATATCGTGATAGTGGTGGATGAAATGGCCGATTTGATGTTGGTGGCCGGTAAGGAAGTGGAAGCGGCAATTCAACGTTTGGCACAAATGGGACGTGCGGTAGGTATCCATTTGATTATGGCTACGCAAAGACCGTCGGTAGATGTGATTACCGGTGTTATTAAGGCTAACTTCCCGAGCCGAATCAGTTTCCACGTAACCAATAAATTTGACAGTACGACCATTATCGGTGAAAAAGGTGCCGAGCAACTGTTGGGACGCGGCGATATGTTGTTTGTGGAATCCGGCAGTAAGCCGCGTCGTGTTCACGGATGTTTCGTACCGGATGACGAGGTCGAGAAGGTGGTCGAGTTTATCAAGGAGCAGGGTGAACCGCAATATGTTGCCGAAGTAACGGCCGGCGAGCTCAATACCAAAGACAGCGGTCCGGTGTTTGACCATGGCGAGATGGCCGGCGGTGATGCCGAGGAGGACTTATATCGTCAGGCAGTGGACATTGTCAGAACAGATAAAAAAGCTTCTATCAGCTACGTTCAGCGTAAATTACGTATCGGTTACAATCGTGCCGCCAATTTGATTGAACGTATGGAACGCGAGGGTATAATTACCAAGCAAGACCATGTCGGACGCCGCGAAGTAATCGGGTTTGAGTAGAAAAATTTTATCGCAAATTTTGTGGAAGAGTAGGGTTGCGGAAGGATTCGCAACCTTATTTATATGTAAGTAATGAAATTATTTTTGTCAAATATGACAAATTTTACTTGCAAAATTAATAAAAATAAGTTATCATGAAAGTGATTAAAATATGAATCTTGGATAATACTTATATATAATTTTGTAACTAAAAAAGACCTGAGAGAGCTTCGGAGATTTTTTGACAAGACTTAAATACCTTTACCCTTATTGAAAATAATGACGACTTAATCTCCTAAACAGAGCATTTGGAGAGCCTGTGAATAATAGTAGCAGTCAGCATGTCGGATTTATCGTAAGTAAGTTCTTTAAGGAATAATGTTTGAGTGGCGTCATTTAATTGATGGAGAAGTAATCAGGCAGCAGATATATGAAGAAGATGATGTTAACAATCGTTATGCTCATCGTTGCTGTTATGTCAGCCAATGCCCAGGTTATTACTAGCATGGGCATGGAGGATGGACACGGTGTTATCTATCTGTCAGATGGCAGAAAGATAGACGCCCGTTCAATTCCCGGTTCTAATCGTCTGCGTGTAGGTGAGACCATCGAATGGGGTCTTGCTCGCACTGCAACTGACGATTACTATCGTGAGGCTGCTAAGTATCAGCTTCCCGTTGGTGGTGGTTGGTATGGCGGCTATGGCTCTGCCGGAATTACTATTGGTAACAAGCATGCTGGTTTCAGCATCGGTTTACCAGTCGGTTATCCCGGTATGGGAGCAAACGTTGGTGTTCGCATCGGTTCGTTCCACTTCAACGGAAACCTTCCGGTTTTCTTGCTGAAGAAGGATTCAACCAAGCAGAACAGCAAGCGTCAGGCTCAGCCTAAGGCTCAGCAGCGTCAGAGTGTGAAGGTGCAGACTGCTCCTTCAACTCAGAGCCAGCAGGAAGTTATTCGTGTCAATGGTAGAGATACCGTTGTACGCGGTGAGGTTAATCTTAATGATTTGCTTCGCAAATAACTTTTTTTCATATAAAAGAAAAGCTCTTCAGTGCCTTCGGGCATTGGAGAGCTTTTCTTTTTGCATAGATATCAGAATGCTTAAATATCCAGATTTTGAACTTTCAAAGCATTTTCCTGAATAAATTCTTTACGTGGTTCTACCACGTCGCCCATTAAGGTTGAAAAGGCTTCGTCGGCTTCTTCGACGCTGTCAATCTTAACTTGCAACAAAGAACGCGCTTCCGGATCCAAAGTGGTTTCCCACAATTGTTCCGGATTCATTTCGCCCAAACCTTTATAGCGTTGAATCGAAATACCTTTCTTACCGGCGGCGGTAACCGCATTCATCAAAGTTACCGGTCCGTCAACCCGCTTCTCGCCCGTTGATTTGGTCATAAGTTTTAACGAAGTGGCGAAATTGGCGGTTAAAAAGTCATGCATATCGTTTAAGACTTTGCCTTCCGGACTT
>Ga0265299_10002366_pt1 | contig 19572 bp, 17 predicted proteins | sample AusTroGonzalo_MG_4_FD_193485 | JGI IMG/M metagenome (GOLD analysis project Ga0265299, IMG submission 193485) | Bovine rumen microbial communities from tropical cattle in Woodstock, Queensland, Australia - Gonzalo_02 | ecosystem: Host-associated > Mammals > Digestive system > Stomach > Rumen ... | reverse complement strand
AGACCCCAGTCCTCCTGGCACACGATCTTGCCACCGTTGTCGGTGATCAGACCGGTGTACTTGGCAACCGCTTCCTTCATCTGGACATCAGACAAAACGGGAGTTGCAATGAAAACGGTTTCGTACTGTTTTAACATTTCAGTGGATAAATTTTTATTAATAAAGCCCTTCGGGTTTTTCCCAAAGGGCTGCAAATGTAGAGATAATTTTTTATTCCACAAAATTTTCCGGGCTCTATTTCTTCGGTGCGTCTTCGATGACGGCGACGATGAACTTCCACCATTTTTCGACGGAAGGTACGAAGCAGCGCTCGTCCGGGGAGTGGGGTGACTTGAGCGTCGGGCCGCAGGAGATCATATCCCAGTTGGGATAGGCTCCTGCCAGAATGCCGCACTCGAGGCCGGCGTGAATGGCCATCACGGCGGCTTCCTTGCCGAAGAGCTTCTTGTACTGCTGTTTCATCGTCTTGAGGATGGGCGAGGCCATGTTGGGACTCCAGCCGGAATAGGCACCGTCAAACCAAACCTTGGCACCAGCCAGCTCGAAGGCTGCGCGGACAGCTTCGGCCAGGTCCATCTTGAGGGTGTCGGAAGAACCGCGCAGCAGGGTGTTGACGGTAATCACGCCCTTGTCGGTCTTGACGATGGCCAGGTTGTTGGAGGTCTCCACGAGACCCGGCACTTCGAGGCTCATGCGGTCGACGGCGTTCGGGCAGGCATACAGCGCCTTGATGAGCTTGAGGCCTGTGGTACCGGCGATGACCTTCGATGCGCGGACTGCCTCGATCGTGATGATCAGGCCCGGATCGATGAGGGCGAGTTCGGACTTCACGGTGGCCGTGGTCTGTTCGACATAAGCCTTCACGGCTTCAACCTTGTCGGCCGGGACGGCGAAGATAGCTTCTGCTTCGCGCGGGATGGCGTTGCGCATGTTGCCGCCGTTGAAGCTGGCAAGCTTGCCCTTGTTGTCGCGGAGGATGGGCAGGAGCAGACGGGCCATTACCTTGTTGGCGTTGCCACGGCCTTCGTTGATTTCCATGCCGGAGTGGCCGCCGCGCAGGCCGGTGACGACAAGCTTGAATGCCTTGAATCCCTTCGGGAGCGGCATTTCCTTATATTTGAAAGAGATGTTGGCGTCAATGCCGCCGGCGCAGCCCACATAGAGTTCGCCTTCCGTCTCAGAGTCGAGGTTCAGGAGGATGTCTCCCTTCAGGATGCCAGGCTTGAGGGCCTTGGCGCCGACCATGCGGGTCTCTTCATCGACGGTAAAGAGGGCTTCGAGGGGACCGTGCTTGATGGTCTTGGATTCGAGGACCGACATGGCGGCGGCCACGCCGAGACCGTCGTCCGCGCCCAGGGTCGTGCCGCAGGCATAGACCCAGTCGCCGTCCTTTTCGTGGACGATGCGGGTCTCGATCGGGTCTTTCGTAAAGTCGTGCTTCTTGTCGTTGTTCTTCTGCGGGACCATGTCCATGTGGGCCTGGAGTATGATGCCTTTGCGTTTTTCCATGCCCGGGGTGGCGGGTTTGCGGATGATCACGTTGCCGCACTCGTCCTGGAAGGCTTCCAAGCCGAGGTCCTTGGCCCAGTTGACGAGGAATTTGGCGACTTTCTGGGTATGTCCCGAAGGACGGGGAATCTGAGTGAGCGAATAGAAATTGTTCCAAACGTTCTTGGGTTCTAGTTTACGGATAGGCATAATGCTGTGTAATTAAATTGTATGATCTTATTTGGTGAGAATCGAATTGAGGGGCAGGGTGCTTTCTTCGCCGAGCTGGTACACGGGAACACGGCTTTCCATCAACAGCTGGCCGTCGTAATTGACGCGGCAGCGGGTGATGGCGGGGATGCGGTAATGGACGAGGACTTCCTTGCTGCGGTCGGAGGCAGCTTCAGGGGTTTGGAGGGGTTCGGTCTGGAATTCGAGCGTCACGGGCTTTCCTTCCGTGACGGAGGCGGGTTGCAGGCCCTGGTCGCTGACACGCAGGGCGGTGTAGCGCTGGGTTCCGGGGACGGGAGTCACGTCGAAATGCTTGATTTCGACCGATTCCTCGCGGATGCCGTAGAAGAGGGTGAGGTAGCGTTCTTCAAGGCGGGTAAGTTCGTCGATGGCGGCCTGCAGGGCTTCGCCGCTGAAGGTGGCATCGGTATCGCCAGTTGCAATCTGCTGGCGTTTCTCGCGCAGGCTGAAGATGGTGGCGGCGGCGTCGGCGGCCTTGCGGTCGGGCGACTTCTCCACGACGTTGTCCTGAGTCACGGGCACGCGCTCATAGCCCTCGTCGGTGCGGACAGCCTTGTAGAGGGTGGTCGTCTCGTGTCCGAGATTGCCCTCCGGGTCGACGCCTTCGAAGCGTTCTGTGCCGGCCTGGCTCGCGAAGCGCCAGGCGGCGGGCTTGCCGGCATAATTGTCGGCCATCGCCACCAGTCCCTGGCTACACATCTGCAGGAAGGTGACGCTCGACCGTTCCGGAATGGAGATGCTGTAGCGGACGGCCGGATCGGCCTCCACATAGGGCGTCAGGGTGACGGACAGGATCGTATAGCTGGTCTCGTTTTTCGTGCGGGCGGCCACGCCGAGGTATTTCTGGGCGTAGGCGGCATAGGGTCCTGCGGTGAAGGCTTCGCGGCGGGCTTCGACGGTCAGGCACACGGTGGTGCGGGGAAGACTGTAGACCACGGCGCCGGCCTGGGCCCGGGCTTCAGGCAACAGCGCCAGCAAGAGGAAGCACAGGAAAGAGAATCTTTTCATATTTCACGCTAATTATCCCGTAAAATTAACCAAAAATTTGTATTTTTACAACTATGAAAAAGCATCTGATCCTCCTCGTTTTGTTGGCAGGCATTCCATTCCTGCTGCAGGCCGGCGTCCTCCGTACGAAACATGCCGACCTCGTCAATCCCTTCATCGGAACCGATTTCCACGGCCACACCTTCCCCGGGGCCGCGTATCCTTTCGGCATGATCCAGCTCAGCCCGGACACGCGCGAACACAACTGGGACGGCTGTTCCGGCTATCACTACAGTGACACAATCATCAACGGTTTCAGCCATACGCATCTGAGTGGCACCGGTTGCGCCGACCTCTGTGACATCCGTGTGATGCCTGTGACGAATTTCGAGGGTCCGATGACGGAAGAGAACTACCGTTCGCCTTTTTCACATGCGCGTGAGAGCGCCTCGGCCGGTTACTACCGGGTCCATCTCGACCGTTGGGACGTGGAAGCCGAGCTGACGGTGGGTCGCCGTATGGGCATGCATCGCTACACTTTCCCCAAGGGCGTGATTCCACAACTGGTGCTGGACTTAGTCCCGCGCGACAAAGTGCTCGATACCAAGATCACCCGTGCAAGTGACTATGCCATCCAGGGCTACCGTCGTTCCTCCTGGTGGGCCGACGACCAGATCGTGTATTTCTACATGGAATTCTCCCGCCCGATTTCCGAGATGATCGTGGAAGAAGGGACCGACAGCCCCGAAAGACGCGCCCTGCTTTCGTTCGCCGATGCCTCGGGCCGCGCCCGTTCGCATGAGCTCCTGGTCCGCGTGGGCATTTCCTCGGTTTCCGAGACCAATGCCCGCGCCAATCTCGAATCGGAGAACAGCCTGATGAAGAAAGGCATCTTCTCCTTCGACCTGCTGCGCGAATCCACCCGCCGCGAATGGGAGAAATTCCTCTCGAAGATCGACGTGGAGGGAGATGCCGAATCCATGAAAATCTTCTATACCGCCCTTTATCATACCGCCATCGCGCCGAGCCTCTATTCTGACGTCAACGGTGAATACCGCGGCATGGACCGCAAGGTCCACATCGCTGATGGCTTCGACCGCTACCATATCTTCTCGCTCTGGGACACCTACCGTACCCTCCACCCGCTGTTCAACATCATCGAGCGCGAACGGACGGTCGATTTCATCAAGTCGATGATCTCCATCTACAATGAGCAGGGCAAACTGCCGCGCTGGGAGCTCAGCGCCAACGAGACCGATTGCATGATCGGCTACAGCGCCGCCCCGATGATTGCGGACGCCGTGTCGAAGGGCATCCGCGACTTCGACCTCAAGAAGGCTCTGGAGGCGCTGGTCGCCACGGCCAACTATCCGGAATACGGCATCGACATATACCGTGACAACGGTCTGGTGCTGGGCGACAAGGAACATGAGGACGTGTCCCGTACCCTGGAATATGCAGTGGATGACTGGTGCATCGCCCGTGTGGCCCATGCCGCCGGCGACCCGATTACCGAAGCGACCTTCCTGACCCGTTCCCAGTACTGGCGCAACGTTTACGATCCGTCCACCGGTTTCATGCGTCCCCGTGTCAACGGCATGTGGCTCGATCCCTTCGATCCCACGGAAGTCAATGCACACTACACCGAAGCCAATGCGTGGCAGTACTCCTTCCATGTGCAGCATGATATCAGCGGACTGGTGGAGGTCAGCGGCGGCGATGGTTCCATGGAGCAGTGGCTCGACGAGCTCTTTACCACCTCCAGCCAGTCCACCGGCCGGGAGCAGGCCGACATGACCGGCATGATCGGGCAGTATGTCCAGGGCAACGAGCCGAGCCATCACATTGCCTATCTCTACGACTATATCGGTGTTCCGTGGAAGACGCAGCGGATGGTGCGCAGGATCATGGATGAGCTCTTCTCTTCGCAGCCAGACGGCCTTTGCGGCAACGAGGACTGCGGCCAGATGTCCGCCTGGTATGTAATGAGCGCGCTGGGATTCTATCCTGTCACGCCGGGCAGCGACCAGTACGCCCTCGGCTCGCCGATCTTCCGCAATGCCGTGATCCATCTGGAAAATGGCAAGGACTTCACCGTCCGCGCCCCGCGGGCCAGCAGCACCAACCGCTACATCAACCACATGATGCGGGATGGCAAACCCTATTCAAAAGCCTACATCCGCTTCTCCGACATCGAGGGCGGCCATACTTTCGTCTTCGGCATGGACGAGACACCCAACCCTTCCTTCGGCGCACAGCCGTCGCAGCGGCCTGTCTCAGAGGTTGAGCAGACCATCGTGGTCAATCCCTGGTTCAAGGTGGCTTCCCCGACTTTCAATGCCTTTACCAAAGTTGAGATCGAGGCGGCCGACAAAGACTACCGCATTTGGTATCAGGTGATTCCGGAAGGTGGTGTTCCCGGCGGATTGTTCGACCTGTATGAACGCCCGTTCACCGTGAGCCGCAGCTGCACGGTCTACGCCTATTGCACGGATGCGGCGGGTCACCGCAGCTTCACGATGCAGACGGAGTTGCACCGGGTAGACAACAATTACAAGGTGCAGCTGGTGCATCCCTGCAATCCAATGTATAACGGCGGCGGCGACAATGCCATCGTTGACGGCCTTCGCGGCCAGAAGAACTTCCGTCTCGGCGGTTGGCAGGGTTTTCAGGATTCGGATTTCGAGGCCGTTATCGACCTGGGCGCGGAAAAAAGCCTGTCCAGCCTGAGTGCCGGCTTCCTGCAGGACACCGGTGCCTGGATCGTATTGCCGCATTGGGTGGATTTCTTTACGTCCCGCGACGGGAAATCCTATGAGCAACAGGCCCATGTGATGCACGAAGTGGATCCGCAGGACTACACGGTCCAGATCCATGAGTTTTCGGCGCCGGTCCGGACGAAAGGCAAGGTGCGCTACGTGCGGGTGTATGCGAAGTCGTTCGGTGAACTCCCCGCCTGGCACGACGGTGCCGGCGGCCGCGCACACATCTTCGTCGACGAAGTGACGATCCTGTAGTTTATGAGAAAGTTTTTCTTTCTGCTGGCGGCCTTTGCCGTGCTGGTTTCCTGCGGGAGCGGGCCGAAGAGTGAGACCGAACTGTATGTCGATTTCCTGTACGCCTACATGCCCTGGCCGGACCTGGCTGCGAAGCCGATGACGTACTGGCAGGCGAATGTCGACAAGACGCTGGAAGTACGCGACCGCATGGGCTGGGACATCCCCGAACGGGAGTTCAGGCACTTCGTACTGCCGCTGCGCGTGAACAACGAACCGCTCGACGACTTCCGTACGCTCTATGCCGATACGCTCTGTTCCCGCGTCGAAGGGATGTCGATCGGCGAGGCGGCGTTGGAGATCAACCACTGGTGCCACGAGATGGCGACCTACCAGCCGTCTGACGGACGGACTTCTTCGCCGCTGCAGACGATCCAGCGGGGCGTGGGACGTTGCGGCGAGGAGTCGGTGCTGGCCGTGGCTGCACTGCGGGCAGCGGGCATCCCGGCCCGGCAGGTCTATACCCCGCGCTGGGCGCACACCGACGACAACCACGCCTGGGTGGAGGTCTTTGTCGATGGAAAGTGGCAGTTCATGGGGGCCTGCGAGCCGGAGCCGCGGCTCAACATGGCCTGGTTCACCGGGCCGGTGTCGCGGGCGTTAATCCTGCATACGAAGGTGTTTGGCGATTATCACGGCGACGAGGATGTGATCCAGCGGACACCTTGCTACACGGAAATCAATGTGATTCGTGGTTATGTGCCGGCACGGCGCAGCGTTGTGACGGTGGTGGACGAGAAAGGCCAGCCTGTAAAGGATGCCCGTGTGGAATTCAAGATTTATAACTACGGGGAATACTATACCGTGGCGGCATTTCAGACGGACCGGGAAGGCCAGGCGGCGCTTGATATGGGATGCGGCGACATGGTGGCCTTTGCTTCGAAAGAGGAGCGTTTCGGTCTGGCCTTGATCGACGGAGAGGCCGTGACATTGGTGCTTGACCACGAAATCGGTGAACGCTGCGCGATGGACCTGGACATCGTTCCGCCGGCGGAGAATCCGCTCCCGTCGGGTGCGACGCCTGATGAGATCGCACGGAATGCGGAGCGCCTGAAGGCGGAGGATGCCTTGCGTGAGGCCCGGCCGAAGGGTAACGCCGCTGTCATCGATGCTTTCCTGGCGGCCCATGATGATGACAATGCCCGTGCATTGCTCTCTTCGCTGAGTGCGAAGGACCGCGGTGATGTGACGCTCGATGTCCTGGAAGATGCTTATTCACATATTGACGGCACCTTCAACCCTTTGCGCGACTGTCCGCGTGTGGATTTGGAGCCGCTCAAACCTTATTTCGCCGAACTCTCTGCGTTGGGACTGAAGAGCCGGCCGGAGATCGTGAAATGGATTGTCGCTAACATTCGGCTGGAGAACGAACGCAATCCGCAAGGACTTCGGATGGCGCCCATTGACGTGCTCCATAGCGGAAAGGCGGACCGCCGGAACCATGACATCTTCTACGTCGCTCTTTGCCGGGCCAGCGGCCTGGAGGAGCAGCTCGATCCGCTGTCTGGCTATGCTTCGATGGATCATGAAGAACAGCCTGCTGTCGCGAAGGGTATGCTGAAAGTAGCGTATGACGGTCCGGATGCGCCGGAATATTACTATCAGTTTACCTTGACGAAGATCTTCCCGGAGACGGGGACGACCAGCCTCTGTACCGTCGGAGAAGATTCGGACCACAATCCTTGGAATACTATCTTCCCGCTTGAACTTGAAGAAGGTTTCTACATGCTCACGAGCGGGACGCGTCTGGCTGACGGAAGTGTGTTGTCGCACAACGAATTCTTTATGGTAAATGCTGGTGAAACGACAGAGGTGCCGCTGGTGATGCGCAAAGCCGAAGACGGTATTTCGGTACTTGGCACAATGGATGCCGACCGTTTCCTGCCGCAGACCGGCCGCGGCTACTATCTGCTGGCCGTGCTGGGTGACCGCGATGAGCCGTCGGTGCATGCACGGCGGCAGTTGGAAAACCTCGCACCGGTCCTGAAGGAATGGGGCAGGCCGGTACTCATCGAAAAAGATGAAGACGGCTCCATCCTGGAGATGCTTTGTGCCGGTGTCAAGAGCGACTCGCGCCAGAAGCCGGTCGTGACGATCTGCGACAGCTTCGGTCGCATCGTCTATTTTTCGCAGGGTTATAACACATCCCTCGCAGATGATCTCAAGCGTATCCTCCCGCAGCTATGATCGTTGAAAGCTGTTGCACAACATTGGAAGAAGCGCTGGCGGCGCAGCAGCGCGGTGCCGACCGCATCGAGCTATGCGCCGACCTGGCCGTCGGCGGCGTCACGCCGCCCCGCGACCTCATCAAGGAAGTTGTTGATGCCTTGACGATTCCTGTCAATGTCCTCATCCGTCCTTCAACGCGTGAGTTCAGCGCGGGTGGTATTGCCTCCCGGAGACATGCCACCCTGAGCGCATCACGCGTTGAATCTCCGATTGATAAGGCATCTGAGATGAATGGCTTTTCCTTCTCGGATTTTGTCTATGATGCAAGCGATATCGTGCAGATGATCGATGATATCGAGTTTTGCAAGTCCGTTGGTGCAGCCGGCATCGTCGTCGGGGCGCTGACGCCGGAGGGCACCATCGCCCTCGCCGCCATGCGACGGCTCGTCGCCGCCGCCCGGCCGTTCCCCGTCACCTTCCACCGCGCCTTCGACGTTTGCACCCAGGACCCGTTCGTCGCCCTCGACCAGATCATTTCCCTCGGCTGCACCCGCCTCCTGACCTCCGGTCAGGCCCCTACGGCTTGGGACGGCCGCGGCACCCTCGCCCTGCTCGTCCGCCGCGCCGGCCCCCGCCTCATCATCCTCGTCGGCCGCGGCGTAAACCGCGAGAATCTCCCCTCCCTGAAAAAAGAAACGGGCGCCGTGGAATTCCATGGCACCCGCATTCCGTAATTTCAAATCATACTTAGTCCGTCGGCGATAGGACGAAAGTCACGGATCCGGAGGTAGTGGAGTTTTCGATCCAGCCGTCGATGGACAGGAGGCATTTTCCATCCTGGTAGGTGATGACGGCTTCTTCCGTGATGAAAGTGAAACCCATCGGGCGCTCCTCCCAGGTGTAGGTCAGGACATTGCCGTTGAGGGAAAACTCGTTCAGCAGGGCCGAATTGTCGTTGTAGCCCACGATCATCGTATCCGTTCCGGTCAGCGAAATGTTGCAGACGCTGAGGTTCGGCACATCTTCCGGCGCCTTGTTGCCGTTGTTGCGCAGGAACTCGGCAATCTCGGCCAGATTGCAACCGTTAAAGTCCGCACTCACCACCGTAAATCCTTTGACGGTGATCCGCGTCTTTTCGACATTCCAGGTCCGGAATGCCTTGTTGGTGGACTTGGGTCTGAGGAAATCAGCAGGAAGCTGCTGCGGTTCACCATACATCGGCGTAAAAATCAAGCTTACGGAGCCCGAAGCACTGTTGTTGAAATGGAGCGTGCCGACGCCATAGAGCGTGTATACATTTCCTTCCACACCGTATCGGCCCGTCCGGTAGGTTACCGTTCCGGCTTCGTCGACCACCGTTCCCATGGCATAGAAACCGCTTTCCGTGAGTTCGATGCTGGTTATGGTGCCAACAGGGGCGCTGGTAGAGGCCTTTGTGCCCGGCAGGACAGACTTGGTCGTCAGCCGTCCGCAATATTGGAGGAATGCCGGATCCTTGAAGTCCGTGTCATCATTGACCGGCTGGCAGGCGAATAACAACGGAAGCAGGACAACCAAAGCAAGGGATATCTTTTTCATGGCGGTAAAACTAAAAGAGTCTGACATAAAAATGAGCGCTGATCGTGGGCCAAACCACCATGTAGCGCGTGAATTGACGGGTCTTTTCGGAAAGGCCTCCCAAGGCATCCTCAGGGATCTGGACCATCTTGGACCTGCCCGTAAGCCCTTCTCCCAAAGCCCAGAGCGTGGGCTTGCCCAGGTATTGGGCGCCTAGGTCGATGGAGAAACTCATCCGGCGGTCGGCACGGACAGCATGGCCGAAGCCGATGCCCAGATACGGCTTGACGGCAAAGTTACCCTTGCCGAAGCCAGGAGTGTAGAGCGCCCCTTGCAGGACGCCGTCCTTTGCCTTGACCAGATATCCGTCCACATCGATGCCGACAATATTGTAGTCGGTCGGCAGATAGGACAATTCACCGCTGAGGCAGCAGGCATTGCCCAGATAAGTACCAACAGTAATATGGAAGGGCCCCTTTCCCGGATGGATGTTCAGCAAGACGTGCCCCTCATTCATGCCCGGTTGTATTCTCAGCGGCACGGTGGTGCTGCCCCAGTCGGAATTGCCAGGGTGCAGCGGCACGGAAATCTTCGAAACTTTGAAGTTGATGATGCCGAAGGCCTTTCCGTAACCGGCGCGGAGATGGACATGCCGTCCTATCGACGTGTTCAGTTCGACAGTGACGCCGTCGGTGCCAAGGCCGGCACCCAATGACATGTGCTGCGCTCCCGCATGGAACGGGAGCAGCGCCATGAAGGCGAGGACAAGGAAGAGTGGGCGCAGATGCATGTTGTTATTCTCTGGGAGCTGAAAGCTGGATGAATTCGGTAATCAGGTGGAACAGCCGGTCGAAGTTTTCGTCGCTGGTGTTGGCGAAAGTATCACGCGGCGTATGGTAGTGTTGCAGTAGCGAGCCTTCCGTGGAAAAATAGATGACGGGAACACCTTTTTCCGCGAAGGCGAAATGGTCGCTGTTGTCGGATAGCGGCTGCACGGCGATGTTGAACGGCGGGAACTTGCCGTCGTGATTGATGTCTCGGAAAAGTTCCAGGCCGTAGGTGCCGTTCTGGGAGATTTCCGTGGCCAGCAGGCGGCCGTCATCGGCCACCATGTCGAGGTTGACCAGGTAGTTGATCTTGTCGAGGGGCTTGCGTGGATTCGCACAGTAGAAGAAGGCGCCGAGCAGGTTCTCTTCTTCTGCGTCAAGCAGGATGAACTGGATGCCGTGCCGCGGGCGGTGTTTGCTGAAGTATTTGGCCAGGGTCACCAGCATGGCCGCTCCGGAAGCATTGTCGTTGGCTCCGGGGAACATGAAATCGTTGCCCATGTAGCCCAGGTGGTCGTAGTGGGCGATGAAGGTGTAGTAGCGGTCGCTGCCGGCATCGGTGCCGGGCAGCCAGGCCACGATGTTGTGGGCATCTCGGACCGGGATCATTTCGGCGTCGAGGTGCAGTTCGATTTCCCGGGCGTCGGACGGGAACGATCCGTTCACGAAAAGGACGGGGCAGGGCGTCACGTACCACGAACGGGCCTTGAAATAGGGGAACTGCTCTTCCTGCCGGAGGATGATGCCGCCCACCTGGTCGAGTTGCGTCAGGTAAGGCTGGTATTTGTCGAAGGGATCGGGCTGGAGGGCTTCCAGGTAATGATTCCAGTCGATGACCACGAACTGGTCGCGGTACAGGCCGCTGTTGAGGTGTTCGATGAAGCCCTCGGGCCGGTAGGCCTCTTCATCTAGGTAAGTCACCCGAAAGAAACCGTGGCACGTGGGAGAGAATTCCTTGACCGTATAGTCGAAGGTAGGGGCGTAGTCCACACCGTCGACGGCCAGGGACATAGCCCCGCGCATCACGTTCATCGGGAATTGGAAGTGCTGGAGCCAGGGAAGATATTTTTCCTTGTCTCCAGGCACGTTCCATCGTCCCGCATCGGAGGGTTCCACCACGCTTTTAAGGTAGGGGCGCGCCACCGTTTCTTCAGAACCTGCTGCCGGACAGGCTACGACGCCCTCGATGGCAGACAGTTGGTCGATCAGGTAGCGGGCCGCCAGCAGGTCGCCGTCCCCACGGACGCTGCGACCTTGATACCGCTCCTGGGAGAGTTCCTCAACGACACTGTTGTACAATGCCTTGTAGTCTGGTGTACAGCCGAAAAGGGCGAGGGAGGCGGCCAAAAGCATGGCGAATCTTTTCATGGTGGTCAGTTTATTGGTTGATGATGTCGCGGACGGTTTCCATCATCTTCGCGCCGCGAAGGCTCTCGCCACGTTTGTAGATGGTGCCGTCAGGCGCGAAGAGGATCATGGTCGGGATGCCGGTGATGCCGTACTTGTCGGTCGGGGTCTTGTCGTTGCCCACGAAGATCTGCGGCCAGGTCATCTCCTTCTCTTTCATACGGTCGGCGCTCTTGGTGTTGCCACCGTCCTCGTCACCGTCCCACACGGCCACGCCCAGCACGGTGAACTTGTCGCCGGCGAGGGTCTCGTGGGTCCGCTTGATGTTCGGAATCTCACGCATGCACGGGCCACACCAGGACGCCCAGAAGTCGGCGAGTACCCATTTGCCCTTGCCGACGATGTCGGAGAGCTTGATGTCGGCGCCTTCCGGGGTCTTGCCGGCAAAGTCGACGAACGGCTTGCCTTCGGCGGTCTCCTGCTCAGCGATCTTGCAGCTGTGGATGCGGCTGATCGCTTCATCATCCGACACGAACTTGCCGCATTTGGCCAGGATGCCGTCGAGTTCTTCAAGCGAAAGGTCGTAGATGATGTTCTGCAGGGCGTAGCGGGCGATATAGTTGTCCGGGTTCTTTTCGATGGCAGCCAGGCTGGCTTCCTTGATCTTTCCCATCGTCTCTTCATAAAGGGCTTCGCCTGCCGCTTCGTCATCATCGCTGATGGCTTCAGCCTTCTCGCGGTATTCTTCGGTGATGGCATTGATCTGGTCGTCGAATTCGGCGAGGGCCTGGTTGATCTTCGAGCCCGTCACCGAGCAGTAGGAGGATTTCGGGGCGAAGGTGACCTGGCTGGTGCCTTTCTCGGCAATGATGCCGTATGTCCAGTTGCGGTCGCGCGGGGCGCGGTCCCGGTAGTTAGCCACGATCCCGTACCTTTTTTCCGGGTTGGCCGGGGCCTTGAGTTCGAATTGGCCATTGATCACGGCGGCGGAGTCGAGGGCGGTCTTGCCGTCGACCAGGTAGACGAGCTGGTCTTCCGGGAAGGTTTCGCCTTCTGCAATCGTGCCTTTGACGGTAAGGGTGTCCTGACCGCAGGCGGCTGCGAGAATCAATGTCGCAAAGAGATAGAGATACTTCTTCATGGGTTTATGTTTTAATGTTTATGTCAGGCTGCCGCCGACGATGTCGAGCAGTTCGCTCGTGATGGCTTGCTGGCGGCGTTTGTTGTATTCAAGGGTCAGTTGGTCGAGGAGCTCGTCGGCGTTGTCGCTGGCCAGCTGCATGGCTACGGTACGGGCGGCCTGCTCGGCGGCGTAACTGTCCATCAGCACGGTGTAGATCTTGAGCAGCAGCACTTTGGGCAGCAGCGCCTCTACGACTTCTTTCCGGCCCGGTTCCACAATCAGGTCGTCTTCTTCCCGGTTCCCCAGGGCGGCGGGCAGTTCCAGCGGCAGATACTGTTCGCGGGTGGGTGGCTGCGAGGCGTTGGATTTGTAGTGGTTGTATAGCAGGACGATGCGGCCCACTTCTCCTTTTTCAAAGCTGTCGATGAGCTGGCGCGCCAGGTCGGCGGCAGGCTCGTAGGCAGGTTTGTCGAGCAGTGCCGATGCGTCGCGGCGGATGCAGAAGCCCGTCTTCCGTGCCGCTTCTGCCACTTTTCGTCCCACGGGATACAGATCGATCTGCTCACGGGACAATCCGGCGTCTTCCAGTGCGGCAAGTTCACTCAGGAGCGATTTGACAGCCGTGGCGTTGAATCCGCCGCACAGCGAGCTGTTCGACGAAAAGGCGACCACGGCTACACGCGGACTGCCGTTTTCCTGCAGCAGCGGGGTCTCGAGCAACTGGCGGACAGCGCTGTCTGCCAGCAGGTTCTGCAGGATACTGTGCAGCTTCTCCTCATAGGGCAACATGCCGGCGATGGCCTGCTGAGCCCGGTGGAGCTTGGCCGCCGCGACCATCTTCATGGCCGCAGTGATCTGCAGGGTGCTCTTGACCGAGGCGATCCGTGTCTTTGTCTCCTTGAGTGATGCCATGGATTATGCCTGGTTGAGGGTGGCGACGATTCCGGCCGCCACGCGTTCGATGGTGTCGGTAATAACCTTGTCGATCTTGCCCCTGGCTAGCGGGTCGAGTACGTCGGCCCGGTGTTCGGCGCGCATCTGATCCAGGAACAACTTCTGGAAATCGGGAACTTTCGACAGGGGAATGTCCCGCATCAGGGCGTTGGTGCCGCAGTAGAGGATGGCTACCTGCTCGCCCACGGGCATCGGGCTGTATTGCGGCTGGATGAGCAGCACGTTATTCTTGCGGCCCTTGTCGATGGTCAGGCTGGTGACGGTGTCCATGTCGCTGGAGAACTTGCTGAACGATTCGAGCTCGCGGTACTGTGCCTGGTCGATCTTCAGCGTGCCGGCCACTTTCTTCATGCTCTTGACCTGCGCGCTGCCGCCCACACGCGAGACGGAAATACCCACGTTGATGGCAGGACGGAAGCCCTGGTTGAAGAGGTCGGTCTCCAGGAAGATCTGGCCGTCGGTGATGGAGATCACGTTGGTCGGGATGTAGGCTGACACGTCGCCGGCCTGCGTCTCGATGATCGGGAGGGCGGTCAGGGAGCCGCCGCCACGGACCTTGCCCTTGAGGCTGACGGGCAGGTCGTTCATCTGTTCGGCGACTTCCTGCTGGTCGATAATCTTAGCCGCCCGTTCAAGCAGGCGGGAGTGCAGGTAGAAGATGTCGCCAGGGTAGGCCTCACGGCCGGAGGGGCGGCGTAGGATCAGCGATACCTCGCGGTAAGCGACGGCCTGTTTGGAAAGGTCGTCGTAGACCACCAGGGCGTGGCGGCCCGTGTCGCGGAAGTACTCGCCGATAGCAGCGCCGGCGAAAGGTGCATAGTATTGCAGGGCGGCCGGGTCGGCGGCATTCGCCGCCACCACGATAGTGTAGTCCATCGCGCCCTTCTCCCGGAGGACGTTCACGATGCTTGCCACGGTGGAGCCTTTCTGCCCGATGGCCACGTAGATGCAATAGACCGGCTTGCCGGCCTCGTAGTTCGCGCGCTGGTTGATGATGGTATCGATGGCGATGGCGGTCTTGCCTGTCTGGCGGTCGCCGATGATCAGTTCGCGTTGGCCGCGGCCGATGGGGATCATGGCATCGACGGCCTTCAGGCCGGTCTGGAGCGGCTCGTTCACCGGCTGGCGGAAGATCACGCCCGGCGCCTTGCGCTCGAGCGGCATCTCCGTCAGGCCGCCGGCGATTTCGCCCTGGCCGTCGATGGGCTGGCCGAGCGGATTGACCACGCGCCCGACCATTTTCTCGCCCACCATGATGGAGGCGATGCGGCCGGTGCGGTGGGCCATCATGCCCTCTTTCACCTTTTCGGTGGAGCCCAGGAGCACGGCACCGACGTTGTCTTCTTCGAGGTTCATGACCACGGCCATCACGCCACTGTCGAACTCGAGGAGTTCCCCGGCTTCGGCATTGGTGAGGCCATAGAGGCGGACCACGCCGTCGTGTACCTGGAGTACCTCGCCGACCTCTTCATATTTGGCGTCGATGTTGATGTCGCGGAGCTGCTTGAGCAGCATCTCGGAGAGTTCACTTGCTTTCAGATTATCAACCATTCTTGCGATTATTTCTGTTTTTTTCTTCCCATTCTTTGCGGATGGTCCGCAACTGCGATGCGATGGAGGCGTCGAGCCGTTTGTCTTCAATCTGCAGGATGAAGCCGCCGATCAAGTCCGGATTGACTTCGGTCCGGAAGTCGATTTTGGTAAATCCCTGCAGTTTCATCAGAGTCGTCAGCTTACCGGCCAGTTCAGGGTCTTCCGCCGCAGTAGTGAGCCAGGCCCGGGTGATGCCGTGTTCCTGGCGATAGAGTACCCGGAAATTGTGGAGGATGGCCGGGAGGTATTCCACACGCTTGTTGCGGACGACCAGCGCCACGAAATGCCGCAGGGTTTGCGAGAGCCCTTCGATGCAGGCCGAAAGACCGGTCTTGTCCTTGAGGGCGTCCATCAACTTCTGGGCATCCTCGTAGACCGACGCCTCGGTCCGTTCTTCCCTGGCATAGAGAAGAAGGGCGCGTGCGTAGCGGGTGGCGATCAGTCCGGCATCCATGGGCAAAGGTGTCAGTTGACAGGTTGGTGGCTGGCGCGGGCCTCTTCGATCATTTTGTCGATGAGGGAGCGTTGTTTTTCTGCGGAGTTCAGGTGTTCGCGGACCAGTTTCTCGGCCACTTCGATGGAGAGGTTGGTCACTTCGCCGGCGATTTCGCGGCGGGCCGTCTCCTGCTCGATGCGGATCTCCTCGCGCGCCTTTTCAATCATGGCGCTGGTCTGGGACCGGGCCTGTTCGCGGGCTTCCTGAACGATCTTGTCGCCTGCGGCAGCGGCTTCGTTGAGGATACGGGCCTGCTCCTTGCGGGCTTCCTCGATGAGCCGTTTCTGCTCTTCGGCCAGTTCCTTCAGGGACTTCCGGGCCTCTTCAGCATCCCGGAGCGATTGCTCGATACTGTCGGAACGTTTCTTGACCATCCCCGTAATAAGGGGGAATCCGAACTTCGCCAGCACGAAAAACACGATGGCGAAGATCAGGGTCATCCAGAAGAGGAGGCCGAAATCGGGAGTGATCAGGGACATGGACTAGTTGGTAATGCCCAGCAGGCAGACGAGGATGGCGAACAGGCAGGCGCCTTCGATGAGGGCGGCGATGATGATAGCGGTGGTACGCATGCCGCTGGCGGCTTCCGGCTGGCGGGCCGAGCTTTCCAGGGCCGATTTACCGATTTTACCGATACCGATGGCGGCTGCGATGGCTGCGATGCCGGCACCGATGGCGGCGCCGAATTTACCGAGGGCCGAACCTGCGATAGCTTGTAAGATGATCATTAACATAGCTTTGTGTGTTTATTGATTATTTAGTTGTTTCCAATTGTCTTTCCTCTTCGGGCTCCTGGCGCGAGAGGCCGATGAAGACGCTCGAGAGCATCGTGAAGACATAGGCCTGGATGAAGGCCACCAGCAGTTCGAGCATGTCCATGAAGACCCCGAAGAGCACGGAGATGACACTCATCGATCCGTTGATCGCCGGGCCAAGCTTGGCTGTGATGAAGATCACTGCCACCACGCCCAGGATCATGATGTGCCCTGCCAAGATGTTGGCGAAGAGCCTCACCATCAGCGAGAAGGGCTTGGTGAAGATACCGATGATCTCGATCAGGGGCATGAGCGGGACCGGCACCTTGAGCCAGGTCGGCACTTCGGGCCAGAAGATATCCTTGTAGTAGTGTTTGTTGCCGAAAAGGTTGACCGCCAGGAATGTGCAGACCGCCAGGACGAGCGTCACGGCGATGTTGCCGGTGACGTTGGCGCCGCCCGGGAAGAAGGGCACGATACCCAGCAGGTTGTTGAGGAAGATGAAGAAGAAAGCTGTCAGCAAATAGGGCGCATACTTCTCCCAGTCCTTGCCCACGCCTTCCTTGATGATGTCGTCGGTGACCATCGTGACCAGCATTTCCATCAGGCCCGCGAAGCCGCGCGGGGCTTCTTTCAGGGCGTCGTGCCGCTTGTACCAGCGCGCTGCCCAGAGCACGAGGAAAATGAGCAGGATGGAGCTCAGGAACAGGCTGAAGACATTCTTGGTGATGGAAATGTCGACGGGCCGTTTCCCGGTCGTTGCATTGACGAGCTTGCCGTTTTCATTCAAGGCATAGCCGTTCTCTTCGATCCTGCGCGATGAGAAGACGTGCAGGCCGTCGTCGATAACGATGCAGAGCAAGGGGATGGAGATGTGTTTTCCGTTGATGGTCGTGATGTGCCATTCATAGGCATCGCCCACATGTCCGAAGATGTAAGGATTCAGATCGAAAGCCTCCGCTTCGGCCGTGTCAGCATGCTGCGCCGCGGCGGGAACCGGGGCGGCAAGCAGCAGGAAGGCTGCCAGCAGGAGTATCTTCCTTATCCTACGCATACGGTCACACAGTTGTTCCGGACTTCCACGAAGCCCGGCTGGCATTCGATTTCATGGCTTTGCCCCGCCTGTACGTAGCGGACTACGCCCGATTCCGTCGAGGAGATCAGGGGCGCATGGTCCTTGAGCACTTCGAAGCGGCCGAGCGTGCCGGGAAGCTCCACCAGCTCGGCGTCGACGGAGAGCAGTTCTTTCTGGGGCGATATGATTTTCAGGCGGATCATCACTTACCGGCTTGTGCAAGGAGTTTTTCGCCTTTCTCGATGGCTTCTTCGATGGTGCCCACGTTGAGGAAGGCCTGTTCCGGGAGGTGGTCCACCTCGCCGTCCATGATCATATTGAAACCCTTGATGGTATCTTCGATCGAAACCATCACGCCCGGGACGCCGGTGAACTGCTCGGCCACATGGAAGGGCTGCGAGAGGAAGCGCTGGATGCGGCGGGCGCGGTTGACGGTGAGCTTGTCTTCGTCGGAGAGCTCGTCCATGCCCAGAATATTGATGATGTCCTGGAGTTCCTTGTTGCGCTGCAGCACCTGCTTCACGCGCTGGGCGGTCTGGTAGTGCGCCTCTCCCACGATGTTCGGGTCGAGGATGCGGGAGGTGGAGTCGAGCGGGTCGACGGCCGGGTAGATGCCCAGCTCGGCGATCTTGCGGCTCAGCACCGTGGTGGCGTCGAGGTGCGAGAAGGTGGTGGCAGGGGCCGGGTCCGTCAGGTCGTCGGCCGGCACGTACACGGCCTGGACCGAGGTGATGGAACCGTTCTTGGTGGAGGTGATGCGCTCCTGCATGCGGCCCATCTCGGTGGCCAGGGTAGGCTGGTAGCCCACGGCCGACGGCATGCGGCCCAGCAGGGCGGACACTTCACTGCCGGCCTGCGTGAAACGGAAGATGTTGTCGATAAACAGCAGGATGTCTTTCGGATCGTCGGCCTTGCCGCTGTCGCGGAAACTCTCGGCGAGGGTCAGGCCCGAGAGCGCCACCGAAGAACGGGCTCCCGGAGGTTCGTTCATCTGTCCGAAGACCATCGCGACCTGCGACTTCTTCATTTCTTCCTTATCTACCTTGGAGAGGTCCCAGTGGCCCTCTTCCATGCTCTTGTCAAATGCTTTTCCGTAGCGGATGACGCCCGATTCGATCATCTCCCGCAGCAAGTCGTTGCCCTCGCGGGTACGCTCGCCTACGCCGGCAAATACCGAGAAGCCGTTGTGCTTCTTGGCGATATTGTTGATGAGTTCCTTGATGAGCACCGTCTTGCCCACGCCGGCGCCGCCGAACAAGCCAATCTTGCCGCCCTTGAGGTAGGGCTCCAGCAGGTCGATCACCTTGATGCCGGTGAACAGCACTTCCTGCGAGGTGGTGAGGTCTTCGAATTTCGGCGGTTCGCGGTGGATGGGGAGGGAACCGCTGCGGTCAAGGGCGTCCATGCCGTCGATGACACCGCCCACCACGTTCATCACGCGGCCACGGATCTGTGAACCGACGGGCATCGTGATGGTGTCGCCGGTACAGCGGACTTCCATGCCGCGGCGCAGGCCGTCGGTCGAGTCCATGGCGACCGTGCGGACGGTTTCCTCACCGATGTGCTGCTGCACCTCGATGGTCAGGGTGCTTCCGTCGGGACGGGCAACCTGCAATGCTTCGTGAATGGAAGGCAGCCGGGACTGCTGGTCTTCGGGTATCGTGAAGTGGACGTCGACCACGGGGCCGATGATTTGGGAAATGCGTCCGGTGAGTAATGCCATCGTAATTTTTTGTTATCAAATGAATTTACAAAAATAATCAATTTCGCCGTGCAATGCAAATTTGAATCAGCGTGGACGAACATGACAATTTTTTTCTTAATTTAGTAGCCTCAAATACGAATTTTTTTATTTCTAACTTATAAACTATGGCTAATTTTATTCTGGACCTC
>Ga0265299_10002364_pt1 | contig 19608 bp, 12 predicted proteins | sample AusTroGonzalo_MG_4_FD_193485 | JGI IMG/M metagenome (GOLD analysis project Ga0265299, IMG submission 193485) | Bovine rumen microbial communities from tropical cattle in Woodstock, Queensland, Australia - Gonzalo_02 | ecosystem: Host-associated > Mammals > Digestive system > Stomach > Rumen ... | reverse complement strand
ATGACCAAGGCTACGCCCAGACCAGCACCGCTGTTTACACCAAACACACTTGGGCCAGCAGCACGCGCTGGTCGCTCTGCACCTTACGGTGACTCACGTAGGCCAGATTGCCGCACTTCACGCAGATGGCATGCACCTTGGTCACGTCGTCGGCAATGGCACACAGCGCAGGCATGGGTCCGAAGGGCACGCCCTTGAAGTCCATGTCGAGCCCCGCCACAATCACGCGCACACCGCGGTTGGCCAGCTCGTTACACACATCTACGATACCCATGTCGAAGAACTGAGCCTCGTCGATACCCACCACGTCGATATCGCTCGAGAGCAGCAGGATGCTTCCCGGCGAGTCGATAGGTGTCGACTGTATGTGCTTCTGGTCGTGGCTCACCACGTCCTCTTCCGAGTAGCGCACGTCGATAGCGGGTTTGAATATCTCTACTTTCTGACGTGCGAACTGCGCCCTGCGCATTCGCCTTATCAGCTCCTCTGTCTTGCCCGAGAACATCGAGCCGCACACCACTTCTATTCTTCCAGGTCGGTGTGCCTCACCTGTTAAGTTATCTGTCATATTGCGTGCAAAATTACAAATACTTTTAATAATTGCAAAGATTTTGCCGATTTTTTTGTCTATTCCGTCAATTTGCCTTATATTTGCCCCTCGTTATGGGTATATTATACATCGTACCGACACCAGTTGGGAATATGGAAGATATGACTTTCCGTGCCATCCGTATTCTGAAGGAAGTGGATCTGGTGCTTGCAGAAGACACTCGCACATCGAGCAAACTGCTGAAGCACTACGACATTCACAACCAGCTCCTGTCGCATCATAAGTTTAACGAACACGGCACATCGGCCTCGGTTGTAGCACGACTGCAGGCAGGCGAGAATGTAGCCCTTATCAGCGATGCCGGCACGCCGGGCATTAGCGACCCCGGGTTCTTCCTGGTTCGCGAGGCTGTGCGCGCAGGTGTCGAGGTGCAGTGCCTGCCAGGCGCCACGGCATTCGTGCCCGCGCTGGTAGCCAGCGGACTGCCCTGCGACCGCTTTGCCTTCGAGGGATTCCTGCCACAGAAGAAGGGGCGCCAAACCAAGCTCGAATCGCTGCGCGACGAACAGCGCACCATGATATTCTACGAATCGCCCTATCGCGTGGTTAAGACGCTACAGCAGTTTGCCGAGGTTTACGGCCCCGAGCGCCAGGTAAGCGTGTGCCGCGAGATATCGAAGATTCACGAAGAGAGCGTGCGTGGTACCTTAACCGAGGTGATAGCCCACTTCAAGGAGCACGAGCCCAAGGGCGAGATCGTGATTATCCTGGCGGGCTGCGACAGTAAGGATAGTAAGGAGAGCAAGGAGAGTAAGGATAATAAAAAGAATAATAAAGAAACAAAGTAATAAACCAAAGGAATTTAAATTATGAAGAAGTTATTTATCTTTGCCCTGTGTCTTACGGCACTGGCAAGTTGTAATGAAGGAGCCAAGAAGGCCGAGAATCAGGCTCGCGCTGAGCGCGACTCGCTGAATCAGGTTATTGCCCAGAAGGACGACGAGATTAACGACATGATGACCACCTTAATCGACATTGAGGATGGATTCCGCGAGATTACCGACGCGCAGAACCGCGTAACCTTAGCCAAGCAGGGAGAAGGCACAAACACCAAGCAGCGCATAGCTGAGAACTTCCAGTACATCCAGTCGATGATGCAGCAGAACAAGGACCTGATTAACAAGCTGAAGCAGCAGGTTCGCGAGAGCTCTATCAAAGGCGACAAGCTGAAGAAGGTGATAGCCAGCCTGACCGAGCAGATGGAGGCTAAGGACATGCAGATAGCCGAGATGCAGGCACAGCTGGAGCTGAAGGATATACACATTGGCGAGCTTAACACCGAGATTGGCCACATGCAGGACGACGCCCGCGCTATGCAGGCCGAGGCCGAGAACCAGGCTAAGAAGATTAGCGAGCAGGACAAGCAGATGAACGCCGCTTGGTTTGTGTATGGCACCAAGGACGAGCTGAAGAAGCAGCAGATTATTACCAAGGACGGACTGTTCAGCAAGAGCAAGATTCTGCAGGGCAACTTCAACCGCGATTACTTTACCAAGATTGATATTCGTGTTGACCGCGAGATTAAACTCTACAGCAAGGAGGCCAAAGTACTTACTGCTCACCCCGCCAACTCTTACCGACTTACACCCGATGCCAACAAGCAGCTTATTCTGCGCATTAACGACCCAATGGCATTCTGGAGCACCAGCAAGTATCTGGTTATTCAGGTTAAGTAATACTACACTCGCTAATCAGGTTGCGAAAGGCATTTTCATCAGCTGGATGCAACTTCACTACGGGCGCAATGGTCATCATGGCCGATGCGCCCATATTTTTTTCCATCTGCTTAAACTCCTGGTATTTCACCAGCACCTCACGACGCTCATTCTCGCCCAACGGGGTGAGCATGCCCGACTCGCGCATCAGGAAACGCACCTTGGCCGTTACCGATAGTTCGGCATGCAGGCGCACGTAGCAGATGATATCGAAATAAACCAATGGCGGAAACGATGCCTTGACCGACTCGAGGAAAGTTCCTGTCGGGGTATTTATCAGCTGTCCGTTGCGGATTGACTGGAACAACTGTATATGCTGGTCGAGCCCACTATCAAGCCAACGGTGTATCATATCCACATCGTAGAAGTAAGTCCATGCCAGTAAACCGCCCATCACGCTTAACACGCTTACAAACTGCATAACAGGATTGAAGTGCAGCTGGTTATGGCACACGTGTGCAGCTACGGCAGCCATCAGCAGGAGGATAGTCATCACCACATCGAACGGCTTTACCTCCAGCCGCGAACGCCATCGCTCCGTTTGTCGCACCACCAGCACCAAGCCAGCAGCCACCACGGCACTGCAGCCAATGTGCACAAGTGCCACCTCCAAACCACGGAACAGCATGGTGCCCAGGCCAGTCTCCTGCCCCAGTACCAGATAGAACAGGTTTTCGAGAATAGAAAACCCACCACCCACAGCGGCACCGCAAATCACGCTATCGATAAAGAATACCATCCGCTTACGCCAAGCCAGCACCAGCAGCGGCACAGCTTTCATCCCCTCCTCTACCACTGGATGCACGCTGTAGGGCAACACCTCATCAAGCCAAACGAACAAGCCAAAACAAACCAGTGCCGTAAGCATGCCACAGCCAACCAGCAGTAACAGTCGGCGTTTGTTTACAAGTGCGAAATTATCAATTTTGTAAACTACCAATATATATATTATAATAGGTAATAGTGAAGCTACGTACTGCATTATAAAAGTTTTAATGAAATCATTAACTCGTTGCCATGCCTGCCGCCAGCAAACCCTTCGGGGGCAAACAGGTGAGCGAACCCTACCGAGAGTGTCGTCTTCAGATAGTTCACAAACACCAGTTCGGTACTCAGCTGCAAGCCTGTACTATAATACATCTGATGCTTCCTACCGGGATTCCAGGCCGACAAGCCTGTACCGAAAAGCGAGCACTGTATCCATGTGGGATAGCAGAACAGGGCACCAAAGTTGTTCAGTCGTATGGGGCGCAGGTTCAGTTCGGTAGTAGCCTTGGCATACGAATGCGCCTGTATGGCGTCGATGTCGGCACCGGGCATAGCCAGTGCTGTACGGTATTGGAAAGCATCGCGATAGTCAACGCGATTATTACGGAATCCACCCAGATAGGTATTGCCAAACACCGATTCGGCATGGCCGAAGTTATGCCCGGCAGCAGTACGCAGCCAGAAGGATGTGTTACGGTCTATTGGCAGCAACGTACCAAAATCGCCTGTAGCCTCAATCGATGGATAGAATGTGCCGCCAGCCAGATAGCCATAGCCGCTGATACCAAGCTGGTAGCCCTGCTCGTTCATCACGCCGCCCAGCGACTTGCGCAGTTTGGAAACTTTGCCGTACAAAGATGCCGTCTGCAGCGATTTCACGTCGTTCACCGCTATCTCCTGATACATGGGCAGTGCATCCATGTCGCCATAGGCTTCCAACGAGAATCCCCACTCGCGGGTGTAGGGAACTATCAAACTATTACTGTAATCGTACGAAAGCCCCACCATATATCCCTTACGGCTGCTTCGCTTCGGCCCGAACAAATCGTAGAAGTCGGTATGGTTCCAAGCCGCCTTCAGTTTCCAGAAGTAGTATTGCCACTCCAGGTCGGCATGCAGCCGGTTCTTCCAAGGGTTGTTACTCCATGGCGATACGCCCAGCGAGAGTTTGATACTGCTTAGCCCCACGGGGTCGTTCACGGCTAAGCGGTACCCCAGCACCGGTGTAACATGATTCCAACTGTCGGCATCGGTAAAGCCCGAGATAATGGGGTAAGCCCCTGCAAAGCGCATCTCGTTCAGCACATGGTAGGGGGTGATATGGTTGTACACATCGCCAAAGTCTACTCTGGGCAGCGAGTCGTGCAGCAAGCCCACCTGTTCAAGCGCATCGCGGTTCTGCTCGTAGGCAGCCTGACCGTACAACTGTATGGCATTGGCATCGGTTACCACCTGGCGTTCAAGTGTTACCGGTCGCATGCCGTCGCGCTCAAACTGCAGCGCCAACAAGCGGCCGGGCTGTATTTCGAGCGGGGCAAACATACCAATGCTGGCATTGGTAAGCATCTCCATCTGGCGGGTGGCAATGTTAATTTGCCATAGGTTCGACACACCGGTATAGTAGCTACTGCCCACAAGATACTCATCGTTGAGCGAAAAGCGGAACTGCCCCAGGTTGGTATCGCGCCACGTCAGCAGCTCAACAGGCTTGAAAATGGCCTGCTCTAACTCGCGGGTGTTAAAGAGCAACAGGGTATGTTCGCCGTTGTCGCCCTGTCGGGTCATCGACAGCCACGTACCATCATGACTCACATCTACATCAAACACGCTAACGCCAAACGGGAATGCATATATCGCCTCGGTGTTCTCCAGGTTGCTGTCTAAGCGCACAATGGTTTGTGTACCGGCATGAGAGAGCAAACCGTACAAACAGTCGTGCGTGTTATCATAAACAATGCTACCTATGCGCTGGAATTTCTTGCGCTTCACCACACGGTTCTGCTGCAGGTCGTACACCTCTAATCCGCGCCACTTGCTGTTGTTAGTGGTATAGATAATACGCTGATGACGGGTATCGAGGGCCACGTATGCAGGGTCGTACAGCGTCGGACCATTCAGGTTGTGCAGTTTGCGCTGTTTGCCAGTGGCCATGTCGATTTCGGCGATATGAGCCAACTTACCAGGGGCATTAACGGCAGCGTAGGCCTTACCATTCACCGAGTCGTACACCAACGGCGATACCGAGCCCAGCGGCTTGGCTGTGATTGGTGTTGTGGGTGTGACGGGATACTGCCGGATGGCTGCCAGATTGGCCTGCTGATGCTGCAGTTCGTCCTGCTTCCAGTCGTCCCACACCTTGCGTAGCGGCCTGCCGTAGATTTTTTTAAACTGGCTACCGAAGAACGTTCTGCTATCGGCCGTGCGATTGTAGAAGGCAATCAGTTTATCGTAACCGTAGTTCTTGGTTAAGTAGTTCACAAACCGCGTACCATACAGATAAGCGTTGGCGCCCACCTGGAAGTCCATCGTAGAGCCTTCGGTTTCGAGTCCAACCACCGAGAAGAGTTTTTCGTTATCGGCAACGATACTGCGAAAGTACATCTCGTCGTAGCCACCCAGTGCGCGCCCTACTCCGCCGCCAAGCCATGTTTCCATAAAACAGGCTATACCCTCGTGATACCAACGTGGGGCGTACCAGCGTGGTACACACACATAGCTCCACAGGGCCGAAATGGGCTGGGTATTATCCGTACACACCTTTGTGCCAAACAAACTGCGCCAACGCTTGTCGCGCAGGTTATATTTATCGGTCATCACCGTGTGGGTGTACTCGTGTTTGAAAAGCTGACGGTATCGCTCGCTCGACGGGGCCACATAGTACGACATGTTGAGCGGTGCCATACCAATCTGGATGAGCGATCGTGGTAGCGGAGTAACACCGCCGTTACCATCGTCTTCCCAGTCGGTTATCAGCAGCAGTGGCGCCTCGGGCCGATATACCGAGTCGGTGGTCCATATCTGCTCGTGTAACGCCTTGCCCAGCTGAAAGTTGCGCACCATGTGAGGTATGTAACGCGACAGGTCCTTATCGAAGAACACCAGCGTGGCCTCGTTGGTACGATACTGGAAATAAGTCTGATTCTGCCCCTGAGTCAACATCGGGAGCAGAATCAGCATCAGCAAGACAATACGTTTACGCATGTATGATTGAGTGCCGTATTTTTAAAAAATCAGCGTGGTCCTCGGCCTAAAGCTGTTTGGTTGATAATCCCGTTAATCTGGCTACCAAGTTTAACGTTATTATTCATAGCAGCGCCAGCCTGACTCATCAGGGCCGAATTGCTGATGATAGCATTCAGATTCTGACTGTTAAAGAACCACCAGCCCAACTTTTCGCTATTTTCTGTTACACGACCGGTAACCCTACCGCTCAGGTTGGTGTTCATATTCATCTTATTGCAAAGCATTGTGTTAAGGAACATCACCTTCTGTGTAGCATCGGCAAACGCACCGAGTGCAGCCTCGGCCTTCTCGGATGTAAGCAGGTAGCCCTTATCCTCAAGTGCCTTGGCACTTTCCTTATTATCTTCGAGAGCAGCAGTCATCTTCTGATAGTCAACCCACTGGTCGCGCACCAGTTTCAACTGGTCGTTGCCTTTGGCATTAGCCAGATACTTATCGGTAGTATCGATAAAGCGGTTAGCCAAAGTATTCTGCTTCTGCAGCTGTGTGTAGGCCAACGAGGCATTGATGGTGCTCTGTGTTAGTTCGGGGCACTCCTTACCGCCCAAGACTTCATCCAGGTTCTTGCCAGCCTCGGTTAGTTGTGCATTCACATTGCTAACCATGCTGTTCACCTTATTCATATCCTCAATCAGCGAGGCATACTCGGATATCCCGCCAGCCACCTGGTTCGACATGTTAACCAAACTGGCAAACTGCTCGGCACGTGCCTGCATAATCGCATAGGCCATCACAAGCCCCTCTTTGTAAGAAGAGTCGGCCTTCAGTAACTCCTCCAAGTTGGTTATCTTTTCGCCCTCAGCTTCACGAGAGAAACGGGCGGCCTTGCCAATGTCGCCTTCGGTCTTACTAATATCAACAGGCCAATTGGTGAATTTCGACAAAACAAAACCACCAACAACCACTACTGCTACAACACAGAGAATAAGAAACGTTTTTTTGTTCATAAAGATAAATATTTCAGGTTTACGGCTGCAAATATACGCAATATATTACAACCTTGCAAGTTTTTTATAAAAAATACACCTATTTATATATTATATGAATGTCTATACAATTATTCTTGCATATAAAGTGTATATACCAAACAAGCTCAGTAAGTTTTAAGGTCATATAAAAACGAAATTAAAAGCAAACTTTGCGTTTAACTTACGAATTGAAATTAAATAGCATTTTTATACTTTTACGTTGATATAAATCAAGCCGACGGGCATAAAAATGCAAAAATCACAAGAAAAGTGTGATTTTTTTATAATTTTATTTGTTTTTTAGAATTCTATACTTTAATTTTGCACCTCATCAGATATAATTACAATAAGTATAATTAAACAAAGAGAGTGAATTTATGAAAAAAAGTCTAACATTGTTAATGGTCAGCCTTTTCCTTTGTGTAGGAACGGCGCTGGCACAGACTAAGGTTACTGGTACTGTACTCTCGCAAGAAGACGGACAGCCGATTATTGGCGCAGCCGTTAAGGTAGATGGCACAAGTACCGGTATGTTGACAGATGTAAACGGTAAGTTTTCACTGACACTGCCTGCGGGTAAGAAGTCCGTAACGATTTCTTATCTTGGTTATGAAAGCAAGACAGTGAATGCCAAGAATGGTATGCGTGTTTTCCTGAAGGCTGACGCGCAGGTAGTTGACGAAGTAATTGTTGTTGCTTTCGGTCAGCAAAAGAAATCTGCTTTCACAGGTTCAGCTGCAGTTGTAAACTCGGAAGACCTGAAGAAGCACACCGTATCTAACGTAACAAACGCACTTGCTGGTTCTGTAGCAGGTTTGCAGTTGCGTGGTGGTTCTGGTGCCCCTGGTGCCGGCAATGCCGAGATTAGCATTCGTGGTATCAGCTCACTTTACAGCGAAACCACCCCACTTGTTATCGTGGATGGTGCACCTTATCCTGCATCACTTAGCAACATTCCTGCCGAGGATATCGAGTCGGTATCTGTACTGAAGGATGCTGCAAGTGCAGCTCTGTATGGTGCTCGTGGTTCGAGTGGTGTTATCATCATCACAACCAAGAAAGGTCAGAAGGATCAGACCAAGATTAATGTTGACGTAAAATGGGGTGCTAACAGCCGCGCCGTACAGGAGTATGATAAGATTACTAATCCTGCCCAGTTCTACGAGGCTTATTACTCTCAGCTCTACAACTATGGCTACTATGGTCAGGGCATGAGCAATGCTGCAGCTAACCAGTGGGCCAACACAACCATGCTGAATCACCTGGGATACAATATCTATACTGTACCCGAAGGCCAGCAGCTCATCGGTCTTGATGGAAAAATCAACCCATCAGCAACTCTGGGCCGCAGCTATACCGACGCCAACACTGGCGAGACATACTACATGACATCCGATGACTGGGCCGACGCTGCCTACAAGACAGCCCTGCGCCAGGAGTACAACGTAAGCATCTCGGCAGGTAACGAGAAGGCCAGCTTCTATGCCAGCCTGGGTCATCTGAACGAGGATGGTATCATTGAGTACTCAAGCTACAAGCGTACTACAGCCCGTATCAAGGCCGACTATCAGGTTAAGCCTTGGATGAAGTTGGCCGCCAACGTAGGTTATGTTCACTCTAAGCAGAACAGTAACCCTAACATGAGCACCGACTGGGGTTCTACCAACTTGATGTACTACACATCTTACATTGCACCTATCTATCCTATCTACGTACGCGTGATTGACCCAACTACAGGTCAGCCAGTAATCCGTACCGACGAGAATGGCAATCCTCACTACGACTATGGTGTGCCAGGTACCAACTATCATGGTGCCAGCCGTGGATTCCTGCAGACAGGTAACCCTCTCGGTTCAAACCGCTATAACGAGACTTACAATATCGGCAACCAGCTGAATGGTAACTTCTCGTTGGATGTCAATATTCTGAAGAACCTGAAGTTCAATGCCACCAGCACCATCATTCTGGGACAGACTTCATACTCTTGGTACGACAATGCCCTTTACGGACCAAAGGTTGTAGCTAACGGTGAGTTGAAGAAGGAGCAGGTGAACACCCTTCGCCAGAACCACGTTCAGACACTGACTTATGCTCAGGACTTCGGTCAGCACAGCGTTACACTGATGGCAGGTCACGAGTACTGGAATCAGACCTCACGCGATCTCTCTGGTCTTGCTCAGGGTGGATTCAGCGCAGATATCAAGGAACTGAATGCTTTTGCCGGTAAGAACCAGGCTCAGGTAACCAGCTATACCAACGAGTACAACGTTGAAGGTTACTTTGCTAACGCTCAGTACAACTACGACGACAAGTACTTCGCCAGCGCTTCGTTCCGTCGCGATGCTTCATCACGCTTCGCCAAGGATAACCGTTGGGGTTCATTCTGGTCGGTAGGTGGTGCATGGATCATCTCTAAGGAGAAGTTCATGAACGGCACCAAGGGATGGCTGGATATGTTGAAGATTAAGGCTTCTATCGGTCAGCAGGGTAACGATAATACTCAGAATTTTGCTTATGTAGATACTTACACTTTGACTCCTGCTTCTTCTACACAGATGTCACCTTCATTCCGTATGATCGGTAACCCCGACATCACATGGGAGACTCTGACCAACACCAATATCGGTCTTGAGTTCGGTTTGTTCAAGAACCGCATCCAGGGTAGCATCGACTTGTACTACAAGAAGACTACCGACCTGCTCTTCTGGCTCTCTATTCCTGAGTCGGCTGGTACACGTGGTTACTATGGTAACGTTGGTAACATCCGCAACCAGGGTATTGAGTTCAGCGTAACAGCTAACATCATCCGCTCTAAGCTTGTTGACTGGAGTGTAACAGCCAATATCTCACACAACTCTACAAAGATTCTGAGCTTGCCTGATTCAAAGGTTGGCGAGAATGGTGGATTCTATGAGAGCAGCTACTGGTACACAGTAGGTGGCCCATTGAACAACTACATGAACTATGCTTATGCAGGTGTTAACGATAAGGGTGAGGCCCTGTACTACTACGACGAGGATCTGAGCCCTGCCGGTGGTAAGGTTTCAACCAACGTTATCAGCAAGCCTGGTACCAAGAAGAGCGGTACAACAACCCTGATTGGTGAGGCTTCGCGTTATTGCGACAACGGCTCTACCCTGCCAAAGGCATTCGGTGGATTCAGCTCTAACCTGCGTGTTGGCAACTTCGATGCTTCGGTATCGTTCGACTACCAGATTGGTGGTAAGGTTTACGATTCAAACTATGCTAAGTTGATGACTCCTGCCAGCTCTTCATCGGATGCCGGTTACAACTACCACAAGGACATCCTGAAGTCTTGGTCGCCCACCAACACCAACAGTGATATTCCTCGCTTCCAGTATGGCGACCAGTATTCTGCTTACAGCTCTGACCGTTGGCTCACCAACGCCAGCTACCTGAACTTCCAGTCGTTCACTGTTGGCTACACTGTTCCTAAGAAGTACGTTACAACACTGGGTATTAGCAATATTCGTGTATACGCCGCTGGCGAGAACCTCTGCTTCTGGTCTGTACGTAAGGGCTTCGACCCACGCTACTCTTACAAGAGCACAGCTTCTACCAATGTTTATTCACCTGTACGCACCATCTCAGGTGGTATCCAGTTGACATTCTAAATTATAAGGAGAGAAGAATATGAAAAATAAGATATTATCAATCATTGCAGCCAGCGCACTGATGACAGGCGCAACAAGCTGTATCAAGGAGATTGACCCACAGACAAGTTACGCCACAAAAGAACAGGTGGCTAACGCTCCTGGTGCTTTCGACAATGCCGTTAGTGCCATCACATCAACCCTTGCAGGACAGTTCGTTTACGATAGTGGCGACACACGTGCAAACGACTTCGGACTGCCCGCATTCTACTTGATGCGCGACGTTTCAGGTCAGGACATTGCCTACCCATACATTAACTGGTTTGGTGCTTGGTATGGTGCCGACCACCTGGGTCCAAGCTGGGCTAACTCACAGTACCCCTGGACCTACTACTTTAAGTGGATTAAGAGCTGTAACGAGGTTATCTCGCTGGCTGGCGAGGAGCCCGATGCCGACAAGAAGGCAGGTGCAGGCCGCGCTTACTTCTACCGTGCATACTTCTATCTCGACCTGGCCCGTATGTTCGCTCAGAAGCCTTACGGCGTTGACAAGAACTCTGAGACAGTGCCCATCGTAACCGAGAAGACCGCTGTTGCCGACCTGGCTAACAACCCACGTGCCACTAACGAGGAAATGTATCAGTTTATTCTGAGCGACCTCGATAAGGCAGAGCAGTATCTGGCTGGTTACGTTCGCGAGAACAAGTATGTACCCGACCAGAGCGTCGTTTACGGTATGAAGGCCCGTGTATATCTCGACATGCAGGATTGGGCCAATGCCGAGGCTTATGCCAAGAAGGCTCAGACAGGCTATACGCTGATGAGTGCTGCCGAGTACACCGATCAGGAGACTGGTTTCAACACACCTAACGGTGCCTGGATGCTGGGACTGACTTATAAGAGCGACGATCCTAACATCACCAAGAACGACGGCGACTCAAGCTGGGGTTCAATGATGTGTATCGAGATTGACCCTGTAGCTTCTGGTTGTGGTTATGCAGCTAACTACGGTCAGCCATTCTGCATCGACTACCACTTGTATCAGACAATCCCTGCAACCGACTGCCGCAAGCAGTGCTACGTTGACTTTGCTATCGACAATATGGCCACACGTGCCGAGAAGTTAGAGGCTCTCTCTGCTTACAGTGCACATCCCGACTGGCTGCTCGACGGTTCAGGTACAGCCGCTCATGGTAGAGGTTATATTTACACCGTTGGTGGTCTGCCCCTGAAGTTCCGTGTTGCCGGTGGCGAGGCTGGTCGTGCTAACCAGTACATTGGCTGGGTAGTAGCAGTACCTATGATGCGTGTAGAGGAGATGTACCTGATTGAGGCCGAAGCTGCTGGTATGCAGAACGAGGCTCGCGGTATTGAGCTGCTCACCAAGTTTGCTAAGACTCGCGATGCCAACTACGAGTATGGCACTCACAACGAGGCTTACTACAACACCTCTACCTCTAAGTTCCAGAACGAGTGCTGGTGGCAGCGTCGTGTTGAGTTCTGGGGTGAGGGCTTGGCAACATTCGACATCAAGCGCCTTCAGAAGGGTATCATCCGTAGCTATGCAGGTACAAACCACGCCGACCAGTATCAGTGGAACGTAGAGACCACTCCTGATTGGATGAACCTGTGTATCGTACAAACAGAGACCAACTACAACACTGCTTGTACTAATAACCCAGAGCCAATTGCTCCTTCAGGAAACTCAGCTCCATACGCTTGGTAATTCATGTTATAACCACTTAAAAGATGAACAATATGAAAAAGTATTTATATAACATCATGTTCGCCTTCGTTGGAATACTTGCCTTAACGGGTTGTAAAGAAGAGAAGGGAACAGAACCTGGAACCGACAGCAAGCCTGTTGTAACAGTTTATCAGTATGCTGCTCAGCTTCCCTTAAGCTCTGATAACGACTGTATCGTTCGCGTAGCAGCCAACAGCTCTGTTGAGTCGGCCTACTATCTGGCCGAGAAAGCCGACGAGAAAACTGGTCGTAACATGACGGCCGACGCTTATGCCGACTATGTAATAAGCAATGGTAAGAAAATCGATAATCTGTCGGCAGGCAATCCTGTTGACTTGGCTATTACCGATATGATGGGCGATTACATTATCACCGTTGTTGGTGTGAAGGGCAATACCAAGTACTCAACCGAGACCGCCTTCAAGGGTCTTGACTGGCGCGACATGGCAAAAGGTACATACTACTTTGCAAAGCCAAAGGCAACTGGCAAAGAAACAGCCGAAGCCACATTGCAGTATTGTGCAAACGTAGATGGTTTGTACCGCATCAAGGACGTATTCGGTCCTGGCTACTCGCTCAAGTTCACCGGTACAGGCTCTAAGGGTTCCAACAAGATCGGAAACTACGAAATGGTACGCGTAGCAGCACAGAAAATTGGCTATACCTACGGCAGCTATGGCGAGGTTAGCATTCGCGACGTTGCTACCTGGCAGAATTCTGACGATTATCTGGACAACCAGATATACGAGTCGGGTTACTGCAGCTTCTGGGTACAGTACTTTGTATCAGCAGGTAGCCTTGGCTATGGTTACGATGAGTTTGTACCAGAGTGATCAGCAGCCGCAAGAAAGAGTATAATCAATCTCTCTTTTTAAATAATTAGGGTTCCCCCCGCCAAACCCATGTGAATGGATTGCGGGGGGATTTTTGTATAAAATAGATTCAATAAAAACAGACCACTTAAAGACTCATGTGGAGGTAAAAAACAGATTCCAGAGAGAGAGAAAAAAACACTCGAGTGAAACGATCGTCTGAGCCGAGTGATTTTATCGATTGAACCAAGTGAATTGATTATTTGAGCCGAGTGGTATTTCCCCCCCTCCGGTTTACCGTATAGATTTCCTCCAATAAAGAACAAGAAAAAACATGCAAACTGAAAAAATATTTTCCAAAATCTCAACAAATTGCATATTTTATGAATAACAATTTAATATAAAAAGTGTCGATTCGCCAACAAAGTGTAAGTTACAGCGCAAATTCTACTATCATATTGATTTTAGTCAAGTGTTGCGCAAAAAGTGTTAAACAATGTTACAGAAACCCACCTTTTTAATAAAATTATTTGCTTATTAGGATAATATACGTTATTTTTGCAACCCGAAAATGACAAAAAGGGGTAAAAAGCATAGAAAATGTATAATTAACCACCCTAATTAAGATTTGATAATATTACAGATTACAATATTTAAACATTAATTATTAACAAAAAGAGAGATTTATGAAAAAAAGACTAACGTTGTTTTTCGCCAGTCTGTTCCTGATGGTAGGAGTTGCGCTGGCACAGACGAAAGTTTCGGGTACAGTACTCTCACAGGAAGACGGACAGCCCATTATTGGTGCAGCCGTTAAAGTTGTAGGTACAAGTACCGGTATGTTGACCGACGTAAATGGTCGCTTCAACGTAACTCTGCCCGCAGGTAAGGATCAGCTCGAGATTACATACCTGGGCTTTGAGAGCAAGACCGTTAAGGCAAAGAACGGCATGCGCGTATTCCTGAAGACCGACGCTGCCGCCCTCGACGAGGTTGTAGTTGTGGCTTATGGTACTGCTAAGAAGCAGAGCATTACCGGTGCCGTATCAACTATCGACACAAAGGACATCTCAAAGCGTATTGCTTCGAACGTTACCAGCGCACTTGAGGGTGCTGCTCCTGGTGTACAGGTAAACAACACTTATGGTGAGCCTGGTGCCGAGCCAACCATCCGCATTCGTGGTATCGGTTCGCTCAACGGTTCAAACAAGCCTCTGTATGTTGTCGACGGTATCATCTACAATGGTAACATTGCCGACCTGAACCCAGACGACATCAAGACTATGTCAGTTCTGAAGGATGCTGCCTCTGCAGCTCTGTACGGTAACCGTGCTTCGGCAGGTGTTGTAATCATTACCACCAAGAGCGGTGTATCAAAGGAAGGTAACTCTTCTATCGACCTGAAGATTAACCAGGGTTTCTATAACCGTGGTATCGCCGAGTACGATCGTCTGGGCGTTAACGATTATATGGAGACATCTTGGAAGGCTATGAAGAACTGGGCTATGACCGGTTCGCTGGGTCTGAGCGAGGCCGAGGCTAAGGCTTACGCTAGTGAGCACCTGGCTACCGATGTTATGCACCAGAACATTTGGGACCGCGCAAGCGACCAACTGTTTGATGCCAATGGTAAGATGGTTGCCAACGTACTGCCCGGCTACACCGACCTCGACTGGGAGGACAACATCGAGCGTACAGGTCAGCGCCAGGAGTACATCCTGAGCGGTAACTTCACCAACGAGAAGGTTAACGTTTACTCTTCACTGGGTTACCTGAAGGAGAAGGGTTACGTTATCGGCAGCGACTACGAGCGCTACACAGCACGTGTAAACTCTACCTTCACTCCTAACAAATGGATCACCGCTGGTGTAAACCTGAACGGAACTATCTCTACACGCCACTTCAACGACAATGCTAAGGGTAGCTACTACGCTAACCCATTCTCTACAGCACGTTACATGGCTCCTATCTATCCTATCTACTCTCACAACGCCGACGGTAGCATTGTTACCGACAAGTACGGTGAGTATGTATACGATACAACATCTGACTACCTTGACAACCGTAACATTGCTTACGAGCTGCGCAAGGACCAGGATACACGTAAGCGTAACGTATTGAACGGTACAGCTTTCCTGACACTGAACTTGCCTTACGACTTCCAGTTCACAGTAAAGGGTAACCTGTCACACCGCTCATCTACACGTCAGCACTACAACAACCCTGTGATTGGTGACGGTGCAACAAATGGTGGTCGTTTGACCAACTATGATAACGAGTACGAGGACTACACCATGCAGCAGTTGCTGAACTGGGGTCACGACTACGGACAGCACCACGTTGACGCTTTGGTAGGTCATGAGAACACTCACTACGAGACTGAAAACTTCTATGGAATGAATACAGGTATGGTTGCAGATGGCATCTACGTACTGAGCAACTTCCTGAAGAACTCTTACCTGAACGGTTACAACGAGGAGTATGCTACAGAGTCTTACCTGGCTCGTGTACGTTATAACTTCGACCAGCGCTACTTCTTCGATGCTTCTTGGCGTCGTGATGGTTCTTCACGTTTCCACAAGGACAACCGCTGGGGTAACTTCTTCTCATTCGGTGCAAGCTGGAATGCTAAGAAGGAGAACTTCCTCCGCGACGTAAAGTGGGTTGACCAACTGCGTCTGCGTGCCTCTTATGGTGAGGTTGGTAACGACGCTGGTGTAGGCTACTATGGCTACCAGGCTCTTTACTACATCGACAAGAACGGTGGTAGTGGTGCCCTGCTCAAGCAGAGCCTCGCCGCCAACGACATCAAGTGGGAGACAGCTCAGACTGTTGACGTTGCTCTGGAGGGTCGCCTCTTTGGTCGCATGGGCTTCAGCATTGGTTACTTCGACAAGCGCAACAAGGACCTGCTCTTCGCAGTACGTCTGCCTCTGTCAGCAGGTTCATACTCTTACAACGAGGACTACTACAACATGACCGTTAACAAGAACATCGGTACCATCGCTAACCGCGGTTGGGAGATCTCGGTTGAGGGCGACGTTGTAAAGAGCAAGAACTGGTTGGTAAACCTGGGTGTTGATGCAACATTCGTTAAGAACAAGATCATCAAACTGCCTAACGGCGACAATATTCTCTCAGGTCTGCACAACTACACCGAGGGTCGTTCACTCTACGACTTCTATACCTATCACTTCGAGGGTGTTGACCAGATGACCGGTCGTTCACTCTACACACTCGATCCCGACATGAAGGCAACAGCCGAGAGACAGGGTGAGCTCGTAACCATCAACGGTGTTGACTACACTACCGATACAGCTTACGGTAAGCGTGATTTCCACGGCACAGCCGCTCCTACCGTTTACGGTTCAGTTCACGGTAACGTAGCTTGGAAGGACCTCTCTCTGAGCGTACTGGCTACTTACAGCCTGGGTGGTAAGAACGTTGACTACACTTATCAGTCACTCATGTCGGTTAACGCTATGTCAAGCGGTTCTGCCCTCCACAAGGACGCTCTGAAGTCTTGGGACGGTGTACCTGCTGGTATGACTGAGACATCAGCCGACCGTATCGATCCAAACGGAATCCCCGCTATGGACTACAACCGCAGTTCAAAGAACAACGCTACCAGCGACCGCTGGCTCACAAGCTCTTCTTACCTCGTAATGAAGAACATCAGCCTCTCATATAACCTGCCTAAGAAGCTTCTGGCTGGTCTGAATGCTGGCATCAACGGTGTAACACTCACCGCAGGTGTTGAGAACCTCTTCACAATCACTGGCCGCAAGGGTATGAACCCACAGTACAACTTTACTGGTGGTTCGGACGATACCTACGTAACAGCTCGCGTTTGGAACTTCGCTCTCAATGTTAATTTCTAATCAAAACAATAAGGAAAAGAATTATGAAAAAATTCATTAACAGCATAATGGCGGGCTTAGTACTGGTTAGCGCTCCCGCATTGGTATCTTGTGGTGCCGACTACCTCAACACCACTCCTACTGAGTCAGTAGGTGCTGGAGAAGTTATCGCCACATCCGAGAACGCCTACAAGGCACTGAACGGTATTGCTAAGACAATGTCAACCCAGCAGTACGCATGGAGTCAGGGTTGTGCTGGTGAGAACCGCGTCATCGTTATCTACGAGAACTACGCCAGCCAGGATTATTTCTATAACTACTACGCACAGGGTTGGGCTCCTATCATGAACCTGCAGTACTCTCTGCGTAACAACACCTCTTACGATGCTTATCCCTGGTTCTACTACTATAACATCGTTGGACAGGCAAACTCTATTATTGCACATATCGATGCAGCTGAGGGCGACGAAGCTTTGAAGCTGTTTGACAAGGCATCAGCACTTACATTCCGTGCCTACGCTTTTGAGAAGCTGTTGCACTACTATGCTCCACGTTGGCAGGATAGCAACAACGGCTCTGCAAATGGTATCATCTTGCGTATCGACGAGACGACTAGCGATCTTTCACAGTCAAAGCTCCCCCTGTCAACAATGGCCGAGTGCTACGCTCAGATCTACAAGGATCTTGACGAGGCTATCAGCCTGTTCCAGCAGAGCGGTAAGAACCGTCCTTCTAAAGAGATTTGGATTGCTAACGAGAACGTAGCTCACGCTGTTTACGCTCGTGCAGCCCTCTCAAAGCAGGACTACCAGACAGCTCTTACACACGCTCCTCTGGCTCGCAAGGGCTTCCCCCTCATGAGCAACGATGACTACTATGCTGGTTTCTGCAAGCCAACAAGCGAGTGGATTTTCGGTAGCTATGGCGACGCTCAGGAGAACATGTGGTACTGGAGCTACGGTACACAGTACGCTTGTAATGGTTACTATGGTAACAACACCGCCAACGGTGCCGGTTCTATCGACCTCGAGGTTACCAACCAGATTCCCGACAACGACGCTCGTAAGGGCTTGTTCCTCACACCTGATAAGTTCCCCAGCTTCAACCTGAGCGATCCTTCAGTAGCTGACGCTTACTACAGAGCTTACGGTATCATGGGATTCTCTAACGACGACCTGTGGAATGAGGTTGACGAGTACGTTGAGAGCCGTCATAAGAATTCTGCTGCCAGCAGCATGGAACGTCCATACCAGCCAGGTTACTACTACGTAGGTGGTCAGACCAAGTTCTACGTATTCGACACTCCAGGTGTAGGCTATCTGCCATTCATCCGCTCATCGGAGATGGTGCTGATCGAGGCCGAGGCTAACTACTTCCTCAACAACACTGCTGCCGCTCAGGCTGCTCTGGTTGAGCTGAACGCCTCTACTGGCCGTGACGCCAACTACACCTGCGACAAGACTGGCGAGGATCTCTTCAACGAGATTGTAAACTACCGTCGTCTTGAGCTCTGGGGTGAGGGCTTCGGTTTCAGCGACTGCAAGCGTTGGAACATGGACATCACACGTAAGGGTCTCACCAAGGGTGGTAGCGCAGCTGCTGCTATCGCAGTAACCATCAAGAAGAACGATCCTAACTGGGTATGGGTAATCCCACAGTGGGAGACCGACTACAACGACGCCTTCAAGGACACAACCAAGGACGCTAAGTAATTAGCCCCTTCAGTGCCCTTAAGCACATAAAACACCAATCGCGGGTTTGCCCTCAAAAAGCAAGCCCGCGATTTTTTTATCCCCTCCGCACACACACGAAGCGTTACGCGTTACAGCGTTTCAGTTAAAAAATAGCAGCTATCTTACGAATCTGCTCCAAGCGCTTCATAAACGATTTGTCCTGTTTCATCTTCTGCAAATTGTAGTCGGTCTGCAATCCTATCCAAATATTTGCACTGGTGCCAAGGGCAGCCTCTAACAACAATGCATACTCGGTAGTAACAGGTCGCTTACCATTCAGTATCTCATTAAATACCGTATACGAAACGCCCATCTGCTTAGCAAGTTCTTTCTGCGAAATACCACGAGCTGCAATCTCGTCTTTTATCATCTCACCCGGATGAATAAGCATTGATGACATCATGTCGTTTGCCATACTTTTCTCTGAAATGTTCTGTTTCATAACCAATTCTCCTTAATTATTTGTAGTGATTTGATAATTCCATTATATTACAGATAGTAACCAAAGGTTCTTCGTCGGTCTCGGTAAGCGTAAACT
>Ga0265299_10002363_pt1 | contig 19608 bp, 18 predicted proteins | sample AusTroGonzalo_MG_4_FD_193485 | JGI IMG/M metagenome (GOLD analysis project Ga0265299, IMG submission 193485) | Bovine rumen microbial communities from tropical cattle in Woodstock, Queensland, Australia - Gonzalo_02 | ecosystem: Host-associated > Mammals > Digestive system > Stomach > Rumen ... | reverse complement strand
TGCCTTTGTTGTGGCTGTTGTTGTTTCTGCCTTCTTTGAGCATGAAACAACCATGAGTGCCATAAGAACAACAAGAATAGCTATAGCAAGTTTCTTCATAATCTCACTCCTTATGTGAAATAGATTTTAATTTTTAGTCGATAGTATCAATTATCGACGTCATAATCAATAATTACACCTCGCCAATACGATGACATGCTGCAAAATGTCCGTTTTCGTACTCTTTGAGAACAGGAACTTCCACCTTGCACCTTTCTGTTGCAAACGGACATCTTGTATGGAAGCGGCATCCCTCGGGCGGGTTGATCGGACTTGGGATGTCTCCCTCAAGAATCAGGCGCTGTCTTGTCTTGTTCTTCTCCGGGTCAGGAAGAGGAACTGCAGAAAGCAGTGTCTTTGTATAGGGATGCAGCGGATTGCGGTACAACTCGTTGCTGTTGGTAAGCTCTACCATTGATCCCAGATACATGACTCCGATTCTGTTGGAGATGTGTTTTACAACTGAAATGTCGTGTGCAATGAACAGGTATGTAAGACCCAGTTTGTCCTGAAGTTCCTCAAGCATGTTGACAACCTGGCTCTGGATGGAAACATCGAGAGCGGAAATAGGCTCGTCACAAACAATGAACTCCGGCTCTACTGCAAGGGCTCTTGCAATACCGATTCTCTGCTGCTGTCCGCCTGAGAATTCGTGGGGGAAGCGGTTTGAATGCTCGGTGTTAAGACCTACTGCATCCAGAAGACTGTTGATCCTGTCACGTCTTTCGTTCTTTCCCTGATACAGGCCATGGATGTCCAGAGCCTCTCCTACTATCTCTCCTACTGTCATTCTGGGGTCCAGAGAAGCAGAAGGATCCTGGAAGATGATCTGCATCTTGCGTCTGAAGGGCAGCATGTTGACCTTTGTATTGGTGCTGCTGTCAAAGATGGGAACATCGTCGTAGACGATTTTTCCTGATGTGGGCTCGTAAAGCCTGATGATTGTTCTGCCCAGTGTAGTCTTTCCGCAGCCTGACTCACCTACAAGACCGAGTGTTTCGCCCTTGAAAATATCAAATGAAACGGATTCAACTGCGTGGACAAACACGCGCTTTCCAAGACCATTCTTGACGCTGAAATATTTCCTGAGATCTGTGACCTCTATAAGTTTCTTCTTGTCAGCCATCACTTAACCTCCCCCTTCTGGTGGAGCCAGCAGGCAGAAATATGGCCTTTGCCAAGGTCTGTGAACTGAGGCTTCATCTTTGTACAGATTTTCATGCAGTGTGCACATCTGGGTCCGAAGTTACAGCCTGTGGGAGGATTGAGCAGGTCAATCGGTGTTCCTTCAATGGGGATGAGTTTCTGCTTCTTCTCGTCGTCAAGACGGGGCATTGAAGCAAGCAGTCCCTTTGTGTACGGATGCTGGGGATTGTAGAAAATCTCATCTACAGTACCCTGCTCAACAATATGTCCGCCGTACATGACTGAAACACGGTCACAGATTTCTGCAACTACACCCAGGTTGTGGGTGATGAAGATGATTGATGTGTTTACCCTCTCCTGAAGGTCCTTCATCAGTCTGAGAATCTGGGCCTGGATTGTTACGTCCAGAGCTGTTGTGGGCTCGTCTGCAATGAGGAGTTTGGGATCACAGATAAGGGCCATGGCAATCATTGCCCTCTGTCTCATTCCGCCTGAGAACTCGTGAGGATACTGGTGCATTCTCTTCTCAGGGTTGTTGATTCCGACAAGGCGGAGCATTTCCTTTGCTCTTTCCCACGCAATTTCTTTCTTTATGGACTTGTCATGGACAGTAAGAGCCTCGACAAGCTGGTTTCCGATTGTGTATACGGGGTTAAGACATGTCATGGGGTTCTGGAAGATCATGCTGACCCTGTTTCCCCTGAACTGTCTCATCTGCTCCGGAGTATAGGCAAGAACATCCTCACCTTCGAACTTGATTGAACCGCCTATTACCTTTCCTGGATTCTGCAAGAGTCCCATGATGGCGTAGGCTTCTACGCTCTTTCCGGAACCGGACTCACCTACTATACCCATAACCTCGTTGTAACCCATGGAGTAAGAGATTCCGTCTACCGACTTGACCTCTCCTGCGGGTGTGAAGAACGAGACTTTCAGGTCTTTTACTTCAAGAAGTTTCTTCTCTTCCATATCCGCCTCCATTATTTCTTAAGGCGCGGGTCGAGGGCGTCCCTCAGACCGTCGCCAACAAGGTTGAGTGTGAGAACAATGATTGTGAGAACCACTGCCGGGTATACAAGCCTGTACGGATACAGGGAGATGGTTGCAATTGCATCTGAACAGAGAGAGCCCAGACTTGCCATGGGAGCACTTACACCAAGTCCGAGGAAGGACAGGAATGATTCAAGGAAGATTGCAGAAGGAATCTGCAGGCAGGTTGTAATAACAAGCTGTCCTACGCAGTTGGGAAGAAGATGCCTTCTGATTATTCTCCTGCTTGATGCTCCGAGGGCTGTTGCTGCTGTTACATACTCCTGCTTCTTAAGCTGAAGTACCTGGCCTCTGACGATTCTGGCCATTGTAACCCAGTAAAGCAGGGCAAATGTGATGAAGATACTTACAATTCCTGAGCCCAGGTCTCCCATTGCCTTGGCAAGCGGAGATGTGCTGGTGTCGAACCAGTTCTGGAGAGGATCCTTGAGAACCACCTGCAGAAGCAGAACAATCAAAACCTCGGGAATTGAATAAATAAGCTCAACTATTCTCTGCATGACAAAATCGACGGCTCCGCCGGCAAGACCGGAGATGGATCCGTAGATTGATCCTATGATCAGGACTATGACTGCAGCCGTGACACCGATAATGATGGAAACTCTTGCGCCGTACATGGTTCTTGCCATGAGGTCACGTCCTGTGGAGTCTGTTCCGAACACGTGGGGGAATACTCTCTTTACGGCCTGGAGTTTGACGTAGCCCTGGCCCTTTGCAACCTTTTCACTCATGAGAAGGTTGGGAAGCGGAGTTGCTGATGCAATTTCTCCGTCCTTGATATCGCGCTCCTTGATTGTGACAAGGTTGTTGTCGATAACTGCAATGACAGTATCTCCAAGTGTCTTGTCTATGGTGAAGCAGTAACATCTTGAACCGAGTTTGATGTAATAGTTACCTGCTGAAAGAGCTGTTATGCTTCCCGGCTGGAGAGCCGTTGCATACATAATCTGAACCTTGCCCTCAATTGACTTAATCAAAGCTTCCTTTTCGGAATACTCACCGGGAGCAAGTTTCTGTGAAGATCTGTACTGGTTTGCATAATCATACGGAATAAGTTTGGGTCCGATGAAAGCAAAGAACAGAACCATGAGGAAGATGAACAGTGAAACCATGGATACGGTGTTCTTTCTGAAACGTCTCCATGCATCACGCCAGTAGGAAACACTCTTGCGTGTTTCCACCATTGAGCTTTTTTCTTCTGATGTTGCCTTCTCAAAATCGGCGCGGGTAAGTTTGATATCCACTCTGTCGGGGTCAACCTGGAAGGGACTGAGTTTTGCAAATGTCTCTTTCATATCACTCCTCCGCCGAAACAAGTGTAATCCTCGGGTCGACAAGCTTGTATGCAATGTCAACCACAAGGTTCATGAAGATAACCAATGCGGACAGAACAACAGTTGTACCCATAATGACCGGGTAGTCACGGCTCATGACGCACTGGACAAAATACTTTCCAAGACCGGGAATTGAGAATGTGGACTCAACAACAAAACTTCCGGTGATGATACCTGCACATACGGGACCAAGATATGTGATTACAGGAATGAGTGAGTTTCTCAGAGCGTGCTTGAGAATCAGGCCTCTTGTGTTAACACCCTTTGCCTTAGCAGTTCTGATGTAGTCCTGGTTAATGGCATCCAGCATACTGGTTCTGGTAAGCTTGGCAATATAGCACATGTAGTAGAACGAGAGGCTGATGATGGGCATGATGTAGGACTTCCAGTTTGTCAGGTTGCCACTCAGAGAAGGCAGCCATGAAAGTTTGACTGCAAAAACAATCAGAAGCAGTGCAGCAAGTACAAACGTGGGAATTGCAACACCGACTGTTGTGAGAACTCTCAGAAAACCGTCAAGCCAGCCGCCGCGCCTGTATGCAGCAATACATCCAAGCGGGATTCCTATAACCACTGCAACGAGCAGGGCCAGAAGTCCCAGTTTGATGGAAAGACCGAACTTTCCCTGGTTGAAGATGATTTCGTTTACAGAAGTTCCCTCCTGCATCTTCAGAGAGGTTCCAAGGTCTCCCTTAAGGTAGTTAACAATGTAATTCTTGAGCTGAACAATCAAGGGCTTATCAAGGCCGTACTTCTTGTTGGCAAGCTCAATCTGCTGCGGTGTTGACTTCTCCGTAAGGAACGGACTTCCCGGAATTGCATTCATGAGGAAGAACGTAATAGTCATTATCACCAGGAGTGTCAGCATTGCCACTCCTATTCTCTTTAGAATGTAAAGTCCCATTTTTCGCTTCTATGAAATAAAAATTAATACGCAAGTTTACCAAGACTTGCATATTTATACAATATCAGGAACTGCTTTTTTTCTATGTATAAGAACAGTTTGATTACGGTCTATTCAAAGACTCTTTTCAAAAAAGAGGTCCATCGTACTGTGAATTACACCCTGCGGACGTTCAATTTCCCTGTATCCGCACTTCATGTAAAGGTGTACAGCTGCCTTAAGACTGCTGTGGGTTTCAAGATACGACTTTTTGAAACCGGCCTTCCTCATCTCCTCTTCAATCTTCTCAACAAGTTTATATCCGAGGCCCAGCCCTTTTACGCTGTCATCAAGGTACAGTTTCTGCATCTCGGCACAGTTGTCATACAGTTCAAACGGAGCAAACCCCACCCCGCCTACAACCGAGTTGTCTTTCAGAAGAACAAAGTACTTCCTGTCCTCTGTTGTGTAGTAGGAACTGAGGTTGTCCAGGTTCTTGTCAAAGTATGCGGTGCCGGGAATATCCAGACCAACCTTCTCAAGGTTTTTTCTGACTATTGAGGCTATCTGGGCATTGTGGCAATCTTTGATTTCTGTGAACGAAAACATACTTTGAAACTTGATTATATTCAAAATCTGTTTTTTTTGATATCTTATAAGACTATGAAAAGAAATTTTGTTATTGTTTTGGTTTTTGTTTTAGCAGCATTGCTTTTTGTATCGTGTTCATCTTCAGACGTGAAGATCTACTCCGCATTCGGACCCAAATCTGAAAAGATTTCCATCCAGTTCGTCACAGGATCAACCAATATAACTGAAACAGGCTACTGGTATTCCAGCTATGACAAGCAGTCTCATCCCTATGTCTACTCTGAATCACTCAACCTCTCAACTGTTGAGAACAGAGAATTGGTCAAGTCTGCCTTCATTGCAAGGGGTTACAAGATTGTTCAGGATAGCGAAGCTGACAGCATTGTCATGGTTGAAAACAAGTCTGACGCTTCTTACTCAAGAGTTTCAATCGCTGTTTACGACAAGGCAACTCAGCAGCTGCTCTTTGTCTGTAACGGAGAGTATGACACATTCCTGGGTACTGCACAGTATGCTCTTGAAAAGGCATTGAATCAGGCTCTGAGCCAGATTGTACCTTACACAGCTAAATAATTAGGAGGAACTTTTTATGTTCAGTAATATTGGAGAGAAAATCAAAAAGCTGGCAGTCATTATTTGCTGGATCGGCATTATCTGCAGCCTTGTTCTCGGAGTAGTTGTTGTAGTTGCACCTAATAGCATCCGCTACAACCTCAACGATAACGGCAGCACTATTGCATCAAGTGGCAACATTGCCGCACAGGTTATTTCAGGTGTCATCGTATTCGTAATTGGCTCTCTGTCTTCATGGATCGGTTCTTTCTTCCTTTATGGATTCGGCGAACTTGTTTCCAACAGCAAGAAGATTGCTGATTCTCTTAACAAGTAATTTATTTACAGTTTAAATTGAAAGCAGCCAATGAGGTCTTCCCCATTGGCTGTTTTTTTATGATGGCAGTGACGGCAGTGATGGAAGTGACGGCAAAGTACGGCAAAGTACGGCAAAGTACGGCAAGAATGGGAAACGACGGGACTTGTCCTCGCCTCCCGGATGTCCGGCTCAGACCGCCTTCGCTGCAAAACACCTTGCCCGTGGTGTTTTGCCTAACGCTTCGGTTCAAGTCCCTGCTGTCGTCCCATACAAAAAAACAGCAGAGGACTCACACCTCTGCTGCTTTTTTGTGGAGACGACGGGACTTGAACCCGCCACTTTCAGATTGCGAACCTGACGCTCTACCAGATGAGCTACGTCCCCGTGAAGGCTTTTCAGCCTTCAAGTTTTGCCTTGAGAATCTCGAACATTGTTGTCCAGTTGCAGATTTCCTCGGGTTTGAAATAGATGGCAATTTCACGTTCTGCGCTTTCGGGGCTGTCAGAACCGTGGATTGAATTATAGCTCATCTCCTGTGAATAGTCTGCACGGATGGAACCGGCCTCGGCATTGGCAGGATTTGTCTTTCCCATAAGCTGGCGCATTGCTGCAACTGCGTTCTCACCTTCAACAACCATTGCGATAACAGGTGCGCTGGTGATGAACTTTACCAGATCCGGATAGAAGGGTTTGCCAATGTGCTCTGCATAGTGCTTTGCGGCAAGTTCTTCAGTAACCTGAATCATCTTCAGACCGGAAATCTTGAATCCTTTGTCCTCGATTCTTGTAATGATTTTTCCGATCAGTCCTCTCTGGACTGCATCCGGCTTTATTGCAATAAATGTTCTTTCCTTCATATGAAACTCCTTAGGTTTTCAGATTAGCATCAGAATATGAATCCCGCAATCAGATACATGACCATGGTAACTGCCGCGGCCAGAAGTCCGTACGGAACCTGTGTCTTTGCGTGGGCAAAGTTGTCGCACCCCGTTGCTGCAGATGTTATGACGGTAGCATCCGAATAGAAGCAGATGTGGCTTCCAAATACTCCGGCAGAGATAACAGCACTGACGGCAAGGGCAACGTTTACTCCAAGGTCCATTGCAAGCGGGATTACTATGGGAAGTGCAATTACGTACATACCCCAGTTCGTTCCTGTGACGAATTCGGTGATTGAAAGGACAATGAAGACAACTATCGGCATGAACTGCGGTGTCATGAACGATTCAGAAATATGGATCATGTAGTATGTGAAGCCTATTCTTGCGTTAACTTCAGCAAACAGGAAGGCAAGAACCATGAGAATCAGAGAGTTCAGCATGTTCTTGATTCCAGAAATGAAGCATGTCCAGTAATCAGAAGCTGTCATTACGCCCTGTGCCAGATAGAGGATGAAACAGACAACCAGGGTGCAGTAAACACCAAGGGCCATGTCCAGCGAGCCGATATCGTGCGCAATTAGCGCGGGGACAAGGGAGAAGACAATCAGCGAGATAATCGGGATGAAGAAGTTCATGATCTTGGGATCTTCGGGCTTCTCCGCCTTCTGGCCGCCGCGAATATCAACCTTCTCCGATCCCGGAGGAGCCATGGGGCCACCCTCTTCAACACGCTTGTAGGCCTGCTTCATTGGGCCGAACGGCTTGATGATGTTGAAGATGAAGAACGGAACAATGAAGATTCCGACCCAGGCGTAGAAGTTGAACGGAATTGTCTTGATAAAGTAGGCAAGACCCTGCCCTTCCGGTGCCCAGTTGTTTGTCTCCATCAGCTTTCCGCAGAAGACACCCCATGAAGAGATAGGAATCAGAACACAGGCAGGTGCCGCGGTTGAGTCAACAATAAAGGAAAGCATCTCTCTCGGGACCTTGTGTCTGTCGCTCTGGGGTCCCATGCAGGAACCTATTACAAGGGCGTTCAGGTAGTCATCAAGGAAGATGACAATTCCAAGAATCCAGGTCCAAACAAGAACTGAATTCCTGGTTTTTGCCCTTTTGGCAACCCATTCACCAAAGGCCCATGCACCACCGGCCTTTTCCACCATCGCAATGATGCTGCCCATAAGTCCGCAGACCAGGAAGAGCCATGCAATGTCCTCACTCATCATTACGCCCATAAGGCCTTCTGCAAAGGCCGGAATGCTCTCCCCGCTCGGGGTGCTCATTATGTAGCCTATCAGGGAGGCAATAATCAGAGCCTCGAAAATCCTCTTTGTGAAGAAGATGTAGAAGATAAGGAACAAAGCAGGAATTACCGAGTAGATTCCGTACGACGGCTGGCCTGTGAAGTCCGGCATTATCTTCTTGATGAGAATTGCAAGTCCGATTGCAATTACAACAGAGAAAACGGTCTTCAGGCCCTGCGGTTTTTCTATCTTAGGTGTTGTGAAGTACTTCATACCGTTACAATTCCGATTACTACATAGAGAACCACAGATACTGCAGCACAGACAAGTGCATAGGGCAGCTGTGTGTTCAGATGGTCAATATGGTCACTTCCTACACCCATGGATGACAGGATTGTTGTATCGCTAAGCGGGCTGCAGTGGTCTCCGAATACTCCGCCTCCGGCGATAGCTCCAAAGCAGGCAAACAGGAATGCGTTTACCTGGCCTCCTGTGATGGAGAATGCCCACGGCAGGAAGATGGGAGTACAGATTGCATAAGTTCCCCAGCTGGTTCCTGTTGCAAAGCTCAAAATGGCTGCAATAATGAAAATTCCTGCAGGAAGCAGTGCCGGTGACAGGAATGAACTTGTGCTGCTTACAAGGAAGTCTGCAGTTCCCATCTCACCTGAAAGTGTGTTCAGAGGATAGGCAACGGCAAGTACCAGAACGGCAGGAACTGCATTCTTAACACCCGAAAGGAAGACCCTGTTCAGGTCTGTAAGGCTCAGGCCCTGGATCAGGAACGAAACAGACATGAGGATTACAAGAATCATTGCTGCTTCGCAGATTGCAGGCTCACCCATTGTCACAACTGTGATTCCACAGATGACAATCAGAAGAACAACGGGAAGGACAAAGTTGATGAGAACACGTGGTTTCTCAAAAACACGCCTTTCAAGTGCGCCTTCTGTTGTAAGAGGAACGGCGTTGTCGGCAAGTACCTTACCCTCTTTCATTGCCCTCTCTTCTGCCTTCTTCATCGGACCGAAGTCCTTTACCAGTCCGATGCCGATAAAGAATACAAGCAGGACTGAAAGTATTGCGTAGAAGTTGAATCCTATGGCTCCCAGGACAAATGAGTAGGAAGCTTCAGAAGTGGCAAAAACTCCTGTTGCAAATGCAAGGGATGCAAGATAAGGACTCCAGCTTGAGAACGGATGAATAACAGACAGCGGGGATGCTGTGGAGTCTGCTATGTAGGACAGTTTCTCACGGGAAATCTTTGCCTTATCAGACAGTTTCTTCATAACCGAGCCTACGAAAAGAGGGCTCATAGAGTCTGCAAAGCAGAAAAGTCCCAGGAACCAGGAAATAAGCTGAACGCCCTTTCTGGAAAGGTTGTGTCTGTTTGCAATTTCCGTAAAACCGTCAATTGCACCGCTGCGTTCGAAGAAAGTGACAAGAACACTGAACAGAACAACCATGAGAATTGTCCAGATTGAGGACGGATCTCCCAGTGCACGCATAATCAGATCCGTGAAACCGAAAAGACCGTATCCGGAAATGAAACAGCCTACAATACAGGCTATTGAAAGGGAGATAACGGTATTCTTGGTTATGATGGCAAGTGCTATAGCAAGCACTACAGGAACAATGGATACCCAACCCATAGCAACTCCTTAAAAAATCGGCAGTCCATGACGGACTGCCATCAAATGATAATCAAACAATAATCAAGCCTTGGGGGCTTCGTCTGCTGCAGGTGCGGGAGCAGCGGGTGCAGCGGGCTCTTCGGGCTTTGTGTACTGGCTCTTTCCGAGACCAATCATCAGGTAGAAGATTTCCCTAACTAAGATAAGACCGACTGCCCAACCACCCTTGTGGCCGAATGCCTTTGAAAGCTTGACGCAGAAGATGATGTGGATAACAACCAGGAAGATTGAAACCATGCATACGGGAATGTGCATGAAGCTTCCGCCGTCAATTGCATCAAGACCGCTGAACAGGATGGTTGCACCCATTGCGCTGATATAGACGATAGCCCATGTCTTGTTCCATGCAAATTTCACTTCTGTATAGTTGTTGTAGAAAGGAATAAGAGCCTTCCAACTGGGCTCTCCGGCCTTCTCGTACATCTTCCATCTGGCAAGTGTCATGACAATCCACTCAACAAGACATGAGAAACATACTACTGTTGTAATAAATGTTACCATGAACAGTGCAAATGTTACCTCTGCAGGACTCTGGTAAAAAGCCATATTCATGGCATAAACCATACTCATAACTAATAACTCCTTATTTATCTGGCATTATACTCTTTTTGCCGAATTCTTCAACAAACAGCCTCATCAGTTCCACAGCCCCGTCTACTCCGACAGAACTTGTATCTATGCACATATGGTAATGGAAAGCTTCGCCCCATTTCTCATGTGTATAGTACTCGTAGTACTTCGAGCGGTTTTTGTCTGTTGTTGTGATAATCTTTTCCATCTCGTCCGGAGTAAGTTCACTGTGCTCCTCCAGAGCAAGTTTTCTGTTTATCCTGTCTTCCAGTTTTGCAGAAATGAAGAAATTGATCGGATTGAAATCTTTGAGAACATAGTCTGCGCAGCGTCCGGTTATTACACAGGGTCCCTTCTTCGCAAGATCCTTCATGACGTTGCCCATCTCAAGGAAGGCCTGGTCGTTGGGAGACAGGTTGTAGAAGTAGTTAACTACGCTGTCATTCATGGCACCTGTGCCCATTCCCATGCTGAGCAGGCTGGGCCTCTTTTCATCAATTTTCTCAAGGTAACTTTCTGCAAAGTGTGTCTTCTCTGCAGTCAAAGTAAGAATTTCCTTGTCATAGAAAGGAATTCCCAATTTCTCAGCAAGACGCTTTCCGGACTCGTGTCCGCCACTGCCGAACTGTCTTCCGATAGTAATTATCCTGTCCATGTCAGTTCCTCTCTTCACCTATAATGTTATCACATCAGTTTCAAAATCTGAACTCATTGCCCTTACCTGCTGAACATTATCACAGTTTGCAATCATGTAGGCAGTGTAGGCCACTTCTACAATATCACTGTCACTTCCCTTCACCGTTGTCTGGAGGACATAGTTGTGAAAGTTCCCTGTCCGTGTATCAAAATACGGATTTCTGAAATACTCCACCCCGTCCTTCTGAACGGCATAGAAGTAGTAGTTGTATCCGCTTACCGGGAGTGCTGAGACAAAGGCGCTGCTCTGCCCTGAAACAAGAGAGAACGCTGAACCGCTCTTGCTGAACATCTGGCCTGCATTCAGATTCTGTGAAACAAGGTCCTTTCTGACAGTATCCATAATGTAGGCATCCCTGAGTACATTCAGATCCAGAACAGGAACATCCAGTTCCAGTTCTTTCAGTAGGTTCTTAAACTTCTCTGAAACTGAAAAACGCACTATACGTTCTGCCCGGTCCACTATTTCAAAACTGTAGTTGGATGAATCTGATACGGCCTCTGCAAGCTTTGCAATCCTCTGTGCCTGATAGTCGTTGAAAAGCGGATCAAAAGACTGGGCATTGTCAGAGCCCAGAATTGAGTGCCATTCGCTGTACAGAGGGCCGGAAAACATGTTGTAGCCCTCGTTTCTCTTTGTCAGTTCATAGGCACTGCACAGGATATCAAACAGCTCCTGTTCAAGCTGTACATCAGAACCTGTACTGTTGTTGATTACAGCAAGGTTCATATAACCGTCATAGGTGTTTACGGGGTCTGTAAGCTTGTAGGCTCTTGCCAGTGTACGGCTGTAAGTGTCCGTAACCTGTCTGACCACGCCCTTTATCTGATTTGAAGATCCTTCAGCATAGTATTGAAAGGTGTATTCAGAAGAATAAAGAGGCGCCTGGCTGTCTGCCGAGGCGCTTATCTCCTGCCAGCCCGGGTCCTTGTGACCGATGGAGAGAACACCAAGTGATATTGCCGTAACAGCAACCCCGGCGGCCACAAAAAACAGGACTGTTCTTAAAACCTTATACTTTGAACTTACTTCAATTACCTTCATTTTCCGAAACGGATCTTCCTGTAACGCTCAAGTTCCTCATCATTTCCATAGATGAAGTGTCCGTTGCCCAGATCTTCCATGCGCGGCTTGTTTACGCTGTAGTCGTGCATCTTTTCCGGTTCATAGACAAACAGTTTCTTGCTCTTCTCAAGAATCGGATCCGGTATGGGAATTGCGCTCATAAGGGACTTTGTATACGGATGCAGAGGATAGTTGAACAGTTCCTCAGCCTCTGCAATCTCAAGAATCTTTCCCTTGTAGATAACAACAATTCTGTCTGAAATGAAGCGGACAATTGAAAGGTCATGTGCAATAAAGAGGTATGTAAGATCCCTCTCCTTCTGGAACTTCTTCAGAAGGTTCAGAACCTGTGCACGGATTGATACATCAAGAGCACTTATCGGCTCGTCTGCAACAATGAACTCAGGCTCCATGACTATTGAACGTGCAAGGCCTACTCTCTGGCGCTGACCTCCGGAGAATTCATGCGGGTAACGTGTAAGGTGCTCAGGCAGAAGTCCGACTTCCCTGATTACCCTCTCAACCTTCTGAATCCTGTCCTTCTCATCCTTGTAGAGGTGAAAGTTGTACAGACCTTCGGAGATTATATACTCAATGGTTGCTCTTTCGTTCAGTGATGCAGCCGGGTCCTGGAAGATCATCTGAATCTTGCGCACAACGTCGCGGTCTTCCTTGCGTGAGAGTTTTCCTGAAATCTTCTTGCCCTTGTAGTAGATTGCACCTGCACTGCAGGGGTTTATCCTTACAATGGCTCTGCCGATGGTTGTCTTTCCGGAACCTGATTCTCCTACAAGTGAAAGTGTTTCTCCCTTGTAGATGTCAAAGCTTGCATTGTCTACAGCTTTGAAACTCTTCTTTCCGTTCTTGAACACAACATCAAGGTTCTGAATGGAAAGTACTACTTCTCTGTCTTTTTTATCCATTTCAGACCTCCTGTGCGTCAAAATTGACGTAACTCTTCATCATCTTCTCATGCAGATTCTGGATAATCTGCGGCGGGTCAACCTTGGGAGCTCTGGGATCCAGCAGCCATGTCTTTGCCCAGTGGGTATCGCTTACCTGGAACATTGGCGGCTCCTCTTCAAGGTCAATTGCCATTGCATACTTGTTTCTCGGAGCAAAAGCATCACCCTTGATCTTGTTGTACAGTGACGGAGGAGTTCCCGGAATCGAGAACAGGTCATCTCCCTTTTCAGCAAGCTGTGTAAGTGAAGACAGGAGAGCCCATGTGTACGGGTGTTTGGGGTTGTAGAAGATATCCTCTACAGTACCAAGCTCAACAATCTGTCCTGCATACAGAACTGCTACACGCTCTGCAACGTTTGCAACAACGCCAAGGTCGTGGGTAATGTAAACCGTTGTGAATCCGAGCTGTTTCTGAAGATCCTTGATAAGCTGGAGAATCTGGGCCTGAATTGTAACATCCAGTGCAGTTGTGGGCTCGTCACAGATCAGAATCTTGGGCTGACATGAGAGTGCAATTGCTATAACAATACGCTGTCTCATACCGCCTGAATACTGGAAGGGATAGTCGTTGAAACGCTTCTCGGGCTCGGGAATACCGACCTTTGCCATGATGTCATAGGTTCTCTGCTTGGCCTCGGCCTGAGAGCACTTCTGATGCTTGAGAATGACGTTCATTATCTGCTTTCCGATTGTTACAACCGGGTTGAGGCTTGTCATGGGGTCCTGGAAGACCGTGGCAATTCTCTTACCTCTTATCTGCTGCCAGTCCTTTGTGTATTTGACCTTTGAGCAGTCAACAATTGCGTAACCTTCAAGCTCGTTCTTCTCTTCGTTGAAACCGCGGTATTCAACACGGAAAACAGCAGTTTCGAAAATCCTGTTCAGAACGTTTGGGTCAGAGAGGTTCTGTCCGCTGCACAATGCAACCTTGAAAGCTTTTCTCAGCTTAACCAGGAACTTGACCTGTGAACGTCTTGGATAACGGGCAATTGACAGCAGGATTTCCTGTGCAATACGCCAGTTGCGGTTTATCGTCTCTGTAGGAAGACCATACGGGTTGTTGGCGTCGTAAACTGTTGCAATCTTTTCACGTCTTATTGCGTTAAGCTTTGCAAGTTCTTCCTTGTCTGCATTAACCCTTGCACTGTCCTTCTTATAGCCTGCAGCACGGGTTCTTATAAGAGTTTTCTTCTGATCAAGAAGAGCCTTCTTCTGATTGTTCCAATCCCTGATCTTTGCGGATATTTCTTCAATTTCCTTTGCATCTTCCGCATTGTGACGATCAAGAGTGTACATGTAGTTGGTCCTGTCGATAATGTCGTCGTCCAGGTCCTTTATCTTCCTGTCAAAATCTCTGGCTTCATCTGCAGTAAGGGACATTGAATGTCTGATTTCAGTCTTCTTCTGCATGATTTTAAGGAATTCTGCACTTCCCCTCTCAAGCACAGAGAGCCTGTTCAGCATCTTGAAAGCATTGTCGCACAGCTTCTTGTTGTACTTTGTGAGCTCAACATGGGCCTGGGCCATCTCATCATCCGAGAAGATGATGTTTCCGTTGCTGATGAAGCCGTTCATATCAAGCATTCCCGCAAATGTCTTTGTCAGAACGCTCTTTCCTGAACCGGATTCTCCTACAATGGCCAGAGACTCATGCTCGTAGATATCCAGTGATACATGTCTGATAGCAGTGAGGATTCTTCCTCTTACGTTGAACTTTACATCCACATCCTTCAGAGAAAGGAGGACTTTCTTTTCTTCTTTTGCCATACTTCCCTCCTCTTACATGTGGGTTCTGGGATCTGTGGCATCAGCCAGGTTCTGACCCAGAACGTAAAGAATAATTGTGATTGCTGCTGCAACTGCTACAGGCGGCCAGAATTCCCACGGGTAGATAAGGAAGGCTGTCTGTGCCTCCTGAATCATACGTCCCAGAGAAGGAACCTGGGCTCCCAGGCCTACACCGATATAGGAAAGGAACACTTCCATCGAAATATATGACGGCAGTTCCCTTGCCAGGATTGTTACAATAACAGAAGTCTGGAACGGCATGATGTTCTTTGAGATGACACGCGTAATGGGTGAACCCAGACAGCGTGAAGCAAGGCTGTACTCCCTGTCTCTGATTATCATTACCTGTGTTCTGAAGAAGTATGCAATGCTCAGCCAGCCTGTGACCGTCAGGGCAAAGACAAAGCTCCAGAAACCGGAACCGATAATGTAGACCAGAACGGTAATAACCAGGATGTAAGGTACGTTTGCAATGATGTTGTATATGACAAGCATCACCTGGTCAAAACGCTTTGAGTAGCCCCAGATTGCACCCATGATTGTTCCTACAACCATATTTATTGCGGCACATATCACAGCAAGCAGAAGTGAAGTCTTTGCAGAACTCCAGATTCCGTATGATATTGAGTTTCCGAATCCGCCTGTACCGAGCAGCCATTTAAATGAGAAGCCGAAGGTGCGGATGGCCTCTGCAGGACTCTTATGGAAGTACTGAGCCCTTGTTACGTTCTCGTTGGGATCGTAGGGTGCGAACATCGGGATGATGAAGGCTCCCAGAATCAGAAGCAGGAACAGCCCCAGAAGGACCCAGTTGGACTTCTTCTTGAAGAAGACGCGGAATACGCTGCGCCAGTATGAGTATCTGGGAGCAATGATCTTCTCTGATTCAATTGTGTCGTGATCTATAAAGGTAAACAGATTCTTTTCTTTTGCTGACATATTATCTGCCTCCCTTTGTTTCAAACGAGATTCTCGGGTCATACTTTGCCATAAGAAGGTCTCCCAGAATGAGGGCGATTATGGAAAGTGATGTATAGAAGACGGTACATGCAACGATAATTCCGTTGTCGTGTCCGTTTATTGCGTTTGTAAGCAGGTTTCCTACACCGGGAACCGCATATACCCTTTCAGTAATAATTGCACCGACAAGACATGCGAGGATGTTTGCAGGAATACCGTGGATAATGGGGATGATTGCGTTACGTGCAATGTGCTGACTGAAGATTTCGCCTTCACTCATACCCTCTGCACGTGCAAACTTTACATAGTCTGAGTTCATCTGGTCTATCATGTAACGCCTCATCCACATCATCAGGCTTCCCATGTGGGGAAGCGTGAGTGAGATTGTGGGCAGGATGTAGGCCAGAATCTTGACCTCTGCGTTTGCAAAGGCATAAGGAAGCTTGAACAGCGTCGTACCGATTGCTGCGAAGAGGAAAATATATGCAAGTGACGGAACTGATGTGATGAAGATTATGTACCACATTCCAAGTTTGTCACCAAGTTTGTCCTTGTTTCTTGCATTGAGTACTCCGAGTGGAATACCGAGCAGGTATGCAAAGATTGTGGCAATCAGACCGATGACGAATGAGTTCTCAAGCATTGACAGACCTTTGCGCCTGTATGTGACAACTGTGTACTTGTCGTTGAAAAGCTCTTTATCCATCTCGGAAACTTCGCCGTTGTTGTATGTAAGCTTGTGGAAGTCTACAGCGGACTCTTCCCACTGGTCTGTTCCGACAAGAGCGGGATACTGGACAAGCTTTGCATCAAGGTCGCCTGTGGGCTGGTTGATTACGTCTGTAATCTCCTGTCCCCTGTATTTGGTATAGGAGACACCAAGGTTTATGTGAATCCAGTTCCAGTGCATGAACGGGAAATGCCCGTCAAAATATACAAGGTATTTATGCGTTGTTCCGCTTCCTACAAGAGCGAAGAAACCGGAATACGGGTCTTTTTCAATTCTGATGTAACGGTCTGTCAGCCCAGGATCCTTCACATCCTTTACGGTTTCAATTGTGATGAAACCCTTCAGGTAGTCCCAGAGCCTGAGGAAGACACTGCGTTCACGAGTGGCAATCAGATATCCTGTTCCACCCGGTTTCACACGGCCGTTGGTGTATGTAAGGGGTTCCAAGTAAACAACATTGTAACCCTTTGATTCGTAAGAATTTATAAATTCCTGAACACTTTCATTCTCAAGGTAGGTTTTCGGCTTCTGGATAGCAGCCATGTCCTTGATGAAATCAGGATTCTTACTATATGAATCGCCATAAAGTCCAACATATTTCTGCTGGAGGAATGTGGCGTAGTTGTAAAATTCAAGATACCCGTACTTCTGATACTGGGTATATTCGTAAATTATCCTTTCATTGTTGCTTCTCTTGTTCCATACATCATCTGTCTGGAAGATTACTTTTCTGTCAATCAGGGAGTAAACAAGAAGCATGACGGTCATAATGACCACAAGTAAGGAGAAGATGGAGAACAGTATTCGTTTTGAAAGATATCGTCTCATTATTCAATCTTTAAAGAAAACAGGGAGGGAGCAGCTTTCAGCTCCCTCCCTGGGATAATTCATTCAAACTGAATGTTTGATTATCAGAACAGACCGATAACCTTTGTCATGTAACCTGCACCTGCGCCGAGGAAGGTGTCAAGGTATGTACAAGGATCACCGAAGTCGGGGCCCCAACCTGAACCGTAGAAGATATCAAAGTTGCCGGCTTCTCCGTTAGATGCTCTGTATCCGGATGCATAGAAGTCAGCTGAAGTTGTTGCTTCAACAAGGTCGATAACAACATTCTCTGAACCGAGAGCTGCTTCGATAACCTGCTTGACTGCCTGTGCCTGTGCAACCTGGATTGAGTTTGCAGAATAGTAGACGTTGTCAATGTGGATGGGCCACTCAACGCTGTTTCCAAGTTCTGCCTTTGCCTTCTCAATATAGCTCTTTGCTGCTGCGGCATCAAACCATCCGTTAACACCGTCTGCTACGTTGATTGAAGAATCAAGCTTTGAGACATAGTACTGGACCATCTCGCCGTACATTGTTCCGGCGGGGAATGTGTGTCCTTCGCTGTCTGTCTGAGCTGTTGAAAGCTGGACAAACTCGGGGTGTGTGTACATGTTTCTGAGGTTTGTAGTCTTAAGATCTTCACCGCGCTGTACTGCGTTGTAAGTTGCCTTATCAAATGCGTGTACAATAGCCTTTCTGAAATTCTTGTTCATCATAGCTGTATGTGTGTCAACCTTCTGAGCCTCTGTCTTCTGAGAAGCAACTGTACCTGCCTGAAGTGCATATGTTCCTCTGTTGAGGTTCAGGCCGCAGAAGTAAGAAGTTGATGTTGTGTCAGAAATGTATGAGTACTTGTCGAAGTTTCCGTCAGCCTTTGCAAGAGCAAGGGTTCCGTTTGCTTCGGAAAGAGCCATACCTGCGTAAACACCGTTTACTACGTCAGCATAAAGCTGTGTGGGGTTTTCGCCGTTGTTGTAGACCCATGTAATGGAGTCAATCTTGACGTTTTCCTTGTTCCAGTAGTTGAGGTTCTTGACAACAACAATCTCTGAGTCGCTGTTAAGCTTCTGAAGGAGGAATGCACCGTTGTAAACCTGTGATGAAACATCTGTTGCAAGACCGAACTTGATCTGGTCTGCTGCGTAAGCTGCTGCATATTCAGCCTTTCCGAATACTCCGCCTCTTGAGAGGAAGAAGCTCTTACAGATGGGTGAGAAGCAGCTGTATGTAAGCATTGTCATGAAGTAAGAAGCGGGAGCTTCAAGGGTAATCTGCAGTGTATATCTGTCAATTGCCTTGTAGCCTACATCTGCCCATGAACCGCCGCCATAGAGGTACTCTGAGGCACCCTTGACTACGCCGTCAACCAGCCACTCAAGACCGGCTTCTGCGTCGAGCATGTGCTGGAAACCTGCTTCGAAGTCTTCTGCTGTAACTTCAGCATAGGCCTTACCTTCTGATGTGAACCAGTAAGAACCTCTTCTGATGTTGAATGTGTATGTGAGACCATCTGCAGAAACTGACCAGGACTCTGCCATTGAAGGAATCATCTGTCCAAGGTTGTTGTACTGGACAAGGTTATCTGTTGTGTTGACAAGAATCTCTGTATCAGACTGTGAAGAAGTGTTGAGAGTATCAAGTGTAACAGGAGCTGTTGTGAATGTGTATCTGTAGTCCTTTACAATTGAGTGGCCCTTGCTCTTCAGGTAAGCTTCGGGATCATACTTTCCCTCGCCCTTGACTGCCTTGTTCCACATGGAGATAAGATCAGCTCTCTCTGCCTTTGAAATAAAGTCAGAAGAAATGATCATTCCGTACCATCTGTCATCATCGTTACCCCAGTTTACGTAAGGTACTGTTCTGTAGGCAATTCTTGAAATTGTGTATGCACCACCCTGTGTTGTTGTGGGGAGCATGACTGCAGAATCAAGAAGGTATGCCTCTGCCTGAGCATAAAGAACAAATCTTGCATCATCATTGGCTGCTGCCTTTGCTGCTGCAGAAAGCTCTTCATACTTGCCCAGAACCTGAGAATAGATGGCTTCATCATCGCCACGGACATACTTCTTGTCAGCTGCCTTGGGAGCTGAAGCTGTTGATGCTGTTGATGCTGTGGATGCTGTGGATGATGAAGTAGTAGTTGTTGTTGCTGTTGCAGTTGTTGCTGTTGCAGTTGTTGCTGCTGTGGGTGCCTTTGTCTCAGCTGCTGCCTTCTTTGAGCAGGAAACAACTGTAAGGGCCATAAGAGCAACAAGAAGAACTATAGCAAGT
>Ga0265299_10002362_pt1 | contig 19612 bp, 33 predicted proteins | sample AusTroGonzalo_MG_4_FD_193485 | JGI IMG/M metagenome (GOLD analysis project Ga0265299, IMG submission 193485) | Bovine rumen microbial communities from tropical cattle in Woodstock, Queensland, Australia - Gonzalo_02 | ecosystem: Host-associated > Mammals > Digestive system > Stomach > Rumen ... | reverse complement strand
AAGGATTTTTATATGTCCGTAATCCTGCATATCCTACAAAAGTCCAAAAAATAATTTTAGATCATGAACATATTGATGCAATTATTTTTACATCTAAAAATTATGAACCAGGATTAAAATTTATTAAAAAAATTGATAAAGAATATCCTTGTATGTATCAATATACTATTACGGCATATGAAGAAGATATTGAACCTGGTGTTCCAGATTTAAATAGAAGTTGTGCGAATTTAATTCGTCTTTCAACTATGGTTGGTCCAGAAAAAGTATTTTGGAGATATGATCCGGTGTTATTAACTAATAAATATACTTTACAATGGCATCAACTTATGTTCCAATTACTTTGTTCTAAATTATATGGGCATGTTAACAGGTGTATTTATTCATATGTAAATCTTTATGAAAAGGTAAAGAAACATATGCCGGAAATAGAACCTTGGACTGAATCTAAAAAATATGCTGTAGCCGAATCTCTTGGAATAATTGCAAAGAATTGTAATATTCCTATTCAGACATGTAATTGTCATACTAATTATGAATTTCTTGGTGTAGGTAAATCTGGTTGTTTAACAAAAGAATTATTAAAGAATGTACTTGATTTAAATGTTAAAGATTTAAAATCAAACGGTACATTAGGCTGCGGATTCTGTTATCCAGTAGTAAATATTGGTGAATATAATACTTGTCTTAATAAATGTAAGTATTGTTATGCATCATCTGATTTTGATGCTTGTGAAAAGAATTATGCAAAACATGATCCTAATTCACCATATTTAATTGGTAATGGAACACAATTTGATGAGATATATGAACGTGATGCTCAATCCGTTAAGTCTAATGAACTTAATTTATTTGAATAAGGAATTATAGATTTTCTATATTATAATATAAATGTTATTCCGACCTGTAAAGGTTGCAATTATATAACATTTTCTTAAAAATATTTTTCATATTTTATGTCAGAAGAATTAGATATTTTGGGCTTTGATCCCAGTCAATTGAGTGTATTCTCTACAAATGAAGGCGGCCAGTCTAGCAATGTAAATAAAAATATTTATGTAGCAAAGCCTTCAGAAACAAAGTCAGAAGATGGTGTTTATTACGCAAAAATTAAGGTAATTTATTCTCCTCAGAATTTTAAGGATTCTATTCTCGAAGTTCAGTCTTATGCAATGCAGGATGAAAATGGTTTCTTCAGTGCAGATTCAAGCCTTATGATTGATGACAAGACATGTCCTATTTTCACTGCTTGGAAGAAATGCCGTTATGCAGATGAAGGTTCAATCCTTTGGAAGCAGCAGGCTAAGAAGGAAGATGGTGGTAAGGCACTTTTCGATAAGAGATTTGCTCGTTATGTTACTATTCAGGTTATTGAGGATAAGAATCATCCTGAGCTCCAGGGTAAGTATATGTTCTGGAAGCTTCCTAAGAGCATTTGGGAGATGATTGAAAAGAAGCAGCATCCTTCAGCAGAGTCAGGTAATTGTCCTGTTCCTGTAATGGATTTACTTTTCGGTTATGGTATTAAGCTTGAGGTTCATCCTGGTCCTGATGATAAAGCTAATCCTATGAGAAAGACCCGTGAGATTTCTTATAGTGGTGAATTTACAAAGCATCCTATTCCTTGTACAAATCCTGATGGAAGCTCACTTCTTACACCTGATGAGGAAGCTGTACTTGAGAAGTATACTGATGCAATGGAAGATGTTTGGGATGAAGAAGATCCTGAAAAGAGAGCAAAGCTTCTTGAAAAGGTAAATGCTGATCCTAATACAGCTGAGCTTCGTAAGATTTATAAGAATGTTCTTAATGAAATTAAGTCTTTCTGCCCTGATCTTAATGAGGAACTTGGATTCAAACCTTGGCCTGATGCTCTTGCAAAGAGAGTCCAGCATTGGATTGATATCGTACTTTCAGGTAATGATCCTGCTTCAAGTGCAGCTGTTCCTGAAGGAGCTAAGGAAGAAACTTCTACTGCAACAGTAGAGGAAGCCGATGATGCACCTGTTGGTGGTGGAGATGGTGATGAGGATCTTCCATTCTAAAAACTAAATCTAGAGAGAGTGAAATTTCTCTAGATTTCTAAATAAATATATAAAATAATTATATGACAATCGATGGTGTAAATGAAATAAGACTTCATGCTCTTGAGCTTGCTGTTGATTTTTTAAGAGATGAATCTTCTGGTATATCTATATTGAAAGTAGACGATAAAAAAAGTGATGTTTTTACATTAGCTGATAAGATTTATAACTATATAACAATTATGAATTAATATGCAAGAAAGTAGATTAGACAGTTTAAAAGATAAAGTAAATGCTCTTGGTGCTGATACTATCATGGGAGCAATGTCTCAAGTAGGTGAAGAATATAGAGACCGTGTTGAAAAACTTGAGGAGGCGGTTGCAGAATCAAATGAAAATGAAAAAGCTACTGCAGAAGGTGCAATTACTGGTGATACTCTTGAAGCAATGAAGAGAATGGGGTATTTTAGAAAGACCCGTCCTATTGAAAGAGATAACAGAAAAATTGGTAGAAATGATCCTTGCCCTTGTGGAGCAGTTGATGAAAATGGTAAACCTAAAAAGTATAAAAATTGTTGTTTAAATACCGGTAGATATGAAACAACACACTATGTTTAATATTATATTTTATATTTTTATTTAAAAGACATAGACTGATGTTTATGTCTTTTTTTCAAATTATATTTAATTATTATATATGGCTAAATATGATTTCTTAATAGTAGGAGCTGGATTTTTTGGCGCTGTATGTGCAAGGAAACTTACAGATGCAGGATTCAAATGTCTTATTATAGAAAAAGAAAATACAGTCGGCGGATTATCCAGAGATGAAATTAAAGATAATATTCTTATTCATAAATCTGGTGAACATGTATTATATACTGACGATTCTGATATTTGGGATTTTTTAAATAAATATGGAAAGATTAATACTGTTAATAAATATATTAAATGTTTAAATCAAAACAGATATTATTCATTTCCTCTTAATATGAATCTGTTCAGCGAAGTATATAATAAAGTATATCCTAAAGATGTAGATAATATTATAAATCTTGATGTTAAAAATTACGGATGTGAATATCAACGTAATTTTGAAGAAGATGCTATATATAAAGCAGGATTTAAAGCATATATGCTTACAATGAAAGGATATTATGAAAAACTTTACGGTGAAGAAGGAAAGAATCTTTCATTAGCAGTAAGCAGAGATTTAGAAAAGAAATTGGATTATAGTAATGGTTATTACAGTAACAAGTATTACGGTATACCAGAAGAAGGATATACAAAACTTATTGAAAATATTATTGGTGATGATATTGATATTCTTTTAAATAAAGATTTTCTAAAAACAAAAAATAAGTTTTTAAGTCTTGCTGATTATGTTATTTATACTGGGCCGATTGATAGATTTTGTGATTATATATATGGACCGTTATCTTGGAGAAAATTAAATTTTGAATTAAAAGATTTTTCTAATGAAGGGCAATATTTTTTAGGTATAGGCGATGTAAGAGTTTCTGATCCAAATAATTCTTTATTAGAAATGATTGAACATAAAAGTATTGTTCCAACTGAAAGTAATAAAAATTATATATCATATATTACTGTTGATAAATGGAAGCAGAATGATACTGGACATTTTTGTATAAATAATGAGGCTTCAGAAGAATTATTAGATAAATATATAGATTTAGTAAGACAAGATTATCCTAATATTATATTTGGCGGCAGACAAGGTTTATATAGAAATTTAAGCATTTGTGAAAGTATAAGGCTTGCTTTTGATTTATGCGATGATATCACTAAAGGGTTAAATAAGGAGGAGTAAAGTTTATTATTAAATATATAAATATCCAAAATTAAATATGTCTAATGTTTCAAGAGTTTTAGGTACCAACGAAAGCAATGATAAGTGTTTAGTATTTTATAATAAGTATTCACTTGATTCATTATTCGGAGCAGGTATTATAAAATATATTTGTGAAAATATAACAGATGTTGCTGAAGTTGTTGACTGTCTTTCAGTAGATTTATTTGATGATAATTTTGATTTAGCACTTTATAAGAATGTAACATTTGTTGGCTGTTATCCATCTAAAGAACAAATAGTTAGTTTATTAGATATGTTTGAAGATAAATTATTATTTGTTACATGTGATACAGATGATTATAATTTCATTAAGAAATGCGCAAAGAAATTAAATATTGAATATTCAAAAGAAGATTCATGTGCATTAAATTTATATAAAATTGCATTTGGTGAATTTGAAGATAATATTTTTGATTTGGTTAAAGTAATATCAGCTGGTACATTAAAACAATTTGATAGTGAATATTATGCAAACTATAAAGCTTTTGAATTAGCATTTTTAGTAGAGCATAGCACTGATAATTTTGATAACTTCTATTCAAATTATATTGAAAAGATTTGTGAAGGAGATACAGTAGAATTATCAACAAGTATTGATTCATTAATTGATGAAGGTAAAGATATTATTGCGGGTAATGTAGGTTCATTATTCCCAAATATTAAAAATATCAAAGAAACACCTTGGACAGTATCAACATATAATAAAGCATATGCAGTATATAGTTCAATTCCTGTAGTTGATGATAATGTAATACTTGCATGGTTCAGCGATGCAAATATTGTAATCAATATTTATAAAGAAGATAAAGATAATTGGGGTATTGAATTATTTAAAGCAGATCATAGTGATGAATATACTGCTGAATTAGAAACACTTGATACAAGAATTACTGAATTAAAAGATTTATTAGCAAATCCTACTCAAGATACTGATCTTATCAGAACAGCAAAAGAATTAAGAGAAAAAACAACAAGATATACAGAAGTAAGTTTGTTACTCAATTTCAATTGTGGTGCATACTTAGAAAAATATTATAAAGGAAGTGGTACAGAAGACCACGGTTATGTAAAAATTTCTAATAAATTGTTCGCAAAACTTTTAGAAACTAAATCTTTATAATATACTTTATAAAATATTTATTTGTAAGGGGAACTGATTTTTCGGTTCCTCTTTTTCATTGAATTTATTTTAATTTCTCCTATATTAATTATGATTTGTAAAAATATATTTATATGAAGTTAGTTAAAATAAAATGTATTAGGAAGATTTCAACAGAATTTACTCCTAGTAATACTATATATCGAATGTCTGATTTTACTAATGAACAAGTACAGGGTGCATTTGATATGTATATTGATGTGGAATATATTTTGAATGTTTCTGATATAACATATAAGACTGTTCATGGAGAGCGGTATTATGGGTATAAAGTAGTTATGAAGAATGGCGTTACATTCTGGATTAAAACTTCTGGACCTAAAGTATATGATTATATTGCAGAATATATACCTGGTCAGATAACGAATACACCAATAAAAAAATCTGAACACTTAAATACAAAACTAAGAAAGAATGGCTGATTTTGTACAATTTTCATATTTTGCAAAAAATAATATTGAAAACTTAAACCAGGATAGTTTCACTAAACTAAAGAAAGGATATTTAAATATTAATCATATTATAATTATTTCTGATATATTATCTGAAAGAGTTAAATTTACTATATGGGAGCATACTGAGGGTGAAATAAATTATCATGATGAATATCAGTTAGTAAAATATTTTACAATTAAGACAGTAGATAATGAAATTTATTTCTGTTTACAAGAAGAATTAAATAAATTTATAAATGCCAAAGAAGATAATTATATTTCTTGATGATTATAGGAAGCCAAACAAATATGTAAACATGAATATTAACCGTGTTTACCAGGCATATAATGCCCAAGAATTTTATGATTTGCTTCCTAAATTATATCGAAAATATAACAGAATTGATGAAGTATGGTTTGATCATGATCTGGGACCAGTTGAATGCGGGACTGGTTATGAATGTGCAAAATATCTGGTTGATTTTTGTATGGATCATGATATGCCTTTACCTGAATATCATATTCAAAGTGCAAATCCTGTAGGAAGTGCAAATATAGATTCTTATCTTAAATCATATTTGAAGAGTTTAAATATTTAAACTCTTCTTTTCTATATTAATATATATTATGTTTGATTATGAATAAGTATTTATATAGAAATTTTTTCCAATGGTATAAAGAAGAACGTGCTAAATGGGATAAAGAACATCCGCATGATTTATATGATTGCGGAATAAGTAATGAAATGTTCAAATATTTTATTTTAGAATATCTTTATAATGGTCCTATTACAGCAAGTGATTATTCAAAATTAGTAGATATATTTAAAAAATATTCTAAGCGATATAGAAGAGAAAAATTTGTTAAAAAATTTTTAGGAAAAGAATATAGAGATATAAGATGCAAAAAAGATAGTACTTTTGAATATCTTTATTATAGAGATAAAAGTTTTTCAGATTATTTTAAAAATAAAATAAATGTAACTGATGAAGAATTTGTAAGATATTGTCAATTATATCTTGATGGACTTTATCTTGATGAAGGATGTTGTGGTGTTACTCAATATAATCTTAATTCTTTACATGATATTTTAATTAAACATTCGAGGCGATTCAGAATTGAAAAGTATTTATATAAGTTATTTAAATAATGGCAAAACAAAGAAAATATGAATATGATAAGTTTATAAAAATCAAATTTATTGTTACAGATCGTGAAGGATACTTTTATGACAGATATAACGGTAAATTAGATTTAGATGAAACATATATTAATGTTGAGTATATTACAGAAATAACTCCTATTCAAAAAACTGAATATATAATTAAAAACTATAATGATAGTTTATGTACAACTAGGAAACTTTCTTTATTTTCAGTTTATCTAAGTACAGACCGTAAATTTTATTTACTTGAATCAGAATATAAAAAATTTAAAGATATAATACATGGATAAAAAATATTTAATAGTTTATCATTTGGAAGATAATGACGGATGTTGTAGTGCAGCAATATTTAAGTATTATCTTGTTAATAATCTTAATGTTCCTGAAAGTAATATCGGACTTTTTCCAGCAACATATGCTATACTTGATACAGTAATGGCTAATAATTTTTCTGAATTTGCTGGTTATGATGTATTGATTATGACTGATATATCATTTAATAATTTTACAGCAATGGAAATGGTTTATGATATGTTCGGTAAAGCTAATTTTACATGGATAGATCATCATGCACCTATTATTAAAACTTCAATAGAAAGGAAATACGATACACTTATTAATGGTATAAGGGATACTTCCCGTAGTGCAATTCTTAATGCATATAAGTATTGCTTTGATAACCTTGATATAATGTATAATGCGGGTGAAGCACCAATTATACTTAGATATCTTTCCGCCTGGGACAGCTGGAGTACTTCCCGTGAAAATCTTGATTTTGAAAAGACAAGGAATATTAATACTGGATTTACTTCTGAATCACAGCTTTCTGTTGATTATTGGTATAAGATAATGCATATACTAATTAATGGTGGTAATAATTCTCCTGGAATTCAACAGTGGATAACTGATATGGAAGAAAGAGGCAGAAAGATTAATGAAGTAACCGATAAGAAAAATGAAGAGCTTGTGAAGAATTGTGGAATTGGTGGGTTTACTGTAGACGGAAAAAGAAGCTGTATTATGTTATTTACTTCCGGAGCTACTAATAGTCTTATGTTTAAAACTGTAAGAGGTATTTATGATAATGCTGTTTGTTTTAAAACAACTTCTACTGGAAATGTCATTATATTAATGTATAATGTAATTGATACACATGATTTCCATTGTGGAGAATATCTTCATAAAACATATGGTGGCGGCGGACATGAAGGAGCAGCTGGCGCTACTATAAGTTTTGAAACATTTACTAAGATTTTAAAGACTAAAAACATTTAATATATTATTTTTATATATAAAATGATATATATTAACAAATGAAGTCATTAAAAGATTACTTCTTTGAAGATGAAGATAAATTCGTATCAATTGAATATAATACAACTACTAGTGATGATGTAACATTGGCTGGAGCAATTAATGATCCAGAAAACGGTGAAGCACAAGGTCCAGTAGATCCAGAAGATATATTACCTGGTGGCGCAAATCTTTCACTAGTAGGTGAACTTAGACTTTACTCAGAAACATCAGAAATTTTTAAAGAAAGAAAAAGAAAGATTGCAAGCGTATTTAAAAGTAAGTTGAAAGATGAAGAAGTAACAGCTAATAGAGTTAAATTTACAAAGATTTTTGATTATTACATTAACCATTTAATTCATGAGTATAAACAGAAAGTTGATGAAAATTGTAAATTGAATGTTTCTTCAAAAGACGAATTAAAACGACAATTAGCAAGTGATATAGTAATGTTAATCAGAAATATGGAAGTTATTCCGACAATCTAAGACTTAACTTAATGTTAAGTCTTTTTTTTTATTAATTGAATTTTTATTTTTTATTACTATATTAAATTGTAATTTAAAAAGTAAAGTTATGTTTGGAAAAAATGATTTGATTTATTTTGGAGCTATCCTTTTACTCAATGGTAAAGATAGATATATTACAGATAGCCAAGTCGATGAAGCTGTTGAAGTTGCATCTATTGTATTTAACAAAGTATTTACTGATGAAAATTAATATTAAAAAAATAATTATTATCTTACTTTTATTTATTCCCGTTATTTCTTTTGCACAGCAAACTGAAAAGCAAAAAGAAACCAAGCAGGAAGATGTCGTTATTACAATCAATGTAACAAAGATTAATAAGACTATCGGTAAGGTTGTTGGATTTATTCGTAGTGAGAAGAAACAATTTAAACAAGAAATTGTTGATAATCTTACTCCTGAAGAACTTCAAGAATATAAAGAAGCCAAAGAGAACCTTGATTATGAATTGAAATATATTCATGATGCTATCCATGCAGGATGGGCACAAGGTTGGAGAGGTGAACCATATTCACCTCCATATAAGCATAAATAAATTTATATAAATTATGGATTTGATTTGGATTATTGCATTTATTGTAGTATTGATAATTGGATGTATCTGTGTTTATAAAAGTGCAGAGGTACATGAGCTTCATAAGATTAGGGCTGCTTTTGAAGATAAAAAGCATGAAATTGAACAGATAATGAATCCTAATGATGTTTATACTGTTAAACTTCATGAAGCTGAAATCAATGAAATCAATGAGCTTGAAAAAATAATTGATATTGAAATTGATCATTTGAAGTTATATGATTTAAGACGTTTTGGTATAGACTAATGAAGAAAATTATTTTTATACTTTTATCTATATTTATAATATCTGCTTGCTATAAGACAGAGATATATAAACCAGAACTTATGCCTGGATTTTTCCATAGTGAATGTTCTATCGGTGATTCATTATTTTATTATATGAACTGTAATGTAAATTATGAATATGCGGATATACAGTTTATAAGGAAAAAAGTAAAAAATATTAAAGAATATCATTATCTTTTTGATAATATGGAATATACTATTAAGAAAGATACTGTTATTACTTTAATGGAAGACTATAAGTATTATGGTGATTTATTTAAATATATGCTTATAGATAAAAATCAAGAAAATAGAGATACCACAATATTCAAAATAACCCCTAATATGTATTGTACATGGGAATGCTTTGATAAAATGTATAATAAATATGTTAAGGATTGATAAAAATGTACATGTTAAGCTAGATTTAGCTGATGGTGTATTTGACAAAATTTTAAAGGCTGATTATAAAATTTTAGATGCTGTTAAAAATTTTGAAAAGGAATATATAGTAGTTTGGAAAGATGAAAATAAATTAAATTATAACGAATTATGGAAGGAACAGGATTTGCGACCCCGGCCTCAACAATGGGATTAGGATCTCCAAGTGCCCCAGGTGAAAATGGCGAAGTAGGAAGTGGTGATACTTTTGTATCAGAACAACCTAAAAAGAAAAAGAAAATGAAACCACTTAAAGATTATATTAAATCTAAAAAGAAATGACTAAAGACGAATTTAATGCTTGGTTAAAAGAACATAATGGTAAATGTTCTATAAAGGATCTTGAAGAGTTAGGATTTACTTATCATCCACATTCTCCTTATGGTTATTGGACTGATGAGAAAAATGAATTTGCTTTAATCTTTGATGATTCTATTGTTGAACCCTATCAGCCACCTAAGACGGAAGAAGTTCTTAAACAGATGGAAACATTTTTGGATGCACAGCATTATGAAAGTGTAACTGATTATGATTCTGTATTTTCCAATAAAAAGTGGTATGATAAATTCTATGAACATAAAGGTAGAAGGTATCGTAGATAATGATTGAACATCTGAAAGAAATATATGATTCTTGTAAGAATCATCCATATATAAATGAGATAACACATGAAAATGCTATCTCATATTATAATATTTATAGACAGATATTTGAAATCATATATGGTAAAATTGGGGAAGATTATAGAATAGGTTTTGATAGAGTATATAAAATTCCTCAACTTGCTCTTCTTACTATTGATTCTCATGACATATCATTAATGTATACTCAATTTTGTTGTAAAACAGATAAAGATATAGAAAGGTTTGAATCATTAAAAGAAATACATCATGCTTATATGATGGAGCTTTTAGAAGTACTTGGATCTTTGTTTAATAAAAATATAAAACGTGAGTATATTAATATTTGGTATGATAAAAGATTTAAGGACGGGTGGAAATGGAGATCATTCCTTTATAAAGTATCTGAAATTGAGCCAGGTATTTGGAAAGGTGTAAATTGTATTAGAGAAAGCCAATGGGATAAGGTAATTGAAAAATATAAAAACATCATTGAGGAAGAAAAGAAACATAATAATGAATATGTAGCTAAATGTTATCAAGAAGAATTAGATGATTTAATAAATAAAACTAATAAATATCATATAATGATTTCTGATGAAGAATATTTAAAATATAAATATGGCGAATAAGAAAGACAGACATAGACCAGGATATTATACTGAATATAATAAAAAACATCCAGAACGTCTTAACAGAGGTTATACTAAAGGTTATAAGAATGGTAATGTATGTGAAGGAAAAATAGAGCATAAGAAGCATCAAAGAACTTGGTATGACAGAATGTTTAATTCTACATTTTCTGAATTACTTTATGATAAGGTTTTTGTAGAATGGCATGATGATGACTGGGAAGAAGATTAATGCTTATTATTAATTTCAGGTATAAAAAATTGTAAAAAATTTAAACCTGAAGTATCTTAGTTTAAGTGTAGCGGGAAAACAATGGCCGGTTGCTTAGCAAGGACCAGAAGATGGAGGTTCGAATCCTCCAGATACATCAATAAATATATTCTTTATCATTATGGAAGATTTTAGTTATCTTTCTTCCGAATTGATAATAGTGCACAAAGAAAATAATAGAAACTTAATGAAAATTATTGATCAAGTAATATCGGAAGAAAATGAAGAAACCGAGCAGTAATGCTCGGTTTTATTTTTATATATAGAAATATATATAAATTAATAATGAAGATAGTAAATTTTGAAGGTACAAATCTTTATGTTAATTCATTAATTCCATTTCCTGGATATATTGCTATGATGCTCTTCGGTTTTATTTTCTATCAGAAAAACTGTGAAAGTTATTTATCTGATCCTAATAAAAAAGAAAGAATCAGAACAATGATAAACCACGAAAATATTCACTTAGAGCAGATTAAAGATTTTGGATTATTATTTAAGTGGTGTAAACCATTACAAATTTTTATTGGCGGAATCTTTTTCTATATAATTTATTTATTTGAATGGATAATACGTTTATTTATTAACGGTCCATCAAAAGCTTACAAAAATATCTCTTTCGAGAAAGAAGCATACGAAAATGAGTTGGATTACGAATATATTCAAAAGAAAAGAAAGCACTTCAACCAATGGTGCAAAGAAAAAACAAGAAAAGATTAATAAAGTAAATACTATAAATAGACCTACTATAAAGGATCCTGCAAATAATATTCAATTAATCTCTTTCGGTGGTGAATTACCAGCAGCAGTAGTAATCGGTGAATTTAAAAATAGATATCCTGATTACTATAAGAACTTATATGTAATTCTTGATAATGGACATGGTGAAGATACACCTGGTAAGAGAAGCCCTGATGGTAAATTCAGAGAATATAAATTTAACAGAGTAATTGTATCTCTTATTGCTGATGAACTTGAAAAGATGGGTATTCCTTATCATATTCTTGTTCCTGAAACTAATGATATTTCTTTAAAGGAAAGAGTTATCAGAGCTAATAAGATTCATAAAGAACAGCATGCTAATGGCAAAACTGTTATCCTTTTATCAGTACATGCAAATGCTGCTGCAGGTTCAGGTTGGTCTAATGCCACAGGTTGGTCAGGCTGGACAAGTAAGGGTGTAACAGAAAGTGATACTGTTGCAGCATGCCTTTACCAGGCAGCACATGAAGTACTTGATGCTAAAGGAAAGAAAATCAGAAAAGATATGTCTGACGGTGATGAGGACTATGAAGAGAACTTCTATATTATTTATAAGTCAAGCATGCCAGCTGTTCTTACTGAAAACTTCTTTATGACAACAAAAACAGACGTTGCATATCTTGAATCTGAAGAAGGTAAGAAGGATATTGTTGACATTCATATTAAAGGTATACAGAAATACATTGAATTAAAATTTAATACTAAGAAATAATATGAAAAACTTAGCGGATTTAATTAATGAAAAATTAGTAATTAACAAGAATGTCAATGATACCAAAGATGTTCTTGTATATTCGGCTGATACTGGCGGGCAAGATCATGAACCAGCAATAGTCTTTATAAAAAATAAAGATGAAGATATAGAAGATTTTGTTACGTATTGGTGGAGAGAAGAATTACCATATGAACGTCCTAATACTACAGATGAATGGAAAAATAGTCATTCTCCATCAATTAGAAAAAAATATAAAGATTATTTCGATGAAGTAAAAAATTATGTTGATGAAATAAAAGATGAATCAATGACATTAGCAGATTATATTAATAAAATATATAGTGAATTAGAAAACTCTTCTTATATATTTTCAGATAATATTGATTAATAAATAATATTTCGCGTATCATTAAATAAAAGGATGTTGAATTACTTCAATATCCTTTTCTATTTTATAATTGTAATATAAGATTTAATATGAGACCTAGAATAAAAAAATCAGAAATTACTTCCTATAATTTGGTTCCTATCGAAGAAGGTAATGGATCTGATAAATATATACAGGATAATGAAGGTATTGTTTATAAAGTAATGCCTACACATTATCTTAAATTATCACCATGGAAAGATGGAGAGGATCGCCGTGTGCATGAAATTGAGAATGATAATTATAGGATGATTACATATAAGAATGCCTGTATGATTATTAATTCTCAATTCAATAATACTGTAGAGGACTGGGAATTTAATGGCAAACAATATATTGCCAATGCAATTGGCGATAATAAGAATATTGATGAATATAGTTATTTACTTAGTACACTTCCTAATCATACTATAACTATTTCATCAAATGATAATCTTTCTGAATTAAAACTTATTAGACATAAAGGTAAGATGTATTATATATTAATTATCAATGAATATTTACCCAGAGTAAAAGCATATGACCTTTTCGGCAATTTTTGCATGTGGGCTGGTATTGATAATTGTAAACCCATATTCTGTAAAACTGATAGGAGATATATTTAATGAAAACATATATTCTTATACCAACTTGGAGAATTGAAGATTATAGTTCTGAGAATCCTTCTTGGAAAGATCAGCAACATGATATTCCTCATTATTTTATGAAAATATTTCATTCAAAGAAAGATATTGAAAAATATTTGGATGAATATAATAATTATAAAGATTTAAAAGAAGCAGAAAATACCATAGAATCAAAACTTTATAAGATAATGATAGATAAAATATCTGATGAATATAAAGATGATTTTAAAAAATATTTTAAAGCTACAGGTAAATATCATAATATAACATGGTGGGTAATAACATGTGATGATGATCCTTCAAAAGAAAATAGAATCGGTATAATGGAAAGAATGTATGATTCGAAGAAAGATTGTTCATATTGGAAATATTGTACATATTTTGGAGGAAAAGTTTGGAAAGATTCATTGTTATTTCATGGATTTTATTTTTAGGGAAATTCATTTGAATTTCCTTTTTTTATTTCTATATTATGATGTAAATATTTTATATATGAGTCCTACTAAAGTTATTAGACTTCTTAAAGAAGCACTTGAAAAATATGGTAATATCGATATAATGGAATTTATCGATTATTATTATCGTGAGACATATGAAGGTGCATGTGACTGGAAGGTAAGAGAAAAAGTTACCCTTCAGAATATTATTGATTCTAATCCAGATTCTACATATCATGTAGGTAATTTCAGTATTAGAGATATCATTAAATATCTTGCTACTGAAGAAAGCGCTATGAAGTATTTCCCTCATAAAATACATGTAGAATATGCTGATTCTAAAGAAGCATGGGAAGAGATGAAACGGCAGCACCCGAAAGAAGAAGCTGATAAAAGAGCATTTTTAGGACATGCGTTTTCTATATTTAATCCTTATAGTGAGCCATATCGTTTTGTTAAGAAAATTTATGATATTTAATTATGTCTAAAAAAGGTCTTAATTCAAGTTATTGGCCAGATTATTTAAGAATGCATGGTCTATGTGGTAAACCCCGTAGTGAATGGCCTTTATCTGTTGAAGTAGAATATACAAAAAGATTTGCTCCAGAATGGGCAAAAGAAAAAGCAGCATATTGTGATGATAATGATGAATTGTGGGTAAGTACAGTTTGGATGTATGTTGAATGGAATAATCATGATTAATTATGGCACTTTGGAAAACTTTTGAAGAATTTTGGGAAAATTCAAATATTCTTGATACTGATGCATTTAGATGTATAGCCGAAACTTGCGGATTTACAAAAGATAATGTACCGCAAGCATTACAAAGTTGGGCTAGAACTATATGGGGATTAGCTGGAATTGATGGATATAATGCTGGGCGTAAATCAGGATATGAAGATTGTGATGAAAGTTGGAAATCAATTCTTGATGTAGTTGCCATTCTATTAAGAGGCAATGGTGATCAAAAAATGAATGATGATATTATAAAAGTATTAAAAAATAAATAATATGTGGAAGGAACTTTGGAATTTGGTTAAAATCGTTGCTGGAGGAGTAGCCTCTGGTTTAATTACTGCTAAAATCATTGAAAAAATGAAGAAGTAGTTTCTATATTAAAAATTGAAAGAAACATTTATTATTAATTACAATCTGAAGCAATTCAGATTGAGCTACTAAAAATATTTTAAAACATAATTATTATGAGCAACAAAAGAACATGTGGTATCGATCTAGGTACCAGTACGCTATGTGTAGCGATTACCGAAAATGGTAAAAGTAAAGTTATCGAAAATGCTGAAGGTCGCAGAACTACTCCTTCTATGGTCTTTTTGAAGGGTGATGAACGAAAGATTGGTGATTCTGCCAAGCGTTCTGCGATTATGAATCCTAAAAATACTGTTAACCTCATCAAGCGATTCATGGGTGTAGAGTATTCTGATGCTGATGCACAGAAGACTATGAAGAGTGTTACCTATGAAGTCGTTAATGATGGTGGTCGTCCTCGTGTAAAGATTGACGACAAGACTTATACTCCTGAACAGATTTCTGCTATGTATCTTGAACATATGGTCAAGATTGCACATGACTATTACAATGAAGATGTAAAGGATGTTGTTATTACTTGCCCTGCATGGTATAATGATGTTCAGAGAAATGCTGTTAAGACAGCCGGTGAGCTTGCTGGTCTTAACGTTCTCCGTGTTATCAATGAGCCTACTGCTGCTATTCTTTCTTCTGATATTGATGTTAAGAATGGCTCTAAGGTTGTTATGGTTAATGACCTCGGTGGTGGTACTGAAGATGTAAGTATCTGTGAGGTTTCTGATGGTGTTATTGAAGTTCTCGCTTCTTATGGTGATGTATTCCTTGGTGGTTCTAACTATGATAAGGCAATCACTGACTGGATTGTTGAGGAATTCAAGAAGAGCAATGGTTGTGATCTTTCCAAGGATCATATGGCAATGGCTCGTGTAATTGAAGCAGCTGAAAAGGCAAAGTGTGAGCTTTCTTCTACTACTTCTACTGAGATTAATCTTCCTTATATCACCTCTCTTGATGGTGTTCCTCAGATGCTTGTCATGACTCTCACTCGTGCTAAGTTTGAGGCTCTTACTGCAGACCTTACTCAGAAGGTTGTAGATTGTGCTCGTCAGGCACTTGCAAAGGCTGGTAAGACTTATGATCAGCTTGATGAAATTCTTCTTATCGGCGGTTCTAGCCGTATTCCTGCTGTTCAGGATGCACTTGCTAAAGAGTTTGGTAAGCCTTTGAATAAGACTGCAAACTTTGATGAAGCCGTTGCTCTTGGTGCTGCTAAGCAGGCAAATACTATCGTAGGTGGTGAAGGTTCTGAAGACGCTGTTCTTCTTCTTGATGTAACTCCTATTTCTCTTGGTATTGAGACTATGGGTGAAGTTATGACTACCCTTATTCCTGCTAATACTACTATTCCTACAAATAAGACTCAAGTATTTACTACTGCAGTTGACAACCAGCCTGCTGTATCTATTGTAGTTCTCCAGGGTGAGCGTCCTATGAGTAAGGATAATAAGGTTATTGGTCGTTTTGACCTTGACGGTATTGCTCCTGCTCCTGCTCACGTTCCTCAGATTGAAGTTAAGTTTGATATTGATGCAAACGGTATCCTTAGTGTAAGTGCAACTGACCTTGCTACTAAGAAGGAGCAGCACATCACTATTAATAATCAAAATTCTCTTTCTAAGGAAGAGATTGAAAAGATTAAAGCTGATGCTGAGAAGTTCAAGGCAGAGGATGAAAAGAAGATGAAGGAAATTGAAGAACTTAACCAGATGGAGACCTTTGCTTTCCATGTAAAGAATACTCTTGACGGTGAGCAGTTCAAGGAAAAGATTACTGATGAGCAGCGTGCTGAAATCAAACCTCTTCTTGATGAACTTGAAGAGAAGTTGAAGACTCGTAAGCTCGATGAAATCCGTCCAGCCAAGGAGAATCTTGAAAAGGTATTCCAGCCTATTATCACCAAGATTTATCAGGATGCTGCGGCAGCTGCGCAGCCTCAGAATGGTGAAGCAGGTCCAGCACCTGAAGGTGGAGCAAATCCTTTTGAAAATGTAAGTGGTAATCCTTTTGGTGATGCTCCTAAGGAGTAATATATAGAGTGCGGAGGATTACTATGTAAGAGGAGGAGGAAACTCCTCCTCTTTTTGAATTTTAAAAATATTATTCTATATTTTTATAGATTTTTAATATATTGATATGGCTAGTAAAGATTACTATGGAATTCTAGGAATTAGTAAGAATGCATCAGAAGCTGAAATTAAAGAAAGCTACCGTAAAGCAGCTTTAAAATGGCATCCGGATCGTCATGCTAATGAATCAGAAGATAAAAAGAAAGAAGCTGAAGAAAAATTTAAAGAAATCGCTGAGGCGTATTCCGTACTTTCTGATCCTGATAAGAAGAGAAAGTATGATACTTATGGTACAGTAGATGATGTTCCTGATTTCTCTGGTGGATTTTCCGGATTCCCTGGATTTAACTTCGGTGGCATGGGAGATATGGATGCTGATGATATCTTTAATATCTTCCGTGGAAGAGGTGGTAGAGGGACTAGAGCAGAACGTCATGAACCCGGTGCAACAATCAATATGCAACTTGGTGTAACACTTGAAGAAATTTATAATGGTGCTACCAGAGATGTTGAATATGATATTGAAACCCGTTGTGGACATTGTGGTGGTCAGGGCGGACATGGATTAAAGACTTGTCCTCATTGTCATGGTTCAGGTATGATTACTGAAACCCGTTCTAATGGTTGGAGTACTATGCAGACTTCTCGTCCTTGCCCTTATTGTCAAGGTAAAGGAACTACTGTTGAGGAAGTATGTAAGGAATGCGGAGGTACTGGTGTAAAGAAGCAGCACAAGACTGTTAAGGTAACTATTCCTAAGGGTGTTCAAGAAGGTCAGCAGATTAAGATTAATAATGCTGGATATGAATCAAGGGATCCTAAGGGAGTAAATGGTGACTTAATTGTTACATTTATTTATCAATTCGATCAAAGTAAATATCGTGTAAACGGTAGTACACTTTATGAACTTGTTGATATTCCTTATTATGACGTAATCCTTGGATGTGAAAAGGAAGTAGTTCTTCCTAATAAGGAAAAGATTAAAGTAAAGATTCCTAAGTGTTCTTCCGACGGTAAACAGGTAACAGTACATGATAAAGGATTGAATCATGGAAATTATGTATTGGTAATTAATGTTACTTATCCTACTGCAATAACTTCTAAGGAAGAAAAGTTACTGGAAGATATTAAGAAATTACATAAATAAAATAAGGGGAAATTGAATTTCCCCTTTTATTTTCTATATTAATATATATAATTGTATTAAATATGACAAATAAAAGTAGAGAATGTTGGGTAGCTGTTAATAAGAATGGATTTATTTCATTGTTTGTAAAACAGCCTACACGTAATGAAAAAACTGGTAAGTGGGAAGGTGAGTTATACCTTGATTCAGTTGTATATAATATTATGAAAGATATTATTGCAAAATCGAATTTTAACTGGGAAAATGAACCTGAATTTTTTTCATTTGAAAACAAACCAAAAGAAGAGTAATATGAATGCGATTGTAAAAAATACCGGTGAGAAAGTTACTGTAGAAAGAGTCGAGGTAAATATCGATTCTATGACTTCTTATTTCGTTTATGAGAATAAAGAAACTCATGAGAAATATAAGTATGCTGATTTAAAGTTTACTAATTAAAATGTTATTTAAAAGATTAATATTTGGGGATTTTCATGGACATTTTGATAGTCTTAATCAAATCTATCAAGATGAGAAACCTTATAGTGTAATTCATCTTGGAGATTATTTTGATAATTTTCATGGTTCTGTAGATAGTATTAAAGATGCATTTACAAATCTTCTTGCTCTCAGAAAAGAACATATTTCTGATACTAGAAACGGTGATTTTACACTTCTTTTAGGTAATCATGATTATCATTATCTTATGTATGGTTTGGAACAATATTCTGGATATAATAAGGGATATGATTTATGGGCACATGAACAGCTTAAAGAATTATGGGATAAACATATTCTTAAATTAGTTGAATATGATTATACTTCTAAGACTCTTTATTCTCATGCAGGTATTACGAATACATGGCTTAAAGAGAACAGAATGGATGGTATAGAATTATTATATCTTAATTCTGTCAATCTATTTAATCTTAGATTTACATATATCGGCGGTGGTGATTGGTACGGTGATACTCCATATGCTTCTCCGATTTGGGTTCGTCCTAATGCATTACTTAGTGATATGTATAAGGATGAAGAAGGTATACAATGGACTCAGATTGTCGG
>Ga0265299_10002358_pt1 | contig 19625 bp, 18 predicted proteins | sample AusTroGonzalo_MG_4_FD_193485 | JGI IMG/M metagenome (GOLD analysis project Ga0265299, IMG submission 193485) | Bovine rumen microbial communities from tropical cattle in Woodstock, Queensland, Australia - Gonzalo_02 | ecosystem: Host-associated > Mammals > Digestive system > Stomach > Rumen ... | reverse complement strand
CCGGCACCGAGAGTCCATATCGTAACCGCCCTGTTGAGGAGTCGCTTGAACTCTTCAAAAAGATGAATTCGGGCGAAATTGAGGAAGGTAAGATGGTGCTTCGCGCAAAAATCGATATGGCCAACCCAAACATGCACTTCCGCGATCCTATCATCTATCGCGTGGTGAAGACTCCGCATCATCGCACCGGCACTAAATGGAACGCCTACCCGATGTACGACTTCGCTCACGGTCAGAGTGACTACTTCGAGGGTGTGACACACTCGCTTTGCACGCTGGAATTCGTGGTGCACCGTCCGCTTTACGACTTGTTTGTCGACTGGCTCAAGGAGATCCGCGGTGAAGGTGACAATATGGACGACAACCGTCCGCGTCAGACTGAGTTCAACAAGCTGAACCTCAACTACACCCTGATGAGCAAGCGTAACCTGCTGATTTTGGTGAAAGAAGGCGTGGTGAACGGCTGGGACGACCCGCGAATGCCTACTATTTGCGGTTTCCGTCGCCGTGGCTATACGCCTGAGTCGATACATAAATTTATCGATAAGATTGGCTACACAACATACGACGCTTTGAACGACTTTGCGTTGCTCGAAAGCTCGATTCGTGAAGACTTAAACGCCCGCGCGACGCGCGTGGCGGCCGTGATCAACCCGGTGAAACTAGTGATTACCAACTATCCGGAAGGACAGACCGAGGAACTCGAGGCTATCAACAACCCTGAAGACGAGAGCGCGGGCGTTCATAACATCACGTTCAGCCGCGAGCTGTGGATCGAGAAGGAAGACTTCATGGAATGCCCTCCGAACAAGTATTTCCGCCTCACTCCAGGCAAGGAAGTGCGCCTCAAAAACGCTTACATAGTGAAGTGCACGGGTTGCAAGAAGGATGAAAACGGCGAAGTCGTGGAGGTTTATGCCGAATACGACCCGATGACACGCAGCGGCATGCCAGAGGCCAACCGTAAGGTGAAGGGCACTATCCACTGGGTCAGTCAGGCACACTGCATCAAAGCGGAAGTCAGACTTTACGACCGTCTGTGGAATGTTGAAAACCCACGCGACGAGCTGGCGCGCTTGCAGGACGAAGGCAATACTCCAATCGAGGCGATGCGTAAGATGATGAACCCTAACTCATTGGAAATCAGAACTGAATGCTACGTTGAAAAATATATCGCCGACGCTAAACCGCTCGACCATTTCCAGTTCCAGAGAATAGGATATTTCACCGTCGACAAAGACAGCACACCTGATCATCTGGTGTTTAACAGAACAGTCGGATTGAAAGATACTTGGGCAAAAACGAACTAATATGAAAATTGAAACTGAATTCATAGAAGGCCTTTACGAGGCTTTACCTGAGGAAACGAGGCATTACCTCGACATCGCCATCGAAAAGATAGTCGAAGCCAAGCGCCGTGGCGGCAAGGTGGTCGTCGTTACAGGCTCAGGCCCTAACATCCACGAAGGCGTCACCACCTTGATTGCTGAGTTTATCAACAAGGGCTTGATCGACGGCGTGACAACAAGTTCGGCTGTCGTGTCGCACGAGATGGGCGGCGTTCTCGATAAGGTGAAACGTATCAACATCCACGATATCGGCGAGGAGTTTCTCGATTTCGAAAAGATGCCACGTGGTGATATCTTCGAGCTCACCGAACTCACTGACGCTCAATGGGCTGACCTCAAGAAAGAGATGATCATCAACGATGCTTTGGTGCAGCGTTGCAACGAGAAAGAAGGCACCGTCATCATCAAGGCGGCGGCTAACATGGCATATCCTATGGGCTTGCGCAACGAGTCGTTTGCCGCAAGTATCATGGAGATTGCGCACACCAAACACGTCCCGTTTGAGGAAGTCGTTGGTTGGGGCTGCGATGAGCGTACCATGCTCGGTGCAGGTGCCCGTAAAGGCGTGCCGGTGCTCGTGAGCGTTCCGCAGCTTATCGGCGGCGGACAGGTCGGCATCAGCATCGCCGACAGTATCCCGGTGAGCGACAGAACCTTCCGTATCTCACGCATGCTTGGCAGCGCCGACGTCATCATCGAGTCGGCGGTGGCTTTGACACAGGAGATTCACGACGGTCCGTTCGAGACATACACCGGTCACGGCATCTGGGCGCACTGGAGCGGATATCCGACTTACAGCTTGAAAGACAAGACCTTGATTCGTTTCGACCTTGACGAAAATCTCAAGAAAGCTTGGGATCTCGATAAGAAATCGGGCGAGGTGCAGGCCGCTATCGATAAAGGTCTGCCGAAGACAAAAATGTCGAAAATCCCATTCCGTATGGAGATGTCGGCATTCTCACGTCTCGAGAATTCGATCCCTGTTATCGGCGACATCGGCGTGCTTTGGTCGGTGATGGCATTGAAAGTGGCTCAGGCGCTCAACGTCGAGCTCGACTACATCAGCTATCCGCAACAGACCGAGCCTGGCAAGGCGATGCGCGAATGGATTGTCGACAACATCGACTATATGAAAATGGATAAGATCAAGCAGTGGCTTAATAGTTAAAAGTTTGTAAAGTTTATAAAGTTAAAAAGTTATAAAGATGAATAACACAGCATCAGTTAAACTCTATAACCTTGATTTTGATGAGGTTAAGACGTATTTGTTTGCGATATTGTTTGTGGCCGGCAACATTGTTTTGCCGCAGCTTTGCCACCTCATCCCGAATGGCGGTCTGATCTTCCTGCCAATCTATTTCTTCACCTTGATTGCCTCTTACAAGTACGGCATGAAGGTCGGTTTGATGACAGCAATTTTGTCGCCTATCGTCAACAGTCTGCTTTTTGGAATGCCTCCAGCGGCAGTGGTTCCGAGCATCCTTATCAAGTCGATTTTCCTGGCAGTTTCGGCAGCTTGGGTAGCTGAAAAGACTCAGAAAGTGTCGCTTTGGACCATTCTTTTGGTGGTCTTGGCCTATCAGGTGTTTGGCTGCCTCGTCGAATGGCTCATCGAAGGCTCATTCGTTGCCGGATTCAACGATTTCCGCATCGGAATTCCAGGAATGCTCATCCAGTGGATCGGAGGATACCTGTTTATTAAGTACATAAAATGACTTCCTTAGAACAGGCTAAGTCATTGTTAATCACCACAAATTCAACTATTGTGGTGGTTTTAAACGGAGAGGTTTTCACTTCGCAGGAGCGGGGTGTGAAACCTCTTCTTCATCTTTTGACGGAGAAAAAAGGCTTTTTGAAAGGCGCTTCCGTTGCCGACAAGGTTATCGGGAAAGCCGCAGCCCTCTTGATGGTTTTAGGCGAAATCAAAGAAGTTCACACGCTGATAATATCAGAACCTGCAATCAAAGTCTTTGAAAAGCACAATATCCCTTGTTATTACGACAAAAAAGTCGACCGCATAGTAAACCGCACAGGTGACGGATTATGTCCAATGGAAACGCTCTGTCTGGATGTCGAAAACCCGCAGGAGGCGTTTGACCGTATCACCTCACTTTGATTTCAAATCCAGACCAGTCGTCGCTGTTTGTCAGCAGATCATGGTAATAACAGATATTTTCCTTGGTGATTTTCTCGCCGTTAACCGAGACTATCCTGTCGCCGACCTTGAAGACTTCATTGCCGTCGATGAGACGTGTCAAAATCTTCAATTTGCCTTTGTCGGCAATGAGTTTGTAGCGGACAGGGTGATATGGCTTGACCTCATCATTGATATGGGGCCTGGCATATAATCTGGGTCCTCCGGACGATACTGATATTATCCAGTCGAACTGCGAGATGGCCTTGAACCCCATATTGTTATCCGCAAGGTTTTTCACATAGATTATCTCGGTCTCTTTGTCGGTGTCAGCGATATTGAACTTTACTTTAGGGGCATTTACAAACCGTTGCTTATCAGTATGACCGCCAATACCGGTTCCAAACGATCCTTCATAGACGTAATCGTCTGCTTGAGGGTTTTCAACCCTTTGCTCATCTTTCAAAACAAAGCCGGCACGTCCGTTTCCAGTGTCGAAGATGCATTTATATTCCACACCGTCGATTTGAGGATAAACCCACAGCACATTCCGTTCATACGTGCATTTTACGGGAACATAACCTGTGGTGTCAATCGTATCCGAATAATTGACAAACCTTATCTCACTATTAGTGAAATCTAAAATTTCATGACCTATGTGAAGGCTTTCAAAACCCAATAAATGGTGGTCGGTGATTGTATATTTTTCACAAAGAGGCTGTTCCGGAAACAAGACAGCCTGTCCAAGTCCTGTGTTATAAATCTCCTCCGTCCCGACTTTTGTATACAGCGTCGTGATTTTGATACTTGATTTTTTGTCGACACCTGTCACCCGAAAACGATAAAACTTCATTCCTTCGGGGCGTGTGCTCGGCGTATACATCAACGTCATAATCGAATTGTCACCCGTATCGTAAATCAACGAATCAGGCTCGCCATTCAACTCAGCCTTGAAAACAATATGTTGCCCGTTATTTTTGAAATGTATTGTGTCATCAAATCGGACATCAACCACCACAATTTCATCTGTACACACCTTTAACGTATGAATATACAAGCTCACAGGGAAAAAATAGAAAAACGCGGCACATAATGCCACTATTACAGCCAAAATTACGAGAAAAACTCTCTTAGTTTTCTTTTTCATAAAATTTAAATTCACAGGTTAATTATTGGCTGCAAAGTTACAAAAATTATCAATTATTTGTTTTTATTTCATATTTTTGCAAACTAGAACTACTCATCATGAAAATATCCTCCCAATCCCTTATCCTCCCGACAAAATTTCTTTTGCCCGCTAAAAAAACAAAGGGGCACAATTTCTTGCGCCCCTTCATAACATGTCATTCAACAAGTAATTATTCTGCTTTTACTTCTTCTTCAGGATTGGTAAGCTGTTTGTAAATCACAGCGTTGCAGCCCAATTGGATTGGGTAGTAGAGAATCATTACGATAACGTTGAGGATAGCGCCAACGTGTGGAATTATACCAAGGATACCTGTTACAATGCCGAGGGCGATAGCCAAGATGATGCTGATAAAGAACATGCGCCATTTGTTACCATAGGTAAGTTCGTTTGACTTACGAAGTGCATCAAGAGCGTGAAGGTCTTTGTCGATGAACAGATAAATTGCGAGAACCCAAGCGTATGACAAGACGATACCCGGGATAATACCCATCAGGAATGCCGGAACCATTGCCATTGCCTGCAAACCGACGAGGATAAAGAATTCACCCATGTTCTTGCGGAATTTTGCATCGAAAATGAAGAGAGGGTTGATGATGTTGCCCTTGCTCAACTCTACAGGAATCGACATCATTGCGATTGTTGTACCAACGTTGAGGTAAGGAATCCACACTGTCACGACATAGAGAATTGTTGCCAAAACCAATGACACAATGTTCTTAATGCCAATGCCTACGCCTTCGGTAAGCACTTCTTTAATGTCAAGTTTTTTCATGTTTTTAGTTATTTAAAGTTAGTTTTTCACCGCAAAGATAGAAAACTTTTAATACAAAAACAAATTTTTTGAAAAAAAATAGGGACGCACGCGGTGCATCCCTACTCTAAACTCTACACTCTAAACTCTACACTACTTTTTACTACGTTTCTTCGAAGCGTTATCCGGATTGTTAACAATATCAAGGCAATCCTGATATGTGAGGTTGTTGGCGTCGTACTGGCGCGGAATCTTGTAGTTGGCCTTTTTGTATGAAATATAGATTCCGAAACGGCCTCTCAACACTTTCATGTCGGCGTCTTCAGCGAATGTCATCACCACATTGTCGGCATCCGATTTGCGCTTGCTCTCAATGATTTCGATGGCGCGCTGGAAGGTCACCAACGACGGGTCGTCGAGTTTCGAAAGGCTGTAGAAAGCGTTTTTATGCTTCAAATACGGACCGAAACGGCCGATGGCAACCTGAATCTCTGCTTCTTCGTATTCGCCAAGCGAACGTGGGAATGCGAACAGATCCAACACCTCGTCCAAAGTGATTGTCTCGATGCTCTGATCTTTGTGCAAGCCTGCGAACTTCGGTTTTTCGTCAGATTCGGTGTCGCCGATCTGTGCTACCGGACCGAAACGACCGATCTTCACGTAGACGTTCTTGCCTGAGACAGGGTCGACGCCAAGAAGCTTCTCACCGCTGAATTTACCTGAGTTGTCGCCGGTTTCGGTGATGGTCTTGTGGAAATCTTTGTAGAATTCTTTAATCATCTTGTTCCACTCGCAGCGACCTTCAGCAATCTTATCGAATTCCTTCTCCACATTAGCTGTGAAGTTATAGTCGACGATGGTCTCGAAGTAGCTGATCAAGAACTTGTTGACGAGCACTCCGATGTCGGTAGGGACGAGCTTTGCCTTCTCGTAGCCGATGTTCTCTTTGCCTGTCTTTTCAGTGATTTTATTCTTTTTCAGAGTATAAATCTTGTAGGTGCGAGTCTCGCCTGCGATGTCTTTCTTCTCGACGTATTCTCTCTTCTGAATGGTTGAGATTGTCGGAGCGTATGTTGAAGGACGGCCGATGCCGAGTTCTTCCATTTTCTTAACGAGTGAAGCTTCAGTGTATCTGAACGGCTTACGTGCGAAGCGCTGCTGTGCTTCCATCTTGTCGAGATCCAACACCTGACCGACTTTCATTGGCGGAAGCATGCTGTTGACGCTCTCGCCGTTTTCGTCGTCGACGCTCTCGATGTAAACCTTAAGGAATCCATCGAAGAGAACCACTTCGCCTGATGCCACGAAGTCTTTGTCGGAATTGGAAACATCGATGTTTACTGTGGTTTTCTCAATCTGTGCGTCGGCCATCTGTGATGCGATGGTACGTTTCCAGATGAGCTCATAAAGCTTACGTTCGTCGGCGGTACCTTTGATGTTCTGTTGGTCGAGGTATGTCGGACGGATAGCTTCGTGAGCTTCCTGTGCGCCCTTGCTCTTTGTGGTGAACTGGCGGGTCTTGACATACTGTGCGCCATAAAGGTTTTCAATCTCCTTCTTGGCCTGACCGAGTGCGAATGTCGAGAGGTTGACGCTGTCGGTACGCATGTAGGTGATCTTTCCTGATTCGTAGAGCTGCTGGGCGATACGCATGGTGTTGCTCACCGAGAAACCGAGCTTACGGCCGGCTTCCTGCTGCAGTGTCGAAGTGGTGAACGGAGGTGCCGGGCACTTTGATACCGGCTTCTTCTCCACCGCCTTGATGGAATATTCGGCAGCTTTGCAGTTTTCGAGGAACTTATAAGCCTCTTCTTCGGTGTCGAAGCGGGTTGGAAGCTCAGCAAACAGCTGATATTCATGGTTGTCGATGGTGAACGAGAAGTTCGCTGTGATGCGGTAAGCGCTGCTGTTGACGAAGTTTTTGATCTCGTCTTCGCGCTCCACTATGAGGCGCACTGCCACGCTTTGCACACGACCAGCCGAAAGAGCAGGTTTCACTTTCTTCCAGAGGAGTGGTGACAGCTCGTAACCTACGAGACGGTCGAGGACGCGGCGTGCCTGCTGAGCGGCCACAAGGTCCATGTCGATCTTACGCGGGTTGTCGATAGCGTGCAAAATAGCCGGTTTTGTGATCTCGTGGAACACAATACGGCGGTATTTATCCTCATTCAATCCAAGTGTCTCATAGAGATGCCATGAAATTGACTCTCCTTCGCGGTCTTCATCGGATGCCAGCCACACCATCTCGGCGCCTGCCGACAGCTTCTTCAGTTCCGCAACAAGATGTTTTTTATCGTCCGGGACCTCATATTCCGGCATGAAGCCGTGGTCCATATCCAAACTCAAATTCGATTTGTTTAAATCCCTTACATGTCCGTAACTCGATTTTACCATGAACTCCTTACCCAAAAAGCCTTCAATTGTCTTTGCCTTCGCCGGAGACTCAACTATCACAAGATTCTTTACCATAACAAAAATTTAAATTTCACACTAATTTTTCGCGCTGCAAAATTACTACATTATTATTTTAAAAATGAAATAATTTTTTAAAAAATTTTTATTTTGGTTGATAATCAATGGGTTACAATTTATCTGGGCGAATAATGATTCGCCCCTACGGATTTTTTTCGTATTTTTGCAGCATGATAATAATCGACAATGTCATAGTGACCGATGAGTTCCTCAACGCCCGTTTCTGCTGTCAGCTGGCGCGTTGCAAGGGCGAATGCTGTGTGGCGGGTGACGCCGGTGCGCCTCTCGAGCCCGATGAGGTCGGAATCATCGAGGAAAATATCGAAAAGATTAAGCCTTACATGCGTCAGGAAGGCATTGAGGCCATTGAAAAAAACGACGTTTACGATTACGACGACTTCGGCGGCTTGACAACTCAGCTTGTCAACGGAGAGGAGTGCGCTTTTGTTTATTTCCACGAAAACGGCACGGCACTCTGCGCCATCGAAAAGGCTTATAAAGAAGACAAAATCGACTTCTGGAAACCCATCAGCTGCCATCTTTACCCAATAAGACTGCTCGAAAAAGACGGTTTCACGTATATAATGTATCACGAGTGGAGCGTATGCGTGCCCGCGAAGCGTTTCGGCGAAAAGGAATGCATCCCGCTGTATAAGTTTTTAAAAGAACCATTGATAAGAAAATTCGGCGAAAATTGGTACCAAAGACTCGAAAAACAAATTTTTTCAAAAAAAAGTTGCAATATTTGAAAAATTTTGCTTAATTTTGTAAGTTAATTTTCGACACAAATGAAGGTATTATTTATCCACCAAGAAATCACGCCGTATCTCAAAGAGACTCCGATGTCTTTGATTGGCCGATACTTACCGCAGGGAATTCAGGAAAAAGGGAAGGAAATCCGCATCTTCATGCCTCGTTTCGGTAACATCAACGAACGCCGCAACCAGCTGCATGAGGTGATTCGTCTTTCGGGTATGAACATGATTATCAACGACACTGACCATCCGTTGATCATCAAAGTGGCTTCAATCCAGAAGGCAAGGATTCAGATTTATTTCATTGACAACGACGACCTGTTTACGAAGAGAAAATACACTATCGCTGATAAAAACGAAGATTTCTACGAGGATAACGACGACCGCGCTGTGTTCTTCTCACGTGGCGTCATCGAGACGGTGAGAAAGCTCAACTGGCCGCCAGATATCATCCACTGTCACGGCTGGATGAGTTCGCTGGTGCCGCTTTACATTAAACGCGCATTCAAAGACAACCCGCTCTTCAGCGATTCGAAGGTTGTTTATTCGCTTTATGACGACGATTTCAAAGGCGCTTTCAACGTGAATTACGACAAGAAACTCAAGATGCCGGGCATAGTCGCAAAAGAGATAAAATGGCTCAAAAACCCAACATATGCTAATATTCAGAAATCGGCACTCGATTTCGCTGACGGCATAGTCATGGCAAGTCCAAATATCAACAAAGATGTCGAAAAATACGCCAGATCATTGAAAAAACCTATCCTTGAATACCAAGGAGAAGAAAATTACGTTGATGCTTACAACGACTTTTATGATAAGATAATGGCATTATGACAAAGACACGTGTTTTAACACTGATATTTCTTGTAATTCTGATAGGCTTCTCATCGTGCAGAAAAAAACCTGAGAAAATCGGCAACGATCTGCAGCCTAGCAATAGTCTTGTGTCGGTAGCTTTCAGCGACGAACAGGATGTCGTGGCCAGCACCTTCACCGTGCCGAAACTGAGCACCAAGATGCTTGGCTATACCTTCTTGGGCAACAACAATGACCCTATCTTCGGTATCTCGAATTTCGATTTTTATACCCAATTTTCACTTTCTACTGAAAGCCAGACCTGGGGTGACAATGCCGTCGTCGACTCGATGGTTTTAAACCTCACCTACAACGGCTATTATGGAGATACTTTGGGATATATGACTGTGAAAGCGTATGAGGTTCTTGAAGACATGTATGTCGACTCGTCATATTATTCGAATATGGTCCTTGAATGCGACGAGCTGGAGCTCGCAAACCATGACTTCAGTCCAAGGCCGCACACTGCGCCCGACACCATCCTCGACAGAGGCGTGCTGCGCATCCCGATCAACCCGGCTCTTGGACAGAAATTCATCGACAACGAAGAAGAGTTGTCGTCGGATTCGAAGTTTAAGGAGTTTTTCAAAGGACTGCATGTGCAGTGCGATATCAACAATGAAGAAGCGGCGATTTGTTACTTCAACATGACGCACAGCTATACCTATCTGCGCATGTATTATCATAACGATACCGATACTCTTCATTATGATTTCAGAGTATATTCATCGGATGCGAGGTTTAATCATTATTACCATGATTTCAACGCTGCTCCGAACCCGATAACGTTTAACGATACTGTAAATAACGCTAAATTGTATATCCAAGGCGCTGCGGGAGCTAGGGTTTGGCTCAACTTCCCGAACCTTCAGCAGTGGGTCGACACTCTCGACGGCCATGTGGCTATCAATGAGGCAAAGCTGATACTCTCGGGAGCTGTCACCGACACGGCCGACTACGCCCCACCGGCGCGGCTTATCGTGGCGGGAGCTAAGTTCGATACGGATACTACCTACGCCCTGCTTCCTGATCAGCTCGTCGGCACAGAGTACTACGGCGGTTATTACGACGCCACCGACGGCAAGGTGTGGTTCCGCATCACGGAATACATCCAGAATGTTATACAAAACGGAGCTTACGCCACCGAATGCAACGGCTTGTTGATATATGCCGACCAGGGTTCTTACTCGCCGCGCCGGTGGGCGTTCCACGGTCCGCAGAGCGACAGTCTCGACAAGCGCGTTCGTCTGGAAATCGTTTATTCACTTTTAAATGACTGAGAAATATGAAAAAATTATTATTAATACTTTGCGTTTTTTTAGGTATGGCAGCACAAGCACAAGACAAAGAGACAAAAGTCTTGATTAAGACTACTAAGGGCGACATCACGGTGATGCTTTATAACGACACCCCGCAGCATCGCGACAATTTTATCAAACTCGTCAACGAAGGCTGGTTTACAGGCTCTCCGTTCCACCGCGTCATCAAGAACTTCATGATTCAGGGCGGACAGAATGCCGACGGTAGCGTCGACCCGGGATATCGCATCCCTGCGGAGATCAAACCGAACCATTTTCATAAAAAAGGCGCCCTCGCAGCAGCACGTCAGGCCGACCAGGTGAACCCTCAGAAGATGTCGAGCGGCTCACAGTTCTACATCGTGCAAGGAAAAGTCTGGAATGAGACTGAACTCAATATGTTTGAGAGCCGTTACGGCAAGGTGTTCAGCGCAAAACAGCGTCAGACCTACCAGTCGATAGGCGGCACACCACATCTCGACGGCGACTACACCGTGTTTGGCGAGGTGCTTGAAGGTCTCGATGTTGTCGATAAAATCGCTGCAGTGAAGACAGGCTACATGGACGTCCCGGTAGAGCCGGTTACAATAATCTCAATGGAAATTGTGAAATGAAAGAGAAAATAGAAAAAATATTATCGGAAGTGAAGTCATTCCACGCCGACAGCAAAGAGGCGCTGGAGCAGTTCCGTATTCAATATCTTAGCAAAAAAGGCACCATTACAGAGCTTTTCACCGAGTTTAAACAGGTGGCTCCCGAGATGCGTAAAGAGATGGGAATGCGCCTGAATGAGCTTAAAAACACCATCCAGGATATCATCGACGAGCAACAGAAGCAGTTTGAGACAAAGAGCGAGGGTAAGACTGACCTCGACCTCAGTCTGCCGGTCGACGCCATGAACGGCTCACGTCACCCACTTTCTATTGTGAGAAACGAGATCAACGACATCTTCAAACGTCTCGGCTTCGTTGTGGCTGAAGGTCCGGAGGTGGAAGACGACTTCCACGTGTTCTCGGCCTTGAACTTCCCGCCCGATCACCCGGCGCGCGACATGCAGGACACCTTCTTCGTGACGAAATCGCCCGATGTGGTGCTCCGTACGCATACCTCGAGCGTGCAGGTGCGCGTGATGGAACAGGGCAAGCTCCCGATCCGTATCATAGCCCCTGGAAGAGTATTCCGTAACGAGGCCATCTCAGCCCGCGCACACTGTATCTTCCATCAGATCGAAGGACTTTACATCGACAAAAACGTGTCGTTTGCCGACCTGAAGCAGACTTTGTATCACTTCGTGCAGGAATACTTCGGCGAAGGCACAAAAGTGCGTTTCCGCCCGTCGTATTTCCCGTTTACCGAGACTTCGGCCGAGATGGATATCTCGTGCAACATCTGCGGAGGCGAGGGCTGTAACATCTGCAAACACACCGGCTGGGTTGAGATTCTCGGTTGCGGCATCTGCGATCCTAACATCCTCAAGGCCTGCAACATCGACCCTGAAGAATACACCGGTTTCGCATTCGGAATGGGTATCGAACGTATCGCGATGTTGAAGTATCAGATCAACGATTTGAGAATGTTTTTCGAGAATGATTTAAGATTCTTGAAACAGTTCGAGAACGCTTAATTAAGAATTAATTATTTCAATCTCATGCATTTCGATGTCCTCAAGTAGGGCATCGATTTTGCTATTCATGTCCAAATCAACGAGATAGGCAAACTGAACACCTTCGATATGCTTGATTTTATTGAGCAAATCGGCGAGGTTTTCGTCGTTGATGAAATTACGGATCACGATGAGATAATCGGTTTGTGGCGTGAAATTAACCCAGCGGCCTTCTGAATTCACAATCTCGACAAGGTTGAAAGTGTTGCAGTTTTCACCGCCGTCGTAGAGGTAAAAAGAGAACTCCAGGCCATCTTCGTTGACGATATCGGAATACTTTACCAGATTGATATTCAACAACTTATTGATGTGCCACGCGAGTTTGTAATCCTCGAGATGGGTGCAGATGCCTACGATTTTTATGTCATCGAAGGGCTCGACGACGATTTTTTTCTTTTTCTTTACCATAACCTATTGTTTTTCAGTGTCTTGCAACTCTTCTTCCATCTGGTGCCAGGTCTTTTCAGCTGCCAGTTGCTCGGCTCCTTTTATCGAATAATCGACGGCTTTTCCGTATTCTTTGTCATCGACGAGGATCTGAATCACGTAAAGTTTGTCGAAGCCGTCGCCTTGAGTGCCGACGTGCTTAAACTCGACATGATGTTTCTCTTTCTGCGACCATTCGAGAAGTTTGCTCTTGTAGTTGACGTCGTTTTTCTCGATGTCGTTGATGTCGAGATGCATCAGTATGATATGGTCAACGATGATTTTATAGGTGAAATTATAGCCTCTGTCGAGGAAAAGAGCGCCCGTGAAAGCCTCGAAGGCGTTGCCACCTATCGAGCGGAACTGTGAGTGGCGGTCGTGCGACTTGGCGTACATCACCATGTTGTCGAAGCCCAGCTTCATCGAGAGTTTGTTCAACGAGGCGCGGCTCACTATCTTCGAGCGCATCTCGGTGAGAAAGCCCTCCTGTTTGGTCGGAAATTTCTTGAAAAGATACTGCGCCACGATGGAACTGAGCACTGCGTCGCCCAGATATTCCAGTCGCTCGTTGTTGACAGTGATGCCGCTTAACTTTCTGGTACTCACCGACTTATGAGTAAAAGCGAGCTGATAAAGCGCTATGTTGTGCGGATAAAATCCGAAAACATTATTTATGTAGCGAGCCAAATCTTTTTCGGCTTTGTTGTGATAGCGAAAAAGACTGAACATGGTTAGAATTTCTTGAAGATGACACTTGAGTTGTGCCCGCCGAAGCCAAAGGCGTTGCTGATGGCGTAGTTGACGGTTCTCTTCTTAGGTTTCCAGAAGGTGAAATCGATCTTAGGATCGATGTTCGGGTCGTCGGTGAAATGGTTTATGGTTGGTGGTACTATGTCGTTTTGGCAAGCCAGCACTGCTGATATTGCCTCGATGGCGCCTGCGCCTCCGAGGAGGTGGCCTGTCATCGATTTTCCTGAGTTTATCGACATGTCGTAGGTATGCTCGCCGAACACGTTCAATATTCCGATTATCTCCGGGATATCGCCTGCCGGCGTCGATGTTCCGTGAGTGTTGATATGGTCGATGACGTCAGGGGTTATGTTTGCTTCTTTCAAAGCGCGACGCATACTCAACGCGGCGCCCTGTCCTTCAGGGTGCGGCGCGGTGATATGATGAGCGTCGGCCGACTCTCCGCAGCCCACGATCTCGCCGTAGATCTTGGCGCCGCGTTTGAGGGCGTGGTTGAGTTCCTCGAGCACGAGGCAGCCTCCACCCTCACCCATCACGAAGCCATCGCGGTCGGCGTCGAAGGGACGCGAGGCCGTCTTAGGGTCGTCGTTACGGGTCGAGAGCGCTTTCATGGCCTCGAAGCCTGCCACGCTGATAGGGCATATAGGAGCTTCGGCGCCGCCGGCTATCATCACCTCGTTACGACCGTAGTGGATGTAACGGAAGGCGTTGACGATGGCGTTGGCCGACGAAGCACATGCCGAGACGGTGCAGTAGTTCGGACCTTGAAAACCGTATTTTATTGAGATATTACCTGCCGAGAGGTCGGGAAGTAGCTTCGGAATGGTGAAAGGACTCACACGCGGAGTGCCGTCACCCCTTGCGAAATCGATGGTTTCGAGCGAAAGACTCTCGATTCCGCCTATGCCAGATGCAAAGATAACACCGACTTCGGTGAAGTCAGTGTTATCGCTTGTGATGCCTGAATCCTTAATCGCTTCGTCCGCCGAAATCATGGCGTACTGTTCGACTTTGTCAAGCTTGCGTGCTTCTTTTCTATCGAAGTATTGGAACGGGTCGAAATCCTTGATCTCGCAGGCTATGCGTGACTTGAATTTCTCTGCGTCGAAATGTGTAATCATACCAGCGCCGCTGACACCTTTTAAAAGGCTGTCCCAGTATTCCGGGACGTTTTTGCCGATCGGCGTGATAGCTCCTAAGCCGGTTATGACTACACGCTTTAACTCCATAAGTTAAGCAATATGTTCTTCGATATATTTGATAGCGTCGCCAACAGTCTGGATATTCTCTGTCTGATCGTCAGGAATTGATACGCCGAATTCTTTTTCGAAATCAAGAATCAATTCAACAGTGTCAAGAGAGTCGGCACCTAAATCTTGTGTAAAGTTTGCTGTTTCAACAACTTCTGATGGATCAACACCTAATTTATCAACGATGATTGATACAACTTTCTCTTTAATTTCTGACATTTTCAATAATTTTTAATTAATAAATCTTTTTCTGCTCTAAAGAAAAACTTTTGCAAAGGTAAGGTATTTTTTTGAACGGACAACAAAAATTTTGTCTATTTTAAAGTTTTAAAACGTAATTTATTGAGATATAATGAGTTACAAAATGCCTTTTTTGAAGAAAAAATTTTCGATTTTGTAAAATTTCATGATTTTTCAGATTTTTAATGGATTATTGACAAAAATTTCCTATTTTTACACATTATTAATATTGCTTGTTATGATTACAAAAAATACAGAAAAAGTCTTCCTTTTGGATGCTTATGCATTGATTTACAGGGCGTTTTTTGCGTTGAATAAAAACCCCCGTATGACATCGAAAGGACTGAACACGTCGGCGATTATTGGATTTTTGAATACTCTGTATGAGGTGTTGAAGAACGAGAAGCCGTCGCATATCGGTATCGCTTTTGACTTGGGCGCTCCTACCCTACGCACCGAAAACTTCTGTGATTACAAGGCAAACCGCGAGGAGATGCCGCCAGATTTGAGAGCGTCGATACCATATATCATAGAGATTATAAAAGGCTTCAACATCCCGATATATGCTGCGGAAGGTTTTGAAGCCGACGACGTGATAGGAACTTTGGCTAAAAAAGCTGAAAAAGCTGGTTTTCTCACCTACATGATGACGCCTGACAAAGACTTCGGACAGCTGGTGAGCGACAATATTTTCATTTATAAACCTGCAAAATTCAACGACCCTGCCACTGTGATGGGTCCGAAGGAAGTTTGTGAAAAATATGGCATCAATACCCCAACACAACTTATTGATATTCTTGGACTTTGGGGTGATGCGGCAGATAACATTCCTGGCATTCCAGGCGTAGGCGAAAAGACCGCATCGAAGTTTGTGCAGGAATACGGCTCGCTTGAGGGTTTGCTTGAGCATACCGACGACTTGAAAGGCAAGATGAAGGAAAACGTCATCAATTTCGCGGAACAAGGCAGGATGTCGAAGATGCTCGCCACCATCAACACCGAGGCACCGGTTGAGTTTGATGCAGAGGAATTGAAGCTGAAACAGCCTAATTTGCCGGCGTTGCTGAAGATTTTTGAGGAGCTGGAGTTTAGGACGATGGCAAAGAGAATTGTTTCTGATTATAAGGCAAATACGTCCTATGAGACAGAAATGAATTATAAGAAAGAGCAGGAAACAAAGGTAGAAGCAAAGAAAGAAGCACCAAAAGAACTGGATCTTTTTTCGGGGCTCTCAGAGGACCCTGAGACCTCAGAGTACTCGCTGTTCTCTTCAAAGGATTCCGTTGCCTCGGTGCAGCACTCTTATAAAACGATTTCAACAGAAAAAGAGCTGGAAGAATTGTTGAAAACTCTTGAAAAAACTGATGTTTTCGCAATAGATATTGATACAACGGGATTTTCGTTTGCGGTGAAAGCTTACGAAGCGTTTTACGTTCCTTGTAGGGACGCGGCGACGCCACGTCCCTACGAACGATTTGAAAAAATCTTTTCTGATCCTTCAAAAACCATCATCGGGCATAATCTGAAATCGGTTATTGCAGTTTTACGGAAGCATGGAATTGAGTTGAAAAACAAGCTCTTCGACACCATGATTGCGCATTATCTCATCGAGCCGGAGCAGAGACATACCATGGATTATCTTGCGGATGTCTATCTGAATTATACTGTCACGAAAAATTCTGTGGAGAACGCTGATATCGCTTATCAGCTTTATGAGAAATTCAAACCGATATTAGTTGAAAATCAATTGGTTAAGCTGTTTGATGAGATTGAGATGCCGCTCGTTCCTGTGCTTGCCACTATGGAGGCTAACGGCGTGAAAATCGACAGCGACAACCTGAAGCAGATTAGCGAGCAGCAGGCTTTAGAGATTAAAGACATTGAAAATCAGATATTTGAGGCGGCGGGAACAGAATTCAACATTGCTTCTCCTAAACAGCTTGGTGAGGTTTTGTTTGACAAAATGAAGATTAAAGCGCCTGCGAAGAAGACTAAAACCGGTCAGTATCCGACGGGTGAAGAGGTGCTTCAGAAGATTATCACCGTGCATCCGATAATTCAGCAAATCCTTGATTATCGTGGACTTACGAAGCTGAAATCGACATACGTGGATGCGTTGCCGGCTTTGATAAGCAAAGAAGACGGATTGGTGCATACCTCTTATAATCAAGCGGTTACGGCGACTGGACGTTTGAGTTCGACAAATCCGAATCTGCAAAATATCCCAGTGAGAACCGACAAAGGCCGTGAGATCCGCAAGGCTTTTGTGCCACGTGACAAAAACCATATCTTGCTTGCCGCTGATTATTCGCAAATCGAGCTTCGAATAATCACGCATCTGAGCGGCGACCCTGCGATGAGCGAGGCATTCCGTGAGGGATTGGACATCCATGCGGCGACGGCGGCTCGCGTTTATAAGGTGCCGATTGAAGAAGTGACCAAAGACATGCGCCGTCATGCGAAGGCAGTGAATTTCGGTATCATTTACGGAATGTCGGCGTTCGGATTGGCGGAAAGATTAGGCATTGCACGTTCGGAAGCGGCTTCGATAATTGAAAATTATTTCAAGGAATACGATGGTATTCAACAATATATCAAAAACAACATTGAGTTTGCGCGTCAGCATGGGTATGTGGAGACAATGCTCGGAAGACGTCGTTATCTGCGCGACATCAACGCTTCAAACAGTGTGGTGCGCAACTTCGCTGAGCGAAATGCTGTGAACGCTCCTATTCAAGGAAGCAGTGCCGATATGATAAAAATTGCGATGTCGAACATTTATAAAGCAATGAACGACAAACAGTTACAATCAAAGATGATACTTCAAGTGCACGACGAACTTGTTTTTGATGCGGTGATAGATGAACTTGATGTTTTAAAAGAATTAGTTAATGATAAGATGGTTAATGCGCTGCCGCTGAATATCCCGGTTGTGGTAGAATTGAATACGGGAGAGAATTGGCTTGAAGCGCATTAATACCGTAGGGACGTGCCGCGGCGCGTCCCTACATAAAATCAAAATTTATGGCTGAACACAATGATTTAGGTAGATTAGGCGAGCAAATCGCCAGAGATTTTTTGATAGCGAAGGGCTATCAGATTTTGGAACAGAACTGGGTTTGCGGTCACAAGGAGATTGACCTCATCGCGATGGATGGCAAAGAGCTTGTGATTGTTGAAGTGAAGACGCGTCGAGTGACGTTTCTTGTGGAACCTGAGGAGACTGTTGACAAATACAAACAACGTTATTTGATTTGGGCTGCGGAGTCATACATTGAGCGCAACAACCTCGATGTTGAGGTGCGTTTCGATATTGTGGCTATCGTGGTCGATAAAAACAACGAACATCGGATAGACCATATCGAGAATGCGTTCTATCCGATGTTACGTCGCTGATTGTCAGTGGATTAGCCTACTGTGCAGCCAGGAGCTACCATCTCGCTCGGAGTGACCACGACCAAACGGCCGTCTTTGTCCTCCGCCGAGAGTATCATGCCCTGACTTTCAACGCCTTTGAGCTTACGTGGCTCGAAGTTGGCGATGAAACAGACCTGCTTGCCTACGAGGACCTGCGGGTCAGGATAATATTTGGCGATACCGCTCACGATGGTACGTTTCTCCATGCCGTCCTCGATGAGGAACTGCAGCAGTTTATCGGCTTTCGGTACCTTGGTGCATTCCAAAACGGTACCCACGCGGATGTCGACCTTTCCGAAGTCGTCGAAGCTCACTGTTGGCTTGACGTCGGCAGGTTTCCAGGCGTTGAGTTCGTTCTGTTTCTTGGTGTCTTCCAGCTTCTTGATCTGTGCTTCCACGACGCTGTCTTCGATCTTTTCGAACAGCAACTCCGGCTGACCGATAACGTGACCTGCGTTGAGCAAAATCGTAGCGTCTGCCTGGTTCCAGCTTGTCACCTCAAGACCAATCATCTTTTGGAGTTTCTTTGCGCTGAACGGCAGGAACGGCTCGCTGAGAATAGCAAGTTTTGCTACTATTTGCAACGAAAGCGCCATCACAGTCTTAGTGCGCTCAGGGTCGGTCTTGAACTGTTTCCAAGGCTCGTTTTCGGTGAGATAACGATTACCCAAGCGTGCGAGGTTCATCAGTTCGCTCACGCCTTCGCGGAACTTGTAGTTTTCGATGAGTTTACCAATCTTTTCAGGATATTGGTTCATCTCAGCGATGACTTCTTTGTCGCGATCGTTGAGGTTTTCCAATGCCGGCACTGCGCCTTCGTAATACTTGTGTGTCAACACGAGAATACGGTTGACGAAGTTTCCGAAGATGGCGAGAAGTTCGTTGTTGTTGCGGTCCTGATAGTCTTTCCAAGTGAAGTTGTTGTCCTTTGTCTCAGGAGCGTTGGCTGTCAAAACGTAGCGCAGGATATCTTGTTTTCCTGGGAATTCCTGCAGATATTCATGCAACCACACTGCCCAGTTGCGTGATGTCGAGATCTTGTCGTTTTCGAGGTTGAGGAACTCGTTAGCTGG
>Ga0265299_10002357_pt1 | contig 19635 bp, 18 predicted proteins | sample AusTroGonzalo_MG_4_FD_193485 | JGI IMG/M metagenome (GOLD analysis project Ga0265299, IMG submission 193485) | Bovine rumen microbial communities from tropical cattle in Woodstock, Queensland, Australia - Gonzalo_02 | ecosystem: Host-associated > Mammals > Digestive system > Stomach > Rumen ... | reverse complement strand
TCTGGGTGTCATAGACAATGCCTTCCTTGACATCCACGACCGAAGGGACGCCGATGCCGATCTTGCGGGTATCCGGCGTGATGATCCGGCGGATATGCCCGCAAAGGCTTTCGAGGGTCTGTTCCAGGCTGGCTTCGGGAGGGAATGAGGGAGCGGAGAAGGCATGTTGGAGGACGCCCTGACGAACAAGTCCCAGGCTGACATTGGTACCTCCGATGTCGATTCCGAGTGTCATGGTTTCGATTTTTTACAAAATTAGACAGAATACTGCGATGATTTGGTAAAAATTGCGTATTTCAGGGTACAATTTGCGGATTTTTGTACTTATTCAAAATTTTTTTAACATATTTGTACCACTGAAATGCACAAATTCCGTCCGGCATGCTACGACTCCTGATCATCTCCGACTTCACCGAAGCGTTCCCGAGCAAACTGCTGAAGGGCATCGTCCAATACTCCCGCCGCAAGGAGCAATGGAGCATCTGCCGCATGCCGCCCGCGTATAAGAAGATGATCGGTATCCCGGGCGTCGTGCGCTGGGCCAAGAGCTGGGGTGCGGACGCCGTCATCGGCCAGTTCGAAAATACCGACGACGTAGGTCTCTTCGCCGTCAACGGCATCGTCGCCGTGGCCCAGGATTTCAAGCAGCGTTTCGACAACATCCCCAACATCACGGCCGACTATGTCGGCACCGGGCGCATGGGGGCGCGCTTCTTTCTCCGGCGCGGTTTCCGTCATTTCGCCTTCTTCGGCTTCCGCAACGTCTGCTGGTCGGACGAGCGCTGCGACGGATTCTGGCAGGAAGTCGAAGCCGCCGGCTACGGCAACACCTTCTATACCTATAATTTACAGGATATAGACAACCTCTGGTTCTACGAACAGGACAAACTCACCGACTGGCTGCGTGCCATCCCCAAGCCCATCGGCATCATGGCCTGCGACGACAACCAGGGCAACAACCTGGTCGAGGCCTGCCACGCCGCGGGCATCAAGATCCCGTCCGAGGTGTCCATCCTGGGCGTGGACAACGACGAACTGCTCTGCAACCTCGGCAGCACGCCGCTTTCCAGCATCCAGGTGAACATTGAGGAAGGAGGCTATCAGACCGCAGCCCTGATCGAGCAGCGGGTTCTCCATCCCGAGACGCCGCTGCAGGATGTCGTACTGAAGCCCCTGAAGATCATCGACCGCATGTCCACGGCCTCCTTCGCCACCCGTGACGACCAGATCCAGAAAGCCATCCAGTTCATCCATCGCAACATTTCGAAGAAGATCTCCGTCGAAGACGTGACCGACGAAGTCGCCCTCTCGCGCCGCCTGCTGGAGCGCCGTTTCAAGAAAGTCACCGACCAGACCATCTACCAATACATCACCGACGTGAAGCTCAAGCAGTTCGCCCAGATGCTGCTCGACACCGACGCCCAGCTGATCGACATCGCCCTGTCCCTGGGCGAGAGCGACACCAAGAGCATCTCGCGCCGCTTCAAGCAGCTTTACGGCTGCTCCCCCATCCAATGGAGAGAAAAAAACCAAATCTTACGATAACTATGATCAAACGCTTCCTCCTCATTGGCCTGCTTATCCTGTCCGCCGCCTTCCTGGCCAAGGCCCAGCAGACCGACTATCTCCAGCAACTCGAATCGCATCCCGAGTTCCTCGCGGGAACCGACTACCTCTGCCCCACCGGGGCCGTTGACCTTACCCCGGCTCCCAAAGGATACAAAGCCTTCTACATCAGCCACTATGGACGCCACGGCGCGCGTTACGCCTGGCAGAGCGACATGTACGAGCGCCTGCGCACGGTCTTCAGCACCGCCGCGGAACAGGGCAATCTTACCTCCCTCGGCCAAAGCTTCAAGGAGCGCTTCGACAGCCTGTATCCCGAGGTTCGCTACCGCGTAGGCGACCTCTCGCGCAAGGGCTGGGAGCAGCAGCAGGAACTCGCCGAGCGCATGTACAAGAACTTCCCCGAGGTGTTCAAGGGGGAAGCCACCGTCCGCTCCTGGGTCTCCACATCCACCCGCTGCGTGATGACGATGTCGTCGTTCTGCCTGGGTCTCAAGGGCATGAACCCCAAACTCGACATCTTCGAGAACTTCGGTTACAGCTTCCTGCCGGCCATCCTGCCGCTCGACAGCAAGAATCCTTTCCGGGTGAAAGAGGTGCCCATGACACCGCTCCGCTTCTCCGAGACCTGGGAGGAATATGTGGAGCGCACCGTCAACTACCGGGCTATCCTGGCGCGGCTGTTCAACGATCCGAAGGCCACCGTGGAAGAGAAAGACCAGTGGAGCCTGGTCTCCTATCTCTATTTCTTCGCCGCCGGCATGAACAGCCTCGACACGAACCTGGACTTCACCGACATCTTCTCGCACGACGAGCGTATCGATCTCTGGAAGGCTGACGACTTCCAGTTCTATGCCTATGCCTGGCCGACGCATGAAGGCTACATGCCCATCGTCAACGACATCATCGAGAAGGCCGATGCGCGCATCATTGCCGGACAGCGGGGCGCCGACCTCCGTTTCGGCCATGACTACACCTTCCTGCCGCTGCTGATGTGCCTGGGCGTGAACGGCTACGACCACGACGTGGAATGTGGCGACGACATCCCGGTGTGGTGCCGCCTCCACGATGTCCCGATGGGCGCCAACCTGCACTTTGTCTTCTACCGCTCGAAGAAGTCCCCTGAGGTTATCTTCAAGGTACTGCTCAACGGCCAGGAAGCCCATCTGCCGCTGGCCACCGACAACTGGCCGTACTACGACTGGGTCGCCTTCAAGCAGGCCTTCATGCCGCGCATCATCTCGGCCGTCGGGGTTCCGGGTGCCGGAGCTTCGCCAACCGCAAAGTAGCCGCATGTAGAAATTTCTGCAAAAATATTTTGCACTCCCGAGAAATTGTCCTACATTTGCAGTCCCAACACGGGAACAACCTTCCTCAATAGCTCAGTTGGTTAGAGCACCTGACTGTTAATCAGGGGGTCGTAGGTTCAAGTCCTACTTGAGGAGCAAACGCGGACAAATCTTCAAAATTGAGGGTTTGTCCGTTTTCTTTTTCCTCGTATTTTTAGAATCTTTTCCCCAGACAGAGCTGAATGCTCTCCGCAGCTCTGAATCTGTGTGCCTTCAAGACAATCCCCAGGTACATGTCCGCAACTTTGGGGAAGTAGTACTTGACGGTTACCAGCTGATACAGGACTTGTCCCTGCTCAAGACCGTCGTTATGGTGAAGATACCGCCCCACACCAACCATCACCGAGAAATCGCGGTAACTGAATTCATGCAGGAGGGAGATGCCAAAGGAGACTGGATCGTACTTCAGGCCCTGACCGTCGCTTTCGGCTATCTTCTCGTAAAACGGCGTAACAAACAAGTCGAATCCCAGGCCGCTGGCTTGCGTGCGGAAGTATCTGTAAACGGCGCTGACCTCAAAAGAGAACTTCGAATATCGGTCATTGACCCAGGTACCATCCTCTTCCTGTCTCTTCATGTAGTTGGCCTCATTGCTCATGACGCCGCCAGAAACCTGCACGGCAAACTTAAAGCCGCGCTTGAATCCGTCATCTTCAGGCTCACGGCTCAGATCCTCTTTGCTGCGGGGAGATTTCATTCCAACACGCATGGCCAGTTCAAAGGAATTGATGCCATAATTGGGGAAGGTGACAGCACCATTGGAATGATGGTTGAAAAAAAAGCCAAGCCCCACATCATAGCGGGACAAAAAGGCATACTGAGCCTGTACGCCCAAAGAAATATGGGCGTTCACTGGTGCGGAAATGAGAACATTCCAGGGGTTCTTAACCGGATCATAACGCCTGTTGAACATGAATCCGAGACCCAATTCAGCGCTATACCCAAGACTGAAACCGCCCCAATTGAGCACCGGACGGTCAATATATCCGTAAAGGCTGTAGATATTGCCCATACCCGGCCCGTTCACAGCCTTCACACCTCTAAGGCCGTCAAACTGAAAGCCCACGCCCACCTCCGGGTGCTTGCAAATGGAGGCATAAGGAGAGGAACTGTAATCGGCCCAGCCCACTCTGGCATCCAGGGTAAGGAATGCCGGTACTACCTTTTCCCCAAAAAGGGCCGGATAAAACCGACCGTCATACAGAGACGTGCTTCGACCCGCATAAACCGAGATGTTCTGTGCGTCCGCTCTTCCGGCCAATCCGACAAGGAGGAGTAATAAACAGACTATATGATTCTTTACCCTCATCCACATATTTACACAAGATCACTTGTAAATATAGTCTTTTTTCTGTTTATCTGATACTTGGCAAAGCGGATTAGTGATTCCATCAGGCGTTGGTTTTTTTATCTGCAGTCCTTCATCCTGGCGCTCCGAGGAAGTGAGTTGCATGATTGACAACCGCCCTTATTTTTCGACCTGGCAGCGCGTGCTGACTCACTCCCCCAACTCCGCTGCGATGCGGGCTTTGAGGAAGGACTGGAAGGCGGGGTTGTCGAAGGTGTGGAGGTAGAAGGTGCGGACGATGTCGAGGGCGGCATAGGGCCGGAGTTCCCGGTTCAGGGCCTCCACATCGTGGATCCCGGTGTAGGCGTGTGCAAAGGCTTCCCAGAAGGCAATCATCTGCTCCCGGCTCATGTGGGTAAGGTCCTGCACTTGCGGTATAGCGCTGTCTTCCACCATCATCTTGTAGAGGTGCGCCAAGTCCATCATGTACCAGCCGTGCGCCAGCCAGCCCAGGTCGATCCAGTAATGCTTCTCCGCGGCCAGAATCAGATTACCCGGCTGGAAATCCCCGTGCAGGCAGGTCTGTTCATCCGGCATGGCTGAAGCCAGGGCCGTAAGCCGCTCCCGCTGAGCTTCGGTGAGCAGGGGTGATTTTTCCAATGCCTCAAGCAGCAACCCTTTCATGGAGGGCACATATTCGCTTTGCGGAGTGGGCATGGCATGCAGGGCACGGCCCCAGTCTGCCATCCGTGCGGCCAGCTCCGGGATGCGTTCTGGTTCATCTGCGCACTGGCGGGCCATGGACTTCTTGCCCTCGATACGCTGGCAAAGGTAACCGTGGTCCTTCCCGTCCCGCACGATTTCATACACCTCCGGCACAGGCAGGCCCATCTCATAAGCTGCCTTCGAGGCATAGAACTCCTGTTCCACCTTGTGCGCAGCGCCCAGTTCCCTGCGCACTAGTTTGAGCATCACGCCCGGATGGGCATCCGATACAAAGGCCTGCCCATTGTACCCCTCACCCATCAGGGTCCATTCCTCAAGGGCTATTTGTCGATAAGTCTGCATATTCTCTGATTGTTTGATTATTCTTCAGGCAGGCTTTCGGCCACTTCGCAGAGCTCATTATAGAAGTCAGCGCCGAAGGCGGCGATCAGGGGTTCCCGCAGGAATTGGTAGACCGGGACCTTCTCGCGCTCCCCTTTCTCGAAGGCGCAGCGGCAGATATCCCAGTGATGGAGGTTGAGCGCGGTCATGCCGTTGCGGAGCATGGATACGCGGATGGGATAGAGGCGGCAGGAGATGGGCTTGACGAAATCGCAGCGTCCCGCACAGTGGGCGCGTTCGATGGCACAGAAGCAGCCCGCCTCTTCGAAACAAGTGTAGGCACATTCTTCCCCACCGTGCAGCAACGGGGTCACCAGGTCGCCATCGGTATCCACTTCGAAAAAGCCCGTTTCCGCAATCTTCTCGCGACCCGCGGAACTCATCCAACCCTCGTATTCGGGGTAGTGGCGCTCCAGCAATTCGGTCTCGATTTCCTGCAAGGGCGCCCCACTGTCGCCGATGATGCAGCAAGCACCGCGGCATACCGCATAATCGCAGCAAAAGTGCGCTGTAAGCACTTCAGACGAGACCAGGATGTCACCGATTTGGATGATGGTTGGGACTTTCATGGCAAAAAGTTTTGCAAATTTACGCAATAGTTGATAATTTTGGCAGCCTTTATGCATAGACAAAAGCTCGACATCAAAACGATAACACAAACAAAAACCCATAAACGATGAAAAAGATTTTCGTTACCCTCTTGGTCGCCCTCTGTTCGTTGGGCATCGCTGCAGCTCAGGATTTGGAGAAAGCTACAGAAATTTACAACAACGCTGCCGCCGCAATCGACAACAATAAGACCGAGGCGATTTCGCTGTTCGAGCAGGCCTTGGACATGGCCACTCAGCTCGGCTCCGAAGGCGCTGAAATCGCTGACCAGTGCAAAGGCATCATTCCCAAGCTGTATGTCTCCCTGGGCAAGGAATTCGTAAACGAAAAGAAGATGGACGAGGCTGTCGCCCAGTTCAAAAAAGCCATCGAGAAAGGTGAAGCTTTCGGCGACACCGAAGTGGTGGAGGAAGCCAAAGGCCTGATCCCTCAGATCCTGATGGCAGATGCCAACCAGGCCCTCAACGCCAAGGATTATGACGCCGCCGTGGCCGGCTACCAGAAAGTGATCGACGCCGATCCCACCAACGGCCAGGCACACCTCCGCAAGGGCCAGGCCCTCGCCGCACAGGGCAAGGCCGATGACGCCATCAAGTCCTTCGAACTCGCTACCGAGAACGGCCAGGAGGAAGCCGCTGCCAAGCAGCTCTCCAACATCTATGTGAAGAAAGCCGTGGCTTGCCAGAAAGCCAAGGATATGAAGGGTGCTCTTGTAAACGCCCAGAAGTCGACCGAATATGTCGACAACGCCAACGCCGAGAAGATCATCGGCATCAGCGCCCTCTCGCTCAAGCAGAACAAAGTGGCTGCCGACGCTTTCGAGGCTTATCTCTCGATGAGCCCCAACGCCGCCGACAAGGCCCAGATCATGTATCAGCTCGGTACGGCCCTCGTGGGAGCCGGCGACAATGCCAAGGCTTGCGGCTACTTCAAACAGATTGCACAGGATGCCAAATGGGGTGAAGCTGCCCGCTATCAGATCACCACGCTCAAGTGCAACTAAATCTTGAACTTCTCGCACCCGCGAGGAACGCGGATATCGGCATCGCAGCCATCGACTGTGGTGCCGATGCCGTTTATATTGCGGGACCTTCGTTCGGCGCCCGTGCGGCGGCGGGCAACCCGGTCGCGGATATCGCCCGGCTGTGCAGCCACGCGCACCTGTACGGCGCCAAGGTCCACGCCACGGTCAACACGCTGCTGGAAGACACGGAGTTCGTGCAGGCCCGGCAGCTGATGCAGGACCTGTATGAAGCGGGTGTCGATGTGTTCATCATCCAGGACCTGCGGCTGCTCGAAGGGCCGCTGCCGCCCGTGGAGCTGCACGCCTCCACACAGACGGCCATCCGCACGCCGGAGCGAGCCCGCGAACTGGAGGCCCTGGGCTTTTCGCGCCTGGTGCTGGAGCGCCAGCTCACGCTGGAGCAGATCCGGGCCATCCGTGCTGCCGTGTCTTGCGAGCTGGAGTGCTTCATCCACGGCGCCATCTGTGTGGGTTACAGCGGACAGTGCTACCTGAGCCAGCAGCTCACCGGCCGCAGCGCCAACCGCGGCGTCTGCGCACAAGCCTGCCGTTCACGCTACGACCTTGTCGACGCTGACGGGCGGGTGCTCGTCCGCGACCAGCCGCTGCTCTCCCCACGCGACCTGCGGCTCGACGCGCAACTGCCCGAACTGGTCGCCGCCGGCGTCACCTCCTTCAAGATCGAGGGCCGGCTCAAGAATGCTTCTTATGTGAAAAATGTGGTGCGGCACTACCGCGGCGTGATTGACGACTTTTTGGCGGCACATCCCTTGTATGCGGCGGCTTCGGCCGGACGGCTGGAGGGCGGTTTTAAGCCCGATCCCGACCGGACCTTCACTCGTGGCTGGACAGCGGCTCTGCTGGGTGGCCAGCGTGAAAAAATGCGCAGCGAAGAGGCCGCCAAGGCCCTGGGCGAACCCATCGGTACGGTCGTTTCCGTGCGGGGACGCAGTGTGGAGATTTCCGGCACGAAACCGCTGGCTAACGGCGACGGCCTGTCTTTCGTGGAGAAAGGCGGTGCGGTGACGGGCGCGCGGGTCGAGCTGGCCGAAGGCCGGCGCGTGACCCTGCGCGATACTTCTGGCCTGACGCCCGGCATGCGGGTCTACCGCAACCTGGACATCCGCTTTGAACGGGAACTCGAGAAGAATATGCCCCGGCGCGTGCTCGACGTGGCGCTCGACTGGCATTCACAGGATGGCCAGACCACGGTGACAGCTTCGTCACAGGGGGTTTCCGTGACGCAGCGCTTTGCTGACGAGGCACCGCTGGCCGAAAAGCCCGACGTAGCGCTCGAAAGCCTGCGCCGGCAGATGGGCAAGCACACGGGACCTTTTGCCTTTATTGTGCAGAGCCTTACGGCCGACCCGGTGCGTTTCTATCCCGCAGCCTTCCTCAACCAGATCCGTCGCGACCTGGCCATCGCTTTACAGGCGCAGTTGGAAGCACGGCCGCGCATAGCAACGCCGCATACGCCTCAGCCCGGCGCCAGTACACTCAACCGCTCAACGCTCGGCATCCCGACCGAGCTGCTCCGCAGCCGCTACTGCATCCGCTGGGAGTTGGGCCTTTGCCCTAAACAACAGATTAAAAGGGTGGCGGCGCCCGATGGTGCTTCTCGGCCGCTCTTCCTCATCAATCAGAAAAACCGCCTCCGCCTCCACTTCGACTGCGCCGCCTGCGAGATGTTCATTACCCCTGACTGTTAATCAGGGAGGGATAGGGAATGTCTATTCTTTCTTTTCGCCTTCGGGATTGGTCAGCAGGACTTTGAAAAAAGTGCCCAGGTCTTCGAAAAACTCGGGGATTTGCTTGACGAAACCATTGACTGCGTCGATGGCGGATTGAACGCCCGATTTCGTGACCAGTGCCACATATTTGGAGATATCGGCGCGAATCTGCTTCTGCGCTTCTTCGCTGTAGGTCGACATGTTCGCCTTGAACTCGTTGACCATCTGCTCGAACTTCGTGTTGGCTTTGTCCCAGTCCTCTTCCGTATAGGAAGTGCAATCCTTCTCCACTTTCTCGACGAACGAATCGAAACGCTTCGGCAGCGTCTCCGTCTTGTCACAGGCCGTGAACAGCAGCATGAAGGCCGCTGCCACCAGCGTAAATACTAAGGTTTTTTTCATAATGCTTTGTGTTATTAAGTTATTGGTTCATAGTTTTTCAATCCCAGCCTTCCAATTCCAGGTCCGGCATGGTCCCGCGGCTGAAAACGGGATTCTTGCCGGCTTTCTTCTGGGCCCGGTAGTCGTCGAGCAGGCGGAAGGCATATTTGCTCAGCCGTGCGATTGCATAGAGGTTGCAGGCCGTCAACAGCGCCATGAAAAGGTCACCGAGGCTCCAGACCAGGTCGAGGCTGGCCAGGGCGCCAAAAATGACCATCACACCGCCGGACAGTAGCCGGTAGAGGGTAATCACCCATTTTTTCTTGGTCAAAAAGTGGATGTTGGCGGCGCCATAGTAGTAATTGCCGATGATACTCGAATAAGCGAATAGGAAGATCGCTATCGCCACGAAGACGGTGCCGAAGCGTCCCACTTCAGACTCCAGAGCGGCTTGCGTCAGTGCGATGCCGTTCAGGCCTCCCTGCGTATCCACGCCGCTGAACAGGATGATGAACGCCGTGCAGCTGCAGACCACCAGCGTGTCGGTGAACACGCCGAGCGCCTGGATGAGCCCCTGCTTCACGGGATGACTGGTACTGGCGGTCGCGGCCACGTTCGGGGCGGAACCCTCGCCCGCCTCGTTGGAGAAGAGGCCGCGTTTGATGCCGTTCATCAGCGTGGCGGCGATGCCGCCGCCGGCAATCTGCGTAATACCGAACGCATCCTTGAAGATCAGCGCGAAGACCTGCGGAATCAGATCGAGGTGCCGGCAGATGACAAACAGCGCGAGCACCAGGTAGCCGATGGCCATCACGGGCACGATAATGCTGCTGACCTTGGCGATGCGGTGGATACCGCCGAAAATGACCACCAGCGACAAAAGCGCCAGGACAATGCCCACTATCGTCGGGTTGAGACCGAAGGCCACGTTGAGGGCGCTGCAGATGGTGTTGCTCTGGATGGAATTGTACGACAGGCCGAAGGTCAGGGAAATCAGAATGGCGAAGAGGGCGGCGAGCCAGGGTTGCTTGAGGCCTTTCAGGATATAGTAGGCCGGGCCGCCGATGAAAGAATGGTGGCCCCGCTGCTTGAAGAGCTGTGCGAGGGTCGATTCCACGAAGGCCGAGGCCGATCCGAGCAGGGCGATGAGCCACATCCAGAACACGGCACCCGGACCGCCGATGGCGATGGCGGTGGCCACACCGGCCAGGTTGCCCGTACCCACGCGTGTAGCGACCGACACGGCGAAAGCCTGGAATGAGGAGATATGTTTCTGTCCGCCGTGCCGCCCGGTGGAGTCGCCCAGCAGGCGGAACATCTCTCCGATCATGCGGAACTGAACCCCGCGGGAACGGAGGGTAAAGTACAGGGCACAGCCGATGAGCAGGGCGATGAGGATATAGCTCCAGAGGAAATCGTTGGAGGCCGTCACCACACGGTTCAACCAGCTGTCTGCAGAGAAGATATCGGACATGGCTTTTTTCGAGGAACGCGTAAAATTACAAATTTTCACGCCGAATCGGAAAAATGCCGCAAAAACTATCGCCTATCATTCGGATATACCGTTACTTGCTAAGTAAGAAGCATCCGCTTATTATGCTGATTATCAGTTTTCTTCATTCAGAACGATGATGCTTCGGGTAATCCTGCTCCCAAATACCCCGATATCCATACAAAAACAACATAATCTTCCGATTGTGCTTCCGATTTCCGATAGACTAAAACAAAAAAATGAGGCGCTTAAAAATGTAAGCGCCTCTCATTGTTTTTGCAGATGAAGGAACTACACCGTCATCACTTCTTTTTCCTTGGCGGCAAGAATCTCGTCGATTTTCTTGATGAAGTTGTCAGTGCATTTCTGGACCTCGTCCTCGAAATCCTTCTCGGTATCTTCGGGAAGGCCTTCCTTCTGGAGCTTCTTGAGGGTGTCGATGGCGTCGCGGCGGGCGTTACGCACGCCGACCTTGGCGTTCTCGCCGGCCGTACGGGCCTTTTTCACCAACTCCTTGCGGCGATCCTCGGTGAGGGCCGGGATGTTGATGCGGATCACCTCGCCGTTGTTCTGGGGCGTGAAGCCCAGGTTGGCGTCCATGATGGCCTTCTCCACCGGGTGGATGAGGTTGCGGTCCCACGGCTGGATGAGCATGGTCTTGGCATCGGGCGTGCTGATGCTGGCCACTTGTGGGATGGGCGTCATGGTCCCGTAATAGTTGACCACGACACTGTTGAAGACCGCCGGGTTGGCCTTGCCGGCCCGGTAGGTTTTAAGATCTTCGTCCAAATAGGTGACGGCGCTCTGCATCTTGTCCTTCGCGGCGTCGATCACGGTTTTTGCCTTTTCAATCATATCGCTAGTCATTTATTTGTTGCTGAGCACAGTGCAGCGTCCGTTGCCTTCCACGACTCTCTCAAGCGTTCCTTCGTCGTTCATATTGAAGACGATGATCGGCATGTCGTTTTCCTTGCACAGGGTGAAGGCCGTCTGGTCCATCACCTTGAGGTTGTCGGCAATCGCCTTGTCGAAGGTAAGTGTCTCGTAGCGCTTGGCTTCGGGGTGCTTCACGGGATCGGCGTCGTACACGCCGTCAACTTTCGTGCCTTTGAGCAAGGCGTCGCAGCGAAGCTCGCAGGCGCGCAGGGCGGCGGCGGAGTCCGTAGTGAAGAAAGGATTGCCGGTGCCGCCGGCGATCAGGGCCACGCCCCCGCTTTCCAGGTATTCGTTGACTTCGTCACGCATGTAATATTTGGCCATGGGGCGCATCGGCGTGGAGGTGAAGACTTCCGCCTTCAGGCCGGCGTTGCGCAGCGAGAGGGAGAGGCCGATGCTGTTGATGACCGTGGCCAGCATGCCCATCTGGTCGCCCCGGACGCGGTCGAAGCCGCGCTGCGTACCGCTCAGGCCCCGGAAAATGTTGCCACCGCCGATGACGATGGCGACCTGGGCGCCTTGTTTGACCACCGCAGCAATCTGCCGGGCATAGGCTTCCATGACATGCTCGTTGAGGCCGACGCCATCCGGGCCGCCGATGGCCTCGCCACTCAGTTTGAGGAGAATTCTACGATATTTCATACAACAAAAGTAGCCAATAATTATGATTTTATCAAGTTTCAGATTATCTTTGCATAATTAATGCGCCAATAACAAGAAAAAATAATAAACGCAAACTATGGCAAGCATATTCAAGTCATCCATCGGAAAGAAGCTGGTCATGAGCATCAGCGGTCTCTTCCTCATCCTGTTCCTCACCTTCCACATGGTAATGAACCTGACCTACGTATTCGACCCGGACAGCGTGGTCTACGGCACGATCTGCGAGATTCTGGGCATGGGCTGGGTCAACGTGGTTGTCCCCATCCTGGCCGCCGGTTTCATCGTGCATGTGGCGTATGCCGTCATCCTGACCATCGGCAACCGCCGTGCCCGCGGTGAGCAGCGCTACGAAGTGTCCAACAAAGCCAAGACCGACTCCTGGTCTTCGCGCAACATGTTCGTGCTGGGTCTGCTGGTCCTGCTCTGCCTGATCCTTCACCTCACTGACTTCTGGGCCAAAATGCAGTTGCAGAACTGGCTCGGTGGCGAAGAGGGCGATCCGTACATGCTGATGGAAGCCACCTTCGGCCGCTGGTGGATCACCTGCATGTACCTGGTTTGGTTCGTGATCGTATGGCTCCACCTGACCCACGGCTTCTGGAGCGCACTCCAGACCGTCGGCTGGAACAACAACATCTGGATGAAACGCTGGAAAGTGATTACCTGCGCCTATGTAACGCTGCTGATGCTGGGCTTCGCCGTCGTGGCCATCTATGCGTTCTGCAAGGCCAACGGCTATTGCGGTCTGGTTCCTAATTTCCCGGGAATACTTGGCTGATGATCCAGTCCGAAACGAAGAGTTCTTCTTTCGGAATTTGTATATAATTGTCGGAAACGACAAGTTTACCGGCCCTGGAGAATTCCTCCAGGGTCGTTTTATTCAGGGACGCGAGCTCTGTGTCGGAAAGTGAAGCAAGGGCCAAACCGCGGGTGGTCCGCAGTCCCAGCATCAGCTTCTCCTCCAACACTTCACTATTCGTTAGGCTTTCGCTGCTGTGCGGCCGCTCGGCGATGTATGCGTCGATATCCGGCGTGTTCCAGCTGCGCAGCCGGTCACCGTCGAAGGAGTGTGCTCCGGCGCCGAAGCCCAGGTAGGATTCCCGCGACCAATAGGCGCTGTTGTGGCGCGACGCAAAGCCCGGACGGGCATAGTTCGAGATCTCATATTGCTCAAAGCCTGCGGCGTTCAGGCGCTCCTGCAGCAACGTATACTGCCGCCGGCAGCGTTCCTCGTCGGCATCGGCCCAACGGCCCATCATCTGGTAGCAGGAGATGTGGGCGGGCGCGAGGGCCAGTGCCCGGTCGACCGACATGAGCCAGTCATCGTCGGAAAGACCCTCGAAGCCGAAAATCAGGTCGAGTGACAGGTTATCGAAGCCGGCGCGGCGCAGCGTCGCACAGGCCTCCTCGGCCTGCGCGGCCGTGTGCCGCCGCCGCATCCAGCGCAGCTGCTCGTCGTGGAACGACTGCACGCCCATGCTTACCCGGTTGACTCCCATCTCCTGCAGCGCGGCGGCCAGCGCCTGTGTCACGTCGTCGGGATTAACCTCGACCGTAAACTCCTCGAAAGCCGGCACCTGGAAGACTTCCCGGCAGGTATCGGCCACCTGCGCCAGCAAGGCCGGCGGCAGCAAAGAAGGCGTCCCCCCGCCGAAATACAGTGTCGTCGGGGGGACGTTTAAATCTTCCGCGCGTTCGCGGATCTCCTGCAGCAGGGCTTCCACGTAGGGTTTCCAATCTTTCCGCACGCGCGCATAGAAGTCGCAGTAGCTGCACTTCGAAGCGCAGAAGGGGAAGTGGACGTAAAGCCCCGGCATAGGGCTTATTTCAGGATCATTTCAGCCGTGCCGAGCTTGGTCTCGTCGGTGTAGAATTCGACCGTGTACTTGCCCTTCGCGAAATTCTCAGAAGAAGCGAAGTAGATGCAGATCTCCACTTCCTCACCCTGATAGTCCACTTCACGGAGCGCCGAGTAAATCATCTGTTCACCGTTGCAGACAAAGACCTTGCCCGTGTCGTCGGTCATCAGGATGTCGTCGGGGCCCTTGACACGGATGTAGACCGTGCGCCAGCCGCGTTCTGCGATGCTGTTTTCAATCAGGCTCATGCAGGCGCGGAGTTTGCGGGCGCGGCTGCTGCGGTCAGTAACCTTGTTCGACTCGTTGATGGCCACCAGGTTGAAGCCACGGCCCTTCACCACGGCGCCGGCCGAAGCCAGCTTCGAAAGTTCGTCGGTGGTGGTGCGCAGGTCTTCGTACTGGCGCTTGCTCTCCTGGGCCTCGCGGCGAGCGGCGGAAGCCTCGTTCCGCAGAGAGGTGTTGAGGGTATTGAGCGAGTCGATCTGCCGGATGTATCCTTTCATGATGGAACGCAGGGTGCCGAGTTCCTGCTCGTACTGGCGGATCTTGGCCCGGTTGGTGGCTTCGGTCTTCTGGAGCCGCTCAATCAGCTGTTCCACCTTCACTTTTTCGACGTTGAGGGAGTCGTTGAGCGCGGCGTTGGTCGTGCTCAGGGACTCATAGTCACCGTGAAGGGCGATCAGCTCGTTGGTCAGGTTCTGCTTATCGATATTAAGGTCTTTCACCAGGGCGTTCTTCTTGACCATCATCACACCCAGGATGACCAACAGAACTGCGGCGATCGCGCCGAGGGCGATGGCTGCCGTGCGCATCGATTTGCTGGCGCCGCCATTGTCACTTCTTTTGCTAGGATGATCTTTCTCAAACTGGATCATCTCTTCATCAAGTTCTTCCATCGCTGTACTTTTTTCTTAAGTTTGTGCAAAAATATATAATTTTGTAAAGATAACCAATCCCAATCCGCATGAGATACCTGATTCGCTCCCTCAAATACCTGGTTTACTTTGCCATCATCTTTTTCCTGATGGTCGGCATCATCTACCTCTTCTCCAGCCAGAAAGCCGCCGGCCTGAGCTTCGCTGACCTCTTCAAGGAAGGCTCGCTTCCCAAGATCGCGCTGTTCTTCGTGGCCATTTCCGCCATCTATCCCTACCTGAGCTTCCAGAAAAAAGAACTGTACCTCAACGGTCCGTTCACAAACTATGCCGAAATGGTCGACGAGGTGATGCAGTCACTGGACTATGTGCCGGAAAAGAAAGAGGCCGACAGCGTGAGCTACGTCAAGCGCAGCGCCTATGCGCGCCTGACGCGCATGTATGAAGACCGCGTCACCTTCCACACCGCCGACAACCCCGTGATTGTCGACGGCTACCGCAAGGACCTGCTGCGCGTGCTCAGCCTGCTCAACCACCGCATCCGCCAGGAAAGCCGCGAACAGGAAGAAGCTTAATTCTCACCGCCATGAAAGTCGTAGCAGAATTCAATCTCGAGTATGAAGCCGAGATCGCCAAGGGCCTTCTCGAAAGCGAAGGCATTCGTGCCGTGATCATGAATGCCAACAGCCCCTATCCGGGCATCACGATGGGACGGCACGGCATCCAGCTGGCGGTCAACGAAGAAGATTTCGAATCCGCCCAGATGGTGCTCGACCGCGCCGAAAGCGAGAACAAAGACTAGCCGTTCCGGCTATCTGTCACCAGGAATAACAATATTGAGCGAGGCCTGCAGCTTGTCGGAGGCCTTGATGGCCTGCGGTGTTGCGACGCCGTGGAGCTGGTAGACGACCACGGCCTTGGAGAGGCCTTCCGTCGCTGTCGTGGCAGCCTGGACGGTCTGCTTCACGGCCGTCGTGCTGCCAGCAGCGAACGATTGTGACACGGTGCGCGAGATGGCGCGGCCGGTATCGTCGATCAGCGTGAGCGTCATGTCTACGCCCAACGGCAAGGTGTTGACCATTTCGCCCTGCAGTTCCAGCGGCTGCTCCTTGAGGGCCGCAGCGACTTTCGAGGGTACGGGCAGGGTGTCGGTCAGAGTCAGGTTGAAGCTACTGCCCGGCACAAAAGGAACCACCGTTTCGGGGGTCAATTTCACCTGGCGGTCTTGCCCGAGCAGCACGGTGCAGGCTTGGTCTTCCAGCATGGCCGCCGTCGTGCTGAACTGGAATTCATCGGGCATGCGGGCAAACAGCGGCGAGAGGTCGCCGGCTTCCTGCAGCCGGAACACGGAGCTGACGGTGCTGCCGGGAGTGGCGATCGGCAGCGGCATGCTCAGGCCGGAAACCGTGCCGATGGTGCGGCGGCTCCTCCGCGAAGTCAGGTCGACCAAGGCCTCGGCGGGACCCGACAGGTTGGATGTCATGTCGAGCTGCACCGCAGTGCCGCTGGGATCAAGGTCCAGCGCGGCCAGGCCGGCGGGAAGGGGCAGCGTCCCGGTCACGGCTTTCGTCTGGTAAGAGAAGCGGCCCGTGACAGCGTCGCATCTGACATCACGCAGCACCACGGTGACATGGATCAGCAAGTTGTCGGGCGCGGCGGCAAGCCGGGTCTTCGTGGTTTTCAATCCCTCGAATTTCACCATTCCGCTCAGGCCGACACGGGCGTCGAGCTTGAGGTTATGCCGCTCCGGGTCGAAGTTGTCAGGGTCGAAGGGGACGCCGTCGAGACGGAAGACCTTTTCTGCCCGGTACCCGTTCTCCAGGGTCAGGGGCGCGTCGAAATTGAGGATGCCGTCCTGTGCATCGGGGCTGTTGAAGAAGGCGCGCATGTCGACAGAAAACTCCGGGATGATGGAGCCTTCCGTGAAGAAGGGGTTCGTCACCGAAAGCGTGACATCGAAATGCGAGCTTTCCGACAGATGGATGTCTTCCAGGGCGATGACCTCTTCCGGCAGGCCCGACAGGTAGATCGTCATCCCTTTCGAACGATAGCCCAGGTCGATGACGGACGGCAGGATCGTGGACAGGTCGAGAATCTCCGGTGCTTCTTCCGGCACGACAGGCTTGCTGCCGAGGTTGAAGTCATAACCGATGGTGGTATTGCAATAGCGGGAGAACGGCTTCGCGCCGTCGTAGTCTTTCAGGATATCGAACGACAGGGAGAAAGGCTCACCCGTGCAGCGGAAGGCGAGCGAGCCGTCGGTCTGCTGCTGGAGATAAGGCGCCAGCCCCTCTGTGAGCAGGCTTTGTCCGTTGATGAGCGTGGTCTGTCCCAACGAGACCGTTTCGTCGGGCTTCGGAACCGGGGTGGGCTCGGGTTCGGGATTCGGGCAGGCCGTCAGCAGCGTGCAGGCCGCCAGCAGGGTCAGGGCGTGAAAGAGCGCTTTCATTCTTGTGATGTGTTGTTTTGGTAAAGGTACGAATTATTCTTCATACTAAGAAATTGCCCCATCTGCGAAAAAATGCGTATCTTTGGGAGATTATGCGCTTTTCGGAAATCATCGGGAATGAGGAGCTCAAGCAGCAGCTGGTGCGGATGGTCCGCGGCCAGCGGCTGGGGCATGCCATCCTCTTCGTGGAGGAGAGCGGTGGGGGCGGTTTCGCCTTCGCCCTGGCACTGGCGCAGTTCGTCAACTGCCGCGAACCGCAGGAAGACGATGCCTGCGGCACCTGCCCTTCGTGCCACAAATACCAGAAACTCATCCACCCCGACCTTCACTTCGTATTTCCGGTAAGCAGCAGCACCCAGTTGAGCGAAAGCGAGAAAAAGGCGCCCGTGTCGGACTACTTCCTGCCTGCTTTCCGCGAGCTGGCGCTGGCCAATCCCTATTTCACCGAACAGGAACTCTACGATGCCATCGGCATCGAGAACAAGAGCGGCCTGATCAGCGTCCACGAGTCGCGGCGCATCTTCGAGAAGCTGTCGCTGCGGGCCGCCGAAGGCCTCTGGAAGACCATGATCATCTACCTGCCGGAAAAGATGAACCTCGACGCCGCCAACAAACTGCTCAAACTGCTCGAGGAACCGCCTGTCGGCACCCTTTTCCTGCTGGTGACCCACCAGCCCGAGCGGCTGCTCCCCACCATCCGCTCCCGCTGCCAGGCCATCGCCCTGAAGCCGCTCAGCCACGAAGAGCGGAAGCGCACGGCCGGAGGCCGCGACAGCGACAACGCCGAATACCGCGAGATCGCCAAGTCGCTGCTCGAAGCCGGCCTGGCCAAACGCATCATCGACACCTTCCCGCAATGGGAAATGCTCGCCGACCTGGGTCGCGAGAAACAGCGGGAATGGTGCCTGTACATGGAACAATACATCCGAAAAATATACCTGGTTGCCAGCGGACTCGACGCGTTGGCCCATCTCTCCGAACAGGAGGAGGCCACCATCCGCGGCTTTGCCGCCCGCATCAAGCCCAGTTTCTACGAGAAGGCCTTCGTGGCCGTCGACGCCGCGCTTTCCGCCGTCGGCAGCAACGTCAACCCGAAACTGACCTTCTGCGATCTGAGCAACCGGCTTTTACTTGCTTTATAGCCCCATGGAAGAAATCACCCTCAAAGAAAAAGGAACCACCCAATATGACTGCTCCCGCGGCTGCGAAGTGGAGCGTACGCCCATGGGCGAACTGAAGGTCCGCTACAACATCCGTTGCTGCAAGCTCAGCAGCTACGACTGGATGGAGGGCATCCATCAGAGCCGCTACAGCGATCTCTACGAAGTGCGCTTCAAGAACACCCGCAAGGTGTTTTTCCGCAATACCTCGGGCCAGATCATCAAGGCGGGCGACCTGGTGGTGGTGGAGGCCCAGAACGGACACGACCTGGGCATCGTCACGCTCGAAGGACCGGTGGTCCTCGAGCAGCTGGCCCGCCATCGCATCGACCCCGAGACCTACGAGTTCCGCCGCATCTACCGCAAAGCCAAGATCCTCGACATCGAGCGCTGGCAGGAAGCCATCTCCCGCGAGCAGAAGACCATGATCCGCGCCCGCCAGCTGGCCGCCCGCCTCGGCCTCGACATGAAGATCGGCGATGTGGAGTTCCAGGGCGACGGCACCAAAGCCATCTTCTACTACATCGCCGACGAGCGCGTGGACTTCCGCCAGCTCATCAAGGATTTCGCCGAAGAATTCCACATCCGCGTGGAGATGAAGCAGATCGGCGCCCGCCAGGAAGCCGGCCTGATCGGCGGCCTCGGCGTCTGCGGACGGGCTCTATGCTGTTCCAACTACATGTCAGACTTCCAGTCGATCACCACGCAGGCAGCCCGTTGCCAGGACCTCTCGCTCAACCCGCAGAAACTGGCTGGCCAGTGCAGCAAGCTCAAATGCTGCATCAACTATGAAGCTTCGGTCTATGTGGACGCCCAGAAACAGCTGCCCGACCTCCGCGGCCCCATCGAGCTTGAGGACGGTCCGGCCTGGCTCATGAAAACCGACATCCTGCGCGGCATCATGTATTTCTCCTACGAGCAGGGCAGCCTGGCGAACCTCTACCCCCTCCCCGCCAGCCGCGTCCGCGAGATCCTGGCGGAGAACCGCAAGGGCAACAAGCCGGCTTCACTGCAGGAAAACGGCCCGGCTGTCAAGAGCGAATTCATCAGCGCCGTGGGTGACGAAAGCATCACGCGCTTCGACGAGCAGAAGAAGCGCAGAGGCGGCAACAACCGCCGGCGCGGCGGCCGCAACAACAGCAACCGG
>Ga0265299_10002356_pt1 | contig 19640 bp, 14 predicted proteins | sample AusTroGonzalo_MG_4_FD_193485 | JGI IMG/M metagenome (GOLD analysis project Ga0265299, IMG submission 193485) | Bovine rumen microbial communities from tropical cattle in Woodstock, Queensland, Australia - Gonzalo_02 | ecosystem: Host-associated > Mammals > Digestive system > Stomach > Rumen ... | reverse complement strand
CGCTCCTCGTCCGTGAGGCTGGTCTCGCCCTCAAGGGCAGAAAGCTGAGATGTGATGTCGGGCAACACAAACAGGTCCTTATCGTTTACCTGACCAGCCAGCCAGGCAGTACCCTTATCCGTCAAGTCGCAGGAGTTCAGCTTCTCGTCGACCACGAAGTAGAGAGGTTCTACTACCTCGGGCATACGACGGTTGTTATTCTCCATATAAGTCTCCTCAGTCTTCAGCATACCGCTCTTGATACCTTCCTCAGAGAGGTATTTGATGAGGGGCTTGTTCTTTGGCATTGACTTGTGAGAACGATACAGAGCCAAGAAACCTTCATCAACCATCTGCTGGCCTTCCTTCTTCTGACCAGCCTCAATCAGACGGTTACCTTCTGTAATTTTCTGCTTGGCATCGGCCAGATACTGTGTAGCCAACTGTTTCTGTACGCCTACCAGCTTCTCAACCAGTGGCTGATACTCTTCGAACATCTGGTCGTCGCCCTTTGGCACAGGACCAGAGATAATCAGAGGTGTACGGGCATCGTCAATCAACACTGAGTCAACCTCGTCGACAATAGCATAGTTGTGTGCACGCTGTACAAGGTCACTGGGCGAGATGGCCATATTGTCGCGCAGATAGTCGAAACCAAATTCATTGTTTGTACCGAATGTGATATCAGCCTGATAAGCTTTGCGACGAGCTTCTGAGTTCGGCTGGTGCTTGTCGATACAATCGACAGAAAGACCGTGGAACATATAGAGCGGACCCATCCACTCTGAGTCACGCTTGGCCAGATAGTCGTTTACCGTTACCACGTGAACACCATTACCAGTCAGTGCATTCAGGAAGACGGGCAGGGTAGCTACCAGCGTCTTACCTTCACCTGTAGCCATCTCGGCAATCTTACCCTGATGCAGTACGACACCACCAAACAACTGTACGTCGTAATGTACCATCTCCCATTTCAGGTCGTTACCACCAGCAGTCCAGTGGTTATGATAGATGGCCTTGTCGCCGTCGATGGTGATGAAGTCCTTGCGGGGGTCGCCTGCCAGTTCACGGTCGAAATCAGTAGCCGTAACAATGGTCTCCTCGTTCTCGGCAAAACGACGGGCAGTCTCCTTGACAATTGAGAACACTTCGGGCATCACCTCGTCGAGCGCTTTCTCATAGATGTCAAGCACTTCCTTCTCCAGCTTGTCAATCTGGGCAAAAATCTCTGCACGCTCATCAATAGGAGTGTCTTCGATGGTAGCTTTGAGTTTGTCTATCTCTTCTTTCTGCTTCTGAGCAGAGTCCTGTACCTGGCGCTGAATCTCCTTGGTGCGCTGGCGCAGTTGATCGTTGTCGAGCTTCTGAACCTCAGGATATACAGCCTTCACTTTCTCTACAAGGGGCTGGATGAGTTTCATGTCGCGTGATGACTTGTCGCCAAACAACGAACGTAAAAACTTGTTGAAATTCATATCTTTTATTGTGTTTTATTTGATTTATACCTTATTATATTTATTAAAACGGGTGCAAAGGTACGAAAAAAAGTGAAAAGTGAAGAGTGAAAAGTGAAGAATTTGCTTCCGCACTTGTATTTTTTCATTTCTCTTACCTCCAGGCTTTTACCTCAAACCTTTAAAAAAGCGGTTCTGCCTGACAGGCATTGGGGGCTCGGATACGGATGCAGCGAGCCACAGTGGGGGCAATCTGCTCCGTGGTAACAGGGCGTTCTACACGTTGTGACTGCAACTCATTTCCATAAAAAACGATAGGGAATTGAGCTAAGGCAGAACGTGAAGTGTAAGATGTTTTTGTGTCTTCATTGATAATTTTCCATCCTGGTGCCACCTCAAGAATCAGGTCGCCGGAACGTTCGACACAATAGCCGTTACGAATGCGTTCCAGCTTGGGACTGTCGCTGGTCATCAGTTGAAGAGAGGTGTAGACATTGCGTACACCCGCTATTTCCAACAGAAATTCCTGTGACTTACGCAACAGGTCACCCATGTTGATATTTTTCCCTTCTATCAGTTGGCGGTTCAGGAATAGCTGATTTTGATAGCAAGTCTCAACATATTGGGCAGAACCATAGATAGCTCCTAAGTACATATTGAGCAGACCAGCCGTCCTGCCTATATAGAATTTGCCAGTTGGGATGCGGAAGCGTTCGTTGTTGCTGTCATTGTTCTCCTCGTCTTCGCGACTGCCGGTACTCGTCACGACGAAGAGTGTACGGCTCAGGGGTATCTTGCGCGTGATACCATTAATAAGGTAAGCTATCGACTGGTCGAGCGACAGATAACCATCAATCGTGGGCTGGGCGGTCAACGAAATACTGAGCATGTCGACGTTGTCGTCCATACCAACAGTCGTCTTGTCAACACAGAAGACAGCTGCCTTGACCACGCTCATGTTGACATCAGTATCAGGTATGTAATCGCGACAGAAGCCTTTTAGCCAAGCGTTGACAGGTGCATAGTAACTGCTCAGCTTCCAACGTCCCTGTTGAATCCATGCAGCACCATCGGCAGCATGTCCTGCTGACAGAATGGCACACTCAGCGGTAGGGGCAAAGGCAAATACACGCGATTCGCCTGCTGTTGACAATTTCATTTCATCGCCAAGAGTTGATACCGTAAGTTGTGCTGGCGATTGTTTATGCTCGCGGTCGTTGAGAATGCTCAACTGACGCTTGGCATCGCGCGAAAACCATTCCGTAGCCGTAATGCCGTGGTAGTATGGCGTGGAACCTGTAACGATGGTTGCAGAAGCTGAGGCGGGGTCGACAGGTGCAAATGAGTAGGAGGCATGACTGAACACAACGCCCTGATCCAATAGGCGGCGTAGTCCTTCGGTGCCGTATGCCGGTGCATAGTTCTCCAAAGCATCAGAAGTCAGTTGGTCAATCTGAATGCTAACCACCAGACGGGGTGTCTGTCGGATTACCTGTCCCTGACTTTCAGCGCTAAACCCTAAGATGGCCAGCAGTGTAATATATAGATATCCGTTTCTCATTTGCGGAGTCTTTCAATATGAAGTACACTTTGTAACAGCAAACATAATGCCAAACTCCAGATACCCTCAGCATACGACTGGAACAGACCACCTATCAGGAACAGACAGCACAATGCGGCTGTAATGCGCCAGTAGATAGTCTTCTTGCCTCTGATGACGGGCCAGAGAAACAGCCAGGGCAAGGGATTGAACAGAATGATTTGCAGGTTCAGGCTCACGGTGGGATGCTGCGAGAAGAGCATCAGGAAGAGCACGATGCCGATAACGCCGGTTGCCAACATCAGTAAGACTTCCCATATCCTGAAGATACAATTCTTCTTCCACTGGATGAAGAACAGTACGAGACCAACGGCCAAAAGCGCGATGAAATACTGTAATGGCGACAATGGGAATCCAGGCTCATGCATTTGTACACCTGCGGGTACGGCGATACGACGCTCCTTGACCAATGGCCGATGCTGGCCGTTGGCATCAATTATTGCACGGTCGAAGTCGTACATCAAATTGTGTGGCAGGAACTCTCGTTGGCGTAGCGTCGTTGGCTGATCGGACATCACGCCAAGCAGCAAATCGTTGCCCCAACGTGACCACGGATTACGCTGCGTCATCTCGTGAACCATGTCCCTGTATGTTGGCGTATAGTCTTCACGGTCAGTATATTCCACTTTTCCGTTGATGCATTGCTCAATAATGTCGCGAGCTTTCGTCGTACAATTATTATAGAAGTAATTGTAGCGATAAATACGGTTCTCAGGACGCAGATTCTCGCTTAATGCCTGCCGTAATTGGTACTTCTCCTGAGCCGTCAGGTTCAGCACCTGTTCGGTCACCATACTGCCAAAATGGCGATACTCGTCCTGGAACAGACGGTAAGGGAAGGCTCCCAACTCGTAGTCGGTCAGTCCGAAAACAAAGCGAGCCACAAAATGCGGCGCATTGAAATTGAACACGCCATAATTGAAAGCGGCATCAACGCCACCTTTCTTATGCATGTCGTGGTAACGGATGGCCGTATGACCATATAGACTATATACCTCGTCGTGGGGTTGACAGGTAAGCAGACTGATTTCCACGGAATCCATCGCCAGCAGTGTAGAGTCATCTTGTGCTGCTACAGGTGCTGAAAAACCTGTTATAAATGTTAAAAAGCCCCATCTTAGAGCATTAAAAACGGTTTTTAAATGTTTCACGATGCAAAATTACGCTATATTTTCCATTTATCGTGCGTTTATTTCGATTTTTTTCAATAATTTTGCAAGCCGAATCGATAAGATTATAAAAATAATGATGAATAAACGACTATTTGCAACGATTCTGACGGGAGCTTTTGCTCTGTCGGTTATGTCACAAGTAAGTAAAACATTGTCACCCTATAGCATGTATGGGTTGGGCGTGTTGGCTGAACAGTCGCAGGGCTTCAACCGCGGTATGGGCGGTTTAGCGCAAGGTTTGCGAGGCGGTACAATCGTCAATATGCTCAATCCTGCTTCCTATTCGGCTGTCGACTCGCTGACGATGATATTTGATTTTGGCCTCAGTGGTCAGATAACGAACTTTCAGGAAGGCGGCAAGAAGATGAACCGTAAGTCGGCTGACTTTGACTATGCCGTAGCCCTGTTTCGCGTGATGCCAAAGATGGGCGTTAGCGTTGGTGTGGTGCCTTTCTCTAACGTGGGCTATAGTTTCACTTCTTCTGGACGTGTCGATAATTCCACGCTCACCCAGACAATGACGTATTCTGGTGACGGTGGTTTCAGTCAGGCCTATTTAGGTGTAGGCTACGAACTCATGAAGGGTCTTTCCATAGGTGCCAACTTCTCTTATTTCTGGGGTAAATACGATAAGTCGTTGTATATTAAGAGCTCTGACAGCTATGCCAAAACCACCACGAAGTCGTATAGTACTTCCGTCAGTTCCTATAAGATTGATCTTGGTGTGCAAGGCCAGTTAGCCCTTAACAGGAATAACAAACTGACGCTTGGTGCTACCGTGGGTCTTGGTCATAAGTTGGGTGCCGATGCCGATATGACCGTTCTGAATACTGATCCGCAGACTTCCACGTCCGATACAACCACCGTGAAGCTGACCGATGCCTTTAAGCTGCCAATGACCTTTAGCGTTGGTACTGCTTTGGTTCATAAGAATAGCCTGACGGTCGGTTTGGACTACTCGTACGAGCATTGGAGTAATATTGCTTTCCCTTATGCTAACGATGATAACGACCGCTATGAGTTGTCGAGTTCAGCCTTGTTGGACCGTCATAAGGTTGCCGTCGGTGCCGACTGGATTCCTGAGCCGAACCCAATGGTGCGTCGTTCGTTCTTCAAGAGTATTCATTATAAGATAGGTGCTTCTTATGCTACACCTTATTATAATATAAGGGGAGGGGAGAAGGGTCCTCGTGAATTTGCGTTGTCGGCTGGTTTTGCCATCCCCATCATCAATTCATGGAACAACCGTTCGCTGTTGAATATCTCGGCACAGTGGGTTAACAGTTCAACACCGAACTTTATTAAGGAGAATTCCTTCCGTATCAATATCGGACTGACATTTAACGAGCGTTGGTTTGCCAAGTGGAAAGTAGACTGATATTGAGACATTAAGATAATGAGGGATTTAGAAAAATGAGACATGAATTAATCAGAAGAAAAAGGGAATGGGAGTGGTGCCGTATAGCATTTCTCATTATCTCATTTTCTCAATTTCTCATTTTTGTCGCTGCTTGTGATGAGCAGAAGTCGCATACTGCTCCTGCCATTTATGAACGTGACTCAGTGTCGATGATGACCAGCTATGGCATCAATACGCTTATCTCCGACTCGGGTGTTATCAAGTATAAGATTGTGGCCGAGCGGTGGGATGTCAACACCGTACGCCAGCCATCCCGCTGGACTTTCGAGAAGGGCATCTTCATGGAGCAGTTTGACGAGCAGTTTCATGTCGAGGGTTATATCCAAGCCGATACCGCATGGTATTACGACCAGCAGAAGTTATGGGAACTGCGTGGACGCGTGCTCATTCGCAATGTCAACGGCCTCGTGTTTCGTAGTGAGGAATTTTTCTGGGACGGTATCAGACACGAATTCTATTCACATAAGTTCTCGCGTCTTGTGACGCCTGAGCGTACCTTGGAGGGAACTTATTTCCGTAGCGACGAACACATGACCCACTACGAGGTTACTAACTCTGTCGGCTCGTTCCAGTCAACGGATATGGAGGGCGAACAGGATCAGTCAGCCTCTAAATCATCATCTGCAGCACCAGCTGACTCAGCCGCTCCAGCACCTCCCGTGCGACAGGCTAAAACACGCCACAAGGCTGCACAGAAATCAGTTTACCAGCCATGACGAATCTTATCATAGGACTACTTGTAACGATGGTTTTCTCTGCCTTCTTCTCAGGCATGGAAATAGCCTTCGTGTCGAGCAACCGCTTGCGTATGGAGATGGACAAGGAGAAGAACGGCCTATCGCAGCGTGCGTTGGCTATGTTTTACAGCCATCCCAATAACTTCATCAGTACCATGCTGGTGGGCAACAATATATCGTTGGTGGTCTATGGTATCCTGTTTGCCAAGATCTTTGATGCCACCCTGTTTGCCGGTTTCAGCGATGGTGTCCGCGTCACATGCGATACACTGCTCTCGACGTTGGTCGTGCTGTTTACGGGTGAATTTCTGCCCAAGACCATCTTCAAGTCGAATCCCAACGGATTGCTCACGTTCTTTGCCGTACCTGCCTATCTTTGCTATATCCTGCTATGGCCCGTATCGCGTTTTGCTACGATGCTGTCACGTGGCCTTTTGCGACTGTTTGGCGTGAAGATGCCAAAAGACGTTGAAGATAAAGAGTTTACAAAGGTCGACCTTGACTATCTTGTGCAGTCGAGCATCGACAATGCCGCCAACGACGAGGAGATAGAGGACGAGGTGGAATTATTCCATAATGCCCTCGATTTTGCCGATACCAAGGTGCGCGATTGTATGGTGCCCCGAACGGAGATTGACGCGGTCGACTTGGAGGAGTGTAATGTCGAGCAGCTGAAGAATAAGTTCATTGAGAGCGGACATTCCAAGATTGTCGTCTATCGTGAGGACATCGACCATATCGTGGGATACATCCATAGTTCCGACCTGTTCAGACCCCTTCCCGACAAGATTGACTCTCTGGTACGCGACATGCCGTATGTGCCTGAGACCATGGCAGCCCGCAAACTGATGCATATCTTCCTGCAGCAAAAGAAGTCGTTAGGTGTGGTCATCGATGAATTTGGTGGCACCAGTGGCCTCGTTTCTCTTGAAGACATTGTCGAGGAGATTACGGGTGACATCGAGGACGAGCACGACAGCCAGAAATATGTGGCCAAGCAATTGTCGGACGGCGATTACATGCTCTCCGGTCGTTTGGAGATTGAGAAGGTGAACGAGTTGTTCGACCTTGATCTGCCCGAAAGCGACGACTACATGACCGTAGGTGGTCTGATTCTGCACGAATACCAGTCGTTCCCAAAACTCAACGAGGTGGTGCAGATTGGGCGTTTCGAGTTCAAGATAGTGAAGAATACAATGACCAAAATAGAGCTTGTAAGACTTAAAATTACGGGTAAAGATGAGCGATAAATGATGAAATCATTATTTTTTCGCAAAAACATGCCGAAATTTAAGTAGAATTTAGTAATTTTGCAGGCTGAATTGACGAAACATAAAGAAATAACAAATAAAACATAAAAATTAAAAGCTAAAAAATGGCAGCAATTGGTAAAATTAGAAGCTGGGGACCAGTACTCGCTACTGTGATTGGTCTGGCCCTGTTTGCATTCATTGCCGAGGAGATGTTCCGTTCTTGTGAGGCCACAAGCAACGAGAAACGTCAGCAGGTCGGCGAAGTGTTAGGTAAGAAAATTTCTGTGCAGGACTTCCAGAGTCTTGTCGACGAGTATCAGGAGGTCATCAAGATGACTCAGGGCCGCGACAATCTCTCTGAGGAGGAGCTGAACCAGGTAAAGGATCAGGTTTGGCAGCAGTTTGTTAGCAACACCGTCATCGAGACCGAGTGTTCCAAGGTTGGTCTGACCGTGACCGACGAGGAACTGCAGAACGTGTTGAAGACTGGTACTAACCCCATGTTACTGCAGACACCGTTCGTTAATCAGCAGACGGGTCGTTTCGATGCTACACAGCTCACCAAGTTCTTGGCCGACTACAAGAAGTTGCAGTCGCAGGGTGGTCAGCAGTTGGAGCAGTACGACCGTATCTACAAGTACTGGAAGTTCATGGAGAAGATGTTGCGTCAGAACCTCCTGACCAGTAAGTATCAGAGCTTGCTGTCTCAGTGCTTGCTGTCGAACCCCGTATCTGCTAAGATGTCTTTCGATGCTCGCAATGAGGAGAGCGACATTCAGTTGGCCGTACTGCCTTATAGCAGCATTAAGGATAGCGAAGTTGAGCCCTCCGATGCCGACCTGAAGGCTAAGTATGGTGAGTTGAAGGAGCAGTTCAAGCAGTACACTGAGAGCCGTGACATCAAGTATGTCGACTTCCAGGTTGTGGCTTCTAAGGCCGACCGCGACGCCCTGATGAAGACCATGAAGGATGCCCAGCAGCAGCTGGAGAGCGGCATGGTGCCTGCCGAGGTTGTTCGCAAGGCTCAGTCTCAGGTTCCCTACACTGGCATTTCTGTTACGCGTAACGCCCTGCCCAGCGACATTGCCGTTAAGGTCGATTCTATGTCGGTTGGTCAGATTGCAGCTCCCTTCGAGACTGCATACGACAATACCTTCAACGTTGTGAAGCTCATTGCCAAGACCCAGATGCCCGACTCTGTCGAGTTCCGTCAGATTCAGGTTGGTGGCGAGACAGCCGAGGAGGCTCACAAGCGTGCAGACAGCATCTATACTGCTCTGAAGGGTGGTGCCGACTTCGAGGCATTGGCTAAGAAGTACGGTCAGACCGCCGAGAAGCAGTGGATGACCTCTGCTATGTACGAGCGTTCACAGACCATCGACGCCGACTCTAAGAACTATATCGCAGCCCTCAATACGATGGAGGCTAACGAACTGAAGAACGTCGAGTTCACCAATGGTAACATCGTTCTGCAGGTAACCGCTCGTAAGGCTATGGTTACAAAGTACGACGTTGCTATCGTTAAGCACACCATCGATTTCTCGAAGGGTACATATAGCGATGCTTACAACAAGTTCAGCCAGTATGTCAGCGAGAATAAGTCGCTTGAGGGTCTGGAGAAGAACGCCCAGAAGTTCGGCTTCCGCGTTCAGGAGCGTAAGGACCTCTACAACTCTGAGCATACCGTAGCTGGTCTGCGTGCTACCCGTGAGGCCATGAAGTGGATCTTCGACAGCAAGGCAGGCGAGATTAGTCCTCTCTACGAGTGCGGCAACAACGACCACCTCTTGGTTATCGCTTTGACGGGTGTTCATCCCGAGGGTTATCGCGATGCTTCTGACGAGCAGGTTAAGAACAACCTGAAGGCCGAGGTTATGAAGGATAAGAAGTTCCAGAAACTCGCCGAGAAGCTTGCTGGTGTCAAGTCTGTTTCCGATGCAAAGGCTAAGGGTGCTGTTGTTGACAGCGTTCGTCAGATTACCTTCGCCGCTCCTGTCTTCGTACAGGCTGCCGGTAGTTCAGAGCCCGCCCTTTCAGGTGCTGTAGCTGCTGTTAAGGCAGGTCAGTTCTCACCTGCAGTCATCAAGGGTAATGGTGGCGCATACCTGTTCCAGGTGCTTTCTAAGAAGCAACGCGAGGGTGCTAAGTACGACGAGAAGCAGCAGATGCAGCAGATGCAGCAGCAGGCTACTCAGGCTGCAAGCCGTTTCATGTACGAACTCATGCAGAACGCAAACATCAAGGATAACCGTTATCTCTTCTTCTAATCTCAACTGAAAGAGATACTAATCAAATACTAATGGGTGTTCATCAATATCGATGAGCACCCATTAATCATTCCACTTTTCGTTTTTCACTTTTAACTTTTCACTAAGCCGTCAGGCCGCAAGCGCCCATGCAGCTCGTAGTTCCAAGTGCGGTCAAAGCTGATGTCACTCTAGGGTCGTTCCTGACTTTCCTTCCACCCGAAGGTGAGTCACATTACTTACTAAAAACGCTAAATTTTCATCAAAAACTGGCTCTTTTTGGCTGCATTTTAGGCTAAAATAGCCTTTATCTACCACCTACCACCAATCTACCACCACCCGACAAACGCTTTGTACAAAGGCTTTCCAAGTGATGTGTGGCAGTATGGCAGCAATTTCTCATAATAATTTCTTATGAGTGATAAGAGGCACTTATTGCACAATAAGCCTTGCTTATTTTCCAATACTCCCGTAGTATTTTCCAATACTCCCGTAGTATTTTCCAATACTCCCGTAGTATTTTTCAATACTCCGGCTTTATTATCTATTAATTTCCCAGAATGACAATAGTGACAGTATGATAGGAAAATATTTCGAGTAAAAAATGACGTCTTTAATAAATCCTAGATTTATCGCTGACGAATCTAGGATTTGCAGCACGCAAATCAAGGACTTGTTAGCGACGATAATTCAATACGTCCATTAGCAATAAGAGAAACAATGTGTTGCTATGAGTAAAACATTGCTTTGCTGCGAGAGAAGCAATGTATTGCTTTCAGATTTCTCTTCTTTTTTGTCGATAATTAAGAAAAAAGCATTATTTTTGCAAAAAATACAGCTCACAATGAACGTCGTTTGCTAAATTATTCTTATATTTGCACAAACAATAGAAGTAGTGTTATGAGTCCAGTATTCAGACGCGAGAGCGAATATACGTTCAAGATATACTCTAACGAGGAGGAGCGGATGCACATTCATGTGCTTTATGGCGGCAAGGAAGCTAAGTACTGGTTGGAACCAAAAGTTGAACTTGCAAAGAATACAGGCATCCCTGAACATAAATTAAGTGAAATAAGAAAAATAGTAGAGAAATATGCAGACGAATTTAAAAAACAATTCCGCGAGCACATTGGTATGCGTGTTGATGATTAATGCCCAAGGCATTATGCTGTCAGTACAGGGACAAGACTATTTCTTGTCTTATAATCGAATTCCTTGGATGCAGGATGCACCTATTCGTAGCGTGCTGAACGTCCAAATGTCTGGCTCTGAAGCCATTGAGTGGCCTGATCTAGACGTGGATCTCGAGATTGAAAGCCTCCGCCATCCCGAGCGCTATCCGCTCGTCATCAAGCGGAATGCTTTAGATTTCGTTGGAGATAAGTAATCGAAGAAACAACAATAGATAATTGGAAGGAACGCGCGAGTCGTTTCTTCTTTTTTTTCTTTTTCCCATCATTTCACTCTTTGATGGAGTGTATAATGAAGTAAAACACACAAATTATATTTAAAAACTGGCAGTCCGTCCCGACGGACTAAAGAACGCAATACGATACTCTAAGAGAGATATGGCTTCTCTCTTACAGCGAAACGCCGTTTCTCGATAAGCAAAAGGCCCTTTTACTACTTACTTAAAGGTTGTAAACCGTTACTTATAGTTCATTCCACGTCGAAGAACGTTAATTCTACGTCGAAGAACGTTAATTCCACGTCGAGGAACGAGGATTCGTCGTCGAGGATTTAACTTTTTAGGACGATTCACAACACGTATTTTTATATTTTCTTCCTCAAAAACTTGGAAAGTTCAGATATTCTTGCTATCTTTGCAAACAAGTATCGCCGATACGTTGTTAAAACGGCGCTGGCCCATGAGGCCTGATTCCCTGAGTGCAGGGTGGCGGTATGATTTTTGAGGATTAATTATAGCGTTAGTGCTATATTCGGTATTGTCCAAGAACCTAGCAATTTCTATAGACATTTATACCACTTAATATACATAACGTCTGCGCGATAGCGTGGACGACTTATCTGGTATAAATGGGTTTTGCTAGGACCTTTGGACATAGATGAGGGCGGTTCACGCTTTTATCATGTCCTTAGGTTCTTAGTTGAGAACCCATTATCATCCGAACAGATAGTCCTTTCGCTACTAACGATAATAAATATGAAATACGAAAATACATTCAAGGCAATAGATCAAATCCTGTGGAAGGAGCAGGGTTGTGGTAGTGAGTTAGACTATCTGGAGCAGAAATCATGGATGCTGTTCCTGAAATATCTCGATGACCTTGAAACGGAACGTGAGGACGAAGCGGAACTTGAAGGCAAGACTTACAAGCGACTGGTATCAGGCTTCTATCGTTGGAGCCAGTGGGCAACGCCTAAAAAGAAAGACCCTCAGACGGGTAAAATGGAGCTGGATACCGTTAATGCCATGAGTGGCGACGACCTTGTGGAGTTTGTTGACCAAAAGCTCTTCCCATATCTCAAGGACTTCCAGAATACTGCGGCATCTACCGATACGCTTGAATACAAGATAGGTGAAATCTTTGGCGAGCTGCATAACAAGATACGCTCTGGATTCAATATGCGCGAGATTATCAACATGATTGATGAGCTCCATTTCCAGAGCGCTGAGGACAAGCACGAAATGACCGTGCTATATGAGAGCAATATCCAGCGAATGGGTAATGCCGGGCGCAATGGTGGTGAGTATTACACGCCGCGTCCTCTGATTCGCAGTATCATCAAGGTGGTTGACCCTAAGATAGGCGAAACGGTGTATGACCCTGCTTGTGGCTCGGCAGGCTTCCTCTGTGAGGCTTTCCTCTACATGAAGGATAAGATCAAGAGTGTGAAGGACCACGACACCTTGCAGAAAGACACTTTCTTTGGTAAGGAGAAGAAAGGTCTGCCCTATATCATCGCCACCATGAACATGATATTCCACGGAGTATCAGCACCCAACATCACTCATGGAAACACCCTTGCTATGAACCTCAGTCAGATTCAGGAGAGTGACCGCAAGAACGTCATCCTTGCTAATCCTCCCTTTGGTGGCAATGAGCGTGGCGAGGTGTTGCAGAACTTCGAGATTCGCACTTCTGAAACGGCCTATATGTTTATGCAGCACTTCATCAAGATGCTGAAGGCTGGCGGACGTGCTGGTATTGTCATCAAGAATACTTTCCTAAGCAATGACGATGCAAGTGCCATCCGTAAGATGCTATTGGAGAACTGCAACCTTCACACCATCCTTGACCTCCCACAAGGAGTATTCACGGGCGCTGGTGTGAAGACGGTTGTTTTGTTCTTCACCAAGGGTCAACCAACGGAAAAGATTTGGTACTATCAGGTAGATAAGCACTTCACCAAGACGCAACCCCTTACAGAGGCTGATATGGAAGAGTTCCTCACCTTGCAGAAGACGCAGGCAGAGAGCGAACATTCGTGGACGCTCGATGTCAGCACCCTCGATGAAAAATGTGACCTTAGTGTGAACAATCCAAATAAGGTGGAAGAAGTAGACGAGCGTACGCCCAGCGAGATTGCAGAAACAATCTTTGCTCTCAACAGCGAGAATCAAACTCTTATTGACGAAATAATGGAGATGGTGAAATGAAAGAAGGTTGGACAAATTGTAAAATCGGAGATATTTGTAGTATTACAGATTTTGTTTCTAATGGTAGCTTTGCATCATTAAAAGAAAATGTAAAATACTACAACAGTCCTAATTATGCGGTATTGATTCGACTTGCTGATGCTTCAAATGGTTTTGACAAATCTAAATTCGTATATACAGACAAACAGGGATATGATTTTTCAAAAAAATCTCATCTTTATGGGGGCGAATTGATTATGAGTAATGTTGGGTCTGTAGGATCTATGTTTATCTGTCCTGCAATGATTCAACCAATGACTCTTGCCCCTAATACTATATCAATTACTTCGCAGAACAACAAGTTTCTATATTATTATTTTCTTAGCGAAGGATTTAAAAGTAAATTAAAGGGGATAACGTCAAGCACAACTCTTAAAAAATTTAATAAAACGAACTTTAAGTTACTCGAAATTGAAATACCCTCGCTTTCTGAACAGCAATCCATCGTTGATTATCTTGACTCTGCTTTTGCTAAGATAGATGCGATGAAGGCTAATGCAGAAAAAGCCCTCAATGAAGCCAAAGCCCTCTTCCAATCATCCCTCAAAGAAATGCTTGAACCGAAAGAAGGATGGGAGGAGAAAACAATTGAGTATTATGCAAAAATAGTTCACGGAAAGAACCAAAAGGATGTATTAGACAATAATGGTTTATACCCAATCTATGGTAGTGGAGGTAATATTATGGGTTACGCAAATTCATACCTATGCGATGCCGGTACTACTATTTTAGGAAGAAAAGGAACAATAGATAATCCTATTTATATAGAGGAAAAATTCTGGAATGTTGATACTGCATTTGGTATTATTGCTAAAGACAACTGCAATAAAAAGTTCCTATATTATTCTATTAAGAATGTAGATTGGGCAAAACGGAATACAGGCACAACATTGCCAAGTTTAACCCAGAATGTGGTTTACAATGTGGAAATGTGTGCGCCATCTCTCTCTGAACAGCAATCTATTGTTGATTATCTCGACACTCTTAAATCTAAGATTGACTGCCTCCAAGAGAACTACACCAAGATTTCTCAGGAGTGCGACGCATTGAAACAAGCAATATTAAGACAAGTATTTGAATAACAAAAAACTGGAAATATGAAAAAGTGGTTAATCTTTCTTGGTGGTACAGTGACAGGTATTGTATTAACAATATTATTTGCTGTTGTTGTAAATAGTTTGAGGGAAGGAAAAGATAATAATGGAGGTACATCAGAATTAGTTGAGAAACCTTCATTGAAAGATGATATTAAGTTATTTGATGAGCCTGGAGATATTATAGAGGAAAATTCGTTAATAGTCTTTCAGGTGCTAACGGATCATACAGCATTAGTAAGAAATACAAATTCATATGTAGGGACGGTTTATCTTATCACTAATAATGAAAAGAAATATTATTGTGATACCCAGGAAATTGAAATTCCCAAAAATAAAGTAATAAGACAGATTGGTATATATCGCTATCCAAATCAAGACAATATCATAAAAACTGTCCCTGTTATTATGATTATGGATAAATAGTTTGAATGAATTAAGAATTGTGCTATGAAAAGAATAAATTGGATTGTAATTATTTTGAGTGTTTTATCAATTTCACTCGCTATTATGCTTACTATTAAATGCATAGAATTAAATAAATGGACTGGGGATGTTCCTGTGGAAGAATTCTATGATAAAGAATATAGTGATAAATCATATCATATAAATGATTATAGAAACTATGGATATGGCCAAGGTACATATGATAAAGAAAAGGGGCTACTTATAAGAGATAGATTTGATGGTGATTTCTATTTTGTGCCTAAAGTACTCGATGATAGTAAAGGTTTCAAAGTGTTTTTTAACCTTCATTTTTTTAATTACGGAGAGGACTATCGTATCTTAAGTAACGTAAAAGATGACTATATTATGCCGTTAGTAAAAGTCTTCATAAAAGAATATCGTTACTGCTTACTTGATAAATCTTCAGTATTACTGAAGGAAAAACTATACAACAAGAAATATGGTGAAGCAGGCCTAACGGACATTGCTTTGGACACTTATAACCCTGAAACTAATCAGACGGAGAAGAAATTACATAAGGATGTATTCGTCACACCACTCGCCCTTAAATATCTTCAAGATGCAGCGAGCACTGGATGTCTCGTGTTTTTTCAGTTTATAAAGTCTGGCCCAAATGCTTATTCTTCAGATATAGTAGTGAAAGAAGTCGTTGCTGTAGGAGACTATTTCAATACTTATATTTTTAAAGACTATTCTAATATGATATATACAAAATATGTGGTTGACGAGGCTTCCACGAAAGAATATATCGAAGAATTTATTAAGAATTAGTTCTATAATTTTTGAACGAAGCTCAGACACGATTCAACAAGATTTCTCAGGAGTGCGACGCATTGAAACAAGCAATATTAAGACGAGTATTTGAATAAAATATATTATTATGAAAAAGTGGATGTTTTATTTGGGTGGCTTAGTGACAGGTATAGTACTCTCATTAGTTGTTTCTTTTAGTATAAAAGGATCACCTAACAAGATGATAAAAACGAAAACAGAAACAGAAGCCAAAATAGAGCATGAGAAAGAAGATGATGTTACATATTTCAATGAACCTGGTGAAATTTTTGAAGAGACAAAATTTCATGTATTTCAAGTTGTTGCGAAAAATGCAGCTTTGGTAACGGCAATGACATCGGAACTAGATTTGTTCGGAACTACATTTGCCATATATAACCGAGAAGGAGAATACTATTATGATAATGAAATTATAACAGTACCTAAGGGAAAAGTTGCTAGGCAGATGGGTATTTATCAGTATCGCGGAAATGATGGTATAATAAAAACTGTACCTGTTATAGAAATAGTTGATAATAAATAATATGAACGAAGCGCAGACACGACTTGACAAGATAGACCCCAAGCTAAGGGATGCCGGCTGGGGCATTGTCCCCGGGAGTAAGATTCTGGTGGAGCAGAGTGCATACATTGCGCCCGGCCGCATCACGACTACAGGCCATAAGAACCCGAAGAAGGCCGACTATATCCTGGAATACAAGGGACAGAAACTGGCCGTGATAGAGGCTAAGAGCGACGAACTGGACGTATCGGCAGGAGTAGATCAAGCAAAGGAGTATGCCGAAGTCCTGAAGATACGCTACACGTATAGCTCCAATGGCGATGAGATTTGGTTCATCGACATGGGGGTGAAGTCGGGAAATGGAGATTACATCATACCCAGCAAGGAACATGATATAGACACGTTCCCAACGCCACAGGACTTGTGGCAAATGACATTCCCTGAAGAGAACCCTTGGCGCGACAAGTTCAATCTTTGCCCATTTAAACGTAGCGATAATAAACCACCTCGCTATTATCAGGAAATAGCTATCAAGAATGTGCTGGAGGCGGTGGCCAAGCAGCGGAACCGTATCTTGCTGACAATGGCAACGGGAACGGGAAAGACCTACACGGCCTTCCAGATATGCTGGAAGTTGACGCAGACAAAGTGGAACACCAAGGGTGTTGAGCGTGCGCCAAGAATCCTGTTTATTGCAGACAGAAACATTCTCGCAAATCAGGCCATCAACGACTTTGATCAGTTCCCGGAAGATGCCATGTGTCGAGTGACGCCAAAGGAGCTGAGAAAGAACAATTATAAGGTTCCTACAGCCCGAAATCTATACTTCACCATCTTCCAGACGATGATGACTTCGCCCAATGCCCAGAAGGCAGAGGAACAGGGCATCAAATTACCTGTAGGCTCAGATGACCAGCCATACTATATGCAGTATGAACGTGACTTCTTCGACTTTATCATTATCGATGAGTGTCATCGTGGAGGCGCCAATGATGAAAGTGAGTGGCGAAAGCTGATGGAGTATTTTGATAGCGCTTACCAACTGGGTATGACTGCTACACCAAGAAGAAAAGACAATGCCAATACCTATGCGTACTTTGGAACGCCTGTATATACTTATTCTCTGAAACAAGGTATCGAGGATGGTTTCCTTGTTCCGTTCCGTGTTGAGCTCTCTACGAGTAACATTGATGACTATCAGTATCAAGAAGGCGACATTGTGAAGAGTGGAGAGATAGACCCTGAAAAGATTTATAAGGAGTCTGATTTCTATAATGGCAGAATACAGATTAAGGAGCGTGACGAACATCGTGTGCAAGAGTTGCTGAATAAGATTGATCCTGACGAAAAGACCATTATATTCTGTGCTACTCAGAAACACGCCATGATAGTTCGTGATATGGTGAACAAGCATAAGCGGAGACCTGCCAGCAACTATTGTGAGCGTGTGACTGCCGATGACGGAGAGGTGGGAGAAGCAACACTAAGAACCTTCCAAGACAACGAAAAGCTGCTGCCCACTATCCTTACCACATCTTATAAGTTGAGTACTGGTGTTGATGCTCGTAATGTGCGCAACATCGTTCTGATGCGCCCTGTTCAGAATATCGTTGAGTTTAAGCAGATTATAGGTCGTGGTACACGCTTGTTTGACAGAAAGTATTATTTCACTATCTATGATTTTGTAGGTGCATGCGATATGTTTAAAGACCCAGATTGGGATGGTGATACCTATTGTCCTGTATGTGGCAACTGGCCTTGTACGTGTAAGAAGAGAAGAGTTGATTATGATGAGGAGGAAGAAGGTTTCCATGGGGCCAGGGAAGATTATTTCCCACCTGAACCTGATCCTTGTCCTATTTGCGGCAATCTGCCATGTACGTGTGAAGGACCGAGAACAAATCTGATAGATATTAAGTTGTCTAATGGAAGAAGGCTTTCTCTTCAAACAACTTGGGAACAGAAGATATTCTTTGGCGACGAGTTTATCAGTCTTGATGAATATGTTAAGCGACTCTTTGGTAGGATTCCAGATTTCTTCTCTGATGCAGATGATCTCAGAGAGAAATGGGCCAACCCAGAAACCCGTGAGGAACTGCTCAGAACGCTGGACGAAGCAGGGTTTGCTGAAGATAAGCTGAATCTGCTGAGAAATATGCTGAAGCTGCAGAAATGCGACTTATTGGACGTGCTGGAATATATTGCTTATGACTCCACGCCTATAGAGAGAGCAAAGCGAGTGGAGCTTGTGAAGAAACAGTATGTAGATAAGTTGAACAAGGAGCAGCGAGAATTCGACAACCTTATCCTGGAATACTACGTCAGCAACGGTTTCAAGGAACTTGGTTCGAAAAACCTAACCACCTTTATCAACATCAAGTTTAACTCTGTGAGTGATGCAAAGGAAAGATTAAATATGTCTGTTGGTGATATACGTGCGCACTACTTTGAATTACAACGAAGGTTGTATTGTGCATAGAGTCCGTATATGACAGGTTCTGTCATGTAGGATAAGTTTGTTAGTTAATGTTATACTGCGACTTTTGATCATTGGGACGGTTCTCATGATCCACTTCTGCTGTGTAAATAGCCACTTCGGGCCCGCATTCGCTGCGAGCCCGAAATGATTGTTCTACAAACTAACTAAAACCAAATTCAATGAGAAAACTACTAACCAATAACTAAAACAAACTTATGAAACGATATAACCTTAGTTGGAACTCTTTCCTTTCTTTTGACAATGCAAAGATACGGCAAGATTCTCATCGCAGCAAGAAAAAAGCAGATTACATTCTCGACTTGTTGCGACAGTCCTTGTGTTTCGCGACAAAATGCAGATAACGTATGAATTCGTGTCGCGAAAAATAGGAAAAATGATTGCTCTATGAAATATTTTATAAATAATTTGGAAGTAATGGAATAAGTGTGTATCTTTGCCCCAAACTTTTACGGATGAAACGTATCTTTTATAAAGTGAAGAATTATATTGGAATTGTAGCCTTGGCGATAGTGGTGCTGTCGTGCAAGGGTAGGGCAAGCGATGCGCAGGCAGAGCAAGTGGATGGACTGTATGCTGTTGAGGCTAATAGTCAGCAGACAGAGGCAAGACAGCAAGGGCAAAAGGCAAAGGTCATCAGACTGTTTGAGATTCCTGCACCACTAAAAGACCGTCCTGAAAAGATATTGCATCGAAGGGGCTATACCACATCGTACAATCAGACAACAAAGACGCCCAACTGGGTGGCTTGGCATCTGACGGCAG
>Ga0265299_10002355_pt1 | contig 19641 bp, 19 predicted proteins | sample AusTroGonzalo_MG_4_FD_193485 | JGI IMG/M metagenome (GOLD analysis project Ga0265299, IMG submission 193485) | Bovine rumen microbial communities from tropical cattle in Woodstock, Queensland, Australia - Gonzalo_02 | ecosystem: Host-associated > Mammals > Digestive system > Stomach > Rumen ... | reverse complement strand
CTCTTTAATTAATGCTCGTGGTTTTGCATGCTGAATCATTGCATGGTAGTATTATCATCAGGTGAAAATGATGATAGGCAATGCAGAGAAAAGAGACGGCATGGCTCGAAAGCTACGCAATGTTCTTAAGATAGGATATTTATACTCAATTAAAGATCTTGCAGGGCTTATCGGAAATGATCCCAGAGGAATGCAGGGTGGTGTAATTCCAAAAGATGATGCCCAGCTCCTTCTGGTAACTCTCCTTGATCCAAAATATCCTGATGAAATAATTAATGACACACTTCACTGGTACGGACAGGAAAGCCAGGAAAGGTGGATTAATTTTTTATATCATCATTCCTTCAGTTTCGTAAACAAGCAGATGGTCAAAATAGTAGAAAATCAGCTCATTTTGGGATACGTTGGTTGTACTTACACAGTTGAGCATCAGTTCTGTCCAGCAGCAGTACAAATAATTCAAGAGTCGTTTATTAAGGTAAAAAAAAGAGGCTTATAAAAAGCCCCTTTCAAGAAAAACTAAGCCAGGTTTCAGAATGAGAAGTTGATCTCAAAGTTTACCTTGCTCTGGCCGTAGAATTTTGACCATTCGTAGGTTGAATACTTGTATTCAGCCTTTACTGTCATTTCCTTGACTTTGATGGATGCTCCTACGCCAAGAAGGAAGCCCTTGTCCTTATAGTCAGATTCAAGGTCATGACGGTCAAACATGTAGCCTGCTGTGGCAAAGACAACGGGGCTGTGTTTTGTGTCAAAGGTGTACTGAACCTTACCTTCAACAGCAGAGATTCTTGCATGTTCAATCTTGGCATGCTTAACTACATTGTCTACTTTCCATTCATCAATTGTCTTGGGGATGTATTTGTACTCAACGCCGCCAAACCAGTTCTGGTATTTTACAACAGCTGCTGCATAGTAGGCATTTGCTTCCTTGTAGCCAAGGTTAAGCTGGACATCAGCGGAAAGGATAACGCTCAGATCATCCTTGTTTGCAAGCTTTGCAACATCAACCTTGAAAGATGTTCCGACTCTGTGGCCGTTGTCACCGTCTTCAAACTTGTGGCCATAGCGGTATTCGTTGCCGTCTACCTTTTCTTTCTTGAATTCTTTGTCGTTGTTGAAAGCATAACCAGCTTCTGCTTCAACAGCTCCATCAAGGAACTTGCCCTTGACGTTGAAGCCGTATTCCTGGTGTTCAGAATTGATTGTCATACCGAATTTGATAGTGAAGTCATCGATTCCGATTTCAGCACCGTAGGGGAAATAACGTGAGTTTGTAGCAATGAGAAGCTGCATTGAACCATCATCATGCTTGAGAGGGTCGGCATAGGCATGGTTTGATCTGATGATTGAGTTACCGGCATAGATATCCAGGCTCTTGATTCTGTCGAATTTGATGTCAAATTCTTCAAGAAGCTTGATTGCCTTGAGGGTGATCCTTCCCTTCATTCCTTCTTCTGTTGTGGAACGTGAATAAAGGGGACCCTGCAGGACAATTGAGTAAAAGTCTCCGGTGGCTCTTACTGTCATGTTCAGAGAAGCACTGCCTTCTCTTCCTGATGATGTGAACTTGCTTTCGTTGAAATCATAAGACCAAACAATTTTGGCCCCGCCTGTGAACTTGAACTCTGCAAACACAGATGTGAGTGCGCAGAGAAGAATAAGGAATATTACGAGTGTTTTCTTCATGTGGAAATGATAAGGCATGGTGTTTAATTGTGTCAAATAAGGTGTTTGGATATAATTACGGGCAATGAGCACGAAACGCAGCATCTTAGACGGATTCTCAAACAAGTTGGGCATTGCCCGCGTTCTGCGTTTGTCCGTTGCCTTTGTCATACTCCTTGTCACTACTGTTGTTGTTCTTATGAGCAACAGTGCCTACGTGAAGATGGTCAATAAACAGTGCGAAGACAGATTGGTCGGGATTGCAAGAATCGCCGAAGGCATGTTTAAGACTGCCAAGGTTGAGAGGTACTTCCGCGGGGAACCTTTGGACGAGGAATTTGACAGGATGATGACCAATCTCAGGCACGTAGTTGAGTCTACAGGTATGCTGAGAATCGGTATAATTTACAAGGGGCAGGGAGGGCAGACCATTTATACGCTGTCCACCTCTTATAATGACGGGCCTTTTAGAGAAATACCCATGTCCTGGAATGAATACTTTGAAACGTTTGAACCGAAGGACGAGGAAATTGTAATAACCGTTGATCCTGTGAACGACGTTGTCAGTATTGCACGTGCTTATTACGACGAAACCGAGGGTGATTACTGCGGCCTTGTCGGTGTTGCCATGAGTCAGGAAAGCTACACCAGTCAGATTCTGACTTACAGGAACACCACTGTTGCGGTTGTGGCCGTAAACGTAGTTGTCATCATCATTGCCTTTTCAATGTATCTTTCAAAGTACCTGATCAATCCGATTAAGGAAATTACACGTGAGACGCTGCGCTTTGCCAGTGAGAAGGACTACAAGCCACGTAAACTGAAGGCTGCAAGAAAGCACGATGAAGTTGGAGTTCTTGCCAAGGCTGTTATTTCCATGGAGTCGGATATAGACAAGTACATTGAAAGTCTTACAAAGGCCCATGAGGAAAAGAGCCGTGTTGTTGCGGAGCTGAACATTGCCGCGGCAATTCAGCAGGGCATGATGCCTGTGGAAACTTTCAAGGACCGCAAGGACTTTGAGATTGCTGCTTCCATGACTCCTGCCCGTGAAGTTGGCGGAGACTTCTACGACTATTACTTTATTGACAAAACACACCTGGCCATTGTTATTGCAGACGTTTCGGGTAAGGGAATTCCTGCAGCTCTGTTCATGATGGTTTCCCAGATGCTTATCAAACAGATTCTCATAGACAACCCCAAAAGAAAGCCCTCTGAAGTTCTTTCTGGTCTTGATCAGATATTCAACCAGAGAAACAGCACCGAGCAGTTTGTCACTGTCTGGCTTGGCATTCTGAACATTGAAACCGGTGAAGTTGTTGCAACCAACGCAGGCCACGAATTCCCGGTTCTCTCACAGGGTGAAAACGGTGAGTATATTGCCATGAAGGACAAGCACAATCCGCCTGTTGCTACGGTTGAGGGTCTTAAGAGAACTGACTACAAGTTCAAACTGCGTAAGGGTGACTCGCTTCTTGTTTACACCGACGGTGTCCTTGAAGCCACTGATAAAGACAACAAGCTGTACGGCATGGAAAGACTTCTGAATGTTCTGAACAGTAAAAAAGAATCCACCTCTGCAGGAATCATTCAGACTGTCCTGGATTCGGTGAATTCTTTTGTTGGCAAAGCCGAGCAGTTTGATGATATGACTTTGCTGAATATTATCTATAAAGGTTAATTTATTTAATTTTTGTGTTGCTTTTTGGCTGCTTTTTGGCTGCTTTTTGGCTGCTTATTTGGGCTGTGCGTCCAGGTAGCTGACTACATCGCCAACGGTCTTGAAGTTGATAAGCTCCTGGTCGGGAATGACGATTCCGTAGTCTTCCTCAATGGTCATGAGGAGCATCATTATGTTAAGAGAGTCAGCGCCAAGGTCCTCGAGAATTCTTGATTCGGGAGTGATTTTGTCTTCTGAGATTCTAAGCTGCTTTGCAAGTATCTTTTTTACTTCTTCAAACATTGTTTGTATTCCTTACTAATTATTTATCTCTTTTTGCTTCAAGGATTTCCAGTTTCTGTTCAACCTTGTTGTTAAAGTCGTTCTTCTGCATCAGGTAGACCTGTTCAATGCACTTTGTAAGTGCCTTTGATTTACTGCTTCCGTGTCCTTTTACAACAGTTTTTGATGTTCCGAGAAGGACGCTTCCGCCGTAGTTCTGGTAGTCCATGAGATTCTTCATATCCTTGAACATGCCCTTCATGAGAAGGCCGCCAAGCTTGTAGAGAGTCTTGGAATAAATGCCCTGCTTGAGCTTCTTCAACAGTTCTACTGCAGTGCCTTCTGTGGACTTGATAAGAACGTTTCCTGAGAAGCCGTCACAGACTACAAGGTCGTACTTGCCGGACAGAAGATCACGGCTTTCCATGTTGCCTACAAAGTTGATTCCATCAGTCTCTGACAGAAGCTTGAAGGCATCCTTTCTGAGGGCATCACCTTTCTCTGTTTCAGTGCCTATGTTCAGAAGAGCTACACGTGGATTCTTTACGCCGTACACGCTCTCAAGGAAGGAACTTCCCATGATTGCGTACTGCTGCAGAAAGTCTGCGTTAACATCCACATTGGCTCCGCTGTCACATACACCTACGATGCCACCGTTCATGGTTGGAAGGATCGGGCAGAAGGCAGGTCTTATTACGTTTCTCAGCCTTCCGATTCTCAGCACTGCTGCGGCAACAAGGGCGCCTGTGGCACCGGTGCAGACCATTCCTGCAACACTGTCATCCTCCCTTAGGAGTTTGACAGCACTCATCATTGAGCTGTCACGCTTAAGACGGATTGCATCTGTGGGTTTGTCTTCACCTGTAATTACCAGAGGTGCATGAATGATCTCAAGGCGGTCTTTGTCATAGTCCTTGTCTTCAAGGGCCTGTCTTATGAGTGCTTCATCACCTGTGAGAATCACATGAAGATCATCATGGTCTTTCAGGGCCTGGAGGGCTCCATCTACATTTGCCTGGGGGCTGTGGTCGCCTCCGAAACAGTCTACAGCAACTTTAATCATACGAGCTTTTTCACATAGCTGCGTCTGCGCTTGTGCTTAACCTCCCCGAAACGTTTCCAGAGGTTCTGGATCTGGTGGTTGTCTTCAAGATTGAGGTTTGTCTCTGCGTACTCAATCTTCGGGTCACGGAGAATTCTCTTAAGACCTGCGGCAACTACTGCGCTTATTCCCATGTTTGCCATTTCCGGATCAACACCTACAAGTGCAAGATCAATTACCCTTGGGTGCTTGATTGCCCAAAGCAATCTTATGATTGCGAGAGGTGTAAGGTGGCCCTTGCACTTCTGTACGGGCTTTGCAATTGATGGGAAACAGAGGCCGAAACAGACAACTTTATCGTTTTCGTCTACAACAACGGCTACGTGCTTTAAATCTATAATAAGCTTGAAGTTAGAAATTAATCCCTTCTTCATTCCTTCCGTAAACGGAACAGTTCCATAGATGTTGGCATAGGCCTTATCCATGATGTCAAAGAACTGGTCCTGGTACTTTTCAAGCCACTTGTTGATGTTGGGAGCTTCACCTACATGGAGGTTGTAACGCTTCATTACGTAGTCGGACATTTTGTCCAGACTGTCATCACCCTCAGGTGGCGGGAAGATCTTGCTTTCAGTCCAGTCAACTTCCTTTTCATAGCCCAGGTTTGAAATGAGTTTGGGATAGTAATCGTAGTTGTACTGCTCTTCAAATGTTGAAAGCTGGTCAAAACCGTCTATAAGAAGGCCTTCTCTTTCAAGGTCTGAGAAACCGAGCGGTCCTACAATTGTGTCCATTCCCTTGGAAAGAGCCCACTTTTCAACAGCACCGAAGAGTGCGTTTGCTACTTCCTGGTCATCAATACTGTCAAAACGTGTGAATCTTACGCGTTTTTCATTGCGTTTTTCATTGCTTGCCTTCTGAAGGATGCCCTGGATTCTTCCAACTGTCTTTCCTTCACGGGAGGCAAGGTAGAAGACTGTCTCACATGTTGTGTAGTAGTGATAGTTCTTTTTGAACATCTGAAGCTCATCGCCGTAAAGCGGTGGGACAAAGTAGGGGTTGTCCTTGTAGAGCCTCAAGGGAAAATTGAGGAATTCTCTTATATCTTTTCTTGTACTGACTTCTCTTATTTCTACCATTTTGTTTATCTGTGTTGCTTACCTGTGTACTGCATGGAAGCAGATTCCAACACCATTGGGTCCGCAGTGCGCACCGGCTGTGGGGTTGGTTATAACGACCTCAATCTTAATATCTTTTCCAAGTTTTTCGTATAGAGACTGCTTTATTTCCTCTACAAATTCAGGAGCATATGAGTGTCCGATGTAGATGGGGTACTTCTTGAAGTCATCGCCAAGCTCAACAACCTTGCTAACAAGGGCCTCGACTGCCTTCTTTCTTCCTCTGGCTGTTGCAAGGCTTTCCATCTTGCCTTCCGGACTTATCCAGATCACCGGTCTGATTCCGAGAATTGTACCCATTGTGGCTGCAAGACCGCTTACACGTCCGCTTCTCTTGAAGTACTGAAGATCGTCTGCACAGAGGTACATTGCCCAATGCTGAACGTTATCATCAATGAACTTCTTAAGATCTTCTGGTGTGCAGCCTTCATTGTAGTGCTTTGCAGCTTCAACAAGCTGTGCATAGCCAAGTGTTGTGATTCCCTTTAAATCTGCCTCATAGAGCTTTCTTTCAGGATACTTTTCCTGAAGCTCCTTATACGCCTGGCGCATGTTCTGGAATGTCATGGACATAGCTTCTGAGAAGTGGATGTAGAAAATATCATTGCCTTCGGCAAATTCCTTCTCGAAGTATTCCTTGTATTCCTCAACATTAAGAGCGCTTGTCTTAGGAAGAACTCCTTCGTTAAGTCTTTTATAGAAATAATTTACATCAAAATCTGTCATTCCCTTGTAGGGGTAGAAGTTCTCGCCGTCAATGCTGAACGGCATGGAAATTATATTTTTATATCCTAATCTTCTTGCGCTTTCGGGAGTGATGTCGCAATCAGAATCAGCGTAAAGTACGTACATTAATTTTCTCCTTAAATAGGTTGTTACTCCAGTATCATTATATAATCGTGGGTAGGTTGTCCACCGTCTATGGTAAACAGTTCTGCAGAGCGGTACTTGCTTTGTATTGTATTGCTCAGCTCTTCTGCTTCTTCTGCAGTGGCATCCTTACCCTTGATCAGAATGATTATTCCGTAATCATCGGCATCCATTTTGTCTGCAAGGTCCGTAACAGTCTGTATCCTGTCCTTGCTCACAGAGAGGATATCGTCCCCGTGGAAGCCGATATAGTCACCGTTATGCACGGTCACATTTCCGAACTCGGTATCCTTATTTGCCTTGGACACCATTGCCGTGACAACGCCGTCCATTCCGGCCTGGATAATTTCCACAAGCTGTTCAGGCTCTGCATCAGTGTCCAGAACACTCATTGCACTGTATCCTGTTCCAATGTCTTTGTTCTGAATGACGATAACGTTTGCATCGGTGTAGTTCTTTGCAGCCTGGTTTGCTGTTAGAATCACGTTTCCGTTGTTTGGGAAAACGACAATGTTCTCTGCATTGAGGCTTTCAAAGGCTGTAATGAAGTCCCTGACCGACGGATTCATGCTCTGTCCGCCGGGAATTACATAGTCAGCACCAAGTTCCTTGAAGGTATTGATGATACCATCGCCGGAGGCAACTGTTACGAAGGCGTACTTCTTTCTGAAGGCAAGGGTAGGGATTTCTTCCTCCTTGTCCTCTGCATGGATGCTCTCGTTGTGCTGGACGTTCATGTTCTCAATCTTCATGGTGAGGAATTCACCCCACTTCTGGCAGTGGTTAAGAATCTCGCCGGGAGTCTTTGTATGAACATGGACACGGATCATGTTGTTGTTTCTGAAGGCAACAACAGACTCTCCGACGCTGTTCAGGTAGTCAAAGATTTCCTTTTCATCAAAGTCTTCAACCTTTCCTACCTTTGCTGTCATAAGCTGGAGGGCGAACTCTGTGCAGTAGCCGAAGGTAAGCTCGCTGTTTTCATTGAACTTTGTAAGATCAATCTTCTTTGCTGTGTTTTCCGGGCTCTGTGTCTTTTCCAGAACTGCGTTCTTGTCAAAGGCCTTCTGCATACCGCGGAAGATGCAGATAAGTCCTGCTCCGCCGCTGTCTACAACGCCTGCCTTTTTCAGGACATCGAGCATGGTAGGTGTCTTTTCAAGGCTGTTTCTCATTACGGGAAGCATGTGGTTGAAAAGATCTTCAAATGTATCAAAGGGCCTTGAAATGCTTTCTCTTTCGCAGCTTTCAACTGCCTCTCTGTAAACTGTGAGAATTGTTCCTTCTACAGGGTGTGAGACGGAAGCGTAGGCTTCTTTGACACCGGCTCTCATTGCAACAATGAAGGCTGCGGTATCTGCCTGCTGTGTGCCCCTCAAACTCTTTGAAATTCCTGCAAAAATTCTTGAGAGAATAACACCGGAGTTTCCTCTTGCACCCATGAACATTCCGTGGGCTGCAAGTTCGGCCATATGGCCAAGTTCATCGGAAACCGAATCGACTTCGTTTGACCCTCCGTTTACGGTCATGAACATGTTGTCCCCTGTATCTCCGTCGGGAATAGGGAAGACGTTAAGGTCATTGATTTCCTGTTTGTGTTTTCCAAGCTCTTCTGAGCCGAATATAATCATGCGCCCATAGAGCGCGCCATCTATATATTTATACATAATCCAATGCACTATAGTTTTTTTTGACACTTTTAGTCAATGTGTAAAAAACAAAATAAAGGTTTATATTGTTTGAAATTGTATAATAAACGGTTGTATTCTGCGTGTTTTTGATGTATCTGTAAGTTTTTTGTTTAGAATTTTATGAATACATTAAATTTTGGAAAAATATTTAGCATATGATAAATTCTCTGATTATCCATTGATGACTTCATATGTTTTGGGATATAGTTATGTTATAGATTAAATAGGAGATAAATATGGATACAAAAGTTATCATGTCATCTGATGCTCCGGCTGCCGTCGGACCTTATTCACAGGCTGTTGTAGCAGGTGGTCTGATTTTTGTTTCAGGTCAGCTCCCCATCGATCCCGCCACAGGCGCTTTCCCGTCTGAGGACATCAAGGAACTTACCCGTCAGTCAATGAAGAACCTGGGTGCTATCCTCAAAGAGGCAGGATCTTCAATGGACAAGGTTGTCAAGACAACCATCTATCTCAAAGACCTTGGAGATTTTGCAGCTGTCAATGAAGTTTATGCTTCATTCTTCAAAGGCTCATATCCCGCACGTTCATGCTTTGAGGTTGCAGGTCTTCCCAAAGGCGCAAAAGTAGAAATTGAGGCAGTAGCAGCAATATGATTGAAAACGATTACAAATACCTTATTCACAACCCTTCAGGAAACAGAAAAGGCGCTCAGGAAATGTTCAGCATTGACATTGCCAAGAGAGCCCGTGTTTTTCACAGACAGATTCCCGGCTACAGAATGACAAGACTCTGTGCCCTTCCCGAGCTTGCATCAATGCTCGGAGTAGGTGGAATCTACATCAAGGACGAGGCTCAGCGCCTTATCCTCAACAGCTTCAAGGTTATGGGTGGTTCATTTGCCCTGTACAACTTCCTTAAAAAGAAGCTCGGCAGAACAGAAGACATTGCCTTTGATTACCTGAAGAGCAAAGAGTGCCACGACATTGTCGGTGACATTACATTCGCTTCCGCAACAGACGGAAACCACGGCCGTGGAATTGCATGGGCAAGCCAGCAGCTCGGTTACAAGTGTGTAATTTACGTCCACAATGAGACAAGCCAGCCCAGAATCGACGCTATCCGCAGCTACGGTGCACGTGTAGAAGTTGTAGACGGCAACTACGATGATGCAGTCCGCAAGATTGCCCAGGATGCCAAGAAGTACGGTTGGGAAATCATTTCCGACACTTCATGGGATGGTTACACAGAAATCCCCACATGGATCATGCAGGGTTACACAACAATCCTTCTTGAGGCTCAGGAACAGCTTGCCGGTATGGGCATCTCCAAACCCACCCACGTATTCGTACAGGCCGGAGTAGGTGCTCTTGCAGCAGCAACAGTCGGCTTCTACTCAGCTCTGTTCCCCAACGATCCTCCCAAGTTCGTAGTTGTTGAACCTGACAAGGCTCCGTGCGTATTCGAGAGCATCAAAGCCGGCGACGGTAAGTGCCACAGCATCAAGGGTAGCCTTGATACTATCATGGCCGGTCTTGCCTGCGGTGATCCGTCACCCATTGCCCTGGACATTCTGAACGACAATGCCAACATCTTTGTACAGATGCCTGACTATGTTGCAGCCCGCGGTATGAGAATCCTCTCCTGTCCGCTTACTGGTGACCCGTTTATCATCTCCGGAGAATCCGGTGCCGTAACTCTTGGAGCTCTCTTTACACTGAAGAACCCCAACTGCCCGGAAGACCTGGCAAAGGCTCTTGCTCTGGACGAGCACAGCAACATTCTCATGATCAACACTGAGGGTAACACAGACCCGGTCCAGTTCCGCAAGGTTATCTGGGACGGCCTGGATCCGGTTCCCAAGAAGTTCACAGACATTGACATCAGATAAAAGAGTCATGTCATAAACCAAGAGGCTTTCAAGGATTACCCTGAAAGCCTCTTTTTTGCCTATACGGGCATTTATTTCAGTTCCTTAAGCTTTTCAATTGGAATCTCTGTGGATTGACTGATGATGTTCAGGTCTACGCCTAGTTCCAGCAGTTTCTTGGCAACTTTTTCCTTGGCTTTTCTTTCTTTGGATTCCAAAACAGCTTTTTCGTCATATTCAAATAGAATCATCTTTGCCACTCCCGCTTTGTTTTCCTCTATAAGTTTTCTAACCTCTGAATCTTCATGCAGAGATTTGAGTGCTATCTCTACCGCCTCTTCCATAAAGTATCCCTGCCTTGTTAATTCTCTCACATCAGTTGTAAAAAGTGAATAATCTGAAAGCGGCCTGCAACTGTTTAACAATTTCCTGTTTCTGCCGTAGTTTACGTTGTACATTGTTACCCGTACCTGTATGTCTCCCTTTACTCCTTCTTTAAAAGCTTGGGATAACATGAGTACTTTCCTGTTTGGTTGATACCTGTCTCCATTATAGAAGACAATCAGCTTTGGATAGGGAATTGGGACTATATCGTCATCATAAATGTCATCATTCTGTCCGGATGTCTGCAGATACTTATCGTACAACTGTCCCGCATAGATCAGCATTCTCAGCGGCATGTTTGGATTGTAGGTGGATTGCTGCTCATAGAGATTCATTGAATCGGCAATAATGAATGAAATGTCATTACGCATTCCCATGTAGACTGCATTCTCAATGGTTGTGATTTCAATATCATCAATGCAGTCATAATGTGTATTGTTGATTGCATTGTAAAGACTGAGTGTCAAATTCTTATGCTTCTCATTACCGAAAATGTACTTGAACAGCCTGTCTTTGTACTCTCTGTTAATGGATTCTTTTTTCATAAGGAACCTCCCTTCAGGTGTTATTCACAAAGCCGCAACGCGGCACTGTGTTTTCACCTATATAGTGGTTTTTTGACGGCTTTTTCTTTCATCGGTTTGAAGGGGGTTTTGGGACTGAATTGAAATCTTTTTTTACAAATTGTAACAATCGCGACGTACCGAAACGCACCGCTCAACGGTGAAACGCGTGAAAACGGTGAAAACGGTGAGAACGGTGAAAACGTGTGAAGGATGTTGGGTAAAAATAAGGGTTGCAGTTTTTGTGCTGCAACCCGGTGTTTTGAATAGTGGTTTGGCTGGATCAGAAGGAGTAGGAGACTCCGATTACGACAGGCATGCTGAAGCTGAGTGCAAAGCCAGTGGCCTTGTATGTTTTTACAGTTGTGTCCAGAGCAGAAGAATTTGTTGAAACGTTGAAGAGTCCAACACGCGGCATGACTTTAAGTGCAACGCCATAGTTTTCTGTGAACTTGTAAGCTACATCTGCATAGCCTGTGATACCGATGTTAACGTATCTTTCGGTATAAGAGACGTCATGATATGTAGAGTTGATAGTTGAATTGGAAGGTTTGGCTGCAGTTACTTTTACATTGATTCTGTCAGCGAAGATACCACCGCCAACTGCTACTTCAACACTTTCTGCAACGGGAAGCTTGAATGCAACACCGGCAGCAAATGACATGTTTGTAACTGAAGTCTTTGCCTTTGCAGCATTGCCAATAAGGGCTTCAGCCTCTTCGGCCAGATCACTGAGGGTATACCATTCATTTGAACCATCAGCCTTTGACTTGATGTCAGAATTGAATGTCATGTTGAAGTCAACCCATGATGTAAGGCCGTTGGCAAGGTCATAGCCGGCTGATACGTCGAATCCGAAGCCTTTTGTGTCATAAAGCCATGCTGAACCAAAAAGATCTTCTTCAGAGAACTTTGCAGTTTTTCCGGAAACAAAGTTGAATGTTCCGCCGACTTTTAGTGTTCCTGTTGCAAACAGAGATGCTGCAATACAAAGAACAACCATTATAGAAATAACTTTTTTCATTATTTTCCTCCGATTTCGATAAAATATAGTGATGTAAAAAGTGTAAATCAATACTTATTTCAGGAATGTTGCATCACCGTAACTGAAGAAACGGTAGCGTTTCTGGACTGCGTGGTTGTAGGCCTTAAGGATGTTCTCGCGGCCGCAGAAGGCACTTACCAGGACAAGAAGGGTTGACTCGGGTGTGTGGAAGTTGGTAACCATCTGGTCCACAACGCGGAATTCAAAGCCCGGGGTTATGAAAAGATCGGTGGCACCGCTTCCGCTTCTTACAAGGCCTGTTGTCCTGTCAACACAGCTTTCAAGGGTTCTGACACTTGTTGTACCAACGGCAACAATTTTGCGGCCGGCTTTCTTTGCGGCGTTGATTGCAGATGCTGCTTCGGCTGTGACGTGGTAGCGCTCTGTGTGCATGTGGTGGTCTTCAAGATTCTCCGTTCTGACGGGGAGGAAGGTCCCCATTCCTACCTGGAGGGTAACGTGGACAATTTCAACACCCTTGGCTTCAAGACGGGAAAGTATTTCCTCTGTCATGTGCAGGCCTGCAGTAGGGGCTGCCATTGAGCCGTAGTCACGGGCATAGATGGTCTGGTAGCGGCTTTCGTCGTTGAAGTCATCCTCGCGCTTGATGTAAGGGGGAAGGGGAACGTGGCCGCATTTGATGAAGAAGTCTTCGTCTATGTCGTGGTCAAAGGTAACTTCCTTCACGCCGTCCTTTTCGGAAGTGATCGTTGCATTTACGTAGAGCTTTCCGTCAGGAAGGTAGAACGAGTACTTCTTTCCCACAAACTGCTTTTTGCTTCTTGAGACCATGGCCTGCCAAACGTTGTCTGAAACAGGTTCTGTAAAGAGAAATTCAACCTTGCCTCCTGTTTCCGAGATGCCGTAGACACGGGCCTTGCGGACCTTGGTGTCGTTTACAACAAGAAGGCTGCCCGGCTCTACAAAGTCCGGGAAGTTTGAAAACATGGAGTCCTGATACCCGCCGGTTTTCCTGTCAACAACAAGAAGACGGTCCTCTCCACGCCGGGCGCTTGGGGTCTGGGCAATGAGTTCTTCAGGCAGTTCAAAGGTGAATTCGCTTATTTTCATGACAGTAGAGGAATATAGCGCAAGAATGATTATTGTTCTATACTTATCAGCAGTTTTATGAAGTACATGCAGACTATTCAGACAATCTCCTCCAAGTTGGGAAATGCCCGCCTCATGGCTGTTAGCAAGACGCGCAGCGTTGAGGAGATTGATGCAGTATACAACTGCGGAGTGAGGCTTTTCGGAGAAAACCACGTCCAGGAGATAGTTCAGAAGTTCACTTCCTACAGACCGGACGGTCTTGAGCTTCATATGATCGGCCACCTTCAGAGCAACAAGGTTTCAAAGGTTGTGCCTCTTGTGGACATGATTGAGAGCGTGGACAGCATCAAGCTTCTCGAAAAGATTGATTCTGAGGCGCTCAAATGCAGAAAAACCATGGATGTGCTTCTTGAGTACAACACAAGCGGAGAAGAGTCAAAAAGCGGTTTCGGATCCAGGGAAGACATGTTCGAGTGCATTGAAAGGGCCTTTGAACTTGACAACGTAAGACTGAGGGGTCTTATGACGGTAGGTCCGCTTGAGCACCCTGAAAACACACAGGATGCCTTCAGATTCCTGAAGAATCTTTTTGAGGAATGCCGTATAAGATACGGAGAAAAGCTTGCCGATTTTGACATTCTTTCCATGGGCATGAGCTCTGACTGGGAGCTTGCTGTCAAAGAGGGTTCAACCCTGGTGCGCATAGGTACAAGCATTTTCGGAGAGAGGCACTATGATTAAGAAAGCCATTGCAGTTGTACTTCTTGTCTGTATCTGTTTTTCCGCCTTCAGCCTTGATATGAAGAATGCTCAGCCGTACTCGGATGACGAGTTCCCCAAATGGAGCCTGGATCTGAGGAGGGGTGAAGTAATCTTTTTCGGAAGCCTGCCCATTGCATACGCAATGACAAGTCTTGTTTCCTCAAAACTGATCAACAAGGATCTGACATTCTGGCAGACCATGGCGATATCGGCCGGCGTCAGTACGGCCATAACGGTTCTGGACTACATTCTGGGGCTTGGTTCGGGCAAATGAGAATAGAGAAGAACTACGCCTTCACAGTTCCTCAGGGCTCTACGGTTCAGCGTGCGGATGCCTTTCTCAGCTCCTGCATCCCCGAGCTTTCACGCTCTGCCCTGACGGGCGAGTTGTGCGAGATCTATGTAAACGGGGTGGAGGCGCGTAAGAGCTCAAAGGTAAGGGCAGGGGACAGCGTTGAACTGTTCTACGCAGCCGAGGTCTTTGAAAACATAGAAAAGCAGGATATTCCCCTGGACATTATCTACGAAGACAAGAGCATGCTTGTGATAAACAAGAAAAGCGGCATGGTGGTTCATCCCGGTGCTGGTAACCCCGACGGAACCGTGGTAAATGCCCTTGCATGGCGCTACGGCGATTCGTTCATCCAGAGCATGGCCGACGAGTGCGACATCACCCGCCCGGGCATTGTGCACCGTCTGGACAAGGACACAAGCGGAGTTCTGGTAATTGCCCTGACTCCCCAGGCTCATGCAGAGCTTGCACGCCAGTTTCAGGAACACTCCAACGAAAAGTACTACTACGCACTTTGCGACGGCATTTTTGAGAAGAGGCACGATAAGATAAGCTGTCTCCTTGGCCGCGACCCCAACAACAGAAAGCTCTTTACCGTGGTACGAAGCGGCGGCAAGGACAGCCTGTCAGAGTACAGCGTTGTGCGCCAGTTTGAAGACTGTGCCCTTGTGAAAGTGCGCATCTACACGGGCAGAACCCACCAGATAAGGGTTCACATGAAGAGCATAGGCCACCCTGTGGTCGGCGATGTTTTATACAATAAAAAAATCTCCCGCTTCCCCGGCTATCCGCTGATGCTTCACAGCTTCAGTCTGGATATCAACCACCCGGAAACGGGAGAACGTATGCACTTCGAAGCAGAGCTTCCTGCTTCTTTTGAAAAATACCTTACAGAATAAGTCCTTCAAGCTGCTCCAGAAGTTTTGTGAACTTGGCAACAGCTGCCTTTACCGGCTCCTGTGTGGACATATCTACGCCGGCTCCCTTCAGTGAGTCGATGGGGAACTTGCTTCCGCCGCTCTTGAGGAAACCAAGGTAGTCATCAAGCTCCTTCTTTCCGCCGTTGAGAACCCTCTCCGACAGTGCAATTGATGCAGAAATTCCTGTTGAGTACTTGTAAACGTAGTAGGCGTTGTAGAAGTGCGGAATCCTCAGACCTTCAAGGTCGGATACATCTTCAAAGACCATCTCAGGTCCGAAGTACTGCTCCAACAGGTTTCTGTAGTTCTTTCTGAGAGCATCCAGTGTCAGCGGCTCTCCGCCTTCCTGCTGGGTGTGGCAGATAAGCTCAAACTCGGCAAACATTGTCTGTCTGAACAGGGTTGCAACAATGTCATCCAGCTGCTTTGCAATGATGTAAGCCCTTGTCTTCTCATCCTTGGCATTGTCGATGAAGTACTTTGCAAGAAGCTGCTCGTTGAAGGTAGAGGCAACTTCGGCTTCAAAGATTGTGTACTCATAGTAGGGGAAGGGGTTGTTGTTCTTGCTGTACCAGCTGTGCATGCTGTGTCCGCCCTCGTGGGCAAGGGTGAAAATGTCGCCAAGAACATCTTCCTTGTAGTTGAGAAGGATGTAAGGTTTTCCGATAAAACCGCCGGAGGAGAAGGCTCCGCTTCTCTTACCCTTGTTCTCGTATCTGTCGACCCATCTGTCTGTTGTTATTCCTTTGTAGATGGTATCCACATAGTCTTTTCCAAGCGGGGCGAGTGCCTTTTTGACAATAAGGGCAGCTTCCTCGTACGGGGTATGTTTGACAGGCATCTCAACCATGGGAACGTAAACGTCGTAGTGCCTGAGCTGGTCGAGTTTCAGGACCTTTTTCTTAAGAGAGTAGTACCTGTGAAGGCTGTCAAAACCGCTGTGAACGGCTTCGATCAACCCTGTGTAAACGCTGCGCGGTACGTTGTCCCTGTAAAGCGATGCATCAAGGGCTGTCTCAAAACCTCTTACGCGGGCGTTGAAGATATCCTGTTTTACAGAACCGCTGTACAGAGTTGCAATTGTCTGCTCGTGCTTCCTGTAGGTTTCATATAACTGCTTGTAGGCCTTTTCCCTGATTGAGCGGTCGCGGCTCTGCATGAAGGAACCGTAGGTGCTCTGGCTCAGGTCCTTGCCGTCAATCTTTCCGAAGTCCATGTCGATGTTTGTGAGAACGCTGAATGCACTTCTGGGTGTGTCCTGGAGTTCATCCTGCTTGGCAAGAATTGCCTCTTCCTTCTCTGAAAGGGTATGGGGTCTCTGTCTGAGAAGTTTCTTAAGAGGGATTCTGTAGTCGTCAAAGGCCTTGTCTTCAATCCACTTTTCCAGGTCGGCTATGGCAAGAATCTCCGGATCCATCCAGCTGACTGAAGCCACAAACTGTGAATACAGATGCATCAGAATGCCTTTTCTTTTCTGGTTTTCAGGGCTCTGTGCCTCTGCGCTGCTGTTAAGGGAAGCATAGTTGTAAAGCTTCTCAAGAAGCATCGTGTTTTCATTTGTGAACCTGAGTGCTTTCAGAAGGTTCTCAGGGCTCTTACCGAGTGTTCCCTTGAAGGACTCTACCTGTGAAACGCTCTTTTTGAAGACCTCCAGGTCCTTTTCATAAAGCTCCTCTGTTGCGTAAAGGTCGGAGAGGTCCCACTTGTCGGATTCTTTAATCTGGTCACGGGTGGGAATTGCCTTCTCATTCATGCTGTCCAGCTTTTCCTTGAGAAGTTTCACGGCCTTGCCTCTGTGGCTGAAACGGCCCTTGTCCTTTCCCAGGGCAAAGTTTGAGCATCCGGCTTCATTGTTGAAGAATACGGGATCATAACCGAAGCCGCCTACTCCGTCAGGCTCTTCAAGAATTCTGCCTTCGCTTACGCCCTTTACGGTTATTGCCTTTCCTTTTCTGTCCAGGAGGACCAGAACACATACAAATTCGGCCCTGCGCTGGTCACCTTCAAGACCTTTCATGCGTTCGATGAGCAGAAGGTTCTTGGTCTCTGCCGGAAGGATTGTTACCCCGTCAGGGCTACCGAAACGTGCGGTATACACGCCAAGCTCGCCCGGTAGGGCATCTACCAGAAGACCTGAGTCGTCGGCAAGAACCGGCATGTCTGTAAGGCCCTGGCTGTCCTGAATAAGCTTCTGGGCCTTCATCATGGCGTTCTCTTCAAATGTGGTTCCCGTCTCCTCGCAGTCAAAATCAATTCCGAATTCATAGGGAAGATGAAGTGTGTGAGGTGCGAGAAGGGGAGACAGTTCATTAAGTTTATGCTGATTTCCGCTTGCAAGTAAAATATCCATACTGCTTAGGATAATTTATTTTGAGCGCCTAGTGAACAACCTGGTTTCAAATACCTTTGAAGGAACCAGGATAGGAACCTGGTCGTAACGCAGATTCGCCTTCCATCTTCCTTCTGAAAGCTGCCACTCGATTCTGTTGCTTCCGTAAAAGTGCTCTGACTCTCCAGTTACCCACTGGATCAGGCTTCTGGTCTGGAAAACAGCCGTCTCTATGTATCTTATGCTTACGTGCAGTTCTTCGCTCAGCTCTTTGTACGGGACACGTGTGGTGTGACGGTCAATGTCATTGAGTCTGTTGCGGTGATGCAGACGGTTAAGCTGGCGCAGAAACTGAATCTCCGAGTCTTCATACAGTGAGTAATCGCGGCTTGCAGCACTTTCATATTCCAGTTCCAAAACTTTGTTCCAGTAGAAGTTGCACCTGCTTTCAAGCCGTTCTTCCTCCAGAATCTGATCCTGACATTTCTTTCTGAAGTATTCGCATAATAATGCAGTCTCTCTGAAGTCAAACCGGAAGATTCGGCAAATTTCCCTTACCGTATTCCTTCCCATGAAAGGCATGAAGGTAAGGGCGGTTATGAAGAAACGGCGGTGGATTGTGCTGCTGTGCATGAATGCATAAGACAGTTTTCTTCTCCATGTGTCCGGAAGTCTTGCATAATCCGGCGGATCGTAGATTCTGCTCTGCTTTTCGTCGTTCTCAAGCATTTCCTCGTAGTACATGTGGTGCCTCAAGACAGCCTTTTCCTTTCTGATCTGCTTTGACTTGCGGTAGTAGAACTGCTTGGCCCTGTTTTCCAGATAAGACTTCATATAGTTGCTGAAACTTCCCTTTTCAGGCTTGTAGTTACTGATTATGTAGTCAATCTGGCTGTAGATATGAAGGGTGAACTCGCTTGCATCCTCCTCCTTCAGAAAACTGAATTTCTGCGGCAGGAAATAGCAGAGTTTGATAATTTCCCTTTCAATGTCATTTCTAAGCAGAACGGTTTCTTTTCTGCCTGCTTCCTTCGTGTTCAGATAACATCTAATCTTTTCATTAAGGTCCATAGTGGTGCCCCATTGAGGCTTTATACGACCAGAATGGGAAAATCTTTCATGACTTTTTGCATTTTGATATAAACTATTGCTTATAAGTTTGCTAAAAAAATCCCTTTATCGACCAATCACGTGTTGAGTGGGGTAGAAAAAGAAAAAACCGGAAAACAGAGTTTCCCGGTTAATTATAACTGTTGAAAGAATTTTTACCTGCTTGCCTTGATAATATCTGTGGCCTGCTTGGAAAGTTTTGTAATCTTTTCGAAATTTCCTGCGTTGATGTCAGCTTTTGCGCAGATCCAACTGCCGCCTACTGCATGGATGAAGGGGGCTTTTGCAAACTCTGCAAGGTTATCTGCGCTGACTCCACCTGTGGGTATGAACTTTACTCCACCGAAGGGACCGTTAAGGGCTTTCATTGCATTGAGTCCACCGTAAACATTTGCAGGGAAGAACTTCACAATATCAAGGCCCTTCCTGATTGCTGCCATAATCTCTGTGGGTGTGACACAGCCGGGAAGGACTGTAATGCCCCTGTCTATGCAGTAACTTACAATGTTTTCATCAAAACCGGGTGAAACTATGAACTTTGCTCCGTATGTTATGGCAATCTTGCACTGCTCCATTGTAATAACTGTTCCGGCTCCTACTATCATGTCCGGGCAGTTGTCTGCAACGGCCTTGATGCTGTCTGCGGCAGCGGCTGTGCGGAATGTGATTTCCATGAAATTGACACCGCCTGCGAGCAGGGCTTCTGCTGTGGGAACTGCGTTCTTCGCATCTTCAAGTACTACTACCGGCACTATTCCTGTTTTGTAAATTTCTTCTCTGAGTCCCATATTTCCTCCGTATTATACATTCTAAATGCAACGACCTTTCATTTCCAGCAAAATAACTGCACTCTTGGTATTGAAATACCTTTGCCCTTTAATATAATATCTATCCGCACACTTAATTTGACGCGAGGTTTTAATTGGCTGACAAAAGAGAATTCAGAATAAACAGGCAGATT
>Ga0265299_10002352_pt1 | contig 19680 bp, 14 predicted proteins | sample AusTroGonzalo_MG_4_FD_193485 | JGI IMG/M metagenome (GOLD analysis project Ga0265299, IMG submission 193485) | Bovine rumen microbial communities from tropical cattle in Woodstock, Queensland, Australia - Gonzalo_02 | ecosystem: Host-associated > Mammals > Digestive system > Stomach > Rumen ... | reverse complement strand
CGATATGGTAAAGCCAGGCGCAACCATAATAGATGTTGGAACCACACGTGTTCCAGATGCAACACGCAAGAATGGCTTCCGCCTTAGCGGCGATGTCGACTTCGAGAATGTGGCTCCTCTATGCTCATATATTACACCTGTTCCTGGTGGGGTAGGGCCCATGACTATCTGTATGCTTATGCAGAATACTCTTGCAGCTGGAGAAAAGTTATATTATTGATAAAAAAGGTAGCCAATCGTTTGGAGGAATCAAAAATTTGTAGTACCTTTGCACTCGCAAATGAGAGATACCTCTCAGGCGCTCACTTAGATGGTGACTATAGTTCAGTTGGTTAGAGCGTCAGATTGTGGTTCTGAATGTCGTGGGTTCGAGTCCCACTAGTCACCCAAAAGCCTTGGATTTTCCAAGGCTTTTTTGTTTATGCCTAATCCGTTTCGCTATCAAGGAGAATCTGTGTAGGGTTCTTTGTAGCCTCGGGGAGGGTACAAATGTAGGCTCGTACGTTCCTATTATAAAACCCGCTTTTACCCCTTGTTTCTGAACCTAGAGGAAACCCTGAGGAAACCCTGAGGAAACCCTGAGGCACTCCTTAGGTGCTTGAGACATTGAAAAAAACTTCACTCTTCACTCTTCATTCTTTTCTATCTTTGAAGCTGTCGCTTCGAAGTTCTTGCGCTCCAGTTGGTGCTCAGGCTCAGGCGGAATTCTTACACTCGACAATAAAAATAAAACCTATTTTATTTTGTATTGTTCTCGTTAAATCGTAATTTTGCAAATAGATATCGCTCATAAGTCTTAATTGACGCACGCCAGTGGCGTGTTCCCTGAGCGCAGGGAGGCGGTATAATCTTATCGGTAAATAATAGCATCAGCTATTTATTCAGAGCATTGTGAAACCTAGGAAATTTCAATAATGTATTACTTTGAATAAGTCAGCGGATGCCCGTGCATATGGCGCGGGCATGACTTTATCTTAGTAATACGGGTACATTCCTAGGACCTCACAATGCAAGAGAAGAGCCATTGCTCGCGCTTCTTTTGTATCCTGAGGTCTTTTAGTATATACCCGTAAATAAGCCTGAAGATATAGTTTGTTGCTACAATAAACTATATTTGATGGCTCGAATTTACGACAACATTGAGACTAAATTCGTACAGGGTCTACAAGACATCATTACAAATGTAGGTGTCAAGCGTGTAGACTTTTGTGTGGGTTATTTTAACTTACGTGGCTGGGAATTAGTGGTTAATCAGATTGACCAGATTCCTGGTGACTATGTCTATGAGAACAACAACCAAGAATTCCGTTGTTGTCGTTTACTGATTGGAATGCACCAGCCTGATAGGGAATTGGTTCGCCAATTGTATAGCAAACCACAATTGCCTGATGCCAATTACGTACAGCAATGTAAAATAGAAATAGCTCGTGAGTTCAGGCAGCAACTTCTGCTGGGAAATCCCACAAAAAAGGATGAATGGACTTTGAGACGCCTATCTGCCCAGTTGAAAGCAGGTAAAGTCTGCGTAAAGTTATACGTTGCTTATCCTCTTCATGCTAAGTTATATCTTGCATATCGTCCAGATGATAATTTCAATAAAATCATGGCCCTTTTGGGTAGCAGCAATCTCACTTTTGCAGGTTTGGCAAAGCAAGGTGAGTTAGATGCTGATATTGAAAACGGACGTGATATAGAAGCTTTGGCCGATTGGTTCGAGGATCGTTGGAATGATCGCTTCTGTATTGATATTACCAAGGAATTGATTGATGTTATCGACAATAGCTGGGCAAGTGAAGTAATCATTCCACCTTATTATATTTATCTGAAGACAGCCTATCACTTGAGTGCAGAAGCACGTAGCGGTGTGAAAGAGTTTACATTGCCCCCTGAATTTCAGCGTGAGATGTTTGACTTTCAGCAGATAGCTGTAAAGATTGCTGCACGACATCTAAATAGCGAAAAGCGTGGAGGAGCCATGATAGGAGATGTGGTAGGATTGGGTAAGACCATCACAGCCTGTGCTATCGCTAAAATCTATGAAATGACATTTGCCAGCAGCACACTAATCATCTGTCCAGCCAATCTGGTAGAGATGTGGAAGAAGTACAGGGACAAGTACGACCTGAAAGCAGACGTGATGTCGATGGCAAAACCAATAGACAAGGAAAATGCGCGCTATTACAGACTGATAATCATAGACGAAAGTCATAACCTTAGGAATGAGAGTGGCAAAAGATACCAGAATATCAAGGAACTCATAGAATACCAGAACTGTAAAGTGCTCTTGCTGACAGCAACGCCTTACAATAAGGATTTCTCCGACCTAAGCAGCCAACTGAAACTCTTTGTCTCCACAGACGAGGATTTAGGCATCAGACCAGAAGAATATATCCGTGAGTTGGGCGGAGACCGTGCTTTCTTACAAAGGCATAGTGAAGTACATATCCGCAGCATAAAGGCTTTCGAACAGACCAACAATCTGGACGACTGGCAGGAGTTGATGCGCCTTTTCCTGGTTCGTCGTACTCGTACATTCATTAAGGAGAATTATGCCAAGACGGATGAAACAAACGGCAGGAAGTATCTGGAGTTCCACGATGGAAGAAGAAGCTACTTCCCAGACCGAATACCAAAGGCTGTCAAGTTTAAAACAATAACGGGTGACCAATACAGCCGTTTGTACAGCGATGAGATGGTGAATATGATGAGGGAACTTCGCCTTCCACGTTACGGGCTATCCCTTTACGAAAGCCTAGAGAAGACGGAACACGCCTCAAAAACAGACAAGCAATTGTTGGAGAACCTCTCACGTGCAGGACAGCGCATGATGGGGTTCTGCATGAGTACCTTCTTTAAGCGTATAGATAGTAGCGGATTCTCATTCTTGCTTACGCTTTATCGTCACATTTTACGTAACGCAGTATTCATCTATGCTATTGAAAACAAGTTGCCGTTGCCTATTGGGGATGAAAATTCTATACCAGAGGATTTCCTCGAGGATGAAGATATAAACGATATTTTTGGCCAGCAGGTTGAAAACACAGATAGTCATATAGAGATTCCTACCAATATGGAAGTCTATATGAAGAAAGCCAGAGAGTACTACAACATCTTATCAGAAAAGAATAATGTTGATTGGTTGGATTCCGCCTATTTCAAACGAACCCTGAAACAGCACCTGCGACAAGACTGCGACAAATTGATTGATATGATTCTGCTCTGCGGCAAGTGGAACCCAGCTACAGATCAGAAACTGAACGAGCTGGAGGAATTGCTCAGCAAAAAACACGGGAAAGACAAAGTTCTCATCTTTACACAATATTCTGATACGGCCAATTACATATATCGTCAGTTGCGTAAGCGTGGTTTTACGCACGTTGAAAGGGCAACCGGTAACAGCCAGAATCCTACGGCATTGGCAGAACGTTTCTCGCCCATAAGCAATAAGGTTAATGTTTCCTCCGAAAATGAACTTCGCATACTAGTAGCTACAGATGTTCTTTCAGAAGGTCAGAACCTGCAGGATGCCCATGTTATCGTAAATTACGACTTGCCATGGGCTATTATTCGTCTGATACAGCGTGCTGGTCGTGTGGATCGTATCGGTCAAGAATCAGGACTTATCTATTGCTACTCTTTCTTCCCTGCTGATGGTGTTGAGAACATCATTCGTTTGCGCCAACGCCTAAACGATCGAATTAACGAGAATGCCAACATCGTGGGTAGCGACGAAATCTTCTTCGAGGGCAACGAACAGAACCTTAGGGATATGTATAACGAGAAGAACGGTTCTTTGGACGAAGAGGACGACAACGATGTAGACTTGGCATCTATGGCATTCCAAATTTGGAAGAACGCAACGGATGCCAATCCTAAACTTAAGCAGATAATCCCACAACTCAGCAATATCATCTATGCCACCAAGAAGGCAGATGCCCCGTTGAATGATGGTGTTATCACATACGTCAAGACACAGAACGATTATGACGTCCTATCGTGGTATAACTCGAATGGAGAGATGATTAGCCAGTCTCAGAAGAAGATTCTCCAAGCATTAGCATGCAAGGCAGACGAGCCTTGTCTGGAGCCATTGGAGAACCATTTTGACTTGGTAGAAAAGGCTGTAGAGAATGTCAAGACGGAGACAACAAGCGTGAGTGGCATCTTGGGAAATCGTTTCAGTACCCGTTATCGCATCATAGACCTTATGGAACACTACTATCAGCAGCCCGCAACACTCTTCTTTGGCGAGGACAAGAAGGAAATCCTGAAACTGGCCATCGATGATGTCTATAACTATCAGCTGTTGGATAGCACAAAAGTTGTTCTTGGCAGGATGCTACGCAATAACACAAACGATGATATTGTGGATACAATAATAGATATGCAGACAAACGGAACCCTTTGCCGCATTGATGAAGATAAAAACAAACAGAAAGACCCGACCATCATTTGTTCGATGGGACTGAAAAACTAATGACCTATGAACAAGAGAATATTCAATCAGTATATCAGCGAGAGTAATTTCAGGGAGTTGTTTATCCGTGAAATGGGATGGAACAATCCCAAAGGACAGACAGACTTTGATGTTACAACAGAAGAAACTACATACGAACTGACTCAGATTGCAGAACGTAGTGGCTTTCAGGCTCTTACTTGTCAGGTGCAGGAGATACCTTCTTCTTCGCTTTGTAAGAAAATAGATAGCCGATTGCGTCGTTTTGCCAATGATTATATCTGCATCTTCCACATCCCCAATACCGAGCATCACTTGTGGGTAGTTCCTGTGAAGAAGGTGGAGAAGCGCGACTTGGTACTGGTGGAATACACCTCTGCAGATAAGGCTGATTTTCTGTATGACAAGATAGAACGTATCAGCTTCGATTTGGACGAGCGTACTACCATTGTGGATGTGAAAGACCGCATCCACGAAGGCTTCATCATCAACTCTGAGAAGATAACAAAAGACTTCTATACCGGATTCCGTAAGGAACATACCAACTTTGCCAAATACATCAGCGGTATTGATGATGAAATAACAGACTTGAAGAAGAACCGCAACAAGCAATGGTACACCAGCGTTATGCTTAATCGTCTGATGTTCTGTTACTTCATTCAAAAGAAAGGCTTCCTTGATTTGAACATCAATTATCTGAAGGATAAACTCACTTGGGTAAAGCATGAGAAAGGTGAAGACCGTTTCTTCGATTCATTCTATCGCGGTTTCCTGGTCAGCCTTTTCCACGATGGTCTGAACTCGCCCCGGCACCAACAGGACTTTGTACAGAAATATGGACGCATACCTTATCTGAATGGAGGTATGTTTGGCATCCATGAATTGGAAGACAAGTACCCGACACTTGATATTGCTGATGAAGCATTTGAGAGTCTGTTTGCTTTCTTCGACCAATGGCATTGGCACCTGGATGACCGTTTGACTGCCAGTGGAAAGGACATTAATCCAGATGTGTTGGGTTACATCTTCGAACAGTATATCAATGATAGGGCCCAAATGGGTGCTTATTACACCAAGGAGGATATTACGGAATATATAGGTCGCAATACCATTGTGCCCTTCTTGATGGATGCCACGAAGAAAACAGATGAACGTCCCTTCAAGACAAACGGAGTGGTATGGAAATTCCTGAAAGAGAGTGGTGACACCTATATCTATGATGCTGTAAAGAAAGGAAAAGACGAAGAGATACCAGAAGAGATAGCAATCGGTATTGATACGACTAAGCCTAATTTGTTGGAACGTCGTAGTCATTGGAATGAGCGTACCCCTGAGAAGTTTGCTCTGCCTACAGAAATCTGGAGAGAGACAATCGAACGTCTGCAACGTTATCAAACTATCAAGGATAAGATAACGAATGGTGAAATTACGGAGATTAATGACTTTATCACCTACAATCTGGATATTCGCCAATTTGTGCAAGACTTGCTTGCCCAAACTGATGACCACCTGTTTGTCAAACATTTCTATGCGCAATTGCAGAAGGTGACCATCCTTGACCCAACTTGTGGCTCTGGCGCCTTCCTCTTTGCAGCCCTTAATATTCTCGAACCGCTCTATGAGGTATGTATAGACAGGATGCAAAGTTGGAATAACGAGAACCCCAATCTCTTTAAAGAGGAATTGGCAGAACTATATGGTCGATATCGCTCTAACATCCGTTACTTCATCTATAAGAACATCATCCTGCGCAACCTCTATGGTGTAGATATCATGATGGAAGCAACAGAAATCGCCAAACTGCGCCTGTTCCTGAAGATGGTGGCTGTAGTGGATGTAAACCAGCGTGACCAGAATTTGGGTCTTGATCCATTACCAGATATCGACTTCAATATCCGTTGTGGAAATACCTTAGTAGGGTATGCAACAGCAGAAGAGTTAGAGAATGATTTACAATGGGGCGATATGTTCGCCAATATGGAGTTCAAAGATAAAGTTCATACGGAAATGGACATTGTGGCCCATGCCTATGAAACCTTCAAGAAGGTGCAACTTGAGCAAAGCGATAACCTTGACACTTATCGTAAAGCCAAACAAGAGTTGAAGACACGTCTGAAGAAATTGGATGAATTGTTGAACAAGAAACTATATGCATCTACCGTTTCAGGTGGGTCCTTAAAGTTTGATGCATGGCTTAAATCTCATCAGCCTTTCCATTGGCTTGCAGAATACTATGATATTATTAGTGGAAATAGTGGCTTTGATGTTATTATTGGTAATCCGCCGTATATAGAATATAATGCAAAAACTTTCTCATATAAAGTAAACAATTATAGAACTATAGAATGTGGCAATTTGTATTCTTTTGTACTTGAAAGAGAATCAAGCTTGATAAACCTACAAGGGAAAATGGGTAACATTGTTCCTGTTTCAATTATGTCAACTCCTGGTTATGTTTCTTTGAGGACTTTATTATATAAAAAAGGAACAAATTATTATGCATCTTATAATATCCATCCTTGTTGTCTTTTTGAAGGAGCTCATCCAAGATTATCAATAATTATAAATGACTTTTCAAAAGATAACAATATTTTTGTTTCACGCTATCATAAGTGGACAACTGATGAACGGCCTATTTTGTTCAATAAATGTTGTTATTCGAGATTAGATAATGAAATAATAGAAAAGAAAATTGGAAGCGCTTTGCCCAAATTATCTTCTCCAATATCAAATAGTATTCTTTCTGCAATGTTAAGACATCCTGGCAGAATAGGCAATTATCTTGTATCAAAAAGCTTTCCTGGTGTGGATTTCTATTATCGACGAGCTTTTGGCGCATTTATGCTCTTTTATGATACAAAACCAATAATGTATGATGAATATATGCAACAAATGGATCCGACAGAAATGAAAACTCTAAGATTTGACAAAGACTATAAGGGTCTAATCTTGTCCATATATCATTCTTCACTTTTTTATTGGTTTACATACACATTTAGTGATTGCCGTAATATTAATAAGCCAGAAGTTGAAGATTTTATTATTAACCTGCAAGAATGTAAAAAGTATAATGGGGAAAGGATTTGCATGTTGTCTCAAAAATTATCAAAAGATTTACAGAAAAACTCAAAATTTCTTGAGTACAACTACTCTTCTGGTTGGAGAAAATTTCAAGCTTTTTACCCAAGAAACTCCAAACCTATCATCGACGAGATAGACAAAGTCCTTGCCAAGCATTATGGTTTTACTGAAGAAGAACTCGACTTTATCATCAACTACGACATCAAGTACCGTATGGGTGATGAATTAGATAATAACGAATAAAATAAATTGAATATGTCTTATAGTGAAATAAACAAAAATACAGCTCTGATTCTTCTAAAGAACTTTATCTTTCCTCTCAAGAATTTACTGTCAGAATCGGATACGGATACCATATGTGACTTTATGGTTTCGATTCATGAAACAAATGGATTTCAACCAAACGGGTTCCTGGTAAACGAGAGTATATTTGAAGTTAAAAACATCAGAGAAGATTATTGTAACGACACAGTAAAACTAATAAATCGCTATCTGTGTAATATTGAGTTTATTCGTCTTTCTGTTGAAATGAGATTAAGGGATATTCATAAGGCGTACACAGTTGTAGTTAAGTTTTCTACTAATGAATATACAATATCAAAGTTGTCAAAAACTTTCAAACACGAAGAGCTGCCATCTACGGATGATATAGATTATCTCGTTAGTGACTTCAAAAGAGAATACGCCTCATTTTCTCATAAGTAAAACATGGATAATGGACTATCTTGGCAACCAGAACATCCTCAAGCAGCATAAGACAGCCTTCTTGGCATCAAGTACCATACCACCCGATATGGTGCTGAAATGCTATGACTGGGCTACACAGATGGCAAAGGAAGGGAAGTGTGTGGTAAGTGGATTTAGCTCCCATCTGGAGAAAGAAGTGCTTCATTTTCTAGCCAAAGGAAAACAACCAATCATCCTTGTACTGGCCCGTCAAATGTATAAACAGATACCCCAAGAACTACAACCCTTGCTTGATAGTGGCCGACTTCTGATCATCTCCACTTCTTCATCACCACGTCAGTCAAAAGCTACAGCCCTATCTCGAAATCGCTACATCTGCGAAATCGCTGACCAAATCCTTTTCGTTGGCGTAAACGAAAAAAGCAGCCTTCATGAACTTTCGATAGATTTCCAATCTAAATCAATTGAAATATAATTCAGAAAAGGAAATTAGAATAATCAATATCTAATACCATGTGGATAATAGGCATTATAATAGTGGTGCTGCTATATTTTCTCTTTGGTGGAGGAGGCACTACTGGTGGAATAGGCAGAAGCCGCAGAACCCAATGGACAGAAGAGGATGATTGGGCTCAGCTGGATGAGGATTTAGATTAAGTCACAATTCATAATTAAATTCTTTCTAAGCGAGGACTTCGCAAGCTATAGCCTGCTTTCAGGCAGCAAACACTCTGCTTCTAGCCTTACTCAAATGGCTGTTTGGGGCAGGCTAGAAGCAGCCTGCAGTATGGCTACACTATGGGTAGGAGTGTGGTTCGCTGTTTTTCCTGTGTAAATAAACTGTTTTTAAAATGGATAGGCTTAACGAGTTGTTAAGCCTATCTCCATGAGTTGTTCAAATAATCTGTACAGGTTGTACAAACCTATTGTACAGGTTGTACAAACCTATTGTACAAGTAGTACAAGGCCTTTGTACTGGTCGTACAAACGACTACTTCTGTTGACAAGATGCCTGTAAGCTTTCTTTTATGCAAGGACCATGTGTATGACCTCTCAGGCATGCGTTATGCCAGCACTGCAGGGCGCTACGGCATATATGTGGCGAACGGGCAGAAGAAGGTGCTCAGGTAAGCTTCCTTTAGCCATATCTTTCTTCTTATTTGTGGAATCCTTCTCTTCGGACTCAGGGGCCTTGGGGTATGACTCACCATCCATAAGTACTTGTATGGCTCGCTGTACGGTGGGGTCTCCTTCGTTCAGGTACTGCATATAGTCTTGCATCTCCTTGGCATTATAGATGATTAAACCAAAGATGTTGCGCTCGAATAGTGTACGGCTCTTCTGCAGCATCAAGTTGCGGCGTTTCAAGTCGTGTTCTTCGCCAAAGCGTGCAAAACGTTCTAGAAGATTCTCTTTGCGCAGGAACTTCTCCATTGCCTCGACATTAGGAAGGGCATTTAGACGTGAACGGTTCTCGTCGGTATAAGCAAAAGCAAACTGCCTGATAAGACCTGTGTAAGCAGCTTCTTTATAATAAGAGGTCAGAGCGGTGGTATCCTCTGGAATGAAAATATCTGGTGTTATACCTCCTCCGCCGTATACAATACGACCAATGCTTGTATGATACTTTTCACCATCTTGGCGGATGCTGTCCTGGTAGAAATACTCGCCGCGTTCGTAACGGGCTATAAGTTCGTTCAGATACTCGTCGCCATGTCCTTTTTCGTAAGGTTTCTGAATGCAACGTCCGCTTGGCGTGTAGTATCGGGCAATGGTCAGACGTACAATACTGCCATCACGGAATTCCCTGGGTTGCTGAACAAGGCCTTTACCGAAGGTCCGACGTCCGATGATGGTTCCACGGTCGTTATCTTGGATAGCTCCGGCAAAGATCTCGCTGGCACTGGCACTTATCTCGTCTACCAGGACTACGATGGGCAGTTTTTGGAAAGTTCCCCTGCCATCGGAGCGAAACTCCTCGCGTGGGCTCTTACGTCCTTCGGTATATACTATTAGTTGATTCTTACTCAGGAACTCGTTTGCCATCTGTATGGCTGTGAGCATGTATCCGCCCTGATTCCCTCGTAGGTCTACAATAAGATTCTTCATACCGCTGATGTTCAGGTTGGCCAGTGCTACCAGCATCTCGGCATAAGTCTGTTCTCCGAAGTTTTTTACATGGATGTAACCCGTTTTGTTGTTTATCATGTATGAAGCGTCCACACTGACAATAGGGATATCTCCGCGTTTAACGGTAAAGTACAAAGGCTGTTTTGAGCCATGCCGACGTATTTCCAGTTTGACCTTTGACCCTTTTTCACCCTTCAGTCGTTTCATGACATCGTTAGAATCCATGCCTACCAGCGATGTGTTATCTGCCGTAAGAATACGGTCGCCTGCCAGGATACCTACCTTCTCGGCGGGTCCGCCGTGGATGACGGACATTACGTTCACGGTATCTTGTACCATCGAGAAGCTAACACCAATACCGCTGAAACTACCTTTCAGGTCTTCTGCCGATTTTTGTGCATCCGTTGCAGGAATGTACTGACTATGTGGGTCGAGTTCAGATAAAATCTTCGGCATAGCATCCTCTACAAGGGATGCCATGTCTACGGTATCCACATAGTGGTTGTCTATAAGTTGCAGCAGATAGTTTAGCTTGTTGCTGCCCGTATTGATGATGTTCAAACGGTTGCCAGAGTAGTGGCTGGCATAGAAGGTGCCGATAACGACACCCAAAACCAGGCTTATGGCCATTAAAAGGGGAGTGACGCGGTGCTTGTTCATTTCTTTTCTTCTTCTGAAATAGGTAGATTTATAACTTCTATTCCTGCACGGCGAAGCAGGTCTACGCCGTCCATAATACGATATTCACGATCATAGATAACTCGTTTTATACCTGCCTGAATAATAAGCTTTGAACATTCGATACAGGGCGAGTCAGTAACATATAGGGTAGATCCGTCACTATTGTTGCCACTTCGAGCTATCTTGGTGATGGCATTGGCCTCGGCATGCAGTACGTAGGGCTTGCTTACGTTGTTTTCGTCTTCGCAGATGTTCTCGAATCCCTGGGGCGTGCCATTGTAGCCGTCGCTGATAATCATCTTATCCTTCACCACCAAGGCTCCTACCTGACGGCGCACGCAGTAACTGTTCTCGCTCCAGATGCGTGCCATCCGCAGGTATCGGATGTCCAGTTCGTGCTGCTTGGTGTCAGGCAACCCGTTGCGTCGCAGCAATGCGTCTATGGTCGGCTCCTGACCACGAAAACGCTTGTATAGAGTTTGCGGAGATTCTGTTCCGCCTTTTGATAGCACTTCGTCGCGGAATCTTTGAGCCGTCCTCTGGTCCATGATGCCGTTCTTCTGGAAAAGGCTGAATGCATCAGCATCCAGTACTTCGGCCCACTTGTAACTGTAATAGCCGGCAGAGTAGCCTCCGCTCATGATATGACTAAACTGGACGCTCATGCATGTCCCCTCGATGCTTGGTAGCAGTTGAGCCCGCTTCCATGCCTGCTGCTCGAAGGGGATGATATCCTCCTGTAATGCTTCCTGACGGGTATAGTAGGCCATATCGAGCAGGCAGAAACTGAGCTGACGTACGCAGGCATATCCACACTGGAAGTTACGGCTCTTGCGGATGCGTTCTATGAGTGTTGTGGGAATAGGCTCGCCTGTCTGATAGTGGTAGGCAAAGGTATGCAGGAAATCGGGCTCCACCGCATAGTTCTCCATAAACTGCGAAGGGAGTTCTACAAAGTCCCAGAAGACATTAGTTCCACTTAGGCTTTGGAAGTGTACCTTCGAGAATATGCCGTGCAGAGCGTGCCCGAATTCGTGCAGGAAAGTCTCCACTTCGCCCAACGTGAGTAATGATGGGTGTTCGGCAGTGGGCTTTGTAAAGTTGGTAACGATGCTTATGTGCGGACGGATGTCATTTCCTTCGTCATCGATATATTGTTCCAGATAGCTTGTCATCCATGCACCGCTCTGTTTGCTCTCACGTGGGAAGAAGTCGGCATAAAGTACGGCAAGGAAGGAACCATCTGCATCGAATACCTCGAAAGCTTCTACATCAGGATGATAAACCTCTATCTCGTTACTTTTGCGGAAGGTGATGCCGTATAATTTTGTGGCCAGAGAGAAGATTCCCTCGCGTACCTTCTGCAGGGGAAAATATGGACGTAGCATCTCAGCGTCCAGATTGTAACGCTCAAGTTTCAGTTTGTGGCTGTAGTATGCCCAGTCCCATGGCATGATGGAAAAGTCGGGACCCTCCATTTGGCGTGCCTTTAGCTCCAATTCGCGAAGTTCTGCTTTTGCCACAGGCATGTAGGCCCTCAGCAGTTGGTCGATAAGCTGGTTTACACGCGTGCTGTCCTGTGCCATGCGACGTGTCAGTACGTAATCGGCGTAGGTCGTGTAGCCCAGTAGCTGAGCTATCTCCTGACGTAGATTTACGATGCGCTGCACAATCTGCCGGTTGTCAAACTCGTCTCCATGTGCGCAGATGGTCATCTTGGCCATATACAGCTGGTGACGCAGTTCTCGGTTGTCGGCATACGTCATAAAGGGCTGATAGCTGGGAAAATGCAACGTAATGAGCCATCCTTCCAATTGCTTTTCCTGTGCTGCCTGTGCTGCTGCTTCGATGGCTGTTAGCGGTAGTCCCGATAATTGCTCCTTATCTGTGATATGCAACTGGTAGGCATTGGTCTGTTTCAGTTCGTTTTGACTGAACTGCAAGGTTAGGGTCGAGAGCTCGACCTGCAGGGCAGAAAAGCGCTCTTTGTCCTTTGGACTGAGACATGCTCCATGACGCAGGAACCCCTGATATACATTTTCGAGTAGTGTCTGCTCTTCCGCTGTGAGGTTGCCATGATGCTCATATACATATTTCACCCGTTTAAACAGCTCCTCGTTCAGCATAATACGGTTAGCGTGTTCCGTAAGCAGTGGACTCAGCTTCTGTGCCAATGCATCCATCTCGTCACAGGTGTTGGCACTTGTCAGATTAAAGAAGATAGTGGTGGCTGTGTCCAGTAATTCGCTTGTGTGGGGTGCTATGGTGTTCTGGAAGGTGGGTTCCTCAGGATTGTTGATGATAGCCTGTATAGCTTCATCTTCCTGTTTCATTCCTTCCATAATGGCAGGCTCGAAGTGCTCCAGCTTAATTTGGCTGAAGGGCGCGGTATTATGCAGCGTGTTGAATTTATTTGTCAGTAATGGATTCATATCTCGCTTTTCCTCCCTTTTTTCTCCTATATATTATCTTATAATCTCTTAACTCTAATTTCTAATCCCTAATCTCTAATCCTCCCCATATCCGGGACGACAATCAGCGAGCGTTTCAACTCAACGATTTTTGCATCCTCCAGTTCGTTAAGTGCCCGTGAGGTATTCAGGCGTGTCTCGCTTATGTAATCGGCCAGCACGGTCATCTTGATGTATATCTCAACCTGTCCGTCCTGTTCGGCAAATTCTCTTCGCAGGAATTGTAGTATTTTCTGCTTTACCGTATGGTGGCGCAAAGGTTGTAGCAGGTCTTCTTTCTTTTGGATGATGGATGAAAGCATGTTGAAGTAATTGATGCGGAAGATATCAGACTTCATGAGGTGTTGCATCACATCCCTCTTCTTTACTGTAATGAAAGTAACATCCTGAAGCGGAGTGTACGAGTATCTGAACTTGCAGTCCAGCCCATATAGATTATGCGGTTCCAGTAGGGCGGGGGCTTGAACGACGCTCTTTGTCGTATATAACCCGTCATCAGACTCGTACTGGCGCATCATCTTCCCTGTGGTCAGAAATATAAGATGAGTGCATGGGTCGTTCTGGCAGATCAGAGGTTTCCGCATTGAGGGCACCTCATTGATCTCCATCCCGATCACACTTTCTATGTGTGCCAGTTCCTTCCCGCTCAGTCCTTGCAGGAGCGGAAGTTTGGTCAGTAGCTCATATTTCTGGGTTAGGGTTATCATTCCTTCATTCCTGTTTCGTAGAATAGGGGAGTGTGCCAGGTCTGGTATTGCCCGTTTTCGTCAGCATAGATAAAGTATGCCTGCAACTGTGGATGACTCTTCAGGAATTCTTGCGAACGTTCCATTCCCATTACCATGAAGGCTGTAGCATAACCGTCTGCCATAGCACACGAGGGTGCTTTAACGGTACTGCTCAGTATGCTTTGCTGAGCTGGGTATCCCGTCTTGGGGTCTATGGTATGGGCTATCTTGCGTCCTCCTTCCATATAGAAATTCCTATAGTTGCCACTGGTAGCGAGTGCTCCGTCGCGAACTTCTATTACCTCTTGCAGGTCGTTGTTTGTTCCTGTACTGTCATCATCGGGCTTGTTGATGCCTATTCGCCAGGCGTCACCCTTCGGATTGGTGCCTTGTGCAACAATCTCGCCACCTATCTCTACCATAAAGTTCTGTATGCCCAAATTCCTGAACAGATTGGCAACATGGTCTACGCCAAAACCTTTGGCTACAGCGCTAAAATCAAGTATTATTCTGGGATCTTCCTTACAGAAATGGCCTTCCTGTATGGAAATGCGCTGCCATCCCACCAGATCGCGCAGGCTGTCTATGATAGCTTTGTCGGGAATCTGCCTTTTCTTGAAACCAAAGCCCCAGATGTTTACCAGTGGTGCTACGGTAGGGTCGAAAGCGCCTTCTGTCTCCTTGCTGATGGAACGGGACATGTTCCATACGCATGTAATCAGCGAATCTGCCTTCATACTCTCGCCTCTGTTGATGCAAGAGACGGTGCTCATAGGGTTAAACATCGACAGGGAGTGATCTATGGCCGTCAGTCTGGCTATGATACTGTCGTGAAGATCCTCCTTGTATTGGTATTTGATATGGTATACTGTACCGAATATAGAGCCTTCTTCAGACTGATAGGGAACTGAATACTGCTTGCCATGCTCGAGGTGAGCTACAAAGATGGTGCCTATAATCAGCAATGCCAATATGGCAACGTGATGAGGCTTGAACCGGCTTTCTGCCGCTGTGTTGGATACGTTTTCACTTTTCATATAAGGTGTTCTATTAATATTTTTATTCCTATGCAAATTAGTATTATTCCACCAAGAATTTCGCTTTTGATGTTTATATGCCGGCTGGCTTTTATGCCTATGTACAAGCCTGCAATGCTAAACAGTGTAGAGCATATACCTATGATAACAGATGCAATTAGAACGGCTTTCAGTGCCACCTCCTGCAGGCAGGCAAAGGAGATGCCTACAGCTAAAGCATCTATGCTGGTAGCTATCGACAAAGTTAAGATATTCAAATGGTTAAGTATACTTATCTTTTTATCATCCTTCTTCTTGCATCCATCCCATATCATCTTTATGCCCAGATAGAATAGTAGAATGGAGGATAGGTATTCCAAGTGTTGGAAATGCCGGCTGAAAATGGAAGTGCCTACATAGCCCAGCAGTGTCATGCCGCCCTGGAAGATGCCGAAGGATAAGACCATGGCAGTCATAGGGGCCCATATCGCTCGTCGGGCCGATAATCCCTGGGCTATGCTTACCGAGAAGCAATCCATAGCCAGAGCTATTCCTAATAGCCATATTTCCAGTACTGTTATCACTTTCTTTTATTTGTTGAGTTTTTTGGGGCTTTAACCTTTAATTATGTCTCCTCTTCGCTGCTCTCGGACTTTCTTCTGTGGATGGTTCGGAGTCCTTGCCCTTGGTAGTTTCCCCTTTCTGCTTATGCTTGCCAAACAGATTGCCCAAGAGAGGCTTCTGTCCGTTCTTGCGTGCCGACTTGCCGATATCGAATGTCAGGTATACCGACCCGCCGAAAGCGTTGCCATCGTTTTTGCCAAAACCGGGTACGAAATATGGTTCGCCCAGTTCAGATACGCTCTGCATGGTACGCGTCTTGTAGCGGATATTCCATCCCAGACGCATAATGCTCCAGAGTTTTGTCTCGAAGCCTATACATAGCTCCAGCCACTGGTTGTTGCCTTTCAGCCCTTCCAGCTCCAAGGGACGGGCTATTCCGTATATTGGGTCTTCGAAGTCTGGGGCTGTGAAGTCGTATTTATACGATGTGATACCGTAGCGGAATCCCACCAGAAAACGGTTTCCGTTGACCTTCTTGTTTATATTATAGTCCATTCCGATACGCCAGTAGGGTGCTCTTGTGCTGAAGACGTTTGTCGTTTCTCCTCCGTAGCGCGTACAGTCGCCAATACCTATCTCGAAGATGGGAAAGAACTTCTCCTTCAGTCCTACACGGGCACACACCTCCATATTGGCAAAGCGGGCACCAACGGCCTTCATGGCCAGTCCGCAGATGTCAACACCCACGCCCACGCCGCTCAGTAGCGGAGCTTTCTCCTTGGGCGCGTTGCTCTTCTTGTCCTGTCCCCATGCCAGGGGAGAGAACAGACTAATCAGCAGAAGGATAGAAATGAATCTGAAGATTTTCATGATCTGAGAAGTTGACGTCGGAATGGGTTATGGTTACCGAATCTATAAACAGATGCGTTGTGCGTACTGCCGTAATGTCATGGAACATATTAACGGGGCAGTCGGGACTCTCAAAATGGTTATAGGAAGTCTTCTCTATCCACATGGTGTCAGATGCCTCGTAATCTTCTCCCTTTACGGTCAGTATAAGGGTGTCTTCGAGATTGAAGTAGCTTAGGGGTAGAACTACGGAACTTACCATATATTTGCGGTTCAGCAGCACCTCGTCTGTGCCCATGGCTGTGATGGTAAGCGTGTCGTTAAGCTGGGCAGGATTTCCATCCTTGTAGAAGTTGCAGCGCATCTCCACAATGTTGTTCAGCGTGCAGTCTATGGTGTCGCAGCTGTTCAATCCTGCGATGGCGAGAAGGAATGCCAGAAAGAACCCTTTTCTCTGCTTCATTATATCTCCTTTTCTATGTGATAGTTATTACGCTCGGGAGCATTGCGGCTGATGAGCTCGCCTAAGAAGCCGGCCACGAAGAGCTGAGTACCCAGTATCATGGTTGTCAGCGCAATATAGAAGTAGGGGCTGTCCGTTACCAGCGGATGTGCTATACCATTACTTATGTAATAAAGCTTGGTGGCTCCTACTACTATCACAGCCAGAAAACCTATGATGAACATCAGTGTGCCTACGAAACCGAAGACGTGCATGGGCTTCAGCCCAAAGCTGTCCAGGAACCACAGGCTCAGCAGATCCAGATATCCGTTCACAAAGCGGTTCCAACCCATGAACTTCGACTTGCCGAACTTCCTCTTCTGGTGATGGACGCGCTTTTCTCCGATCTTGCAGAATCCGGCGTTCTTGGCCAGGTAGGGTATGTAACGGTGCATCTCACCGTATACCTCTATGTTTTTTACAACCTCACGGCGGTAAGCCTTCAGGCCGCAATTGAAATCGTGCAGATTGTGGATGCCGCTGACTTTGCGTGCTGTGGCATTAAACAATTTTGTGGGGATAGTCTTCGACAATGGGTCACCCTTGCTGCGGTTCATCTTGTAGCCGCTCACCAGGTCGTATCCGTCTTCTTTAATCATGCGGTAAAGTTCGGGAATCTCATCGGGCGAATCCTGCAGGTCGGCATCCATGGTGATTACCACGTCGCCTTGAACGCGGTCAAATCCGCAGTATAGGGCAGGGCTTTTTCCGTAGTTGCGGCGGAATTTGATACCATGTACCACCTCGGGGTTCTCCTCGCGCAACTGTTCAATAACTTGCCAAGAACTGTCCGTACTTCCATCGTTAACGAAGAATACTTCGTACGTGAAACGGTTTTCATCCATCACCCTCTTAATCCAGCTAAAGAGTTCGGGTAACGATTCCTCTTCGTTGAAAAGGGGTATTACTACAGATATATCCATTATTCTTTGTTTTTTTCTATGTTTTGTTCAGACTCTTTCAGAGTGGTCCTATTAATCTTCGGATATGCAGCCAATGCCGCTGTTAAAAGTGATACAGGCACGGACAGCACAAGGTTCATCATGATAATCTGAGTCATGACGGTTGGAACGTTTATTTGTTGAAGGGCCGCACTCAGCTGGCTCTGCGTAATGTCTGGGAAGAGAGACTTGGATATCTGCTGATATTCCGGAGTCTCCATCATAGTAGCCAGGGTAGAGAGGAAGAATCCGTGGTCGAAAAACTGAAAGTATATGTACTGTACCACGTTAGTCAGCAACCCTGCAAAGATGCACATCAGAAAAGCCATCTGCAGGCACTTGCCAAACCTTATGTCTTGCTCCGTCAGCCTGTACCTAAGTAAACTTCTGAATATGTTGTATGCCGCTAATAGGGCAGCAAAGTGTCCTATGGTAGCTATCCCAGGCGATGCGATGCCCCGTACACTGCACAAGAAGCTGACACTGCACCAGAATCCGATTCTGATGGCTTTCTGCGAGGCGCTTTGCACAATTGTCATGGGCTGTGGTGTATTATTGCTCATTTCGGTTTATTACTTACTTCCTATTCTTTTTTCCAAATTGCGTGCAAAGATACAATTAAAAATTCAGTTATGTACGTGTGTGCGCGAGAAATTTTCGCAAGATAAAAAAACGAGGCTAAAATTTGTGTTTTCCGTCAATAATGACTACCTTTGCACCCACAAAAACGGGAAAGTCCTGTACGGCATGCTCCCTTCGAATCCCCCAGGGCCTGACAGCAGCAAGGGTAGTTGGTTGTAGCGGCGCGATACAGATCGCTTTCCCACCCGCCTCTTTAGCTCAGTTGGCCAGAGCACGTGATTTGTAATCTCGGGGTCGTTGGTTCGAATCCGACAAGAGGCTCAAAAATTCCAAAAAGATGAAGCCGGCGAAATTTTATTTTCTGCCGGTTTTGCTTTATTGAAAACTTGAATACCTACTCTGACGGGGATTATAATAGGGTGTATATTCTTGGTGTTGTGTTATGTTGGTTATTAGATATTTCCTAGTGCTTGATATTTATACGGATCAGAGGTAAGGTGTTATTTAGTTTCTTTTATTTCAGTTTATCGTTCTATTTCGAATTACTGATAAGACGGTTTGCTAATTTCTTTCGAAAAAGATACATTGTATCATTGTTACATTATAACATCTGGTAAATCGTAGTTTAAATTTTAGTACATTAAAAGGCAGTTTGACATTTTACTTTTATATTACATATAAAGTAAGGCTTATACTACTATAATGTTGCAATCTCGAGAATTAGATATTGCAATGATGCAATAGCACAAAAGCTCCTTGGGTAAAAGTGTAAAAAACTTAAAAAATTATTTACATTTATTTGACATTGTTCCTAAATTATTATCCTTTTCGGTGCCAAATAAAAAAGACTAGAAGTTGCGGGTATAAAGAGCAACAGTCGCTTGTATTAATATTATTTCTTGTACGCGTTAATAGCAGCAAAATCATGCCTAAGTTTTAAAACTAAAGGCTATCTAATTGTGTCTATAATAATAATGGACAAAATATTCCGT
>Ga0265299_10002350_pt1 | contig 19694 bp, 29 predicted proteins | sample AusTroGonzalo_MG_4_FD_193485 | JGI IMG/M metagenome (GOLD analysis project Ga0265299, IMG submission 193485) | Bovine rumen microbial communities from tropical cattle in Woodstock, Queensland, Australia - Gonzalo_02 | ecosystem: Host-associated > Mammals > Digestive system > Stomach > Rumen ... | reverse complement strand
ATGCCTAGGGGGTGGGTATTTCACGAGACCCCCTCCCCTGGTCCTTTATCCAGGCTTGGGCGGCCGTAGCGTACCCGTGTGGCTCCATTTCCGTCCATATTTGATATTTTTTATCGCAAAACAGTAATGACAAGTCCAAAATGAGGACAAATCACACTCAAATCAACGCATTTAAACGTTTATTAAGCGCAATTCATCCTCATTTGAAGCTATTCGTCGATCTTTTCTTCTATTTCTTTGTCTTCAATCTTCTTCTCTTCTTCATTCTTGACGATCTTCTTGTAATTTCCTGTAATATTTAGCCTGCAAATCTCATCAACAGCCGCTTCAACGGCGTCTTCATAATCTTTTTCACTCATTTCGCTCGAAGCCATGCAAATTCTTGCCACATAATTGTTCGTGAAATAACCTTTTTCCTGATCAAAAGCGTTCCACTCATCGAAATGCGTAAAGTAATCCCAAGGATTGTCGAGCGTCGTCACCCAAGTCACCGCCAACACAATCACTTCTTTCTACAACAATACTACTTAAAAGGAGTCGCGGGCCAGAAAGTTTCCCTTCCAACCCGCTTTATGATCTATGCTTCTAGAATCCTTACAGATCGAGCGCGTTGATCAGCTTGCCCTCGCTGATGTCCAGCATATCGCAAACTTCCGCTCTCGAATACCCGTTTCTCAACATGGCTTTCGCCCTTGCAACCTTTGCCGGAGCCAGGCCGGTCTGAGTCTTCGGCATAGCAAGCTCGCGAATCCTGCCCTTGTCAGCGTTGTTGAGAATCGTCTGAAGCTTGCTCTTCGAAACAGCATGGGCCTCGATGGCTTTCCACTCATTGTCCGTAAGCGGGTTCTTCTGCGTTCCGATTTGCAGCTTCTTGGCGCCAACCTGCTTTCTGGCGGCGTCCAACTGCCTTCCCTTTTCGCGCTTGTAGTGTTCCTTGTCGTCCTTCAGCTCCGGATGCTGCTGCACGATCATGGACAGCTTCTTCTCAGCGATGCGCTGAGCCATGCGCTCGAGGGGAGCATTCTTCTTGGCCACGGATATTTTCTCATCCAGAGAGGCCACTTCCTTGGAATATAGTTTGCGGGCCTCCGGATCCACCTTCCATTCCTCCGTGTTGCGGGCCATCTTCCTAGCCTGCCGGGCAAGGTCCTTCATGCTGTTGGCATAGTCCCCGTATACCCGCTCGATTGGGGTGGTGGTCTTCCGGTTACCGGTGGTCGCCAATTCAAAGGCATCGTCCACATAGGCGCCCTTCTCTACGGTCATCTGCCGCTGAACCTGACGGGTGCGCAGCCTGCCGTCCTGGGCCATCGATATGCGAACCTCACGCTGGGCGTCCGGGTCGCCGCTCTTCCACTTGGCCTTCTCCTCCTTGGTCATGTTGGAGAGCATCGGGTCCCTGAATGTCCTGCTCTTGTCGGTGTTCTCCCAGATCTGCTCGCCGTTCATGTACCGTTCCTTCTCCTCGGGCGTCATCTTGGAGGGGGCCTTCAGCTTACGCTCAGGAATATGCAGCTCAGAGGTAGTCCGGGATATAAGCGTGGAAGCACCGCCATATGACCCGTTGGGTTTGATCTGGTACTCCCGCTTCAGTTCGTCTATACCGTTCTCCCGCTCGCTTCTCTTATAGTCCAACTCGTGCTTCTGAGCATCTATAACCACCATCGAGTGCTTCAAAGCCCTCGCGATCTTGTCATCGGGAGCACCCTGTATGGTCATATCCGTGATAAGATTGGAAACCTTGCCCATTTCAAGGCCCTTCTCCCGGTCCGTCATAATATGCATGCCAGGATATCCCTTGTAATCCTCATGCATATGCTCGGCAAACCCCTTAAGCTGAGAGAGCTGGTCCTTACTCTTGATCGTTACCCCGCTCGTCGGAATAACCAGGACCGTATCTCCGTCGAAATCAGCGCCGGACAGCTTCGCAGCAGCCTTCGGACTAATGCCGACAGCGTCCAGAACCGTTCCAGGATCACCAATTATCTTTTGGGCTTCCTTGTTATTGTTGTTAACAACGCCTCGAACAATCTCAGATGTGCTTCCGTGGGGGAAGCGAATAAGGGCTACCTCTTCACCATCCCTGTAACCCGGCGCGTAGATCTCGTTCTCCTTGTTGTTGGGCAAAGGTAATATAAATTTGCTGTTCTGCCTCGGAAGCGCAGCGGCTGCCAGGTGTGTGGCGTCCGATTCGCAGCGGCCCGCGAAATCCTCCAACATCGAAGCCTTGACAACCGGATTCGTATAGCTGGCGATCTCATCCATGTCGCTCTTGGAAATATCATACGCCATCTTCAGCTGCTGCTGAGCCAATGCCGGGGTCTGCTTGGAGAGGAACTGACTCGGAAGTCTGCGTTGATAGTCACCAACGTCTCCCTCTTCCTTGACGATGTTGATAGCGGACTGACGCTCCACACCGTTCTCATCAATATAAGTCCGCTGCGCCCGCGTCAACTTCTCATCGGGCTTCAGATTCGCTCCAAAGGGGTTCTCCTGCCCATCCTTAGCCGGCTTCAAAACCGATTCCTCTGCGCCATCACGCTTAAACATCGGGGTTCCCTCTGGCTTGCTCGTGTTGAAGCGAATATCTTTTCCCGGAGGAAGGTCGTCCGCATAGACAGCCATACCCTTCATGTAGTGGTCTCCGTCCACCAGCATGCGGACCTGCGCATAGTGATTCTTGCCAAGCGAAATATCATCCACGCCGCGACGCAGCTCGATCACGCCGTCCTTCATGTCACCGCCGTTCTTGGTTCCATCGGGATAATTGATCTCGATTCTCTTCGGGTCGATGCTGACGTAATTCTTCACTGCTTTAATCGTATCCCCACCGTCGTCAGAATATACATCCGTGACCATGGCGATCTTGTCGCGGTTGTTGTAGACTTCCTTCCATTCCACGCCGGGCTTCGCCAAAACCTTGGTCGTGGTCATCTTGCCGGTTCCCTGCTGCTCAACCTGAATATCATGCAGTGTGTAACCGTCCTTCTCCAGAAGTTTCAGGGTATTGCCCATCGACGTCGAAGAAAGCCCGAGCCATTCCTCCGAGCCCTTTCCAACGTCAATATAATCCAGCTTGTCCACGCGCTCCTTCAAAAGCGTCGCGTTCTTCAGCCCCTTGTTCATCCGCTCGTTGACTTCCTCGTTGAGCAGCAGCCTGACCGAGCTCTCGTTCTTGCCCATCCGCCTAGCTATCGCGGACGTGCTCATGCCCTTCTCCTTCAGTCGCATAGCCTCCTGGACTTCGTAGGCCCTGTTCTCTGCACCGGCCACAGCCTTCCGCTTCCTCAGCTCGCTGGTGTTCATACCCATGGCCTCGGCGATCTGCTTCTCGGTAAACATCTTTTTGCCGTCGGCTGTCTTCGCCTTGCTGAGCTCCTCCACCTTGCCAAGGAAGGTCGCGTTCCTCTGATATGGATTGTCGCCGGAGCCCCAGGGATATCTTCCCGAGTGCCTGGGCGTTCCGTAATGTCCCAGCGATTCGGAAATATCATCCACACCCCTGTAAATACCGTCGTCTCCGTAGCCGTGCCGCAGCTCTTCAAACGCCTCGGGCTCGATACCAAGGCGCTTTGCAGCTTCTTCTCTAGCTCTCTCGATCAACCTGTCAAGTCCGCTCAAAATATCATTCGGAATGAAACTCATGGATCTAAACCTCCTTCAATTTCTGCAGAACCCGATCTTTTTCAACGATACAATCCATCACCTCCCGTATTTCATCAATTTCGGGTTCGTGGATGACAATATCATCCATTTGATAGATTCGCAGCTCCGTCCTCATTCTTTCAGGCTTTTGCCCATATTCAAGGAAAAACAGCGCCGCGTATATCTTAAGTTGGTCGATTTTCGCCGTAGTCTGCCCGGTCTTCAGGTCATGGATTCTCAAAACCCCGTTTGAAACCTGAATCGCGTCGGCAGTCCCGTAGCAAAGATCCGAATAGTACAGCAGGATTTCCGGGTCCATCATGAAATCGATGCTGTCGTTGACATAGTGCATAACCGTGGGAAAGAAACTGCGAATATCAATGGCAAACTCCGGAACGCCTCTTCGCATAAGGTCGATCTTCGCGCCGATCGCGTCGCTCTTTCTCAGCTTCTGCCGGAACCGAATATAATCCGCGGCATAGGCATGCATCAGCGTTCCTATCGTCTGTGAAAAGCTGTTTGTATAGGCCTGTACGATTTCCTCATTGTCCTTGTTCAGCCACGTATACTTGCTCGCGCTCAGAAACGCGTGGCTTCCCTCAACATTTCTATGCTGATTCCAATTCATTTATGCCCTCCAAAATATCAACCAGACACTTTTTCTCTTATTGCTCTGCCAACTGAGCTACTGCCTCCTTACGAGACAGGCCGGAATCGAACCGGCGACAGATAAGCTTCAATTTCCAATCTTTGCTGTCAGTGTCTGAAATATCAATCCCAATCGACGTCCTGCCACTGGAACCAGTCCTCCAGCTCCGCAAGGACCTCATCCCTGTTTTCGGGAAATATAAATCTGGAAAAACTCATGTTGTTCATCTTGTCAACCCACCAGTCCTGATTCGGCTGGCGGTGTTCGTTCTCGCTACGCTTGCATTCCAGCGTCGCCCACTTGTCGCGATACAAAACCGTGAGATCCGGAATTCCCTGCCTGTGGCTCGGATCGTTCTTCAGCACCACGCAACCGTCGAACCGTTCCTTCAGTTCCTTGACCAGATCCGACTGAAACGCGCTTTCCTTTTTCGCCATGGCAGTATCCTCCAAATCAAATTTCAAACAGACGCCATACTTCTTAATACTTAAGAACATTGCTGCGAGCGTCTGTATAAATATCAAGACTCTTTTTAGCTGGTAAGATTTAGAAGTTCTTGGCTTTTTAATTGCTGTACGAGTCTTTCCGTAACCGCAAGGCGCCTTGTTAGCGTTTATGAATTAAAAGTTCATTGCATTACACATATCAATTGCTGCAAGCGCCTTAAAAATCTTCAAATGGAGAGAGGAATCCGAGCATTATGAAAGGAGGGCCGCCCAGCTGAAGAATAGACTGAACTTGGAGAAGAGTGCCCGAAAAATGAGAGAATCCGCGTAAACTGCGCAAACTCTCTCCCTCTCTCTATAATAATGCCTGTTTTGAGCACGAAAATATAAACAAGGGCCGAAAAAGAGAAAGCCTGTATATTACAGGCAATCTCCGAGAATTGTAGTCACATTGCAAACTGCCAATGTCTTCAATCTGCGTATTTCATCGCCATTCTCGTACCTTATGTACTCAAGCTGCCTCTTCGGAAACTTGAGTTTGTTCTTGTGTACCATCTTGTCGCTCATGAGATCGTATTCATGGCATTCGACATCGTAATACTCTTTTATGAACTTCAGAGCACCTTCCGAACTTTTCGAATATGCCACTACGCGACCTCCATCCGTCTCGCCAATCTGCCGAACACACCCATGCTTCGTCTTGGCTCCCAAAAGCCATTCGTTCGTATATGACTTCACCGCATAAATTGATTCCATTGCCATAATGAGACCTCCTTGTTATTTTTTTTCTCACTATAAACAATGTTTATGCCGCGCTACCACCATCCTGCAATTTTGCCAATGTCAACTATGCAAATCAGCATGAGAAAGGCGCATTGAAATATCACAGTGGCGCAAACACCGTTGTCGTCATACTCTTTGGACCGAATCCGCATGACCATAAGCACAGATACGACAACACACAAAAGCATCGAAGCGCTTACGCACAATATTTTAAGATTCATATCCTCACCACTTAAAGAGCCTCTCGTTAAAGTTCTTCTTCGCTCTCAATGCTCTGTCAATCGCCCTGTCAATCGGAGCCGCTGTCTTGAACACATAGTAATATAAATCCGTAAACGGCGTGTTCAACCTGTCGATCCTGCCCGCAGCCTGTGTCATCATCTTATAACTGTAGCTCTGGCTGAAGAATATAATGGTATCCGTCTCGATGCAGTTCCAGCCTTCGGCTCCTGCCGCGTAGTGCACGAGGTACACCCACTTCTTCGTCTTCGGAATCGGCTCATGCTTGTGCCCGTTCCACTCGGAAATATCAAAGTCATAATCCTCATCAAGCAGGGCGATTCCTGCAGAATTGAGATTCCCCTCTTTTCTTTCCAAAAGCCTCCCTGCCGCAGCGGGGAGGTGGCTCGAAGAGCCGGTGAGGCACTCCAAACCCATCATCTCCGCAAACGTCTTCTTGATCAAATCCTTCTCATAATCGTAATTGTAAAACACAATCACCTTCGGATGCTTCGCCATCACCAGCCAAAACAGTTCCCTCGCCCTGTACTCATTCCAGTTCACAGCCTTTCGCATCAAGTAGCATGCCTTCGCTATGTCCTCGATCGGTTTCTTCTCCCAAGGGTCCCAGCGCTTCACCACGATCTCGTCGTACAGCTTCTGATCGTAGGTGACGACGATATCATTCCAGTGCGGCACGGTCTGCTTTTCGTATTCCATCGTCACCGTGATCCTCCTTCTCAGATTTTCAAGCCTGCCTGTCTCAATCCACCGCTGTACCTTCGGAAACGTCGTATAACGGCTGTATACCGCATGGCGCCTCAGAAACTCCGTCCTGTTCCTGTAAAACCCGTTCGCCACGAACACCGGAATATAATCCATCCATGTGTCCCCGGGCGTCGCCGACAGCAGTATCCACTGGTTTGACTTCGAGATCTTTATAAACGCCTTCACCCACGCGCCGCTGCCAACAACCCGCTGCTCGTCAAATATAAAAAACGCGTCCGTAACGTCCTGATACTTGTTGATGTTATTCCAGCTGTCGATCGTCACCTTGACCGGCTCACTGGAAATATCAAAGTGGTCCAGTTCCTTCTCCCATTCATGCGTGTCCCGCTTCCGGGCCGTCGTAACTATGTACAGATCCTTCGGATTCTTCATCGTTCCGATTTGTCCGTCCGAAAGCTTTCCAAATATAATTCCGTCGCAGACAAACAGAAAGTAATACCCGATCGCCGTAATGCTCTTCCCTGTCCCAACGCCTCCGCAAAGTATGGAGCCGCTCCTGAGCTTCTCCAGCGCCTCAAGCTGATGCGGCATAAACCTGATTTCCTTCATCCAGCGACTCCTTTCCCAAAAATATAAAGAGCCGGTTAGGGCTCTTCATCTCAAGTTGAAATCAATTTCATAAAGTTGTCCAAGGCGAGATTTGCTCCTTCCTTTCCTTTTTCGAACGTCTTTCGCAGGAATTCTTTGTCTTCCGCGTAATTGACCATAGGGGCCACCTGCTTAATTGTTTCCATCTCGCCGAGCAAAGTCGCCAGCAAAGTAAAAGTGCAAATGGTTTCCTTAAGGTCTTCGACACACATGTCTTCGATCACTTCCATTCGTTCGTCAGTCAACAGGTCAAACACGTCCTCGTAATTACTAATTTTCATTAAATTTCATCTCCTTTCAAAAAAGAAGCCTGTTCTAAACGCGAAAATATAAAGAGCCGGTTAGGACTCTTTATTTCTGTTCATCATTTCGTCAAAGCGTTCGGCGCAAAATCTTGCCTGGCGCAAATCATATTCGAATAACTCGATCAAAAACTTGTAAGGCATATGTCTTTCCTTGAAAAAATTCGCCGCTCTTCTATCATCTTCCGCTTGCTGTAAATATCCTCTCAATTCCACAAGTGTCATGATTACCTTAGCTAACGCATCAGGATCAACACGCCCCAAATTTGCCAGTTCTTCAGATCGTTCGCTTACGATGTGCAATACGTCAATTGGCTTATTTATTACCATTAAACTTCAACTCCTTTCAAAAAGAAGCCTGTTCTAAACGCGAAATATCAAACTCTCTCCATCTCGGCCTTTTTCGTATAGTATCTCGCCCTGCTCTTCGATTTTTCGAGATTCCTCTTATCTGCCGTTCTCTTATCGATCGCTGTCGCAAATATAAATCGGTCACCGTCCGCCAATTCGTCTACATGGGTAATTTCCGTATGGTATCGCATCTCCAAATTCCGCATTTCCCTTCCATATTCCTCTCGGTCCATCATCGACCTGTAATACTGATCTCTCGACCCGTCGACAAATGTAATGCAAATCGTATACACGTTCATCCTCCTTTCCCAAAAATATAAAAGAAGAAGCCCTCGTTATGAGAGCCCTTCCGCAGACTTTTTGCCGTATTTATCGATCATGTCTTTGTATGCTTCCTCGCAAGCTGGTAAAGCCTTACTGATTACGTACGGCCAAAGCAAGCCAACAAGGAAGAATATCACAAAGTATTCTCCGAAAGAATCTCCGTCATCATCCGAATCGCATTTCGTATAACGATATCCAGCAGCATATCTGAAAACCGTTCCAAAATACTCATCGACAAAATCTCCGGCATCGCTCTTTCCATATGCCAACTTCCATGCTTTCCACAAGTAGCCTACCATTATTGCCAGATACGATAATCCGCCAAGCAGAACCCACACCAGAAAAAGCACACAAACCTTGCTGATCAAATTCATACGATCAACTCCTTTCGTCTATTCACAAAAAGAGCTGTTCCAAGCGCGAAAAATATAAAAGAAGAAGCCCTCGTTACTGAGGACTCTTCCTTGTCCGAATTCCTGTGTCGTACTCGTTCTTCAGCGTTTCATATATTCCCCTGTACTTCGGAAACGCATATGCGATCACGCTTGGCCATGTCATGGCATCTTTGATAAACGCCAATAGCAACGATCCACCGAGCAAACCTCTGAGGTTATTTTTGACGTCTTCTTCCTTCTCTCCCTTGACCTTCAAAAAGCCCTCGAAGAAAAGCTCCTCAAAATCGTCAATAACCTCGAGATCCTTGTCATGCGGATCGAGCATTACCAGCTTAACTAACCAGTACACAGCCGGCACAATCTGCACCAAGCATCCGATTCCGAACCAAATCAGAACCAATACCAAAATCTTGTTGAACATGATTACCACTCCTTCTTGAATTCTTTCATCAAGAAGTATGTTCTGTCCGCGAAAAATATAAAAGAGAAGAGGACTCGTTAAAAGTCCTCACAAATCTCATTCTCGTAGATGGTCTTGATCTTGAACGTCGTTTCAAGTCCTCGATTGTCTTCGTAAGTAAACTCCATAACTCCTGCGTTATAAAGTTCAATAACGCACAAATCGTGAAGCCACTTCCTGAATCCATCGCAAATATCTTTCTCATCGACTTCTATAAGCCTTACGAGAAGAAATTCGTAGCTTTCAATCAAGCCCTTCAGCTTCTCTTCGTTTGTCTTGCCGTTTTCCTCTTCCCTGATGGTATGCGTAATCTTGCACTCAAATCCTTCCATCTTCTCTGCCAATTTCTGCAACTCATCTTTCTTCATAAGAAAAACCACCTTTCATTTTTTTTTTTCACTAAGCAATCTGTTCTGTCCGCGAAAAATAAAGAAACGGAGAGCGGCCCTCCATCGCGTCTCCGTTCCACAATCGCTCAGTCTCTAAATATCAATCCTCAAACGGCTCGTCGTCATAGTCCTCGAACTCCTCCAGAAGCCTGCTCTTGCGGATCGGAATGATCATCGTATCCACACGAGCATATACCGGCGAATTGACCACCTTAGAATTCCTGGAAAGATGGAACTCCAGCATAACATCGCCATTGCGAATGTGTCCCTTGCTGTACTCGTCGTCGATCATGCTAGCCTGGTCATTGCTCGTCGGCATGCCGTTCACGTCGTTCTCGATAAGTATCTTGGTCATCGCCTTGCCGCTGAGCATACGAATATCAGCGTCGCGATACACGCCGACCTTCAGCAGATACCGGTCATCCTCATCCTCGTTCCGCGCTTCCCTGAAGCGCACATGCACACCCTGGTCCCTCAGGTCGTTCGCCAAATCCTCGCTGATCTGCAGGTTAAAGTTGCGCTTGCCCTTCTGGTTGTAATCCTGCTCCGCCCCCCTGAAATTCGGGAACATGATTCGAGCGTTCTTCACAATATAGCGTCCAGTCTCACTGTCATAAATATAAGTCATTTCCTTAGTCATTTTTCTTTTCTCCTTTAAAATCGTTTCAGAAAGTTTTCCTTAGCGCTTTCTTCGCTTTTTTCACCTTTTACTTCGCATTTGATCTTACCGAGCGCGTCCTGCAGCATCTCTACGCTTCTAAGTGTGCGCTCACAGTTCTTCTTGACAATATCAAGGTAATTCCCAATCTCCAGACGCTCGTCATACGTCATACCATCACCCCCTTTCAAATATCCGCTACGAATTAAAACTTCATTTGCCTGGGCGATGCTATTGATCTCTACAGGTCGATTCGCATATTCCTCAAGAAACTTATAAGCGTTTATCTTAGCATCTATAATACTCATAAATCAGTTCTTCTCCATCAAAACCGACCAGCTCTTCTTGGAGGCGATTTCCTTATCGACCCTTATCTTCGGAATCTCATCCTTCGGAATCGTGATCCAAATATCAAAGTCCGTCAGCATCTCAGTGCTTCCAACAATGTCCTCAGCCCTGTCGATCAGTTCCTGCCCGCAGGCCTTTACCAGTTCCACCAAAACTTCCTTGTCATACGTAGCCATCTTCAATGCCCCCTCCATTCAATCGACCGCTCAATGTCCGCGGCTATCATGCCGAGAATCTTCGGAAGCGACTTAAACCGCCCGTCCTTCTCCAGCATCGCCGAAATATCATTGAGCGTCTTGATGTCGTTCTTCAGATTGTCTATCATTCTCTGCTTGTCCAATTTAATCAACCTCCTCCGTTCATAACCGCCAGCGAATATCCACTCCTGCAAACGTCGCCGTCACAGTTCGGGCACTCCATACAGGTGTTGTACTTTCCGTCACCACAAGGCACTACAGGAGGAAGCTCACTCCATGGCGGATCATCGTCATCACTGTCTTCTGAAATATCAACGGCCTTCGGCTTGTCGAAAGAATAAGGCCGGCTCAAATCTATGAACCGGTCAAAATCTCCGAATTTGTTGATCGCGTCAATCGCATCTGATGCCATGTCTTCGTAGTATCTCATGTCCACAGCATCTTCCATGCCGAGCTGTTTCACAGTTTCCGATTCCAGCCACCTAAAACCTTTCGTTCCAGTTACAGACAGATACTTACCATCCTTCTCCCGCATCAGAAGACCTCCGCCAAGTCCGGGCTTTATAGGCGTAAACAAACCTACACGTCCTACAAACTTGTAATCATGACCTTTGGAAATATCAACCCTGACTTCCTCGTCTGTCTTTCCTTCAAAAGCCTTTGACAGCTTCTTCGGCTTGTCCGGATGCTCTTTATTGTACGATCTCCTGCTCCATTCCTCTTCAGCAGCGCTCACATCGGGAAGCTTTTCATTCATGTCCAAATAGATGGCTCCACCAGTTACGTTCTTGGTTTCACACAGATCGTCAAATATCACCGGCTCTCCACTGAACAAAGTCTTAAAGACATACGGTTGCTGAAATTGAGCTCCAGTCGCACTCCACTCTCTTGCATGCTTTCCGCCTTTATTTCGTACTCCGTATTCATCATACAAAGCAATATAAACAGCATCATTCACCAAGCATATTCGATCGTAAGTACATTCGTGTTCAAACTCATATCCGTACTTTTTTCCAAAGTCCATACAAAAATCAATAATACTCTGATCGGCATTCGGAATTTTAATTGAATCAGTCCGAATAGCTATCACACGATATCCTCGATTGACGACTTCATCCTGAAGAGTTCTCATGAATAGTGCTCCACGTAATGCGATTATATTGTTTTTATCTCTTGGATCACGCAACGGATTATCAAAACTGGCGGCAGCGATTCCATATGACGAGTTACAAATTAGCTTCAAGGCATCACTCAACTGATCCGCTTTTGACTCATCTTCTAACATCGGTATGAGTTTTCCATCCAACATCTTTCTTGCTCTGTCAAAATCATGAGCTTTTATAGCATTTCTAGCTTCTCTGATCTCGATAAACCGCTTGGTATTTTCTCCAAACTTATTAAGGCGTACAATCGACTCTCCATGCATATTTTTTACGTCAAGCAATGCGACATTGGAATATATTCCAGGCTCAGCATATACATAACCACCTCGTCCCACATCGGTTCCTCGATACATGTTATGATACTTACCATCTTTACCTTTAACATACTCATAGCCGGGAAATGAATTAATTACTTCACCCAACTTTATCACTCCGATCTCTCAATCTATAAACATCATAATCTCTTATTCTAGCCATCTTTCCTCCACGCATTTCGTGACTAATTGTTGAGGAATCCAGTCCTAAAAAATCAGCAAGTTCTTCTCTTGAATTAAAATAATGTTCTTCTAATGTAAAGGTATCTATAGTCATGTATGGTATTCGTCTACGAGAAATATCATAATTATGTAAACCGTCTCGATATGACTTACTAACATTTTCACCATGTTCCATCCATTCCAAATTCTCTGCTCGATTATCTGATTTATTATTGTTAATATGATTAACACTATTCAAGCCGTCTGGATTCGGAATAAAAGCTTCCGCCACTAATCGATGTATTTTTCTACAATAGCCTTTTCCGTTTTTTCTTAACATCACTTTCAAATATCCATTACCGTCATCTGATTTCGTATTCATAATTCGACAGGTATCACCAATCCGATCGCATCCATGAATCTGACCAACATTATGTAAACGAAAACTTCTGACTCGTCCTTTATTACTTATCTGATAGCCGGCAAAGCCATCGATATCCCTCCAAACCTCTTCATTTTCCATAGATTACTCCTGTTCTCCGGTCGCAAGATTTGTATATACATGCTTTGGATGTTTTTCATCTCCGACCAATATCTTTGTAATATGTTGTCTGTTCGTAGCATTAACTGGTAATCCAGATAATTCCGACATAACCTGTCTCACTTCAAAGTCACCTTGTCTTGCATTCCAAACGGCTTCTGTTGCTAAAACGTCGTTGTCGCAATACTCTGCAACTTCTTCCCATTTCTCTTCAGGAACCGGCTGATCCCACGGAAAGCCCAACTCCTTATGATGGATTCCGAGTTCTATCTCCCATTTCTTAAGGCTCTGCTTTTTGCTACAGAAGTCGTAAATATCAGTATAGGAGATGTTATAGGCCTCGGGATAAAAAGCATCAGTAGCACCTTCTACAATAATTCTTCTTGAAAGATCATAGAGTTGCTCATTCGTCAATCCCAAATATCTTCCATAGATCATATGGTTATCATATTTCCTACAGTTGAAACCAACTAGTCTATACTTGAATAATTCCTCTATGTCTCTCGGCTTTGGATTAATCATCCTGTGAACTTTATAATCTTTCCCTGCGAACTTCCAATTCACAAGAAATAGATTTGGAAATACCTCAACGTCATAGAATACGATCGGACTCAAAGCATCGAAAGCTTTTGAAGCGAATTCTTCAATTTCTTTCCGTTCCAAGTCCTCGCTCCTAAACTTCATCTCATTAACTTTCTTAACACAGTAATCGCTCTGATGTGTGCTCCCCATGGCGAAAACCAGAATATCATGCTGCAGATCGCTCACGTCATACGTCATTCCGCTGTTCTGAGCATCCTCAAGCGCTTTCGCGATCAGGTCGATCTCCGGTCTCGTCGCTCCATGAACGCCCTTTCTCAAACTTTTCTTGATCAGATTCCTTAAATGCATTTCGTCCTTCAATACGCCTGTATCAATCATCTTCTCCTCCTTCAGCGGCAGCGTGCCCTCCGCAAGATGAGCAATCGGAATATCATTGCACTTGCTCACCCGCCTCCTAAGCGCCGCCTTACCTCTAAACACCTTGATCTCAATTCCATCCCCATATACCGATGCCAGCTTCGAAACGTCTCCATCATAAATATAATAGAGATGAATGCCGCATCCGCCCTTGCTGAACTCCGTATAGGTCGCCGGCCACTTGCTCGCCGCCTCCAGATTCAGAAGCATGTCTTTTTCGCCCTTCTCGTTGCGAATATCAAAGTCCACGCAGATCAGCTGCCTGTCGTACTTCTGACACATCACGTAATGCACCCGACCGGTATCCAGGTCCCTTAAACGAGTCTCCACGTTTCCCCAGATCTCAAAAGGCGATCCATCATCCTTTGCATACTGCGCCGGACAATCCGCGAGAATATCATCCAGCAGACTCTTCGTACAATCCAGAACCAACGGAAGCGGCTTCTCTTCTTTCTTCAGAACGGGAGGCCACATTTTTTCTTTTTTGAAACCGCTATACCAGCTTCTTACAAGTTTTCCATTAACTCTCGATATCGAATTAAATTCGTCATAATAATTCTTTAGTTCCTCTCTGAACTTGTACATCGGCAACTTAAACTCAACAAGAGTCTCATCGCAATATTCTTTATACATTGCGTAAGCCTGTTTTAAACTAATGCCATCGGATTGTTCTTCAAAAGTTTCGATCTTAGCGTCAACAAAATTATAAAAGACGTCCGTCTTCATAATCATCTGATGCGGAATATAATTCTTGTAATAATTTTTGCCAAGTTCTCTATAGACCTTAAGACAATGATTGGCTATAGCTCCAAGCTCAAAATCTATTCGATTCATTAATTGATCATACTCTTTTGAAGAAAACGTCTTTCCTGAAGGATTAATATCAATAAGTCGCCTTATGATTCCGCTCTTTCCATCCGTGATCTTAACCGTATGATTCGAACCGACAAACAGAAAACAGTTCATCGTAGCGTTGTACCTGGCCTTACCCTTCTCGTTGATAACGACTTCCTCGTGGCTGACAATCTTATTCAAACGAGTGTTGTTCTGTATCTTACTGAGATTTCCGTCTGGATCTACAGCAACCAAAGGATTCGTCTTGAATATCTCCATTGAAAATTGATCGCTGCTCATGCCCAAAGCCTCGGCATCAAAAGTAACACAATATCCTTTGAATAATTTCTTTATGACTTTAATTATTGTGCCCTTTCCCTTACCTGGATCGCCATAGAACACGAAGAACTTTTCGATCTTCCGGTTGTCGCCGGCAACGATTGCTCCGATGGCCCATTCAATCTTTTCTCGCTCACTTTCATCATATAGCTTTCCTACAAGTTCATCCCATGCGTCACAAGGACCTGTATCCAAAGAATAACTCAATCTCTTACTAACATAGTCCTTCTTTTTCACTTCTGTGTTCAAAAATGTTATCTTATCATCCAATTGAACCTCAGAATCAGGAAATCTCCTGACGTATTGGGTAAATCGATTCCACATTCCGGAAGAGTCACTCTTTAACGTTTTGACGTTTAAAAATCCGCCAATCTGACGATTTTCTTTTATGTCTTCTACGTACTTCCAAATTGCATCATCAACTATTCTCTGAACATCGTTCTCAGAAGTCGACCAGAGTCCTTTCTCTTCGTCCCATACGGCATAAAAACTTTTGCCGCGGCAAAGAAGATCCTCTACCTTACCTGTTTGAAAATCAGGAAATATCTCGAGTTCTCCTCTCTTACTCCTTTCGACAATTTTGAAAAAATCCATTGAAATGTATGCTCCCTTCTCGAGTTAATCTGCCCCTCCTTAGGAGCATGAATTTTCTCCTTGATACAAAAATACATTTTTTTAACGTTTTTTATTTATATATATATTTTACTTTTTCTATATGAATAGGGTTTTAAAAATGTAATTTGTAACAAAAAACGCGAAAAGCCCTGTGGCACAGGCGTTTTGGGGCTTCCAACAAGTTTTCAAAAACGTAACAATGTTACACTTTTTTTGTAACACTATGTTTATTCGTCCTCCTCAATTTCCTTCACCGCGTATTTTTGTTTCATTTTTGTATCAATAATGAAACCTCTGATCGAGCAAAACACACCCGCCAAAACACACAAAACGGCCATCGCATTGATCACTACGCCGCACCAATAGAAATATCCAAGCAGGAACATTACGTCTCATCTCCTTCTTCATCGGTCATCTCAAGACCCATTTCGAGCATCCTCTCCTGAAGCTCCTGAATATCTTCCTCAAGGCTTTTTACAATCAACCCCTGACACACTACGGCCGCCAGCAAAGCCGCAACCGCCACCATTATTACCAGCCAGGGATCCTCAAAACACAGCTTCCCAACATACGCCAAATACTCAACAATATGCTTAATCAACAATCGCGTCCTCCTCCTCTTTTTCAAGAATATCTTTTACTTCGTTCGATAAGACATCAGAGGTTCGTTCTGCCTCCGCTTCGCTCACTCTTCTGTTCTTCTTTTTATAAATCTCCATAGCACGCTTCCTGTACTCGACTGGGACCTCGAACATGGTTATGAGTTGACCGCCTGCCCCGAACACGTACACGTACCCGCAATAGACTTTCAACAGCCGATAGCAATTCCGAGAATGGAACTTCTTGTCCAAATATCTTCGAAGACCACCGCTTACCTCTGTCCTGTCCACACCATGCTCAAATGCCCTCTCCGCGTTCTTCTCAGCTGTACTCCGCTTAATATTCGTGCGCTCACTAAACCGCGCTTTCGCGTGCTCTGTCAAAGTCACACATGACACACTCAACCCTCCCATAAGCTCTCAAATCGATTCCCATCTTGTCGTACTTCTCAAGAACTTTCGTAACCCGCCTCCCGCAACATTTATACGGTCTCCCGTAAATATCACTGGGCAGGTAAAGCTCCTCTTTCGCATACTTGTAAAACATGTCCGTCGTCAAAGGGCAGCTCTCGATCTCATCGCAAATATCAGTCGGTTTAATCGCTTTGATCTTGCCACATCTCTTGCATCGATAGATAAACCAAGGGCTGCCCGCTTTCTTATCAAGTCCCCTGTATTCCCAATCATGTTTGCAAAATATCTGTCTTAGCTTCATTCCAAACCCTCCTTCCAAGAGTTTATCCTTCTCCTCCTATTCAAGAAAACATTTGATACAGCTCTCTTCGTTCGCGAGTTCAGGATAACCGTATGATTTATATGCTAACGAGTTCGATTCTCTCACTCATTCTCATATAAATACGCGCTCATCTGATACCATATCTCCACATTTCTCTGATCCTTTTCCGCATGCTTAAGGGGAAATATCCCTCCTGTTCCATCGTAGTCGTATTCCCGATTCACAAACTCGTCAATAATCTGTTCCACGTAAGTCGTCCCGTCTAAATCCACATAAGAATCGTCATCATACGCCGTCAAACCCAAATTATCCATCATCTCCCAGAACCAATAGGCGGTCCTGTCACTTCCAACAGAATTCTCATCGTAAGCTCCTGTCGTTTCAAAGTCCATTCTCTGTGCCAAAGCCACCATCATCTCAAAAACCGTACATTCGCCTTCGATATCATCCCTCTGGTTGTACCACTCATTCTCAATAAACTGATCCCTGAGATCCAGACCGTCCAGCGCCCGGTTCTCATCCCTCTCGATAAGCGGCACAAATATCATTCTGTGCAAATCCTTAGCCACCAACTTCCAACTCGCGTTTTCCTGTTCGATATGAACAATGTCACAGAGCCACTGGAAGTATTCATAGTTCAATTCATCATGTCTCCTGGTCATTTAGTAGTTCACCTCCTTTTTGAGAAAATATCCATAAAAATTGAAAGACTCGTATAACTTACGAATCCTTCATTAGTCAAGAATGTTCTTACTGCGAGAATTTAAACAGCTCCCATCTCTCTATACCTATCATAAGTCGCTCTGCAAATCTCCTCGTTCTTACATCTGTACTTAGGTCCGATTGTAAACTCACAACCAGGTTCTACGTAATAAACGACTCTGTAACTGGTTTCTTCAATCTCAAAATTCGGACAGTCCGCCCCACAGCAAGGACAAACTTTGTCAAACTCAACAGTAAAAGTCGGGCTCTTCGTTGTTCCTTCCATAAATATCCCTCCAATCCTAAAAACGTCCCTCCAGAACGCTCTCAGAGCCCCTAGAAGGCCCCTAGGAGCCGTTTTACCTATCCGGACGATGCGTCCCTACCCTAAAATTACAAACGCTTATAGACCCATTACAGTTCGTTATGTTAAACGCCTATTAACTCGAAAAATCGCTCGAAATTATCATTAAACGAGCCCGAGATCGTGATCCGTTCTCCACTTGTCAGATAAACAACGGTCCTGTCGCTGTAAAACTTGTCCGGTTCCATCGTGCATATGTTGCTGGTGTTTACGGCTATCTTCCTAATGTTGTCGTTGCTGTAATACTCGTCCACTTTAACAAGAGCCATAATATCCCTCCTTACCTTTCAATACAGTGTCCACCACAGATCGAAATTCTTCTTATGCAGGTTCCCTCCGAGAATATCAGTCTCGTTCCTCCTGAACTTCCGATTCGAGTGTCTTCTCCACCATTTCTTGTTGTTCCCATGATTCGTCGAATACGGATAAGCCCTCAGCAAATATCCACCACGCTTGTCGTTGTGATACACCGGACCGATAAAGAAACTACTGGTCCCTCCCATCAGCTTTTTCAGTCTCCTCTTCTCCTCCATCTTCGACGCCCAACTCATGAATATCACTGACTCCTTTCAATAAGTGTTCAATCATAGCTTTCCGAAAAGCCTCCATAAACTCCTCATCCTCACTCAATAGTTTCACTTTCTCAGATATTTCTTCCATCTCCTTGTTCCGCTCGTCAATCCCTTCATCCTCCGCGAACCTGTCGCACTTCCCGATACATCCCACGTCCGTCAGATCCAGCTCTCCATCCCGATCCTCATCGCACAAAAACATATAAGGTCCATTTGTGTAATCGTAAAACAAGTCATTGCAATACTTGCAAAACGCACAGCTCTTGTCCGGACACCATACAGAAAATCCAGGCTCCAGGCAATACAATCTCTGAATCAATACCGTCCCATCTTCAAGAATCTTCGTCCTATACTGCTCATCCAAGAATATCAACCTTCTCTTATCCATGGAGTTATTTTTCGCTGCTCTTCTGAAGGAAGTTCTGTCCAACACCGCCATGTTTCACCGTAGATATACTTTCCATCATTGAGCCACTCCTGTATTTCATTTGGCGAAATAGCCTGCGGAGAAATTCCATACTTGAATTCACATACCGTGTATCTTGTTATGCACTTTGCCTCTTCCAGACTCATTACTCGTGCTGGTTTTTCTTTTCGCTTTATCGCCTTTGAAAGGCTTAGACTGTTTAAATAGACCCGCGTGTTCTTTTGTTCCGGCAATAAGATCGTGTAGCAATCTCCACTTTCAGATGCCGAATATTCTTTTACTATTCCGCGAAGCGTGACTTCTATCTCATCTCCGATATTAAATAATGTAATCATTTTCTACCTCCATTTATTTGTTATACCAGCAAATATATTGGTATTTTTTAGCTTTTTCTTTTAAAACACTAGGGTCAAAACAAACATAATCGTATTTGTATTCTCCATCACTATAATATCCAGTGCCATCATAATCTGTAATGCAACCGCTTTCTACACATTCGATAAATTCGTTTATAGGCATCATGTTTTCTTTATCGAAGTCTTTTAATTTACGTAATAATTTTACACTCATGTACGGAACTGCATCCAGCATATTACTATCAATATTTACTACAAATAAATAAGTGCCTTCTTCTGTAAGCGCTACATCTAGAGCAATTCCTCGAAGTTCTTGATTATTAATTTTATACATCACTACGTCACTTTTCTTAATATTATCCCAAGACATCATTTTGTATCCTCCAAAAAAAAAAAAAAAAAAGAAATCATTTTTTTTTATCTTTTTCTTATTATTTCTTTTTTTTTTTTTTTTTTTTTTTTGGATT